>MRWG01000029.1_pt1 | contig 334469 bp, 320 predicted proteins | sample 1013341 | NCBI WGS metagenome assembly MRWG01 (sample SAMN06117577, study PRJNA244670) | biofilm metagenome | biome: Water; feature: Cathode Biofilm; material: Biofilm; isolation source: microbial consortium enriched at the cathode of a solar microbial fuel cell | place: USA: District of Columbia... | reverse complement strand
GCCTCAGCACCGCCCTCATAAACGACCCTCTCTAATGAAGCTAGAGATGCTCTTATGCACCTGAGCCCGGAAGAATTACTCGTTCAGTGGCAATAAGAGAGGGGAGATCCCGTGAGCACAGCTCTTAACTCCTATCGAGAAGCGTTCTGGTAATTCTTCAATCTTGCCTCAACGACTCTCTCTTGCCAGGCTAGAAATACATTCAAACAACTGCTTCTGGCAAGACTGTTCGCTTGTTGCCTGTAAGCAGCGAGTGCTTACCAGCACTTTAAACCCTCCAATCAATTCTTGCGTATACAGGTCTCAGTCTTCAGGATGGTTTTATGAGTGTACGTATTGCTGTGATTGGTGCCGGTCTGGCAGGTGTGGCTGTGGCGCGTCGTTTGAGTGACGTGGCCGAAGTTACTGTGTTTGAAAAATCACGTGGCCTTGGCGGGCGTATGGCGACCCGGCGGGCCGGGGAGTTTCAGTTTGATCATGGGGCACAGTTTTTTACCGCCCGCTCGGCAGAGTTTCAGGAACTATTGGCCGGTGAAGCCCGTGAGCTGGTGAGCGGCTGGGATGCCAGAGTAGTGACTCTTGAAGCAGGTAAGAAGGCATTCAAGCGGGAGTGGTTCGAGACCCATTATGTGGCGCAGCCGCAAATGAATTCGCTGGTCAAAGGCCTGGCGTCAGCGCTTGATGTCAGTACCGGTGTACGGATCGGGCATATTGCCAGTGCCGAGTCGGGCTGGCGGCTTGAAGATGAAGATGGGAAGGATCTGGGACATTTTGACTGGGTGATCAGTTCGGCGCCTGCTCCCCAGACCGTGGCCCTGATGCCGGACTGTTTCAACGGGCGTGAGGCGCTGCATGGCATCAGCTTCAGTTCCTGCTTTGCCCTGATGCTGGGGTTCGCGTCTGCACCCACAATTAACTTCGATGCCGCATTACTCCGCCATGAAAGTCTGGCCTGGCTTGCGCTGAACAGCAAAAAGCCGGGGCGGGATTCCGGCTGCAGTCTGCTGCTACACAGCAATAATCATTGGGCTAACCGGCATCAGGATGATGATCCTGACTGGGTTGCTGAAGCGATGCTGAAGGCTCTGACTGAACTGACCGGCATCGATACCGGTGCTGCCACCCATAGCGCCCTGCATCGCTGGCTCTATGCCCGGGCTGAAACCGATCTGGAGCGGGATTATCTGCTGGATACCGAAAACAGACTGGCGACCTGCGGCGACTGGTGCCGCGGCAACCGGGTTGAGGATGCCTATCTCAGTGGTTTGCGGCTGGGGGAAAAACTGCTGGCATTGCTTGCCAATTAGCGAACCAGCAGGGCTATAAGTAGCTTGATCTGCATATCATCCAGGCGCTCGCCAAAGGCAGGCATGACGCCGAAGCGGCCTTGCTGCAAGGTCTCGCGCACGGCATCCATGTCGCCACCGTAGAGCCAGATATTGTCCGTGAGGTTGGGTGCTCCCAGCGCCGGGTTACCGCTGCCATCCATGCCATGGCAGGCGACACAGTTCTGTTGAAACATGGCCCGCCCGGGGTGGGACTCATCAACTCCCTGACGCAGATTCACCACATAATCGGCTACCTGTTCCACGCCCTCATCACCGAGGATGGCCTGCCAGGCGATCATATTGGCATTGCGGCCACCGCGAATGGACTGCTCGATCTGCTCGGCGCTGGCGCCCCATTGCCAATCCACATCGTGCAGGTTGGGAAACATATTGGCCTGGCCCCTGCCGTCGGGGCCGTGACAGGCCGAACATTCGCGCCGGAACAGGCGTTCAGCCGTGTCCATCAAATCCAGATCGTTCTGAATTTCCACCAGGCTCATGTCCAGCACTGCCGCGCGGGCATCGGCGAAGTTGGCCTGGAAATCTTCGTAGCTGTCCGCCACGCGTTTGCCCTGGGACCAGTTAAGAATACCGCTGTAGTTACCCAGGCCCGGGAACAGCATGAGATAGACCAGAGAGAAAATCATGGCGCCGAACAACATCCAGAACCACCACAGCGGCGGTGGATTATGGCCTTCTTCAAGGTCTTCGTCCCAGACCGGTTCGACCTCCGACTCTTCCTGCAAATCACGGCCGTAGTAAATACTCCACACCAGCCAGGCAACGCCAGCCAGTGAGGACAGGGTCAGGGCAATAATCCAGCCACTCCAGAAACCTGAAGGCAAGTCAGCCATTGTAGTCGTCATCCTCCAGTGGAATTCTCGCCGTATGATCGATCGCGGCATCGTTATTGCGGTTAATAAACCAGATCGCCACACCAATCATGAAGGCCATCACCAGCATGTCGCCGATAAAAATAAATTCGGTCATTCGCCTGACTCCTCTTCCGCGCTGTAGCCGGTGCCCAGCATTTGCAGATAGACGATGAGGGCATCAATTTCCATGACGCCTTCGAGATCGGACTCGGCACTGGCGATCTCCTCATCTGTATAGGGATGCCCCAGCCGCTGCAAGGCTGTCATCTTGGCTGTTATATTGCCGGTCTCACTGGCAGCACGCTCGGCCAGCCAGGGATAGGCAGGCATGATGCTGTTCTCAACCACCGCGCGGGGGTCAAGCAGGTGAATCCGGTGCCAGTCATCGGAATACTTGCCACCCAGGCGATGCAGGTCCGGGCCCGTGCGCTTGGAGCCCCACAGGAAGGGACGGTCGTAGACGAACTCGCCAGCCCGTGAGTAAGGGCCATAGCGTTCCAGCTCCGCCACCAGTGGGCGCACTTGCTGGGAATGACAAACGCTACAGCCTTCACGGATATAGATATCGCGGCCCGTCAGTTCAACCGCCGAATAGGGCCGCGTATTGGCAGTGGCGGTTTCCAGACTCTCCTGATTGAGAACCGGCATTAGCTGCACCAGACCGCCAATGGCGGAAACAAACAGAATGCCGAAGATCAGCAGCCCGGTATTTTCTTCAACCTTGCGGTGAAATGTTAATCCGTTCATCAGCTCATTCCATAGGCAGGATCGACTGCCGGTATTGAAGCAGGCTTGGCCTGCTGCCCCTTGAGGGTCATGAACAAGTTATAGGTCATCAACAGCGTGCCACTGAGGAAGATCAGGCCGGCTACCAGACGCAGCAGATAATAGGGTGTCATGCTGGCCATAATGTCCTTGAAGCCGAAGCTCAATTCACCCAGTTGATCGACGCTGAGCCAGAGCAATCCCTGGGACACCCCTGCCGCCCACATGGACATGATATAGAGCATGGTTCCGGCCAGTGCCATCCAGAAATGCATATTGGCCAAACGGGTGCTGTGGAGCTCCCTGCCTACCAGTCTTGGCACCAGAAAATAAAACGTGCCGTAGGTGATCATGGCATTCCAGCCCAGGGCTCCCGAGTGCACATGACCGATGGTCCAGTCGGTAAAGTGACTGACCACATTGACGGAGCGGATGGACATCATGGGTCCTTCGAAGGTGGCCAGACCATAGAACGCCAGAGAAAGGACAATGAATTTGAGTGCCGGGTCGGTGCGCAATTTTTCCCAGGCGGTGCTGACAGTCATGATGCCGTTGATCATGGTGGCCCAGGAAGGTGCCAGGAGTATCAAACTCATGGCCATGGCCAGAGACTGTACCCATTCCGGAATGGCGTTGTAATGCAGGTGATGCGGCCCGGCCCATATATAGCTGTAGACAAAGGCCCAGAAAGCCACCACCGAAAGCCGATAACTCCAGATAGGTCGACCGGCGTGTTTGGGCAAAAAGTAGTACACCATGCCAAGAAAGCCACCGGTTAACAGAAAGCCCACGGCATTGTGCCCATACCACCACTGCACTACAGCATCCTGGGCCCCGGCGTAGACAGAATAGGACTTGTCGATGGTGACCGGAATGGCCAGATTATTCACGATATGCAACATGGCAATGACGATAATCAGGGATCCGTAAAACCAGTTGGAAATATAGATGGGACGAATCTTGCGGTTGGCAATGGTGCCGAAAAAGACGATGCCGAAACTGACCCAGACGATGGCGATGGCGATATCGAAAGGCCACTCCAGTTCCGCGTATTCCTTGCTGCTGGTCCAGCCCGCCAACAGGGACAGGCCGCCCAATAGCACAATCAATTGCCAGGCATAACAACAAAACCAGGCCAGTCTTGGGGCGAACAGGGTCACATGGGAAGTGCGCTGCACACTGTAAAAGGCGGTGGCCATCAGCGCCGATACACCAAAGCCAAATATAATGCCGTTGGTGTGCAAGGGTCGCAGGCGTCCAAAGGAGAGCCAGAACTGACCGAAATCAATACCTGGCCAGATCAACTCCGCCGAGATATAGACGCCGACTGCCATGGCCACGACAGCCCAAATCACCGAGAACTGAATCAGGCGGATGACGACCTCGTCCTGGTAAAACCTGTTTGCCGATGCTTCCATTAAATTTTGCTCATTTTTTGCAGAGGTTGTAACCCCAGAGTTGTAATCCCGGGGGCTGTAATCCTAGACACCCAGTATTGGCCCGAAGCCAAGCACCCACAGGGACATACTGAGACCCAGCAGGCTCACGGCTGCCACCAGTAGCCAGCCCACCAGTGCCGACGCCATCAGCATGCCCCTCTCTGGCGGTGTCTCCAGAACAATGGGAATGCCTTTATAGAGCAGGTACATGCTCCAGATCATGGTGGGAATCATCACGATCACGTTGACGAAGACATCCGGATACAGGTGCGCGATGCTGGCAATGGCCAGCGGCTCACCAACAATTGTGATCAATGCCATATGGCGACCCAGGGAAGTGTTGGCCCCATAGGTAGACGCCATCCAGCGACTGATGATGGCGGTGGAGATCAGGCCAAACAGCAGCACGACGAAGTAGCCGATACTGATCACCCAGAGGCTGTCCATGGTCATGTACAGGGGCTCGGCTGCGCCCAGGCGCCAGCCGAAATTGACGGCCCCGATCATGGAGAAAACGGGGGGCAGGATGAGTAGCCAGACCGCATAGCCCATCAGAATGTGGACCGGTGTCGGATTGGTTTTGGAAAGCTCTTCGAACGTAGCGAGGGGCTGATACAGCGATTTCAGCAGGATCAGCGAATCGATACTCTTAATAGTGGCACTATCGGCGCTCATGACTTCTCTACCCGGTCACCACCTGGCGTTACAGCGCAACGCTGGTGAACAACATCCCGCAGCTGGTCAACTCAAACAAGCGCCCTGGGGACTAAATCTGCGAACAGGGCGCACTATAGTGAATTGAAAACTGGCGGCTTTGATCTGCCTCAAAAAGCTATTGAATTACGCTCACGCGCAGCAACAATAACCCACGATAAATACTGTTGGAACTCTAACAGGAGTGCTTGGATAGTCACAAGCATCGACTGATGTTTACAGGAAGTTTTGGTAGAACGGAGGGGTCGGGCTGTTACCGGGCAGCGGAGTGCCGCCCGGGGACAAGGACTGCTCAGGCAGCCCTCAGGATTTCTTTTTCTGTCGACGAGCTTCGCGCTCTTCCGCCAGTTCACGGGCGAAAGCACTGAGCTTCATGCGAATCTCTTCTTCTTTTTGCTGCTTGAGATGCAGTTTTTGCTTTTCGCGCAGACCTTCATCCGTGGTTTCGTCGACGACTGCGTGAGCGAGTTTAATCATTGCTTTGTTAACTCCAGGCTCTGCCTTGATGTATTACTGCTGCCTATCAAAAACTGGCATTGAGGGCGATTTTTCTGCTGTTGAAAGCCAAATTCCGTGACTCTGCCCATGCAGCGCAACATAGCCATTAGCCTGATCAAAGTCAAACAATATCTGGGCAAAAAAACCTCGCAAAGCCACTATATACGGGCATTTCGGCCAGATCAGGCCCATCGGCCAAACTTATCCACAAGCAAGAAAATCAAACAAATCCGCCACTTACAAACCCCAACTCAGCCAAGGCCTAAACATAACAAAGGACAGCCATTTGTTATTTAAAGGACACCCATTTGTTATCCAGAAACTTCAAAATCCAACAAACTGAACAAAATTTGAGCAACCAGGTCACCCCTGCCAACCCGCGGTGAGCCTGCAGTCAGATCGGTAGCGATAATAAGCAGCAAACTGGCGCTTTTACTCGTGCGCAGGCGATAACAAGTCCTGAGAAGCAGCGACTCAGTAAGATAATGGGAGCTTGGTTATTGAATTGGTTTAGGTGGCGTAGAGAAGGCGGGCCGCAGCAGTGCCTCTGACCCACTTGCCGGAATGTTTGAAATCAACCCCGGCCTTGATGCGATGTCGCTGGAAGCGTAGCAAGGAGTCTTCGGTACCGGCCGCGATACCGTAGTAACGGTGGAATTCTTTGACCGCCTTCAGCCAGGCGACCGACGAGATACCAAACTCGCCGAGCGTCGCTGCCTGTTCATCCAGCACTTGCAATGCCTTCTCCTGCTTCGGCTCGGTCAGGGTCAATGCCTTGCAGGTGGATTCCAACAGTTCGAAATACGCTTGCTGGGTAATCGGCAAGGGTTGATGTTGCAGGTCAGGTAACTGGTTGAGGCTTTTGAGTTGCACCTGACGTATGGCCGACTGGCCCACAAGGTGTTTGGCCGAACGCCGGGTCAGCAAGCGATGCTGGCGATAGCTGCGCTTCTTAACCTTCTTGGCATGGACAATCAGGCGCTCCTGAATGGAGGTGAAGTCGCTGGCATCGAGGGAATCCGTAATGCCAGCCCTGACCGGATTGAGGTCCACATAGGCCATACATGTGACCAAAGCTTTTTCATCCAGCAGCGCCTGGCTCTTGAAGCGCCCTTCCCAGAAACGGCCGCTGCATTCATCCTCGCGATTGGCACGACGGGCAACTGACTCATTGAGACAACGCATATACCAACTGATATCGCTGAGCCGCTCTCGCCAGAGTTCGATCTGTTGGGCCAGTTTTTTCTGTGCTGCCTTGCTGCGAGCATTTTTACGCAACGTTTCGATCAGTTTGCCGTTGCCCGGAAACACCGCCGTCCAGCGCCGAATGACTTCTTCATCACTCCATTGCGCAGCCGAGGCCTGATCCACATGCAGCACCAGATGGTAGTGATTGCTCATCACCGCATAGGCACAAATATCAATAGCGTAGAAACTGGCCAATTGCTTGATACGTTCCACCAGCCAGCGCTTGCGATGATCAAAGTTCTTGCCTGTTACCGGGTCATCGCCACACAAATAGGCCCGCCGCACACAACGGGAAATGCAGTGGTAATAAGGGGTGTCTTCCAGGGACACTTGCTGGTAACGGGCTCGAGTCACTGTTCAGGCGCAATTGTTTCAGGCGGACCGCCGATTGTAGTGCGTTTATGGCACTATGCAAGGAAGTGAGGCATATTCATCCGGCGTGACACTGACACAAGAGAAATTCTCCCATGCGCATTGGTATTGATCTGGGCGGCTCCAAGATCGAAGGCATAATTCTCGACAAGCAGCAGGTGCTATGCCGGCTGCGCGAAGCCACTCCGCCCGGCAACTATGAAGCTACCCTGGATCTGGTGGTGGCAATGATCAGGCAATTACAGAGCCGGGCGGGTTCCCGACTGCCAATCGGTATTGGGACTCCTGGCGCTATTTCGGCAGTGACAAAACGGATGAAGAACTGCAATTCCACCTGTCTCAATGACCGCACCCTGAAAGAGGACATTGAGACCAAGCTGGGCTACGAGATTCGCCTGGCAAACGACGCCGATTGCTTCGTATTGTCGGAGGCGGAGCTGGGGGCCGCAAGATCGTTCAACTCTGTATTCGGTGCCATCCTGGGCACTGGTGTCGGAGGGGGCCTGGTGATCAATGGCACATTACTGAACGGCCCCAATAGTATTAGCGGAGAATGGGGCCATAATGCCCTGCCCGTTTCAGCTCTCAAGCTGATCGACAGTGAGCGACAATGTTACTGCGGGCGCAGCAACTGCATTGAAACAGTCTTGTCAGGACCGGGTCTCAGCCGATCCCACAGAGAGAGGCATGGTGAGGAACTGGACGCCCAAAGCATTGCCGAAACCGCCGCAGCAGGCGCCGCTGCTAGCATCGACAGTATTGAACACTACAGCGAGGTACTGGCAGCCTGCCTGGCAACGGTAATCAATCTGGTGGATCCACAAGCCATTGTGCTGGGCGGAGGCCTGAGCAATATCAGCAAGCTGTATTCAGAACTACCGCGCCGGCTGCCGGCCTATGTATTCAGTGACAGTCTGGAGACGGTTATTCTGCCCCCTGGCCACGGCGATGCCAGTGGAGCATTGGGCGCCGCCCGCCTCTGGCCGCTGCAACACCAGAATTGACTGAACTCAGGCGTCGAAGGGGTGCCGGAGAGTAATGGTTTCTTCGCGGTCGGGTCCTGTGGAAATAATGTCAACTGGCACTTCTACAGCTTCTTCGATAAACCGAATATAGCTGCGAGCATTGTCAGGTAAATCATCAAAACTTCGGACACCTGCGGTGGATTCCTTCCAGCCCGGCAACTCTTCATATATCGGTTCGAGGTTATTGAAGTCATCCACTGCCATCAGGCTCGATGAGGTGTTACAGCCACCCTTGTAGCCAACACAAACCTTGACGGTATCCAGTCCATCAAGCACATCCAGTTTGGTCAGGCACAGGCCGGAACTACTGTTAATGTGATTCGCCAACTTAACAGCCGCAGCATCGAACCAACCGCAACGACGATCCCTGCCGGTGGTAGCGCCCTTCTCGTGACCAACTTCCGCCAGATGCTTGCCGACCGAGTCGAAAAGTTCGGTGGGAAAGGGTCCAGACCCGACACGAGTCGTGTAGGCCTTGGTGATACCCAGCACATAATCGAGGTAGAGCGGCCCATAGCCACTACCAGTGGCGGTGCCGCCAGCCGTGGTATTGGACGAGGTGACGAAAGGATAAGTGCCGTGATCGATATCCAGCAAAGAACCCTGGGCCCCCTCGAAGAGAATGTTGCTGCCGGCTTTGCGATAGTCATGCAGACGCCCAACAGTGTCGGCAATCATGGGTCTGACTTCCCGCGCCAGGTTCATGCATTCGTCGAAAGCCTGCTGGTAGGCAACCGTTTCAGCCTGAAAATATTCTTTCAGCCAGAAATTATGATAGTCCAGCAGTTCCGCCAGACGCTCACCGAAAAGTGATTCATTCTGGGTTTCGGCAAGGCGAATACCCCGTCGAGCCACCTTGTCTTCATAGGCCGGACCAATGCCCCGGCCGGTGGTGCCAATTTTCTTGTTGCCCCGGCTTATTTCACGAGCCTGGTCCAGCAGCACATGGGAAGGCAGGATCAAGGGGCAGGCACCACTGACTATCAGGCGCTCACGAACCGGTACATCTCGTTCCTCAAGGCCACGGATTTCCTTTAACAGTGCTTCAAGACTGAGCACCACCCCGTTGCCAATAATACAATTGACCCCATCCCGCAGGATGCCGGACGGCAGCAGATGCAGTACAGTTTTCTCTCCGCCAATAACAAGTGTGTGGCCTGCATTGTGACCACCCTGAAAGCGCACCACGACGCCAGCCTGGTCAGTCAGCAGATCAACGATCTTGCCCTTGCCTTCATCACCCCACTGGGTGCCCAGTACTACAACAGATTTTGCCATTTCAGTGTCTCTAATTTACCGCGTTGTCCCAAGTTCATGCACTATTGCTACAGTGCTTCGATTTCCCAATTGCCGTTGTTGTGCACCAGCTTGCGATCACAACCCAGCTCTTGCATCTGCTCCGCTGTGGCTGCCGATTCCTGCAGCCAGTTGATAACCACTTCTCCCTGCGCCCGCAACTCGGCGACTGTCTGCAGCAGTGCTTCATCATCACTGGCTGGTGCCAGCACTGCCGCGGGTCGCCGGAATTCCCCGCTGGTAAGTTTGGCCAGGGTTTTCAGATCACTATCAAAACCCGAGGCCGGGCGAGCGCGACCGAATACCTCACCGATGTGATCATAGCGACCACCCTTGGCGACGGCGCGCCCATAGGCAGGTGTGTAGGCCGCAAAAACGATGCCGGTGTGATACTCATAACCACGCAGTTCACAGAGATCAAAACAAAGCGTGATATCCGGAATGCGGCGTTTGACCCCTTCAACAATCGCCACCAGATCCTGAAGTTCCTTGCGCACTGACTCCGGTGCATCGGCAAAGGCTTGCAAGGCTTCAGCGATCACCGATTCATCGCCACTCAGGCGAGCCAGTTTTTTCAGCATATTTTGCAGCACCGGGTCTGCGACACTGGCATCAAGCACCGCATCGATTTGATCGAATGCCTTGCGCTGCACTGCTTCGAACAGGGAGCGTTCGGTAGGCACCTGCAGGTTGGCCGCGGCTACCAGGCTGCGGAAAATACCCACATGCCCAAGCACGATATGCAGATCATCGATGCCTGCCCGTCGCAGCGTTTCGTGCATCAAACAGACCAACTCGATATCACACTCCACACCGGAATGCCCATAGAGCTCGGCACCAATCCGGATCGGTACTCTGGAGGTCATGATGCCACGGGGTTTGGTATGCAGCACACTGTCGGCATAGCACAAGCGCACCGGTCCCTGCCGGTTGAGGCAATGGGCATCGATGCGAGCGGCCTGGGGCGTTATGTCGGCACGAATACCCATCATGCGACCACTGAGTTGATCGGTAATCTTGAAGGTATGCAGATCCAGATCCTGTGACGAGCCCACCAGCAGGGAATCCAGATATTCAATCAACGGCGTGATCACCAGCTCATAGCCCCAGGACTCGTAAAGATCCAGAAGGTCTCGGCGCAATGATTCGAGGCGATAGGCTTCTGCTGGCAAAATCTCTTCGACGCCGTCGGGTAGAAGCCAGCGCTTGGCAGTAGTCATGGTGATTATTTACTTTCTGGTTTTCAGTTTATGATCAGCAGCAATACAGTGCCGGTTAACATGCTGGCCAGGCCAATGATTCGCATGGTGTTATCGTCTATCTGGTCCAGCATCATCAACATCCGGCGCCAGCGGCCCGGAGCGATGAATGGCAGTATGCCTTCAATTACCAGCATTAAGCAGAATGCTACGGCTAGTTCGTGCCACATGCTGCGCATTCTAATGCCGGATGCGCTGCCAGCCAAATGGCGCACCCAAAAAAACAAACCCGGCTCGCACCGAAGCGCGACCCAGGCTGGTTTTTATCTGTCGGTTTAAACATGATCCCGCCTGCTGGCGTGGATCGGCTTATTGTTCTGCCCCGGCACCATTTTTCAGATACTTGAAGTAATCGCTATCCGGATCCAGTAACAGGAAGTCTCCCTTGTTACTAAAAGTCTCCCGATAGGCAGTCAAGCTCCGGGAAAAAGCAAAGAACTCCGGGTCCTGCTCATAGGCATTGGCATAGATCGCTGTGGCCTGGGCATCGCCGTCACCACGGATTCGTTCGGCATCGCGATAGGCCTCGGCCTCGAAGATCACCGCCTGTCGATCTGCATCGGCACGAATACCGATGGCCAGCTCTTCACCGCGGGAACGCAGTTCCTGGGCTTCGCGGTTTCGCTCGGTGATCATGCGGTCATAGACAGAAGAACGAACATCATCGGGCAGGTCAATACGCTTGACGCGCACATCGATCACTTCGATGCCAATATCCCTGGCGGTTTCTTCATTCAGCTCGGCGGTAAGGTCTTCCATTAACTGATCGCGCTCGCCAGCAACTACTTCCTGCAGATTACGGGCACCGATCTGGTCGCGCAGGCCGTCGTTAATACGCTCGGCAAGCAGGCGACCGGCAGTGCTAACCAGGCCACGAGTCGATACATAGAACTGCCCCACATCGGTAATGCGCCACTTGGCATAGGAATCCACTTCCAGGGCCTTTTGCTCCAGAGTCAGAAAACGCTCCGGAGTGGAATCCTCTGTCTGAATACGGGCATCGAACTTGCGCACCGTGTTCACCCAGGGAATCTTCACATGCAGTCCTGGCTGGATATCGGCATTGACCAGCTCACCAAACTGCAGCATTACCGCACGTTCGGTTTCCTTCACGACAAACAGGGAATTGGCAGCCACCAGCACTACCAGTGCCAGCAGACCAACGATAAAGAAATTCTTCATTAACGACCTCCTCGTCCACTGTCACTCAGCCGCGAGCTGTTAACAGAGGAACTATTGGATGGTGCAGGCAGATAGGGCGCCAGCTGATTGGCCAGGTCCCGCAGCTCCTGGGTTGAGTTAGTTGTTCTTCCGGTAGCGCCGGTGCTGCCCTGTTGCATGAGCTGGTCCAGCGGCAGATACATCAGGTTGTTGCCACCTTCAACGTCCACCATGACCTTGCTGCTGGCGGACATGACGTCCTGCAGGGCATCGATGTACATGCGCTCGCGGGTCACTTGCGGCGCCTTGCTGTATTCGGCAAGCAGTTGCTCAAAGCGGGAGGCATCACCCTCGGCCCTGGCTATCACTTCTTCCTTGTAGGCATTGGCCTGCTCAATACGACGCTGGGCTTCACCGCGTGCTTCCGGGATCACCTGATTGGCATATTGTTGTGCCTGGTTCTGTGCGCGTTGCTCGTCCTCACGGGCACGAATCACATCGTCGAACGCCGGACGCACGGCATCCGGTGGCTGGGCATCCACAACGTTCACCTGGGAAATACGGATGCCGGTGGTATAGGCACTCATATAATCCTGCAGTCTGGTTTCCACGGCATCGGCCATGGCCGCACGACCGGTGGTGAGAATCTGATCCATGAAATTACTGCCCACTTCATGACGAATGGCAGATTCAGCGGCGTTATCGAGACTGCGCTCGGGGTCTTGTACCGCAAGAATATAATTCACCGGATCTTCGATCAGATACTGCACTGTCACCGTGATGTCGATGATGTTCTCATCGGTGGTGAGCATGGCCCGGTTTTCATAGGTCTTGGCATTCAATTCGGAAATATTGACGACATTCACTTCATCAATCAGCGGCGGATTCCAGTGCAAACCAGGCTCCACCACTTCATCCAGCACCTTGCCGAAGCGCAGAACGACACCGCGCTCCGCTTCGTCAACAATATAGAAGCCGGTAAAACCATAGGCCAGCGCGACTACAACGGCCAGGCCAGCGAGCAAACCGCCGGACAAACCACCTCCGCTGCCGCCTGTGGAACCGGTTCCACCGGATCCGGAACCCCCACCAAACAGACCGTTAATCTTTTTGGTCAGGTTTTTGATGACTTCATCAATGTCTGGTGGTCCCTGGTCACCACCTCCACGGTTACCACCACCCCAGGGATCGTGATCTTTCCCGTTGTTTCCAGGTTCATTCCAAGCCATTGGTTTCTCCAGAGCCTTCTTTAATGCAGAAGGACGATTTTAGCTAATAATTATGAATTTCACAGCATTTTAGCGCCCGCCCTTCAGGCGGACTGGCTGCTGAGACCGTGATTCAGCGCATCATCGCTGCTTGATTCCCGAGCGGCTCTCTGTGCCGGTGCAGACTCGGCCTCTCGCTCGATGAGTTGTACGCCTTCCTGCTGCAGTCGGGCCAGTTCTTCGCGCGGCAAGCGCAGGCTCATCTGATAACTGCCAGTGCATTCATCAATGCGCTCAGCCTCAACAAAGCCTTTCCCGTACAGCTTACTACGCAGGCTCGCCTGAGAAGGATTGATGACTACGGTTTCTTCCACCATGCCGTCGGCCAGCAGTTCACTAATGGCCTCCAGCAACAATTCGCTGCCTGCACCGGTCGCTGCCGACAACCAGACCCGTACCGGCTTGCCTTGTTCATTGCGCTGCAAGCGCGGTGGGCAGTCGTCCAGCAAGTCGATTTTATTAAAGACCTGCAATTGCGGCACCTGATCGGCACCAATCTCCATCAGCACTTCCTGCACCTTGTCGATGTATTCCTGATTCTCTTCGTTGGCAGCATCCACCACATGCAGTAGCAGGTTGGCGCTGGCAGTTTCTTCCAGTGTAGCCCGGAATGCCTCTACCAGGCCGTGGGGCAGATGACTGATAAAGCCAACGGTATCGGCGATTATAGCCGGCCCGAAATTGGGCAGGTCAACCCGGCGCAGGGTTGAGTCCAGCGTTGCGAAGAGCTGGTCCGCGGCATAGGTACGGGCATTGGTCAGGTAATTGAACAGTGTGGACTTGCCGGCATTGGTATAGCCCACCAGCGAAACGGTCTCCACTTCAGCGCGCTGGCGCGAGCGGCGCCCCTGTTGACGCTGGCCCCGAACCTTGTCCAGACTCTTGTGAATGGCCTTGATGCGCTGGCCGATCATGCGCTGGTCCAGTTCCAGCTGGGTTTCACCGGCGCCGCGCATGCCGATACCCCCTTTCTGGCGGTCCAGGTGAGTCCAGCCGCGTTTCAGGCGGCTGCTCAGGTGCTGCAACTGAGCCAGTTCGACCTGCAATTTACCTTCGTGACTGCGAGCACGCTGGGCGAAAATATCCAGAATCAAACCGGTACGGTCGAGCACACGACACTTCAGTGCGCGCTCAAGATTGCGTTCCTGGCTGGGGGAAAGGCTATGATTGAAGAGTACCAGCTCTGCCTTGTGGGCTCGCACTGCGGCGGCGATCTCTTCGAGCTTGCCGGCACCAACAAAATGGCCGGGTGAAGGCTGTTTGCGGGTACCGGTAATTGACTCTACAGGTACTGCACCCGCCGAGAGAGCCAGTTCTTCAAATTCACAGGGATCCTCCTGCTCGGACTCAGAATGAATACTGATGTGAACAAGAATCGCTGTTTCGCCAGCTTCTGGCCTCTCAAAAAACAATCAATTACCTCTATCAGGCGTTACCGGGTTCACCCACATCATCGTCGTGGGAGTCACCCTGATTTTGCATCGGGATCTTCACCATTCTGGCGGGCACCACGGTGGAAATTGCATGCTTGTAAACCATCTGGCTCACAGCATTTTTCAGCAGAATGACAAACTGGTCGAACGACTCAATCTGTCCCTGCAACTTGATACCACTGACCAGGTAGATGGAAACCGGAATTCGCTCTTTCCGGAGTACGTTCAGGAATGGATCTTGTAGGGTATGTCCCTTGGACATTTTTATTCTCCTTACTTTTTTTGATGCGAAAAGCCCGACATCCCGAATATTCGATCGGACATTTCATATGACCACAGACTGGCAAGATAAGTTCTATATTGCGGCGGAATCCACGTTTTTCAAGATAACCTCGATGGATTGGGCCTGTGAACTACTCAGGCCGGTCAGATCATCCCAACTTCGCAACCAGGTCAGTTGCCGCTTGGCGAGCTGTCTGGTGGCAATGATACTTCTTTCCTGCATCGCGTCATAGTCCAACTGACCGCCCAAATATTGCCAAACCTGTCTGTAACCTACTGATTTAATTGATGGCAGCCCTTCATGCAGATCTTCGCGCTGATGCAGGGCACGCACTTCTTCCACCAAGCCTGCATCGAGCATCTGCCGAAAGCGCCGGGCGATATTGTCATGCAATACGGCTCTGTCCGTTGGCTGGATTGCGAAAAACATCAGATTAACTGGCAAGCTATTGTCACTATTTTCGCCAGCTGGCCCCTCCTGCCGGTGAAAGTCCGTCATGGTGCGGCCTGAAACCAGATACACTTCGAGCGCTCTTTGCAGGCGCTGCGGGTCATTGGGGTGAATACGGCTGGCTGACTCCGGGTCCACCCTGGCGAGCCAGTCATGCACCGCCGGCCAGCCTTCGCTGGCGGCCAGATTTTCAATTTCAGCACGTATTCTGGCATCGGCCTCAGGCATAGAGGCCAGGCCATCGCGCAGCACCTTGAAGTACAGCATGGTACCTCCCACCAGCACGGGCAGGCGCCCGGCTTCTACCGCCAGGGCGATTTCCCGGCGGGCATCGGCGCGAAAATCCGAGGCGGAATAGGGCTCGGCGGGATCGCGGATGTCCATCAGCTTATGGGGAAATTCCTGAAGCGTGGCCGGGTCCGGCTTGCCGGTGCCGATATCCATGCCGCGATAGACCTGGGCTGAATCGACGTTGATCAATTGCACGGGCAGCCGCGTCGCCAGTTCCAGCGCCAGCGCAGTTTTCCCCGACGCCGTGGGGCCCATCAGACAGAGTGCAGTGGCTTGATCTGCCATGGCATTAAGTTCCGGTCGCAACAGTCACTGGCGGGCTATTGACCACGCAAGAATAATTTGTCCAGTTCATCCAGACTCTGATACACCCAGGTGGGGCGGCCGTGGTTGCACTGGCCACTGCGTTCTGTGGCTTCCATATCCCGCAGCAGAGCATTCATTTCCGGGATGCTGAGCTGGCGATTGGCGCGAACCGAGCCGTGACAGGCCATGGTGGACAGCAGCTCATTCTGATGCGCCAGAATCCGGTCGCTGCTGCCATATTCTTTCACATCAGACAGCACATCCCGCACCAGCTGCTCAATATTGGAGTCCTTGAGGATCGAAGGCACCTGACGCACCACGATGGATTCGGCTGCCACCCTCTCCAGCTCGATGCCCAAAGTGAGCAACGTGGCACTTTGCTCTTCCGCACAGTCTGCCTCTGCCTGACTCACAGCGATGGAAAGCGGCACCAGCAGGGGCTGCATTTTCAGTTCTTCATTGGCACAGGCGGTCTTCATGCGCTCGTAGGTGATGCGCTCATGGGCCGCGTGCATATCGACAATAATCAACCCTTCCCTGTTCTGGGCAAGGATATAGATGCCGTGCAGTTGCGCAATGGCATAGCCAAGGGGCGGTATTTCAGTATCGTTTTCATTAAGCCGCTGCAGTGCCGCCAGTTGGTCCTGCACTTCACTGGCTGCCACCCTGCCCCGATCGACGCTGTAGTCACGGCTTTGCCAACCGGACCCGCCACTACCCAGACCCAGCGAGGCCTGGGTTGCCGGATCGGCTGAGGGGCTGTCGTAATTCTGCACCGTTGCCTGATGATTGCCCATGGCAAGCTGACTGGCCTGGGCATGCTGCTGTTGCGCTGCCAATTGCTCCGATGGCCGCACTTCAGCCAGGGCCTTGTGCAGAGCGGAAAACAGGAAGTCATGCACCAGGCGTGAATCACGAAAACGTACTTCATGTTTGGTCGGGTGCACATTCACATCGACCCCGGCAGGAGCCAGTTCCAGGTACAGCACATAGGCCGGATGTCGTCCGTGGAACAGTACATCCCGATAAGCCTGTTTCACGGCGTGAGTTACCAGCTTGTCGCGGATGATGCGCCCGTTTACATAGAAATACTGCAGATCAGCCTGGCTACGGGAGAAGGTTGGCAGACTGACCCAGCCCCAGAGCCGCAGGCCAGAACTTTCCACATCCACATAGACCGAGTTCTCTACAAAGGCAGGCCCACACACCAGGCTGACCCGGCGCTGCACTTCTGCGTCTGAACTGGCTGCCCGCAACTGATGAATGGCGCGCTGATTGTGCTGCAGATTGAATTGCACGTCAAAGCGGGAGAGCGCCAGACGTTTGACCACTTCGTCGATGCGGGCGAATTCGGTTTTTTCGGTCTTGAGAAACTTCTTGCGCGCGGGGGTGTTGAAGAACAGATCTCTGACTTCCACCGAGGTACCCTGGGGGTGGGCCACCGGCTCCAGCCTGGCCTCCATGCCCTGCCCCTCAGTCTCGACCTTCCAGCCGGCTGAATCATCTTCCTCGGCCGCCTTTGAAGACAGGCTCAGACGCGACACGGAGCTGATACTGGCCAGCGCCTCGCCGCGGAATCCCAGACTGGCGATGTTTTCCAGGTCATCCAGGTCGGTGATCTTGCTGGTGGCGTGGCGCGACAGCGCCAGGGGCAGATCCTCCTTGTGGATACCGGCGCCGTTGTCCTTGATACACAGGCGTTTGATGCCACCCTGCTCAACTTCGATATCCAGGCGGGTGGCGCCGGCATCGAGGCTGTTTTCCAGCAGTTCCTTGACCACCGAAGCGGGGCGCTCAACCACTTCACCGGCGGCAATCTGGTTGGCAAGACGTTGACTGAGTAAATTTATACGCGGCATGGTGGCTGGGTCAGTGTTTCAGCGCAGGATTGTAGCATCTATGCCGCCCCAGCGAAGGGCCGGGGGAAATTCAGATGGTCGGGATTTTCAGAATCTGTCCCACCATGATGCGATCACCGGACAGATTATTGACCTGTCGCAGGCTCGACAGGCTGACACTGTAGAGTTCGGCGATTTCAGACAGGGTCTCACCCCGTTGTATGGTGTGTTCGGATACCCGAAACGGCTCGGCACCCGGCAGAGTCAGTCGCTGGCCGATGCGGATGGTATTGCTGCTGAGATCGTTCAGGCGCTTGAGTTCCGCCAGGCTGAGTCCGAAACGTTCGGCTATCTCTGACAGGTTGTCGCCTCGTTTGACCACATAGGCTCCCGGCGTGATGCCGTTTTCCTTCTGCCAGGCCACCAGGCTGCCTACTGGCGGCGCATCATAAAAGTAAGTCTGGATGCCCTGGGAAATAGCCGCGGCCATATTGCGCTGAAAGCTGGGTGTATTCAGGCGCTCCGCCTCTGCCGGGTTGGTCAGGTAGCCGGTTTCGATCAGGATCGAGGGGATGTCTGGCGAATTCAGTACCTGCAGGGAGGCATGCTGCACCCGATCCTTGCGCACCCGGGTGACACCGTCGAGGGATTCCAGTATCCGGGTTCCGACAATCAGGCTCTGTTCCATGCTCCAGGCTGATTGCAAAGATACCAGGGTCATCGCCACATCGTCATCGAAACTGCCCAGGGCAATATCGCCGTCGACGCCGCCCAGCAGGTCCGAACTGTTTTCCTTTTCCGCCACACGCAAGGAGTTTTCGCGGTCGGCACGATCACCGGAAAGCGCGTAGACAGTGGCCCCGGAAGCCCGGCTGTTACGAAACCAGTCGGCATGCACAGCCACGAACAAATCAGCCCGATGTCTTCTGGCGATCTCGGGGCGATCATTCAACTGCACATAATAGTCGCCCTCACGAATCAGCACCGGCTTGTAGCCCGGGGTGGCATTGAGGCGGTTGAAGACCTCCCGGGAAATGGCCAGCGCCACATTTTTTTCCTTGATTCGACCATCGTAGCCAATAGCGCCCGGGTCCTCTCCGCCATGACCGGCGGAAATGGCCACCACAATATCCCGTCTCTCCGGGGGCTGGGTGTCGGATTCGGCCACCTGGACAGGCGCGGGTGCCGGTTCTTCGTCAGTCAGCAGATCATAAAGGTCCACCACCAGGCGATTGCTGAACTCACGGTTTGGCGCCAGGGTGAACGATGAAGGGTCTACTTCCTCGGCCAGATCCAGCACGATACGAAGCTGATTATTGTCACGGGGAGCACTGCGAATGCGGACTATGGGGCTGCCGGTAAAATCCAGGCCATTGAAGTCATCGCTGCTGCTGGCATTGTCGATATCCAGCACCACGCGGTAGGGATTGCTGAGGGTGAACATCTGATAGCTGATGCTGCTATCCAGATCGAAGACCACCCGTGTGTGGTCCGGCGCACGCCACATGCGCACTTCTTCGATATTGGCCGCCCAAAGGCCACTGGGCAGCACTGCACAGAGCAATACTGCCAACAAAATTGATGAAATTCCGGTCTGCCTGGGCAACATGATTGGAACAACTGACATAATTCGCGTTGTCTATAGGTTTCGGCCTTAAGGGCACAATCTTTTGGCGATTAATCCCCCTTTTTCCGACAGACTTTGACAAGTAATTCGACGCCCTGTTCCCTCGGCGCCCAATTCGATCAGCAAATCGGCCGCTGGAATGGCCTTGCCACCCCGTTCCGGCCACTCCACGATACACAGATTATTATTGGCAAAATAGTCTTCAGTGCCAAGGTATTCAACTTCACCCGGATCGGCCAGACGGTACAGATCAAAATGGTAGATTCGGCATTGACTGAATTCATAGGGTTCTACCAGGGTATAAGTAGGGCTTTTCACCGCCCCCTCATAGCCAAAGCCACGCAGAATGCCCCGTGTCAATGTGGTCTTTCCCGCACCCAGATCACCCCGCAAATAGATCATGGCTCCGCGAATCGGCGTGCCCGGTTGCGCTGACGCAGGACTGGCATCCGGATCCAGAAAACAGGCGCGCGCCAGCCTTTTGCCAAATTCGATGGTAGCAGCTTCATCGGCAAGAAATTCCTGAAGGCTATTGTCAGTCATGAAATGACAGATCCCGATGTCCGGGATTCACCAGTTGTTGGACAGGCTCCAGCAGATCTGTGGCCAACAGGCCACGCTGCCCTTTTTCGGCGGCAAGCATATCCGCCGCCTCACCATGAATGCAAACTGCCGTGCGCAGGGCATCACTCAGTGACAGGCCCTGGGCTATCAGGCCCGCGATCAGCCCGGACAGGATATCACCCATGCCACCACTGCCCATGCCGGCATTGCCTTCACTGCAAAGATAGCTCTTCTCGGGGGCGGCCGAATCCATAATGAGTGACCCGCTACCTTTGAGCAGACAGACTCCGCCATAGAGGCGGCTCAATTGGGCCAGGGCAGCAAAGCGGTCGGACTGCACTTGTGCCACCGTACTGTCCAGCAGCGCCGCTGCCTCACCGGGATGGGGGGTGAGTACCCAGTTTTGACGACGCAATGAGCTATCCTGGTCTTTCCGCTCGGCCAACAGATGCAAGGCATCGGCATCCACGACCAGTGGAGTGCCCTGGCGCTGAGCCGCCAGGGCCTGCTGAAACAAGTGCCGGGACCAGTCACTGCGTCCCAGACCCGGGCCAATGACAATCACGCTGGCACGGTCAACAAGGCCGCCCAGATCGGTCTGGTCATCGTCCAGACCATGAAACATCAATACCGGACAACGGCTCAGGGCGGCCTGGCGGTGAGCGGCGCGGGAGGCAATACTGACCAGTCCGGCGCCGCTTCGGGCCGCGGCCTCGGCAGCCATGATCACGGCGCCGCCAAAACCCAGCTCGCCCCCCAGCACCAGCACATGACCATTACTGCCTTTATGGCTGGCTGCCCGGCGTGGTTTCAGGACAGCGCTGGCGCTGTGAATATCGATGCGCTCACAGTCGCTGACAGGCGCATCGGGATGGCTGTAGAGATGGGCCGGTACATCGAGATCACTGAATACAATCTCACCACAGTAATCGCCGGCCTCGGCGGTCAGCATTCCTTTTTTCATGGCAATAAAACTGACGGTGAGATCGGCTCTTACCGCCGTGCCCAGAGGCATGCCGGTATCGGCGGCCAGACCAGAGGGGATATCCATGGCCAGCACCGGCAAGCCTGCAGCGGCATTGATCAAGGCGATGGCCTCGGCATAGTCGCCCTCCGGGGCCCGGCTCAGACCGGTACCAAACAGGGCATCTACCAGCAGGCATTGGCCCCTGGCGGCTTCCAGTATTGACGGAGAGTCGGCCAGGGCAAGCATCGGCACCTGGCATTGGGCGGCAAATTCCGCCGCCCGGGCAGCATCTCCTTGCAACTTCCCGGTTGCCGCCAATTGCACAATATTGACATCCAGGCCCCGATCGCGAGCCATAGCTGCCAGTACATAACCGTCGCCGCCGTTGTTACCGGCGCCGGCGAACACGATAATGCTGCGGGTATTCGGCCAGCACTCCAGGGCCACCTCGAGGGCAGCGGCCGCGGCGTTCTGCATAAGACTGAAACCGGGGATATCGAGCTGGCCAATGGCGATTTCATCGAGCCGACGCAGCTGCTCAGCCCGGTACAACTGACATGGGAGTCGCGCTCTGAAATCACTCATCAGTTAAACTTTTTGATCAGACGCCGGATCAGGCGCAGGGCCGTTTCCAGCTCCTCAATGGGGATGTCTTCGGTATTGTCGATGGCCCAGGGATCCTGAACCTCACGCAACATATTATAGACATCCTTGCCCTGGTCAGTGAGAGTGACCAGTACCGAGCGTTTGTGCTTGGGGTTGGGGGTGTATTGCAGCAGTCCGTCTTCCACCATGACATCGGTGATGCGCTGCACAGCCTGTCGCGATTGACCGAGCACCCGGGCGATACCTGGCACGGTGAGGCCGGCACTGGACAGGGCGATGGCACCGATGACTTTCCAGCGCGCATGGGTAAGCCCCAGCTTTTCGGTCATGGCATCGCCTTCGGCAATTAGCAGGCCGTTGAGGCGAAAAATGGACAGGACCAGATCCAGAAACAATACACGCTTGGGTGAGTGCATTTCAGTACCCTCGGGGCGACAAACTGCGATTACTGCCGCCGGATTAACACTTTCAGCCTATTCTTCTGTCAGCATGTTGTCATTGCTGCCTGGCGCAGTCAATGCTTTTCGCTCGCCAGCGATCACGGCCAAAGACCCAGTGGACATTGGCAGCAATCTGGCACCGCAATACAACTGACAAGTTTTTGCTGCCTGTGCACAGCAGTTCGCAGCCTTGAGGGATACGCAGCGGCTCAGGCTCTGGACCACATACTGTCATCAACAGTCCCCGAGCATTGCCAGCCTGGTCGCCAGTGCCAGCAGCTGCCAGACCGACAGCCGCTATTGCCCCCGGGGGGCTATACAGTAAGATAGGTTGCAATAATCCAGAGAGGTGCGGCTTTGCCCGGATCAACTGCGCAGAAATTGCTATTACCGCTGTGCTTGCTGGGGAGCCTGACCGTCTCTGCCCTGCTGGCCCTGCCGGCACAAGCTGACAGTCTCAGCGAGGCCCAGCGTCTGCTGCGCATTGCCGAAACCGGTGCAGCTTTTGAGAGTCAGGCGCGCTGGCAGACCAACCAGCTGATTCATAACTATTCGGTCATTATTAACCGTAACAGTAACTACCGTTTACCGGCACAGTTGCAACGCCGTATCGCCGCCTGTTATGAACGGGTTTACCGCTGGGAAAATTTCGCCAATGGCATTGCCCGCATTCTGGCGGAGAATTTCAGCGCCGAGGAATTGCAGCTGCTTATCGATTTTCACCGCAATCTGGGCATGCCGCCTGGCAAGATTGGTCTGTTCAAGTCCACCATCGCCAAGGCCGGCAGGATCAGTGAACAGTCCGCCGAATTTATTTTCGCGCAATCCCGGGGCTGCGTGGCACAGGACACAGACCTGATTCTTGACCATCTGCAGCAACAGGACATCGAGTTTCACCCGCTCTAGGCAACGCAGCGCAGCACTAGCCAGGATGCAATAACATGAATGAAAAACTCTCCATCGACCCGGCTGCCATCTCCGGCATAGAAGACTCCGGCATAGACGCCCAACTTGCCGAAGACAGAAAAGAATGGCTGGAAGCTATCGAGGATATCTACGCCAATTTCGGCGCCGAAGGTGTGCAGGCCATCCTCGCCAGCCTGGCGAGTTGGTCACAGCAACATCATGTCGCCGGCGACGGCACCGCCACCATTAACACGCCTTATCTGAACACTATTGCGGTGGCGGAAGAGCCAGACTATCCGGGTGACCAGGACATCGAACAGAAGCTGGAAAACGTCCTGCGCTGGAACGCCATGGCAATGGTGCTGCAAGCCCAGGACACCGGCAGCGGCGTTGGCGGGCATATTGCCACCTATGCCTCGGCCGCCACCATGATGGAGGTTGGCTTCAATCATTTTTTTCGCCAGAAGACTGCGGCCTATGGCGGTGATCTGGTGATCCTGCAACCCCATGCAGCGCCAGGTGTCTATGCACGTTCCTGGCTGGAGGGCAGACTCACAGAGCAACAACTGAAAAACTATCGCCGCGAACTGCAGGCCGGCGGCGGCCTGCCTTCCTACCCCCATCCCCGCTCCATGCCTGATTACTGGCAAGTGGCCAATGCCTCCATGGGCCTGAGCACGCCCACGGCAATCTATCAGGCACGCTTTGCCAAATACCTTGAAAACCGCGGTCTCAAGCCGGCGCAGGGGGGCAAGGTCTGGTGCTTTATTGGTGATGGTGAAACGGATGAGCCGGAAGTGATTGGCACTATCAATGTGGCGGCCCGGGAAAAACTCGACAATCTGGTGCTGGTGGTGAACTGCAATCTGCAGCGCCTGGACGGGCCGGTGCGTGGCAATGGCAAGATCATTCAGGAACTGGAGGCCTCTTTTACCGGCTCCGGCTGGCATGTCATCAAGGTTATCTGGGGCAGCGGCTGGGACAAGCTGCTGCAGGCCGATAGCAACGGCACCCTGCGACGGCGCATGGAAGAATGTGTGGATGGCGATTACCAGCGTTACTCGGTGCTCTCCGGTGACCTTCAGCGCGAACACTGGGTACACGGTAATGAAGAACTGAGCGAAATGATGAATGCCCTCAGTGATGAAGAGCTGCGCCAGATTAAACGGGGTGGCCAGGATGCAGTAAAAATATTCGCCGCCTATGCCCGCGCCATCAGCAATCAGGGCAAGCCCACGGTGATTCTCATCAAGACTGTCAAGGGCGACGGCCTGGTAGGTACCCAGGGCAGCAACACCGCCCATCAGAAGAAAAATTTTGACAAGCAGCAGCGGCGGGAAATCGCCCGCAATCTGGGCATCCCGCTGGATGATGAAGCCATCGCCCGTGCCGATTTCTACAAACCTGCCGAAGACAGCCCCGAGATTCGCTATTTACAGCAGCGGCGCGAGGCATTGGGCGGCGCCTTGCCGCGAAGGGACAATCAGTGCCCGCCGTTGAGCGCGCCATCACTTGAGTTATTTGACAGTATTCTCAAGGGTTCCGGTGAGCGGCAACAGTCCACCACCATGTCGCTGGTACGTATTCTTTCCACCCTGATGCGAGACAAGGCACTGGGCAAATACATCGTACCCATCGTGCCCGACGAGGCCCGCACCTTTGGTCTCGAAGCCCTGTTCAAAATCGCCGGCATCTTCTCCCTGCAAGGACAACACTACACCCCGGTGGATGCCGATACCCTGGTGGCTTATCGGGAGGCCGAAGATGGCCAGATTCTGCAGGAGGGAATCTGTGAGACCGGCGCCCTGGCCTCGTTTCTGGCGGCAGGTACCGCCTACTCGATTCACGGCCTGCCCATGATTCCGTTTTACTTTTTCTATTCCATCTTTGGCTTCCAGCGGGTGGGCGACATGATCTGGACCTGCGGCGACATGCTCTGCCGCGGCTTTTTGGTGGGTGGTACCGCCGGGCGCACCACGCTTAATGGCGAAGGCATTCAGCACCAGGACGGACACTCCCATGTGCTGGCCAGCACCTATCCCAATCTGAAAAGTTATGACCCTGCCTTTGGCTTTGAACTGGCCATTATCGTGCGGGAGGGAATTCGCCGCATGTATCAGGAACAGGAAAATATTTTCTACTACCTGACTGCCTATAATGAAAATTACCTGATGCCGGCGATGCCGGAAACAGCCGGGCTTGAAACCGGAGTGCTGGCCGGAGCTTATCTGTACCAGTCCAGCAGTACCGCCTCAGAGTCGGCGATTCACCTGCTGGGCAGTGGCTCAATCATGCAAGAGGTGCTGGCCGCCTTTGAGTTGTTGCAGACCATGGGCCTGGAGGTATCAGTATGGAGTGTGACCAGCTACAACGAGCTATACCGCGAGGCCGAGGCCTGTGAGCGTTACAACCGTTTGCATCCCCAGGAAGACGCCAGACTGCCCCGGGTACAGTCTTTGTTTGGTCACTACCAGGGCGTTTTTGTTGCCACCAGCGACTACATGAAAGCACTGCCAAACAGTATTGCCCGCTGGATGCCAGAGCATTACCTGGTACTGGGCACCGACGGCTATGGGCTCAGTGAAACACGCCAGGCCCTGCGCAGGCATTTCGAAATCAGTCGCGATTATATTTGTCAGGCCGCGCTACTGGGCCTGCTGCGCCAGGGCAAGCTGGATCAGGCCGGGTTCGACAAACTGGTGAAAACTCTGGATGTGGAACCGGACAAGCAGGACCCGGTCAGCCGATAATCCGGGCAGGACTCAGTGGGTAAGCGAATACATCAGGTAGTTAATACCCAATTGATAGGCCGCATTGGCATAACGAGTCGGGTAGGCCGGATGGTAGGTGTGCTCCCAACCGTCGCCCATGTCTGAATTCCAGTTCACCAGCACCATGATCCGGCCATCATCATCCAGAATGGCGTGATTGGACGCATAGTCGATGCCCTGCTCGCCGTACTCATCGCTGCGATAGAGCGCAGGAATCAGCTGCGGCCCTTCGATGTCGTAATAGACATGAAAAATTTCATGGTCTGGTTGTAGCTCGACGATTTCCCGGTCCGGGAAAACCTGCGTGAAAGCCGCGTAGAAATTGTCCCATTCCCGCTGCCCCCAGAAATCATCAATCAGCAGAAAGCCACCACGCAATAAATATTCGCGCAGGTTCTGGGTCTCACCCGGATTCAGGGCAATGCCGCCACCCTGTCCCACTTCCAGCATATACAGAAAGGGATAGTCGAAGATCTCTTCATCATCCAGGCGCAAAACGATTGGGTCACTCATGACGCGAATATTGGTCAGTCGTGAAACACCACGCAGGAAATTCATGTCGGCATCGGGAAAGTCGATGGACCAGGGTCCGTAGCCCATGCCACCGCCGTAATAGCTGTCGAACTGCACGCGAACAAAATTGAATTCGCCGGCCTGATCGTAGTCCAGGCTGTCGAAGGAATTACGGGAAGCCCCGGACTGGGGAAACACCTGCGCCTGAAGTGGCAACGCCAGCCCCATTAGCAGGACCAGCAGGGTTAATCGGCTTAACTGCAAATTTGTCATTGCCACAGTGTCCATGGATTTCGTTTCGGGTTCAAGGGCAGCGACTCGCATGACTTTGTTGCCGTGCTTATTGCTGCAGCGAAGCGCAATAGTCGGTGCTGGTCAGGGCCGGCGTGAACCAGATGTAGTCAAAGGCCGGTTGCCGGGAAAACACTTGCTGATAGGCCAGCGGGTCGGTCTCCTCCGGCTGCACTTCCATAAAGGACAAAGACAGGATCTGGCTGCGTTCGAGAGTGTCGTTCCCTGCCAGCAGATAGTTGGGCACGCCCAGATCCTGCCGGGCATGATAGTTGCCCGCCACCAGTACCGACAATTTGCCGGCATCGGGTAGCCCCAGTGCTTCGGCCATTGCCATGTCCCTGGCCTGCTGCACGCGCACCATGGCCGGAAACTGGGACTCCGGCAGCAAGCCACAATGGCTCTCATCAATATCCAGGATCAATTGCTCCTGGGCCTGTTCTGCCAGTATTCCGCCAACATCGATTGCATTCTCATCACCATAGATCTGGCCTACAGCAGCCTGGCTGATATTGGCGGCGAACAGGGGCGTTGCCGATTCGTATACAGCTTGCAGGAGCGGGCCATAAAAATCCCAGTTCCACCCTTCTTCGTCCCAGCGCAGCCAGGCTTTCAGGGCATCGGCATCCAGCCCTTCCCGGGACGGCAGTTCCTGTAGCTGCCCTGCCACTGAGTCATCAAGCATCTCAAAGGCTACCCTGTCCGCCTTGCCTGCCGCCAGCAGATAGCTCAGCACATTCATCTGCAAGTCATGATGATCGGCATTATCATGCTTCTCACCCAAAAGAATGTACCTGGCGCTAACCAGACGGTCAGTCAGTTCACCCGGGCTGATAAACGCGGCATCGGCAGTACTCCAGATGCGTCCCACCAGGGGATGATCGGTGTACAGGTCTGACTGCCAGGTGGTGGGTGATGATATCTGTGCCTGACCGGCAAGACTGATTGCCAACAGCCCGACGACTAGCAACAATCTAGTTGGTGCCGCCCATTTGTAGCCATTGCCCATAGATTTCCTCACTCCAAAAACTCTGAAAATAGGCGATGACCGCCCGCTTACCGGCTTCATCCAGGCGCTCGCCAAAGCCGGGCATCTTGCCGCCCAGGGCCACGCCACCGTCATTGATTACCTGCAGCAAAACCGGCAATGGATGATGCCAGGCATGGGCGGTGCCATTCAGTGGCGGTGGTGGCAGTGAACCGTCATCCAGTCGCTGGCGCCAGTCTGCAACCAGTCCCTGGGCCTGCCGGCCATGACAAACCGCGCAATTGTCCAGGAACAACTGTTCGCCGACTTCTACCTGTTCGTCACTATACCAGCGACCGGTTTGCGGATTGAGTGAATCAGGGGACGATGTGTCAGTTTGCTCCTGACAGGCGACCAGCAGCAGTAGCAGGGGAGCTAACAGCTTGCCGACAGATGCCATGCTGCGCTCAATCGGACTCTGAATCTTTCTTGGGAAAATCAAAACTCACCAGTGTGGCAGAATGTAGTTCAATGTCTGACCAGTTTTCGATGGGCACTGACAACTCCACCAGCCCGCAGGTCGGAATATTGTCGATGTGCTCATCTGCCATGACGTTGGCGAATTCCGTTATGGCCGGATTATGACCAACCAGCAACAGCTTTTCACAGTCATCATCAGCAGAGGCTGCTGCCTTCAGGAACATGCCGGTGCCGGCGAAATACAGCTCGGGATTGCTGATCACATCCGCCTCGGGGAAACCCAGCAATTCGGCAAATTTATGGGCCGTGGTCTTGGCCCGATTGGCCGGGCTGCAGATGATTGAGTCGACGGAACCATGACCTTGCTGAAATCGTGACACCATCACAGGAATATCCTGTTTGCCACGTTCGTTCAGAGGGCGTTCGAAGTCCTTCAGATCGGGATCATCCCAACTGGATTTGGCGTGGCGCAGCAGAAAAAGCGTTTTCATCGTCGCAGACTGGAGCGAGGGGACAGGTGAGTCAGTGTGAAACATCCTCGCGGCAAACTCTTAAGCGGTCTTATACCGCAATTGGCCGGGCAACTCCAGCGCTCCCGGCCCAACCTCGGCATCTTCCTCAAGTTGCCAATTCCAGCACAGATTTACCCCGGAAAACTAAGCGATCGCTGCCAGTTGCCGAAAACTTTAAGACAGACTCATTAGCAATTGGAATTACACAATGAATTATGCAACACGCAGCGTCAGTGCCCTGCTTCTGCTGGCCGCTGGCTCCCAGGCCATGGCGCAGGCTGACGTTACCCGCACCGCCGAGCTAGGCGCCCTGTTTACCTCCGGTAATACCGAGGAACAATCCCTGAATTTCGGGGCCGAAATAGATATCGACCAGGAACAATGGGATTACCTGTTTACCCTGGATGGGCTCTATACCTCCAGTGAGAGCGTCGTCAAGGCGCAGAAGATGACCGGAATCGCGCGGGCCAACTATCAAATATCCGATATCAGCTACTTCCAGACCCGGGCTTCCCATGAAGACGACCGCTTCAGCGGTTTCGACAGCCAGTCCGACATCACCTTCAGTTATGGCCGGGAGATGTTCTCCAATCGCGCCGATATGTCCCTGAATGTGGTTGGCGGTATCGGTGTTCGCTGGACCCGCTTCAACGACGGTGGCGATTCCGACGAGCCGATTCTGCGTCTGGCAGGCGAATATGACTGGACCGTTTCCGAGTCAGCGGTCTTCAGTCAGGACCTCAGCGCAGAAGCGGGCTCAAAATCCGATATTTTCCGCTCCGAGACCAGTATTGAGACAGCCATCATGGAAAACCTCTCCCTGCGCTTTTCGGTTAATATCAAGCATCAGACAGAAGTCCCGGTTGGCAAGAAAAACACCGACACCCAGACCGCCATCACTTTTGTCATGAATTTCTAGGGATCCGGAATTAACGGGGAGCGGCATCGGCCCATGACTGCCATCGTTCGACTCTACTGGATTCTTACCCTGCTATGCCTGCCACTCGCGGCCGCCGCACTGGTTTATGCCAGCGGCGGCCAGGTGGATCTGGCCAGCCTGGCCAGTCATCCATTGCTGCTTGGCCTTACCATCCTGCTATTGGCCTGGGCGGTGCTGGGCGGCTATGAAATCTACTTCAGCGAGAGCAATCTGCGCCGCAATTATCCGGTGCTGGCCAATATCCGTTATATGCTGGAATACATCCGCCCGGAGATTCAGCAATACTTCATCGCCAACAATACCGAGGAACGGCCCTTCAGCCGGGAGCGTCGCAACCTGATCTACCGGCGAGCCAAGGGCGCCAATGACACCCTGCCCTTCGGCACCCAGCAGAATATCCTGGCGGAGGGCTACCGCAGCCTTAATCATTCCATCGCCGCCACCAGCGTGGCCGAAGAACATGTGCGGGTCAGCTTTGGCAACAGTGCCTGCAGCAAACCCTACTCCGCCTCGCGCCTGAATGTGTCCGGCATGAGCTTCGGGGCACTCAGCGGCAATGCCATTGCCGCCATGAACAAGGGCGCAAAACTGGGCAATTTTGCCCAAAACACCGGTGAAGGTGGTATCAGTGACTATCACCTGCAACACGGAGGCGACCTGATCTGGCAAATCGGTACCGGCTATTTCGGCTGTCGCAACCGTGAGGGTCGCTTTGACGCGGAAGCCTTCACCGAAAAATCATCCCTTGATGTCGTCAAGATGATTGAGCTGAAACTGTCCCAGGGTGCCAAACCTTCCCATGGCGGTGTGCTACCCGGCGCCAAGGTAACGGCGGAGATTGCCCGCATCCGCAGCGTTGAAATCGGCAAGACCGTATTGTCTCCGGCCAATCACCCGGAATTCGCCACACCGGTGGGTCTGCTGGAGTTTATCCAGCGGCTGCGTGATCTGAGCCAGGGCAAACCGGTGGGTTTCAAATTCTGCCTGGGGCGCAAAACCGATTTCATGGCCATCGTCAAAGCCATGCTGGAGACCGGCATCTACCCGGACTTCATCACCATCGATGGCGCCGAGGGCGGCACCGGTGCGGCACCGGCAGAATTTTCCAATCGCCTCGGAACGCCCTGTATGGAAGCCACCTACTACGTCAATCAGGTGCTAATCGGTGCCGGCATCCGTGAGCAGATGCAATTGATCAGTTCCGGCGACACCGCTTCCGGATTCGACCTGTTGGAGAAGCTGCTGGCCGGCGCCAATACGGTTAATGCAGCCCGGGCATTCATGATGACAACAGGATGTGTGCAGGCTCAGGCCTGTAATACCAACCATTGCCCCACCGGCGTCGCCACCCAGGACCCGGCCCGTTCCCGCGCCATCGATGTCCATGAAAAGGCGCAGCGGGTCAAAAGTTACCATCACAATACCTTGCACGCCTGCTTTGAGCTTTGTGGCGCCATGGGTTTTGACAATCCCGATACCCCAACCGCCGCCGACCTGTATACGCGCTACAACGAAGGACTGAAAAACTTCGACCAGATTTATATGCCCCTGCAACCCGGCCAACTGCTTGGCAATGACATTCCCGAGGCTTATCGGGATGACTGGAAGCGGGCCTCAGCCACTTCGTTCCAGAACTAGTTGTCTGGAAATCTGCCTGCCAGGTCTTATACTGACTACTCGTTTATGTCAGGAAAATGCGATGAAGTCTCTGCTGCAATTACTGTCACTACTGTTGCTGACTCTGCTGTTTCCGGCCCATGCCGACCAGACGGACCCTGGCCTGGATGAACTCTTTACCCGCCTGCAGCTAACGACTGACAGCCGCCAGTTGCAGTTCATTGAAGCCTCCATCTGGGAAAAATGGATGCAGCATGAAAATGAAGATGTTGAAAGGCTTTTACTGTTGGCGACCCAAGGCATGAATGCCGGCAACTACCAGCAGGCGCTGTTGGTATTCAGCGAACTCATTCAGTCCTACCCGGATTTCGCCGAGGCCTGGAACAAGCGGGCGACACTCTACTATATTCTGGGTGACCTGGAGGCTTCGATGGCGGACATTGACCGCACCCTGGCACTCGAACCCCGCCACTTCGGCGCTCTTTCAGGCGCGGGGTTGATCCATATCAGACGTGAGGAGCTACAACTGGCCCGGCAGCGTTTTGAGAGCTTGCTACAGATTCACCCCAATAGTGAAAGTGCCCGCAATAATCTCGAACACATCCTCGGCGAGATTCAGCGCAATACTATCTAGATAAAGTCCTGGATTGAGTCCTGGATTGCCTCGTTCACCCGGCACCGGAACAGGTAGATTTCGGCAACAAAAAAAAAAGGGATGCCACTGGCATCCCTTTCTGATTTGTCGTGCTGTTGTCATCGCCGCCTGGCAGGCATTGATTAAACACTTACTGGCGCGTACCGGAAACTCCGAACGCACCGAAGTCGCTGCCGAATTCGCCATTAATGGCATCGCCTTCCACGGTACCGGAGAATTCCAGCACCAGAGTCTGGCCCTGGGCATCCACTTCCGCATCGAAAGTCACGGCGTTGCCGTCGTACATAATGCCGGTCAGAGGCGCACTACCCATTCCCTGGGCAGCCATTGAGCCGCTGCCATCTTCGTTCATGGTCAAGGTAGCAGGCAAGGCACCCAGAGGCGTATTCATTTCAACGGCCCAGGTACCCACAGCCGGCGGCGTGCCTGCGGCACAACCTACCAGTACCGCCAGAGCCAATACCATCAAACCGCTTGTTAATTTCTTCATAGTAAACTCACCTTGTTGAATTATTGTCAGTCAAACTGTTTTACAACAGAAGCCGGGAGATAATCTTGCAGTGTGTCTGAGTAGGCCAGTGGCTCTCGACCCCCACCCCCCCTTCTACGTGGAGTTGCCCCAATTGCGAAACGCTGCTTTATTGTCCTGCTATACAAAGTACAGTCAACCTAAATTCACCTGATTGCTGACTGCTCGGCGGAAAAATCTGCGCTTCAACCCGTCATCGGTGGGCCTATGACATCTGACGCCTTACTGGCCTGCCGGCCGATCAGACCGGCTGCCCACGCCAGGCCAACTGCAATATCTCCTCCACCTGGGCTGGATTTTCAATGGGCCTGGGATTGCGCCGCACCACCGGATGAAGGCTGGCACGACGGGCGATTTCCTGAAGCTCGGCCGTTTCTACCCCCACCGCAGACAAACTGCAGGGCAGCTCGAGACTGTTTAACAAGCGATACAGGGCCTCACTGGCGGTCAGCTCGGGAAAGCCCAGTGCGCTGGCGATGTCCCGGTCCAGCACCGGCTGAACCGATCTGTTCCAGGCCAGTACTGCCGGCAGCATGACACAGGAAGTCAGTCCATGGGGCACACCACAATAGCTGCCCAGAATATAGCCGATACCATGGCTGGCGCCGTGGGCTACCGTGCCCAATCCACAGCAAGCCAGCCACACCGCCTGCTGGTTATGTTGTCGCGCCGCAAGGTCTTGCGGGTCTGCCTTCATAGACGGCAGGGATGCAGCGAACTGGCGCAGAGCATGGAGAAAATGCCCCGCAAGATAGGGATGACAATCATCGGATGCCAGGCCCTCAACGGCATGATCCAGAGAGCGAATGGCGGTGGAAAGCCAGAGCCACTGCGGCGTGAATGTGGCGAGCCTGGGATCATAGATGATTACCTGGGGACACAGGCCCGGGGCACGATAGCCTTCCTTGGCCGCCAACTGCGGATTCAGGATGCCGGCATTATTGCTGTATTCAGCACCGGAAAGGGTAGTGGGCACAGCAATCTGGCGCAGGGGATAGTCTGCGGCCGGATGCTGGACAGTACCGGCCCGGGGCCCGCGACTGCCATCGGCAGCCTGGGCATAGGCCAGTAATTGCTCCTCACTGCGAACGCCCTGATCCAGTGCCAGTTGCGCCGCCTTGCAGGCATCTATCACCGAGCCCCCACCGATGCTGATCAGCACATCGGCCTCTGTGTCCCGGGCCAGTTGCACCAGTTGCATCACATCGGGCCTTGGGGAATGGGCGCCGACAGCGTCACTGATTGCCACCAACCTGTCGCCCGCCGCCCGGGTCAGAGACTCCAGTTCACTACTGGCCTTTCTGAGACTGGAGGAGACCAGCACCAGGGCCCGCTGCAGATTGCGCTGCTGAAGCTCCAGGGCCAGACACTCCCCATACTCCACACCGCTGTGCACAGTCTCCAGATCGGTATAGTGAAAACTGACTGCCTGTACTTTTTCCATTGCGTCCACGAGTTTGGGCAAAGCAGGAAGTCTCCCACAGACCACTGGTCCTGCCCAGTGCAACACTGATCGGCTATTTTCGCATTCACCGGGAGGCAGCGTTACAATGCCAGCATTAACGGGGTTAATCCGCAGGGGGAATCCATGGCTACACTGAGAATCAATGGCAATGACTACACGCTGGATGTCGAACCCGACATGCCGCTGCTGTGGGCATTGCGCGATGAATTGGGCATGACCGGCACCAAATTCGGCTGCGGTATCGCCGCCTGTGGCGCCTGTACCGTGCAGGTCAATGGCAGCGCAGTTCGCAGCTGCGTCACGCCGGTCAGTGCCGTAGAAGGGCAGGAAATTACCACCATTGAAGGCCTGGCCGAGAATGCTGTGGTGCAGACAGCGGCCAGCGGGCCTGATCTCAATGCCGTGCAGCAGGCCTGGATCGACTATCAGGTGCCCCAGTGCGGTTATTGTCAGTCCGGTATGATCATGGCCGCATCTGCCCTGTTGGCCCGCAATCCTAACCCGACCGATGCCGAGATCGACGCCAACATCACCAATGTGTGTCGCTGTGGCAGTTACCCGCGGGTACGCAAAGCCATTCGTTCGCTGGCAAACGCCTAGGGGGCCGATGATGAAAATGAAAAGACGTCATTTCTTGCTGGGTGCAGCGGTCGCCGGTGGTGGCCTGCTGATTGGCTATTCGGCAACCCGTCCCAGCCGTCATCGCCTGGCCAATCAGGAACTGGTGGAAGGCGGCGAACGCTTCCTGACTTCCTTTATCCGCCTGTTCCCGGACAACAAGGTCACCATCTATGTGCCCCATTCCGAAATGGGCCAGGGCATCCATACCGCTCTGGCCATGATGGCCGCCGATGAAATGGACCTGGCCTGGGAAGATGTCAGTATCGAACAGGCTCCCGCCACCGATATGTATGCCAATGGCGACCTGGTCAAAGGCTTTGCCCAGGAATACGGTGTTCCCGGTTTCCTGACCGGACTGGTGAATTTCAGCGCCGCAACCGTGGCAGAAATCATGAATTTGCAGATTACCGGCGGCTCTTCTTCGGTGCGTTATACCGGCGAATTTGCCATGCGCCCCGCCGGCGCTGCGGCCAGACAGATGCTGATTCAGTGTGCAGCCCAACAATGGGGCGTGGATGCAGCCGATTGCAGCACCGAACTGGGTCATGTTCAGCACAATGCCAGTGGCCGCTCCATCAGCTATGGTGAACTGGCCACCGCGGCGGCCGAACTGGAGCCACCGGAAGAAGTGTTTCTCAAGGATCGCAGTCAGTTCAATATCATGGGCAAGGCCCTGTCGCGTAATGACATCCCGGCCAAGGTTGATGGCAGCGCCATGTACGGCATCGATGCCCACAGCGACGACATGCTCTATGCCGCCATTCGCCTGGCACCGGTTTTTGGCAGCAAACTGGTCTCGGTGGATGCCAGTGAGGCCTTGCAGCAGCGGGGCGTGCAGCGAGTGGTGGAGCTGGAAGATTCGGTTGCCGTGGTGGCCGACAATTACTGGCGCGCCAAACAGGCCCTGGCCCTGGTCAAGGCTGAGTTTGAGGCCACTGACAATGACAGCGTATCCTCGGCCGACCTGTGGAGCAGCTTTGAAGCCAATCTGGCCAGTGACAATGGCAGTGAGGATTTCGAAAGCGGCGATGCCGCGGCAGCGCTGCAAGAGGCGGCAGATGTAATCGAAGCCGGTTACCGGGTGCCTTATCTGGCCCACGCAGCCATGGAGCCCATGAACTGCACCGTACACTGCCGCCCCGATGGCAAGGTGGATCTGTGGACCAGTACCCAGGACGCCCTTGGCATCAAGGGACGGGTCGCCTCACAGGCCGGTGTTGCCATCGATGATGTGAATTTCCATCATGTCTATCTCGGTGGTGGCTTTGGCCGGCGACTGCCCTTTAACTGGAACATGATCGACCATGCCACCCAGATTGCCACGCAGTTTGAGGTACCGGTGAAGACAGTATTCAGCCGTGAAGACGATCTGCAACAGGATTACTACCGCCCGGCAGTCGCCAACAATTTAAACGCCGCCTTCGATGCCGCCGGCAATGTCACTGCCTGGCACAGTCGTTTTACCGGCCCCATCCAGGTGCCGGGCGCGGCCCATATCCCCTATGCCATTCCCAATCAGTCGATTCGGGTAGTAGACGTGGATACCCACGTTCCGGTCGCTGCCTGGCGCAGTGTGGACCACTCCCAGCAGACCTTCTTCATCGAATCCTTTATCGATGAGATTGCCCATCGGGCCGGCAAGAACCCGTATCAGATGCGCATGGAATTGCTGCAGGAACATCCCCGTCATCGCCAGGTACTGGAAGTGGCTGCCAATGCTGCCGGCTATGGCCGCAATCTGCCCGACGGCCATGCCCTGGGTATCGCCGTTCAGGAAAGCTTTGGCAGCATTGTGGCCCAGATTGCCGAGGTGTCACTGGATAGTGCCAACAAGCCGGTGGTGCACAAGGTGACCTGTGCCATCGACTGCGGCTGGACCGTTAACCCGGATACCGTGGAGTCACAGGTAGAGAGCGGCATCATCTTCGGCCTGACTGCAGCCCTGTATGGTGAAATCACGATCGAAAACGGTCGGGTGGCACAGAATAACTTCCCCGACTATGAAATGGTGAAACTGGCCGATAGCCCGGAGATCGATGTCCATGTAGTAGAGTCTGGTGAGGCCATGGGCGGTCTGGGTGAACCGGCAACGCCGCCAATTGCCGCTGCCGTCAGCAATGCGCTCTATATCCTTACCGGGCAGCGGGTGCGCGAGCTACCCCTGAAGAATCAGGATTTCTCCCGCGCGACGCCTGTGGCTCAAGTCTGAGATGGTGGCGGCCGAAAATGCATAGCCCCGGCCGCCGCCTGTACTTCCTCAAGCCTTTTCAGCTTCTCTGGCCTGTCGGCCGTGAACGATACGAAATAATGCCGGTAACACAAAGAGTGTCAGCAATGTCGAGGAAATAATTCCTCCTATGACAACTGTTGCCAGCGGCCGCTGAACTTCTGCGCCGATGCTTGTATTCAGCGCCATGGGAATAAATCCGAGGCTGGCCACCAGGGCGGTCATCAGCACCGGACGCAACCTCGTCATCGCCCCCTCGACAATGGCCGCCTGCAGCGGCTGGCCGTCGTTTAACAGTCGCCTGATAAAAGAGACCATGATTAGTCCGTTGAGTACCGCAATTCCCGACAAAGCAATGAATCCCACGCCGGCCGAAATCGACAGCGGCATATCCCGCAACCAAAGTGCCAATACACCACCGGTCAGGGCTAGCGGCACACCGGTGAAGATAATCAGCGCATCGCGAAATGAAGCGAAGGCCAGCAACAGCAGGCCGAAGATCACTACCAGGGTGGCCGGGACCATGAGTTGCAATCGTTGACTGGCTGACTCCAACTGCTGAAAAGTACCGTCATACTGCACATAGTAGCCGGCCGGCAGATCAATGTCTTCGCGGACCTGCGACTGTACTTGTGAAACAAACGATCCCAGATCCCTGCCCACAACATTACTCGTTACTACCACTCGCCGCTTGCCGTTTTCGCGACTGACCTGATTCGGTGCCTCGGTTTTTTCAATGCTGGCAACTTCTGCCAATGGCACATAGCCGGGCCCCTCTCCCACAGCGGGAGTCGGTACGGGCAATTGTTCGAGGCGCCTGACGTCACTGCGCAAATGTTCCGGCAACCGCACCTGCAGTTCGAAGCGTCTGTCCCCTTCGAAGATCACACCTGCGACTGTTCCACCCAAAGCCGTTGCCAACTGATCTTGCAGATCACTAACATTGATACCGTAGCGGGAGAGCTCGTGCCTTTTCGGTGACACTGTTAGCATTGGCAAGCCGGAAAGCTGTTCGATCCGGGCATTACTGACTCCTGGTACTGATTGCATGACATTCAGTACTTCAGTAGCCAGTGATTGCAGCTGAGCCAGGTCATCGCCAAACACTTTGACGCCTACATCAGCTCGCACACCGGAAATGAGTTCATTGAATCGCATTTCGATTGGCTGGGTGAACTCATAATTGCTGCCCGGAATCTCCATCACTGCCTCCTGCAATTCTGCACGAAGTTCACCTCTGGTTTTATCCGGATTCGGCCAATTCTCACGATCCTGCAAGATCAGGAATGTGTCTGCCATACCGGGAGGCATGGGGTCCGTTGCCACTTCTGGCGTACCGATTTTGGAAAATACCGTGCGCACTTCAGGAAACTGCATCAATCTTCTTTCCAACTGGCGCTGAATGGCAACAGATTCATTCAGACCGGTGCCCGGTATCCGCAAGGCATGCATGGCCATGTCTCCCTCATCAAGCTGGGGAATGAACTCCGAACCAAGCCGGCCTGAAATGTCGATACAAAGCGCTACAAACAACACCGCCATGGTCAGAACCAGCCAACGAAATTTTAAACTGGCCTTCAGCAAGGGTTGATAGACAAACTTGAAACCGCCTACCAGTCTGTTCTCCCGCTCAGCTACCCGGCCACGCATGAAGATCGCCAGCGCTGCCGGCACCAGCGTAAAGCTGAGCACCATGGCTGTAGACAGAGCCAGGATCACGGTAATCGCCATGGGATGGAACATCTTGCCTTCGATACCGGTTAGGGCAAAGATCGGTACATAGACAAAAGTAATAATGCCAATACCAAACAAACTGGGCCGAATCACTTCATTAGTCGCTTCAAATACGGTATCCAGGCGCTGCTGGAGATTAAGCACCCCGCCCTTGGCTTTCTGGGCAAGGGCAAGCCTGCGGATACTGTTTTCCACAATAATGACAGCACCATCCACAATCAGACCGAAATCCAGCGCACCCAGACTCATCAAATTGGCGGAAACACCAAAAGTCATCATGCCGGTAAATGTTCCCAGCATGGAAATGGGAATAACCACCATGGTGATCAATGCCGCGCGCATATTCCCAAGCATAAGAAATAGTACCGCGATCACCAGTAATGCCCCGCCCAGCAGATTTTCCTCGACCGTACGAATCGTCGCTTCCACAAGCGATGTACGGTTATACACCGGTTCCGCCACCACACCGGATGGCAATGACTGATTGACTTCCACCAGGCGTGCGGCGAGGTCCCTGGCAACCGTACGAGAATTCTCGCCGATCAGCATGAAAGCCGTTCCCAGCACTGTCTCTTCACCACCACGAGTCGCCGCACCGGTGCGCAGTTGTTGTCCGATATCGACACCGGCTACGTCTTTGATCCGCACAGGGGAATCACCACGAATGGCAACAACGACATTGCCGATATCTTCCATGCTCTGGAGCTGGCCGGGTGATCGAATCAATAATTGCTGGCCTCCTGGTTCGATATAACCGGCACCACGATTGCTGTTGTTATTCTCCAAGGCACTGACAATGTCTGCCATTGACAGATTCCATTGCAGCAATTTAGCCGGGTCTGGTGTCACATGATATTGCTTTTCAAAACCACCGGAAGTATTCACTTCTGTGACGCCATCCACCAGCATCAGCTGGGGCTTGATAATCCAGTCCTGAACTTCACGTAGGGCAGTACTGTCGTAGGGCCGGCCGTCAGGCTGCAGGGCTCCGGGTGCAGCACTGACCGTGTACATGAAAATTTCGCCAAGGCCCGTGGCAATCGGCCCCATTTCAGGCTCCAGCCCGGGAGGTATCTGATTACGCAGCACCGCCAGGCGTTCATTGATAAGGCTGCGAGCGAAATAGATATCGGTGCCTTCTTCGAAGACCACTGTTACCTGAGACAGACCGTAGCGCGACAGGGAACGTGTGTAATCCAGATTGGGCAGACCAGCCAGGCCAGTTTCAATGGGATAGGTAATACGCTGTTCGGCCTCAAGCGGTGAATAGCCAGGAGCTTCGGTATTAACTTGCACCTGCACATTGGTAATGTCCGGGACAGCATCAATGGGCAGACGAAAGAAATTCCAGATACCCAGAGCGCACAGGCCTAAAACTACGAACAGGACGACCCAACGTTGGGTAATGGCATTTCTCAGAATGTGGTTGATCATGCCGTCACCTAATGGTTATGGGCAGCGCCGGATTTCTCCAGATCCGCCTTTAGCAGGTAGCTGTTCTGAATGACATAGTCCTCGCCAGCAACCAGTCCAGCCAATACTTCAGTGAGATTGCCGTCACTACGGCCGAGCTCAAGATGACGCACGTTATAACGATCATGCTCGTGCACAAACACCACTGTTTCGCCCTCGTATTCCTGCAGCGCACGATTGTCGACCGCCACCGGCACATCGAACTCACTCACACTGACTTCGGCTTCCACCAGCAAGCCCGGTGTCCACGAGCCATCGGTATTAGCAATGGGGGCTCTGGCCACCACATAGGGAGTCAGACCTTGCCCCGGATTCAGATAGCTAATTTCACTACTTGTCTCCAAAGCACCAATCGCTATCCGCACTTGCTGACCAGGCCTGATCTGCCCGGCCTGTCCCGGAAAAATATTCAAATCGGCCCAGACATTGGTGTAGTTTGCAACGGTCAGCAGTGGTTCGGCACCGGCAAATTCGCCGGGATTGGCATGCATATCCACGACAATACCGCTGATAGGCGCGCGCAGTTCATAGGTCTGCAAACTATCGTTGGCTTCAATCGTAGCCATTAGCTCTCCAGCCTGTACGCGATCACCCAGACCGTGCTGCACTGATTCAATGAGGCCCGGATAGCGGGCAGTCAAATGACTTATCTGGCCCGGATCGGGAGAAATCTTCCCGTAAAGCACCAGGGTCTGATGCAAAGTGGCGGGCCCGGCAGCACCCTCTTCGATGCCGAGATCACGAGCCTGGTCGGCTGACATTTCGATATAATCACGGTGCTCTTCTTCATGCTCATGAGCTTGTTCCGCCGCCATTGAATAGCTGCTAAAAAATAGCAGAACCCAAAGGCTGTAAACGTACAGTTTATTCATTGGTTTCCTCCCGTGGCTCGGCTTACCGGCTGATAGTTTTGGCCACTGAGTCGTTCAATTTCGATTCTTAGCTGATGGGCCTGGGTTGCTGCAGCGACCAGTTCCAGTTCCGCTTCCAATAATTCCCGTTGTGCAGCACCAAGTTCCAAATAGTCATAAAGCCCTGAATTGTAGGCCTGGCGAGTCTGCTCGTAGGCCTGCTGTAATTGAGGAATAATGTTGCTTTGCAGCGATTGAAAACGGTTCACTGCGCCCTGCCGCTGCTGGTCCAGCGCCAGAAGCCGCCCTCGCAATTTCTGAAGCGCCGCTGCTTCTTCTGAATCGATCCGCAACAAATTGGCTTGCGCGGTTGTCATGGCACCCCGGGCGCGTTGCCTCGACTGCAAAGGCAAACTGAATTCGGCAACGAAAGCAGTGTCATTGATTTCGGCGGCATGCCTGATACCACCACCGATACTGAAATCAGCAAGCTGTTGCGCCCGGGCGAGGCTGAGTTCTGCTTCGCGCAGCCGTGCTTCCGACGTGAATATCGCAATGACGGGACTTTGCTCCAGGGCGTCGATCAGGTCCTGAACGCTGCCGACCGACTCCACCTGCAAAAAATTTACAGAGACGTTGGAAAAAGTCGGTTCGGTGGAGCCCCAAAGCGATGCCAAATTAAAACGTGCGGATTCCATGGCAAATTCTGCCGACTCAACCGCCAGTTCCGCTTCGGCCAGGGCGGCGGAAGCGCGAGATCGCTCCGCTACATGTGAGCGGCCTGCAGCAATGCGATTATTCACTTCATCAAGCACCGAAATGGCGAGTTCGACAGATCGCTGCAATATCTCCAGACGTGCCTGTTCAGACGCCACAGCAATCAGTCTCGCAGCTGCCTCCGATAGTAGGTCGAGTTCAAAAACCTGTTGTTCGGCATCGATGAGTGCCTGACGGTGCCGAACGACCCCTGTTCTCGCCTCACGTTTGTCACCACGCTCAACAACACGACCCAGAGTCAACGTCCATTCCGAGCCATTGAATCCATTAAGGTCACCGCTACCCCAAAAATTTTCGACCTCTGCATTGAGTTGCCAGGCAGGATCAAGTTTTGCAGTCTGCAACTCTCCCTCCAGAGCCTGCCGGCGCAACCGATATACCCGGAAATTCGGATTATTTTCAAGGACCCGGGCAATAGCGTCCCGGAGAACAAGTTGTGAATCCTGCGCAGCTGCAAGGCGTGGGTCGGCAATAGCCACCGCGACAAGCAACCCCGCCAAGAAAATTCTGGCATTCATATTTCTCTCCCGACTCTGTAAATATCAGGCGCACACAGCACCTTTTACAGGAACAGAACAACACCAGCCTGGGCTTGGCTGACTATTATCAGATTAACTTCAGGAGAGTTCGGGTGGGGCGCGAAGTGGGGGTGTAAGCGACCAAAGGGAGGCATGCCCTGCAATTATCAGAGTGGCAAATGAAAATGGGACGGGGCTGGCAGGATTTACATCGTGAAAAACAACGGCAGGCGGAAGATAGTAATCAAAATCGGTATATTTGCTGACCAGATGCTCAGCCAGCAATTGTGTTTCAAGATCGATGTGTTGCTCGGCTTTTTCATGTGCATCGTGGCCATTGAAATGATCAAAATGGACTGAAACCGCTGCTTCCTGACCATCAAAGCAGTAATGATTGGCGGCACCGCCAATGGGTAGAAACAGAAACCCTAGCAGCAGCAATGTGGCGGTAATCTTCCGCTTCGCGTCACTTTTGAAATTATGTGCCATCACAATCCAGTCAACCAGAATTGCCGCAGGTTCAGAGCTATATTTGCCATAATGCCCTTGATAATAACATAACCAGAGTCTGACACATCTACGCTGCGACACTGTGACGCATGTCAGTCCAGGCGTTTGTTAAAGCGGGCAATGGCCAGCCCCATGGTTACTGCCATAAAAGCGCCCAGGGCCAGCAACTCATCCCACATGGTGAAGATATCCGCCCCGCGCAGCACGATGCCGCGGATCAGTCGATTGAAATGAGTCAGGGGCAGAACCTCGGCGATAGTTTGCGCCAGCTCGGGCATGCCATCGAAAGGAAACATAAAACCCGACAACAGGATCGAGGGCAGAAAGAAAAAGAAGGTCATCTGCATGGCCTGGAACTGGGTGGCAGCCGAGGTGGAGATCAGCAAACCGAGGGAAAGATTGGTGGCGATAAATACCAGTGCCGCCAGCAATACATGCCATTCGCTGCCGCGAATCGGTACTTCGAAAAACAGTCGCCCCAGAGCCAGAATCAACACCAGTTGAATGAGCCCGATCAGGATATAGGGAATAATTTTCCCCAGCATCAATTCAGTGGAGTGCACCGGTGTATTGATCAGCAGCTCCAGATTGCCCCGCTCTTTCTCCCGCACGATGGCCACGGCCGTAAACAGCACCATGGTCATGGTGAGAATGACGCCCACCAGCCCGGGCACGATATTTACCGCCGAGCGGCGTTCCGGATTGTAGTAGTTCCGCACTGCCAATGGCTGCGGCATCAGTCCTGCCGGGGGTGTAATCTGACTGTCAAAACGCAGCGGTATTACCGTCAATTGTTGCGCCACCCCCAGGATGATGGGATCGGTGCCATCCACCAATAGTTGCGCCGGTGCCCTTTCGCCTTGCAGTACCCGGCGATCGAAATCATGGGGAATATAAATACCGATGGAAGTGTCGCCTGTATCCAGCAGGCTCTCGAGTTCGCTGACATCTGCCAGTCTCTGCTTCAGGTTGACTACCTGACTGGCGCGCATATCTGCGATCAACTGTCTGGACAGGGAAGACTCAGCTTCATCCACATAGGCAGCAGACAAATTACGCACATCGGTATTGATGGCATAACCAAACATCAGCAGCTGAATCAGGGGAATACCGACGATCATGCCAAAGGTCAGGCGGTCCCGGCTCAATTGCAGGAATTCCTTGCGCAGTATCGCAAAGATCCTCAGCAGTGACTTCACGACTCCTGCTCCTGGCGCAATTCTGTCACTGCCACAAACACATCTTCAATATCCGGGCTAACCTGCTCCGCCCTGGCTTCAAGCCTGGCTTGTTCAAGACAACGTCGTACTTTGTCCAGGCCATCGGCCTGGTCATTGCGAATCAGGATGCGCAGGCGCAGGCCCAATTGGGTGATACTGGCGATCCAGGGCTCGTTCTGCAGCGTCTTGAGGGCAGCATTGGGCGCCTCGGCTTCCACTTCGATGACATAGGCCCCCATGTTCTCACCCAGTTCCCTGGGCGTACCGTCAGCCACTTTCTTGCCGCGATCCAGAATCGCCAGTCGGTGACAGCGGGCCGCTTCGTCCATGTAATGGGTGGAAACCAGGATAGTGCTGCCCTGCTCGGCAAGCTCAAACAGGGTTTTCCAAAAGTCGCGGCGATTCTGGGGGTCCACCGCACTGGTGGGCTCATCGAGAAACAGAATGCGCGGGCGGTGCAGGGTAGCGGCTGCCAGAGCCAGGCGCTGTTTCTGACCGCCACTGAGGGTGCCGGCCTTTTGTTTGCCGCGATCCGTCAGGCGGAAGGCATCCAGCAATTCATTCACCCGCGCCCGTCGCTCCCGGCCAGCGATGGCATAGATCTCACTGATAAACTGCAGGTTTTCCCTGACGGTGAGGTCTTCGTAAAGGGAGAATTTCTGGGTCATGTAGCCGATATCCTGCTTCAACGCTTCGGCATCGCGACGGGTATCCTTGCCCAGCACTGTGGCATGGCCCTCGCTGGGGGTCAGCAAACCACAAAGCATACGAATGGTGGTGGATTTACCCGAACCATTGGGCCCGAGGAATCCGTAGATTTTGCCGGCCGGCACTTGCAAGTCCACCTTGTCCACCGCCACCAGGGATCCAAAGCGCCGGGTCAGGCCACTGCTGCTGATGGCGTACTCCGCCATGGCTTCAGTCCTCGTCCCGGTCAAACAGGATGTGTACCGGCAAGCCTTCCGGCAGCCGCGGCTCGGTCTCCGGCAGCGTGACTTCTGCCACATAGGCCAGGCGCGAGCGATCTCTTTCGGTGAGGGCAAAATAGGGGGTGAAGCTGGCCTCTGCGGCAATGCGCCGGATACTGCCAGGCAGGGGCGCATCCAGTCCATCCACATGAACCTGCAATTCATCTCCGGGCTGCAATCCTGCCCGTAGCGGTTCCGGGATATAGACCCGGGCATGGGCCTGGGCTCCGGTCAGCAACACCGCCACCACATCGCCCACCCGTGGTCGTTCGCCCACTTCAAAGGGCAGGGAATCCACTCTGCCGGCCACCGGTGACTGTATTTGCAGCCGCTCAAGATCAAATTCTGTCGACTCCAGCTGAGCCCTTGCCTGAGCCAATTGTGCTTCGGTCTGCGCAATCTGCTCAGTGCGGGTACCGGCTTGCAGTTCATCCAGCTGGGCCTGAATCCGCTCAATGCGCGCCCGGGCTGTTTGCAACTGCATGGCGGCCAGATCCACACTTTCCCGGGAAGTAAGATTGCGGCTCACCAGGCCCTGCAGACGATCCAGTTCCTGTTGCCGATAAGCCTGCTCAGCTTCTGCCTCCTGCAGGCTGGCTGCCATGGCAGCGATGGTTTGCGGCCGTGGTCCGTTGCGCTGTTCATCAAGCAGGGCCTGCAAGCGGTCGATAGTGGCCTGGCCTTCACGCCTGCGAATCTCGAGGCGGGAGCTATCCTGACTTAACAGGAGCTGCCCTGCCGCGAGTCGGTCGCCCTCTGTAACCAGAATTTCCACAATGGGTTCGCTGGATTCGGCCACCAGTTCCACACGATCTGATTCCAGCTGCCCCACGGCCTGCAACACTTGTTCTTCACAGGCGCCAAGACTAACAGTTAGCGTTATCAAGCAGAGCAGTCGTCCAGTCATAATGCTGACCTCCGGATTATGGGTTTGCCGTCACCCCGCGTAAAAACAATTGGCAGTTGTGCTCGGCCAGGTTTGCCACCAGAGTCGAGTCCAGCGCCATTCCCACTACCTGCTTCAGCACCGGCCCCACCAGAAACGGAAACACCGTCAGTCCCATCAGGGAAAGCAGACAGAGGCGGCTGTCCAGATCCTCACGGTAATGGCCCAGATTGATCTCGCGCTGAATATTGGCCAGCAATTGCGGCGCAAACACCTTGGCAAAACGATCCAGTACCGCCTCGCGCACCTCCCCTTCACTGAACATCACTTCACGAATCAGGAAATTCGGCCACCAGGGATTGGCATGGAGCAACTTGCTGTAACTGCGAATAAAATCCACCACGGTCAGGTTTTCCTGTTCGCCCAGGCTAATCAGATCACTTGCCAGCACCGCCAGCAGTTCATCAACCATGGCCAGATACAGGCCCTGTTTACTGCCGAAGTAATAGCTCACCATGGCGCCGTTAACCCCGGCACTGTCGGCGATCTGCCGCAGGGAGACGGCCTTGAAGTCGCGCTCCAGAAAATGTTCACGGGCGGCCTGTAACAGGGCGCTGCGCACCTGCTCCGGAGCTCGCCCGGAAGGGCGGCCAACGCTACCGGGGGCTTTTTCTGCTTTCGACATAAGGAATTTCCTGACCTGGTTCTGTACGCAGCCAACTGCGATACACACAGCTATTTAATTAAACATTTAATTAAATAACTGTCAATGGCAATCCGCATCACTGCTCTCTCAACGGGCAAGTCTTGCCGCCGTGCTACACTAGGCCGACCCACAGGGGGACTGTTGCGAAGCAGCGCTTGCAAAGACCCCAGGCAATTCTTGGAAAGGAATAAGCGTGACCCTGTTAGGCCTCGGCATCCTGTTGTTCTTTTTCCCCCATCTGTGGCGTGAAATGGGATTGCGCGGCAAGATTATTGCCGCCCTGCCTTCCCAGAGCAGCTACAAGGCATTGTTCAGCTTGCTGTCCCTGCTGGGTCTTGGACTGATCATTGTCGGCAAGGCCAACGCCCCGTTTGAAATGATCTTTCAGCCGCTGTTCGGCCTGCGCTGGATCAGCCACTTTGTGATGCTGCCAGCCCTGGTGCTGGTGGCGCTGGGCAATTTGCCCACCTCCCATCTCAAACACCAGCTGCGACATCCCATGCTGGTGGGTGTGCTGCTCTTCAGTGGCGCGCATCTATGGGCCAATGGCGACCTGGCCTCTCTGCTGCTGTTCGGCAGCTTTGGGCTGTGGGCAGTGCTGAAATTTGTCAGCCTGCATCACTTGGCCAGGCCGGCGAAAAGACCGCGCATCGTCTGGGATATTATCGGCATTGCCGCCGGTCTGATATTGTATGTGCTTATCTTCAACTATCACGGCCATCTGTTTGGCGTCGGACTGAGCATTGACTAGACAGCTTCTCAATCTCCTGCTTTGTTGCGTATTGACTGCGGCAACGCCGTTGCTCGCCCAGCAGCCCTCTGCTGCCTGGGAAGGCCAATGGGTTGCCGAAGGCACCCTGTTTCAGATTCGGGTAGCGGTTGAAGGGGGGCAGCTGCAGATCAGTGAAGTGGAGTCACTGGGGTTTATCTGGCGTGCCGAGTCGGGTGAGATCAAAGGCAATATTGCCCGTGTGCCAATCGAATACGCCGGTGTCACCGGCATCATCCAGGCTGAATTGCTGGACGCCAACACTGCCGTGGCCCATGCCGCCAGCTGCCTGCCGGATTTTATGGTGGTCTGCGCCCTGGCCCGGGACCGCCAGGCGGTATTTCGCAAGCTTGGCGACGATGACTAGCTGGTCATTGCCGCCACTTGCTGTCAGGTCACTCAGATCTCGGTAATACTGCGCACTACCTTGCTGACGATGCCGTAGTCGATCGCTTCTTCCACCGACATCCAGTAATCCCTGTCAGTGTCTTTCTCAACCCTCTCCAGAGGCTGGCCGGTTTCCTCGGCAATCAAGCGGTTGATGCGGGCACGCATCTTGATGATTTCCTTGGCCTGGATGGCGATATCACTGGCCACACCCAGAGAGCCGCCGGAAGGCTGGTGAATCAGGAATCGGGTATTGGGCAGTGCGAACCGGTTTTCCTTCGCCGCCGCCAGAAAAATGGTAGTCGCCGCACTGGCAACCCAGCCGGTGCCAATCACTTTCACTTCCGGCTTGATGAACTTGATCATGTCATAAACCACGTCACCGGATTCCACATGGCCACCGGGTGAAGAAATATACAAATGAATAGGCTCGTCATTTTCAGAAGCCAGGGCCAGTAATCGTTCGGTCACCGTACGGGCGATGCGATCGTTGATCTCACCAAAGATGGTAATCGAGCGAGACTTGAACAGCTTTTCATCCATAAAGCCCGAACTGGGAATCGGTTTGGCCTCTTTCTCATCGGCGTCGAGGGTGTAATCCATCTGTTGATGCTGCTGTGTCATGATCTTGTGTTTGCTCGCTTGGCGCCGGTGGCGCATTAATGAATTTATTCGCCCTGGCATTGTGCCTGGGAATTATTGATATAGGCGACCAGACGCCAGGTGTCCTGATCGCCCTCGGGAAAATTCTCACCGAAACCCACCATGCGGGTATCGGCTATGCCATTGGAGATGATGGAGAATAACTCCTCATCGGTGGATCCGTGTCGCCACTGACAATCAAACAGGTCCACCGCTTCATCGCCCTCGACCTCATGGCAAAAGGCTGCACAACTGCCTTCATAGAGCGCCCGCCCCCGTTCCAGGGCGGCCGGGTCCTGACGAAAACGGTCAGCCAATGTCAGATTCTCAGGCAAGGCCTCGTCCTCTGTACCACAGGCCGCCAGCAGCAATGGTAACGCTGCGACAAAACCGCTGAAGCGCTTGCTTGAGTGTCGCGCACAATGCGAATGACGCGCCATGTTTCAGCCTTGCATTCCTTTCCAACAACGCGGAATCAGATTAAACACAATCGTTCAGGGTTTCAATCTTTGTCAGCTTGCCGCGACAGTTTCAGGGTCAAACTCATCATCGCCATGGCTCTCTTCACCCAGTGGCTTGAAGGTAATCAACAGCCTCGGCAACAGTGTCAAAGAGCCGGTCAATGCCACCAGCATGGCCAGGGATGTCAGCAAGCCAAACACGATTGTGGGAATGAAATTGGACAGCGCCAGAATGGAAAAGCCCGCCACGATTGTCATGGAAGTGAAATACATGGCCCGGCCAATGCTGTTGTGGCAGAAAAACATGGTGGCACGGTAGTTCCCCAGGCGCGGAAATTCCCGGCGAAAACGATGCATGTAATGGATCGTATTATCCACACCAATGCCCACCGAGATTGCGGCGATCGTAATAGTCATGATGTCCAGTGGCCGGTCCGCCCAGCCCATGATGCCCAGCACAAAGGCAGCGGCTATGGCATTGGGGATAATACAGATCACGGCAATAGCCAGGGAGCGGAACAGGGCCAGAAACATCACCATAATGGCCAGCATAACCACACCGAGGGTCAGGATCTGGGACTGAAACAGGCTCTGCAGCACATTGTTATACATCACCAGAATGCCGGTCAGGCGGACATTTTCATCGGCGAATCCGAATTCCTGCTCGATACCGGATTCGATGCGTTGCAACAGGGCATCACGGTTGAGGTCTTCTGCCGATTCAATCACCCGCACATTGTAACGAAGCTGGTTTTCCTCGATGGAAACAAAGGGATTGAGCACCGTGTCCTTGAGGGTTTCCGGGATACGGCTGTACAGCAATGCCCAGAGGAACCCGTCAACCGGTTCGTTGCCATTGAGTTGTTCGGCCAGTTGCACGATGGCCCCGAAGGAGAGCACCTTGCCGGTATAGGGGTCCTCATCCAGGTAATTGTGAATCGCCTTCACCTGCTGCATTTTCGGTGCAGTAAACCAGTAGGCGTCACCCTGGGACTCGTCGCTGGCAAACGGGTCATCTCCGAAGCCATCATCAAAGCCATCGTCGAAACCGTCATCGGCCGCCTGTTCCTGCTCCGGCAAATCGACAATGACATCGAAAGACAGCGTTCCACCCAGCTTCTCATCGAACAGGGTCATGCCTTGATGAATCTCCGTGCTCTGCCGGAAGTAATCGATAAAACTGTTTTCTACCCGCAGCTGGCTCAGCCCAAGAGCGGCAATGACTGTCAGCAGGGCATAAACCACCAGCACCTTGCCCTGAAGTTTGTCGGTGAGGCTCGCCAGTGCCGAAGTCAGATTGAGTTTCAGATCCCTGGACAGCTTACTCTGATCCGGTTTCAGCAGACTCATGATGGCGGGGAACAGGGTAAAGGCCACCAACAGCGCAGTAGCCACACCCATCATCATCATCCAGCCGAAATTGATGATGGGCAGAATGCCACTGACAATCAGGGAGCCAAAGGCCACCGCGGTGGTCAGGGCAGTATAAAGACAGGGCCGGAACATGCTCAGCACCGTATGCCTCAAAATTCTGTCGTGATCTGTATAGTGCCGGGTCGCACGCAATTCACGATAGCGCACCATCAGGTGCACAGTCAGAGAGATAGTGATAATCAGCAACAGGGAGATAAAATTGGATGAAACCACGGTGACCCGCCAGTCCATCAGCCCCAGTATGCCCACCATGATGGTGCCCGCCACTGCGCAGCAGATTAGCGGCAGGGCCACATAACGGACCTTGCGAAAGATAACGCCAAGGGCAGCAATAATGAGCACAAGCACTGCGACACTGAAACTGGACAAATCATCCTGAACGAAGGTCACCAGGTCATCGGCGATCATGGGCGCGCCACCCAGATAGATCCGGGCATCATCGCGGTAATTGTCCAGGGTCTGGCGAATCTCGCTGATCATGTTGTGCTGGCGATCCGCCGTGAAGACGCTGTATTCGTCATACTCCGCTTCAACCTCGGCCAATTCCCGCGCCTGGTCCGCGCTCAGTTCACCGGCCTGTTCCAGACTGCGCAGTTCACTACGGCGATTGATCAGGTCCCGGGCATGCTGATCCACTTCGAAACCCACCAGCATTCCCGCCACCGTACCATCGGGGCTGACCAGGGCGTTGCGAAACACGGGGCTGTTTACGATCTCCTCCCGGGCCTCCTGCAGATCCTGCTCCGGATCCATGATGGTCAGGTAATCTTCCGAGATTCCGGTCAGAGGAGTGTCGCCAAATACCGGCACATTGAGAATGCTGTCCACAGAGACGATGCGGTCAATCTCCAGCAGATCCTCACGCAGTTCGGCCATGCGCTCCAGAGTCGGCTCACTGAACAAATCAGCTTCCGGGGCATAGGCGATGGTGACAGAATCCCTGACCCCATAGCGCTCATTGATGACCCGCGAAAATTCCAGATCCGGATCATTTTCCAGCAACAGGGAATCGGCCGAGGCATCGAGGCGAAAATACTGGGCGTACCAGGCAAATACAGCCACCAGGGCCAGCGCCACGAAGATCACCAGCCAGGGCCGGCCAAATACCAGTTTGCAGTAATGCTGAGCAATTTTGGATGACATGAAACCCCTAAGATCCAGGTCCTGAACGAAGGCGAAACTATACGCTTTTCAGCCAGATATTACGACGCCCTTGGAGTGCCAGGGACAGCGGTAGCCGCTATGGCGGCAAGTCTGGAGAGACCATTTATCGCAGTAAACAGCCGGTCTGTCCTTGCCCGGAGCTGAAAACAGCCTGAATCCTGCGCGGTTTTCCAAATTCCGTCAGTTACTGATTTCTTGATACCGAATTAACCCGCGTATCTCACTGATATTTCGACCTATTTTCGCGAAGGCAGACTGTCTCGTCCGGACCTGTCGGCCAATTTGGGAAAGGCTGGCCCGGTCTGGGAGCCTATTGTCGATCCTGCTAAACTCTGACCTCGATCAAGGGCCCGGATCAAGCCGTGGCCTAGACTGTTTACATTGCGATCCCGAGGAAACGAGGAGTTAACGATGAAGTTGCTGGTGAATTTACTGTTGAGCTCGACTTTGCTTTTCAGTGTTGGCGTTCAGGCTGATGACTGGCTGCGCTCTGTACCGGAATTTGAGCTGACTGATCATCTGGGCAATACCCACAGCCTGGAAGACTACAGGCAGTACGACTATGTCGCCTTTTACGTGCAGGGAGTTGGCTGCCCTATCGCCCGTATCGCCCTGCCCAACTACCGTGAAGTCAGGGATGAGTTCAGCGACGAAAACATCGCTTTTGTCATGTTCAACGCCAATATCCAGGATGACGTCAATCGCATCTCTCGTGAAGCGGATGAGTTCGGTATCGATTTTCCCATCATCAAGGATGAAGGCCAGCATCTGGCCAAGGCCCTGGGTGTGGAGCGCACCGCAGAAGTCTTCGTGGTGGACCCCAAGACCCGGGAAGTCCTGTTCCGGGGCCCCATCAATGATCAGCTCGGTTATGAAACCCAGCGCAACGAAGCGGATGAGTGGTATCTGAAGGATGCCCTGAACACCATTCTTGCCGGTGGCGAAGTCAATATGGATGACATTCCTGACTCCAAAGGCTGTCTGGTAGCTATCTTTGATACCTGATCGGCCTTGCTCCACCTGCTCGCTCCACCTGACGGGGGCAGAGAAAAAGCAGTACATAAAAAAGGGACCAATGGTCCCTTTTTTACTGCCTGTTTGAACGCTGCTTGTTTGGCGATTACTCGACAAAAGCCCGTTCGATCACATACTGGGCCTTGATCCCGTGGCGGGATTCCTGAAAGCCCCAGTCATCGAGAATGGCGCAGGTATCCTTGAGCATGCTGGGACTGCCGCAGATCATAAAGCGATCCCTGGCGGGGTCGGGCTGGTCAATGTCGAGATCGCTGAACAGTTTGCCTGATACCATCAGGTCCGTGAGTCGGCCCTGGTTGCGAAAGGGTTCCCGGGTCACAGTGGGGTAGTACAGCAGTTTCTCCCGTACTTCTTCACCGAAGAACTCATTTTCCGGCAGCTCTTCGTTGATCAGCTTCTGATAGGCCAGTTCGCTGACATGACGCACGCCATGGGTCAGGATTACCTTGTCGAAGCGCTCATAGACTTCCGGGTCCTGAATGATGCTGATAAAAGGCGCCAGGCCAGTGCCGGTGGAGACCAGATAGAGATTGCGGCCGGTTTCCAGATGATCCACCACCAGGGTGCCGGTGGGCTTGTTGCTGACAAATACCTGGTCACCCACCTGGATATTCTGCAGGCGGGAGGTCAGCGGGCCATCGGGTACCTTGATACTGAAGAATTCCATCTGCTCGTCATAGTTGGGGCTGGCGATGCTGTAGGCGCGCATCAGGGGCTTGCCCTCTACTTCCAGGCCCAGCATCACGAAGTGCCCGTTCTCAAACCGCAGGGAACGGTCACGGGTGGTTTTGAAGCTGAACAGGGATTCATTCCAATGATGGACTTCGGTAACGCTCTGGGTCGACAAACTGGCCACTGGGACTCCTCCAAATCAAATGGGCCGCTATTGTAGGGTCAAGGCATTTATCTGTAAAATTAATTATATTGATATTATTAATCATTTTTTTAGATATAAGAGCCTAACCCCTCCATTACCCCCTGACAGCGCTGCTGCGGAGGCCTGAACATGCTGTTCACCCTTAAACAACTGCAGGTTTTCCTGGCCGTGGCCGGCCACGAGAACGTCAGTCGCGCCGCCGAAGAACTGGCCCTTTCCCAGTCTGCCGCCAGTACCGCGTTGAAGGAACTTGAACAGCGCTTTGACCTGGCCCTGTTTGACCGGGTCGGCAAACGCCTGCAACTCAATGAAGCCGGCCAGCTGTTCCGCCCCCGCGCCGCCGCCCTGCTGGCCCAGGCCAGAGAAGCGGAAGACTACCTGCTCAAACACAGCGAAGTGGGTGAACTGAAAGTAGGGGCCACTCTCACCATCGGCAATTACCTGGCGATTAACACCATGGCCAGGTTCATGCAGCGGCATCCCGGCGCGCGCCTGGAACTGACAGTGGAAAACACCGCCGCTGTGGCCCGGCGGGTGCGCAATTTCGATCTCGACATTGGCCTGGTGGAAGGTGAAATCCAGGAACCGGACCTGGAAGTCAGTTACTGGCGCGATGACGAGTTATGCCTGTTCTGTGCGCCAGAACATCCCTGGGCCGGGCGCCGCAAGCTGTCAGACAAGGATCTGATCCAGGCCGACTGGATCGTGCGGGAGAAGGGCTCGGGCACTCGCCAGGCTTTTGACCGCGCCATGACCGGAATTCTGCCGGAACTGAAAATCAAACTGGCCCTGCAACATACCGAGGGCATCAAGCGGGCGGTGGAAGCCGGCCTTGGCATTGGCTGCCTGTCGCGGCTGACACTGAGGGAAGCCTTTGCCCGTGGCTCGCTGCTGCCACTGGCGGCACCGCAGCGCAACTGGACTCGTCAGTTCTACTTCATTATTCATAAACAGAAATACCACAGCCTGGGTATCCAGGAATGGATCGGCATGTGTCGTGAAGAGACGGAAGAAGCCGCCGTTACCAGGCCATCGTCCCGGGACTGAACTGCAGGCTACTGACTGATGGCGAAGATGGCGATATTGTCGTCCAGGCCCCGCACCGCCTGCTCGCCCTTGAAACTGGCATTGAAATGGTCGGGGTTGATTTGCCCCATGAAATCCTGTGACACCAGAAAGCTGGTATTGAGGCGCTCATTGAGACCTTCCAGGCGGGATGCCAGATTGACCGCAGCGCCGATGCCGGTGAATTCACAGCGCTCTGCCGAACCCACCTCGCCAGTCACCATCCAGCCCCAGTTGGCCGCTGCACCGGCCCTGAGACCATGGGGCTCCAGCAAGGCACGGGATTCCCGCTCAATGCGCAGCACGGCCCTGGCGGCAGCCTCGCAAGGTTTGGGGTCATCATTGTAGATACCAAAAAAAGCCAGATAACCGTCGCCAAGAAACTTGTTCACCATACCGCCCTCTTCTTCCACCGCCCGGCACACAATGGCAAAGAAGTCATTGAGTAGCTGGGTTACTTCAAAGGAACTGATGTTGGAAGAATAGGCGGTAAAGCCACGAATATCGCCAAACACGATGGCCGCCTGTTGCTGTTGGGCGGCCACCCGGCCATCGTCACTGCTTTCAATCTGGTCAACAATGGCGCTGGATACAAATCGACCGAAATTGCGCTCCAGACGCATTCTTGTCTGTTGGGATTTGGTGTAGTTCTGAAAGTAGTTGCGCAGTGAACGGGCCGACAGGGCACTGGCCACCCCCAGCGCGAACAGCACCACCGCCTTCATCATGGTGACCTGAAAACCCAGGCTCGGGTTCTCGGCGATCAGCTCCGGTGAAGGCTGCAAGACCAACAGATAGAGCAACACAAATTCCACTGCCGCCACGGTGCCGGCAAACAGACCCAGCCAGGGTTGCAGGCGGAAGGCAGTAATCATGGGCACCAGGGCATAGGCCATGGGCGGCATGGAACTCAGTGCATAGGCCGGTCCCTGGGACATGCTGTCAAAGAGAATCGCCCCGGACACCAGGGTGACCTGCAGGAAAGTATTCACATATTTGATGGACGGTGAGTAGTAACCCCGCTGAATAAGCCAGGCGATCAGCCCGAAGGCCGGCACCATGACGGCAACCAGTGTGGTGATGTTGGCAAACAAATTGTCGGTAACGGTTTCGCGAAAGCCGACAAAAAACCAGACATAGGTGAGACCGATTACCGCCAGCCACACCAGGCAGGTGATTTTCTCGGCATTGGCTTCCCGTAGCTGGGAACTCTCCACCTGAAGTTGGGACATGGAACTGGCGTTTCCTTCGGTAGTGGCTACCGTTGTGGGAGAATTTGCTTGTTCTGATTTTTTCATCAACAGGGAACGCCATTGGGCGATTCGGATTCCGAACCGGCCCGGAATTCGGGCTACGGTTCGGGCTGGAATACAGCCTGGAGTTCAGCCAGGGGCGACCCTGCCGGGGCAGACTGCTGCGCCTGGCCCGGAACTGAATCCAGTCTATCAAATTCAGCCAAGTATGCTGCGAGACTGATCACAAGTCATTCATCCGCCCCTCAAGTTTCGATAAAACCGAACGGTTCAGAGCCGGAAAGAGACCCGCAAACTATGGAGTTTGAGGGATTGGGCAGTGTTATCGTATTCGCCCCCGGCCAGTGCGCTATCCACTACTGTCAGATCCTCACCCCGGGAATAGCGATAGGCTACATCATAGTGGCGCTGACCGAGCCGGAACTGCAGACCGGCAGTAAATGCCTCATCCAGAATCGCCCCGGTCATGGGCGTAATTGTGTGACCTGGCGCCTGAGCTTCGCTATTTTCATAGCCGAGCCGCAATTTGCCAGCACGAAGCTGGTATTCACCGCCCAGATGCAGGCTATCCTGGTCTTGCCATTCCAGTGGAGCCACATCATGGATGGAATTCTCGCCCAGAAAGGCATTCAGATCGCTATTGCTGCCCTGGGTGAGACTGATGGCCAGCACATCAAAAGCATCCTGCCAGAATACCCGGTCAACCTGCACACCCAGACGCAGACGATCACTGGCCTGCCAGGTCAACCCTGCCATCAGACTGGCCGGGAGGGTGGTTTGCACATTGGCCTGATAGTGAAAATCTTCCTCAATACCCAGCCCGAGCTGAGCAAGATTGCCGGCCAGGTCTCCGTCGGCGGAAAAATCGCTTGCCAGTGAATAGGCCAGTTGCAGATCGAGGCTCTCGTTTGGCTGGTAGTTAAGCCCAAGGGAGGAAGCAAAGGCCAGATCGTCGACATCCAGATCCACCAGCACCTTCAGACCCTGCAAGACCGGATGGGATTGAAAGATGTAGGGGGCTTCAAGTTGATTGCGATTATAGGCCAGCGCCATGGAAACACCGGCCGAGAGCTGGTCATTGAACCGGTAGCTCAGGGCGCCGGCAAATTTGGCCACCAGCCACTCGGCAGCGTGGCGCTGCAAGCCATAACTCACTTCTGCCGTGCCGGGTGGATCCTGAAAGCGAAACTCTGCCTTCATGGCCGATTGCACGACCACACCGGCAGCCCAGGACCAGTCACCGTCTGCAAGGTCTGCCTTGTAGGCCAGTTCAGGAATGATACCGGGCCCTTTATCGGCGCGGGTTTGCTCACCAAGGCTGCTGGTGAACCGGGAGTCCACCCGCAGGGCCGTAATGCCCACACTGATTCCGTCTTCCAGGTCACTCAATAATGAGGGGTTACTCAACAATGCGGTCTGGGTATTGGGTGACAGCCCGGTCAGGCCGCCGGCGCCGTCACTGGCGGCACTGCCACTGAGGCGGAACAGGTCCGTGGCTGAGACATGACCGGTCAGACCGCCAGCTATCAGCAGCAGACCGAGAGACAGTGATTTGTTCATAGCATTTCCTTGCCGGGACTCATCACTGGCCTGATGACCCTCAAGGGCCAGTTGTCCGGGTTTTTCTGTTATTACCGCTGGCACAGCAAGCCGAAGAACGGATTCCTGCGTATTGATATCTGACAGGGGTCTGAAAGCCAGAATTTCGACCCGGGATTTGTGGCCGGGCGACGAATTTCAAGAATAAATCAAATGCGGGCATGTTATAAAGCGATCAATTATTCGGATAGTCATCATGAGCCTGATCCACAGCCAGCCGCAAAACAGCAACGCTGACATCAGCCAGCGCCTGGCCGGCAATTTTGTCGGCAAGCGCTGGCTTTATCTGTTGCTGGTGGCGCTGGCCTGCCTGATAAACCTGGCCGGGTTTATGCGATTGGGTTTTGATACCTCACTTGATGCCCTGCTCAGCCGTAATGATCCTTATCTGGATGAATACCGGCAGTTTCAGGCGGAGTTTCCCGCTCCACTGGAAATCATTGTGCTGTTTGTACCCGAGCCTGGCCAGACCGCCTTCAGCCGTCCGGTGCTGGACGCCATGGCGGACCTGGATGATCGCTATGAAGCGCTGCCCTATGCCAGCCATGTCTCCACACTGATCAACTATTTCTCGCCGGAACGGCAACGGCGACTGTTTGAGCGCCCCTATAACGACTACAGTGATGAGGAAATTGCTGTCCTGAAGGACTGGGCGCTGTCGGAACGGCTGCTGACCAACAATCTGCTGGCTGCTGACGCCAGCCTGGCCTTCGCTTCCATCAGCCTCGATGCCGACCAGGCGAGCCCGGCCGAGCGACTGGAACTGGCCAATGCGGCCATCCGCTTGCGTGAGGAAATGCGTGCCGCACATCCGGAGCTTGGCATTCATATCAGCAGTGATGTGTTACTGGAACAGTCCAGCCAGGAGGCCATGATCGATGACCTCAGCACCCTGCTGCCCTTTGTCATCATCGTCTGCGTGCTGGTGATCTGTTACTGCTTTCGCTCCGCTACCCTGGGGCTGGGCATTCTTGCCCATGCCATTTTCAGCCTGGTGCTGACCATCGGCAGCCTGGGCTTGCTCGGGTTTTCCTTCAACAGTATTTCCATCATTGCGCCGCTGGTGGTGGTGATAATCGCAGTGGCCAATTCGGTGCACATCATTTCCATTTTTCAACAGGCCATGCAGGGCGGTCAGGACAAGCTGGGCGCCATGACTACCAGCCTTGCCTATAATCTGCGCCCCATCAGTCTGGCCGCCATCACCACCGCCATAGGCTTTTCCTCATTGAATCTCTGTTCGTCACCGGCGATTCAGGATTTTGGCCGCATCGTGGCCATCGGCATCGTCTATGCCTATTTGCTGACCCTGGCGCTGTTACCGGCGCTATTAATCTGGCTGGCCCGGAAACCACCCAGGGGCAGCATGTTCCTGCAAAAAGAGCTTGCCAGCCTGGTGGATTTTGGGCGCCGGCATGATCGCCGCCTGTTTATTGCCTGCACCGCCCTGGCTGTGCTGACCCTGATGCTGCTGCCTCTGAATGAAACGGATTTCAATCGCATGGACTTCATTTCATCCGACAGCGATGTGCGCGCCTACTATGACATCGTCAGCGAGCGCATCGAGCGCGGCCCCCAGATCAGTTATGCGGTTGACACCGGCAGTATCGACGGCGCCATTGAACCGGCATTTCTGCGCCAGTTGGAACAGTTCAGCGATTGGCTGGCAACCCAGCCCGGGGTGGAATCCGCGGCTTCAGTCGTGGATGTGGTCAAGACCGTCAACCGGGTCCAGCATCAGGAAGACCCGGCCTACTACGTGATCCCCGACGATATCAATGATGTGGCCAATTACCTGAACGGCTATGCCACCGTACAGAGCGAAGACTTTCCCCTGTCCGGTTTTATCAATGACGACTGGTCCACGGTGACCCTGTTCGTGGCCGCCAATCCCATGAGCAATCAGGACTTGATCGATCTGGACGAAACACTCAGTGCGGAATTTGCCGCCCGCTTCAGCGATGCCGAGCTGCTCCACGGCAGTGGCCTGTTACTGTTTGCGCGCATGGATGAACTGGTCACGGTGGAACTGCTGCAGGGCTACAGCCTTAGCCTGGCCCTGATCACTCTCTGTCTGGTGATCGGTCTGGGCAGCCTGTATTTCGGCATTCTCAGTGTGATTCCCAATCTGTTGCCAGCCACCATGGTGTTCGGCGTCTGGGCGCTGCTGGTGGGACAGCTGGACCCCTTCGTAATGATGCTGTTCAGCATCAGCATCGGCCTGGTGGTGGACGATACCGTGCACATCCTCAGCCATTATCTGGAAGGTCGCCAATTGGGTTGCAGCCAGGACGAGGCCATCAGCCACGCCATCAAGGTCGCCGGCCCAGCCCTCAGTATCACCACCATGGTACTGGCCTTTGGCACCACCATCCTGATTGCCGCCAACACTCTCTATTTCCAGCAAAGCGCCAAACTGCTGGTACCCATAGTCATCCTGGCCCTGGTCCTGGACCTGCTGTACTTACCCACTATCCTCAGACGCTTCGACAAAAAATCACACCCGACCCCCGCAAGCAACTAACAACAGCAGCCAATTCAAACCCTCTAGTCCTCCAGTCCCTCAATGGAGGGTGATGAATCGAGTAGCGAGCGAGAGCATTCAGAACGAGGCGCGGGAATTTTTAGAGCGGTGAGCAGGCTGTAGCCTGTGATCCGATCGAAAAATTCCCGCAACGAAGTGCTGGATGCTCGCAGCCGCTACGTCCCACACAACGAATCCCAAGAAAACGCAACATCCAGTCCCTATGCCGCAACGAAGTGCTGGAAGCTCGCAGCCGCGACGTCTCACCCAAACAAAAAGCCCGGCAATAATGCCGGGCTTTGCGTTTGGAGCGGCAGGGTTCTAATCACCACCCTCTTCGGCCCACTGCCAGGACATGGCGCCAAAGAACATCTCATCCCAGGACTGCTGCCCCCAGGGCACCGAACGCTCCGGATCCGGGTTAAAGGGGTTCTGGGGCGAGTTATCAAAAGCCCCGATTGCGGTTACTTTGGTACCGGCAGGCATAAACTTCGGCTCTTCATAGGTGTAAGCCAGCTGCCAGTTGTAATTGTAATTCGCCACATTGATCAGCTCTTCACTGCTGCCATCGGGATACTCGGCAACCCAGCGCATATACTTGCCCCGGAAATGCATATGGGGCGTAAAGCTGTGCATATAGGCATCACGGGCAATGGTCACACTGGCCTGTTGCTCGAAGCTTGGGTCACCCGGCGGGATATTGGTCCAGGTGGGCGTGAAGATACAGGCGCACTGACCGGACATGCGTTTTTCAGGCACCTCGCCTTCAGGATAGAACCACAGGCCAATCTCACTGGCGTCGGTGGTTTCCTTGCCATTGGTAGTGTAGTGCAGCTGCAGGTTCAGCACCGAACCGGCCTTTAACAGGCCACCGGTATTGGGCGGATTCAGGCGCGGCTCGGCACCGGGAATATAGGCGGTGATATTGGCCTGGTCGGCATTACCGCCACCCAGAAAACCACCGCGACGACTGGCACCGGGTTCCACCAGGGAATTCAGGGTGTGGTGCAATACGGTACGGTCACCGGCCACATACTGGCTGCCACGCAACCAGCGGTCCTTCTCGATATCGATGGGCACCGACACATGAATATAGTCCAGCACACCGGTAGCAGGAATTTCCTGGGGCGGAACCTCGATAATGTAATCAGGTTCGCCGAAGGCCCACTTGCTCTGGGACCAGGTGAGTTCTGTCAGAGGATCATTGCTGCCATCGGCTGGTGAACCGTTGTCGATCCAGGTCAGCAGGGTCTGCACCTCGGAATCTTCCAGCAGCATGTCATTGATAAAATCACCCACGTGGCCGTCCAGCTGGCCCGGCGGCATGCGCTTGGTCATGATCACTTCACGGATCATGGGCGACCAGCCCTGCACCATGGCATGGCTGTCCATGGCAAAGGGAGCGATGCCACCCTCGCGGTGACAACTGGCACAGTTCTCGGCAATGATCGGTGCCACGTCATTAACATAGGAAGGCTCATTGCTGACCAGGGTCTGCAATTCGTCATAGCTGATGGCACTACCCGCGGTGGCCACCAGTGGATTGCTGACCGCATTGCCGGCCAGGATTTCGCCAATGGCTTGTTCGGCTCCCGCCACCGAGCCCTTGTAGGCCACGGTGAAACTGGAAGGGTCAAACAACAGGACCTCGCCACTGCGGTCGATACCCAGATCACGGGAGATCACCCGGGCATCGTCCATCAGCACCGGGACATCAGTCACGCCCCATTCGGCCAGTTTTTCAGCCACGGCTTCGCGGTTGTTGCGGCCCATGGGATTGATCATCATGAACTCGATGCCCTGGTCCGCAAACTGTTGTTTCAATGCCAGGTAATCCGGCAGCGCGGCAGCGGTCTCGGCACTGTCATTGGCTTGCACCAACAGGGCCACGGCAGCGTGATCGTTATACCAGGCCATATTGTGGAAATAGCCGGCCTGGTCCAGGAGTGAAAAGTCCCCCACCCGGTCGGCCGCGCTGGCCAGTGCCGGTGTCAGCAACAGTGCCAGCAGTGAGCGTTTCAGCAGGCCTGTTGTATTGAGTCTGGATACCGTTTTCACAGTGATCTCCTCATGAAAAATATTGGGTTTGCATCGAGCATGGGTGGAATCGCCGGCAAGAGCTGCCCTGACAGGGCAAGTGCTCTCTATTGTTGTGTTTTCAATTCTCGTGATTATGACAATCCGGCATTCCTGACCAGCACAAGTCCCTGTGGCTGAACTTTTGAGCCTACGCCCGCCTCCTGAGGCAGTCAATCCGGCTGCGCCGTAAATCGCGGTGAATGCGGTGAAAACAGGGGTGATTTGCGTCAGATATGCGTCGAATCAGGCCTGTTGCAGCAGTTTCAGCAACTGGGGATAGAGCTCTGGATTGGCAATCAACAGGTCATCACAATGAAACTGCGGGTCGATCCCGGCCGGCACCGGACTGAAATTACCACACCGGGCCCCCGCCTCCTGGGCGATCAGCCGCGCGGCGGCGAAATCCCAGAGGCTGAGACTCTCGTAATAACCATCCAGACGACCCGCCGCCAGCCAGCAAATATCCAGAGCTGCCGATCCCAGGCGACGAATATCGGCACAGTGATTGAGTATCTGCCGCAGGCGCGCCACCATCGGCTCCATGTCTTGCTTGATGTAGGGAAAGCCGGTGGCGATGATCGAGCGGCGCAGATCACTGACTGCAGAGACCCGAATGGCCGCCCCGTTCAGAAACGCTCCCTGGCCACGCTCGGCCGAAAACATCTCATCCATGAAGGGGTTGTAGACCACGCCCAGCTGAATCTCGCCAGCGACACTGTAGGCGATGGATACCGCCGACTGGAAATGCCCGCGGGCATAGTTCACGGTGCCATCGATAGGGTCGATGATCCATACCGGCTCTGCCATGGTCTGGGCAGCGGCTGCCACTTCAGGTGCCGATTCTTCCGATACAATCCCGTGCTCCGGCCAGGCCTTGCGGATGCTGTCACAGATCAGCTTGTCTGCCGCCAGGTCCGCGTCGGTCACCAGTTCATTACCACCTTTATAGGCGTGATTCAGTTCGGCGTCGCGGCGGTGCTCGAGAATCAATTGACCGGCGTCGCGGGCCAGTTGCAGGGCAAATTCCAGTTGTTCAGACAAAATAGCTTCCTGATGATCGGCTTCGGACAGGGGAATGATTATAACCGGCCTCGCTGACAACATCAGTGCCCCTGCGCGGCTTTCAGATGTGCCTGGCCTGCCGATATGCTTAGGGTTATGTCTGCAATTCATCTGGCACTGCGTTATACCCTGTTTGCCACAATCGCCACCCTGGTCAATCTACTGACCCAGGAGGCTGTTGTGCAGCTCTATGACGGCAGTTATACCCTGTACTTGTCCATGGCAATGGGCACGGTCACCGGTCTGGTCTGCAAATACCTGCTGGACAAGCATTACATCTTTGCCTACACCACCGCCTCGAAGCAGGAAGACCTGCGCAAGTTCCTCGCCTATACCCTCACCGGCGGATTCACCACTGCCATGTTCTGGGGTCTGGAGTTGAGCTTTGAATTCTGGTTTCAGACCCGGGCAGCCCGCTATCTGGGTGCTGTGATCGGTTTGTCCATCGGTTATGCTGTGAAATACCGTTTGGACAAACACTTCGTCTTTCATCAGCGGAACTGACACATGAAACTCTCCGGTTGGGGTCGTTACCCGACAAGCGACTCCGAACTTCTGGCGCCGGCCGATGACAGGGCCATGCAAGCCTGCCTGCAGGCACACAGCAATCACTGCATTGCCCGTGGTGCCGGCCGCAGCTATGGCGATGCGGCGCTTTCAGAAACCGTAGTCAGCAGCCGCCACCTGGATCATTTTATCGACTTCGACAAACGCCGGGGCAGAATTCACTGCGCCGCCGGGCTCAGCCTTGATGAGCTGCTGCGGGTGACTATGGCCGAGGACTTTATCCTGCCGGTATTGCCCGGTACCCGCTTTGTGAGTGTCGGCGGTGCCATTGCCGCTGACATTCATGGCAAGAATCATCACCAGGATGGCTGCTTCAGCGCCCACGTGGAAAGCTTTCGCCTGCTCCTGGCCAATGGTGAGATTCGTCACTGCAGCCGTGAGGAAAACCCTGAGCTGTTTGCCGCCAGTTGCGGTGGCATGGGGCTGACCGGCATTATTCTGGATGCCAGCCTGAATCTTCATAAAGTGCCGGGTGTCTTAATTCACAACCGGACCCTGCAGACTGATTGCCTGGAAGACTGCATCGATAAGCTGCGCGCCAATGCCGACAGCAAATATGCCGTAGCCTGGCTCGATTGTCTGGCGCGGGGCAAACAGCTGGGCCGGTCGGTACTGTATCTGGGCGACCATGCCGGGCAGCACAATAGAAAATCCCGCTACCGGCATGAATCCGGCAAGCTGATGTCGGTGCCGTTCAGCACCCCTGGTTTTTTGCTGAATTCCCTCACCATGCGCAGCTTCAACAAACTGTATTACAGCCTGCAGAGTCGCCGGCAAAATGAACAATTGTTGCCCTATCAACGCTATTTCTTTCCCCTCGATCGCATCCAGAACTGGAACCGCCTCTACGGTCGCCGGGGCTTTCAGCAATACCAGCTGGTATTGCCCGAGGCCTCGGCCCTGACAGGCATCCGCAGTATTCTGGAAACGGTATCGGCGGCCGGCAAGGGCTCATTTCTGGCGGTGCTGAAACAATTCGGCGAAGCCAATGATAATCCCCTGTCTTTTCCCATGGCCGGCTTTACCCTGACACTGGATTTCAAGATGGAAGCCGGCTTAAATGCGCTGTTGGAGCAACTGGATGCCATTGTGCTCGAACACGGCGGTCGTCTGTATCTGGCCAAGGATGCGCGCATGGCGGAGGCCATGTTCAAGGCTGGTTATCCGCGCTGGCAGGAGTTCATGCAACTGCGCCGACAGGTAGATCCAGAAAATAAATTTTCATCATTGCTGTCCCGCCGTCTTGGCCTGGACAGCGCACAGGCAGTAGAGCAATGAATATTCTGATTCTGGGCGCCAGCTCCGCCATCGCCAAAGCCACCGCCCGGCTCTATGCCGAACAGGGGGCCAGTTTTTTTCTGGCGGGCCGCAATCAGGCCAGGCTTGAAGAACTGGCGGCCGACCTCAAGGTGCGCGGTGCCGCGAAGGCCGAACATGCCAGCCTCGACTTTCTTGAAGAAGACAAGCACGCAGCACTGATTGCCCGGGCCAGCGCCGCCCTGGGGCGACTTGACCTGGTGCTGATCTGTCATGGTTCCCTGCCAAACCGGGATCAGTGCGAAGACGACTATGAGCACGCCAGGCGGGAACTGGCGGTGAATGGCACCTCGGTAATTTCCCTGATTACCCATTTGCTGCCGACACTGAAAGCACAGCAGCACGGCATGCTGGCGGTGGTCACTTCGGTGGCCGGTGATCGTGGCCGGCAGCCCAATTATCTCTATGGTGCCGCCAAATCCATGGTTTCCACCTATTTGCAGGGTCTCAGGGGTCGACTGTTACCCTTCGGCGTAGATGTGCTGGATATCCGCCCGGGTCTGGTGGATTCCCCCATGACTGCGGCCTTTGAGAAAGGTCCGCTCTGGGCCACACCGGAGTTGGTGGCGAGCAAGATCCTCAAGGCGGTCGACCGCAAACGCCACACCGTGTATGTTCCGGGCTATTGGCGCCTGATCATGGCCGTGGTGCGGGCGATTCCGGACGGCCTGTTCAAACGACTCAAATTCTGACTAGCATTCGGTTTTGTCATCGCTTTGCCTGAATCCGATTCCCAAGTAGTACTCTATGTTGATCTCGACGGCACCCTGACCCGGTCGGATGTCTCCTTTGAGAGCCTCATACTGTTACTCAAATCCAATCTGTTCTACCTGGCTCTGTTGCCATGGTGGCTGTGTCGTGGTTTGGCCTTTTTGAAGGCGGAGATTGCCAGACGTGTCGATGTGCCGGTACAGCAACTGCCCCTGAACCGTGAATTCTGGGAATACCTTCAACAACAGAAGGCCGCCGGGCGGCGCCTGGTACTGATCTCCGCATCGAATCAGCGTTATGTCAGTGCCGTGGGTGAACAACTGGCTATTTTCGATGCGGCTATCGGCAGCGATGACACGGACAACCTGAAATCCGCTGGCAAACTGGCCCGCATCCAGCAAATGAGCAACGGCGAAGAATTCGACTATGCCGGCAATTCCAGTGCCGACCTGGCAGTCTGGTCCCGGGCCCGCACCGCCATCCTGGTGAACTGCAATCCGGCCCTGGCAAACAAACTGCCGGCGAATACAACCATAGAGACCTTTGACTGCCACCGCGATAATGCCCGCAACCTGCTCAAGGCCATGCGCCCCCACCAATGGCTGAAAAACTTGCTGATCTTTCTGCCACTGCTGCTGGCCCATGAGTTCAGTGAACTGCGCTTGCTGCTACAGGCCGGCATCGGCTTTCTGAGCTTCAGCCTCTGTGCCTCCGGGGTTTATCTGCTCAATGATCTGGTGGATCTCAATAACGACCGCCTCCATGCCAGCAAATGCCGCCGCCCCTTTGCCTCCGGCAAACTGCCCCTGAGTCTCGGCGTGGCGGCCATTCCCGTAATTCTGCTGGCGGCACTGCTGCTGGCGCTGCTATTGCCGGCATCCTTTACCGCCATTCTGATTTTCTATTTTTTGCTGACGACGCTCTACAGCCTGCTGCTGAAAAAAATGTTGTTTGTTGATGTCGGGGTTCTGGCGCTGTTGTACACCTTGCGCATCTTCGCCGGTGCCGCCGCCGTGGGGGTTCCGGCCTCCTACTGGCTGGTGGCCTTTTCGCTGTGCCTGTTCCTTGGCCTGGCGATCGTCAAACGGGTGGCGGAGCTGGTAAATCGGGATGATGGCGAGAATGGCAAACTGGGAGGGCGTGCCTACCGCCCCTCGCAACTGGAACTGATGACTACCGTGGGTATGGTGGCCAATGGCCTGGCCGTGCTGGTATTCATGCTATACATCAATGCTGAAGAAACTCTGCAGCTCTATGCCAGCCCGATGTTGCTATGGCTGATTTGCCCGCTGCTGGTCTACCTGTTGTGGCGCATCTGGCACTTTGCCAGACGCGGTCGTCTGCACGACGACCCGCTGTTGTTCGCCGCTTCCGACCATATCAGCCAGGGGGTAGTGCTACTGAGCGCCGCCATCGTTTGGCTGGCAATCTAGGCCATTCCTGGCCCGGCGAAGCTGCCGGGCTTGTCAGTTGGCCATCATGGACAGGATGCCATGATGGAAACGCAGATGGTTTTCGATAAAACTGGCAATGAAATAATAGCTGTGATCATAGCCACTGCGCTGATTGAAGCTGAGAGGATAGCCGCCGCGATTGGCAGCTTCCACCAATAACTCCGGCTTTAATTGCTCCTTGAGGAACTCATCCTCCGAGCCCTGGTCCACCAGCATCGGCACCGGCTGAAAACAGCGCTTCACCAGCTCCACCGCATCGTACTGGGCCCAGACTTTACTGTCGTCGCCAAGATAGGCCTTGAAGGCTTTCTGGCCCCAGGGGCAATTGATGGGTGAGCAGATGGGCGCAAAGGCCGACACCGAATGGTATTTGTCAGGATTGCGCAGGGCGATGGTGAGAGCGCCGTGACCACCCATGGAGTGGCCGGAGATACCCTGCCTGGACGCATCGACGGGAAATTTTTTGGCGATATATTCCGGTAGTTCTCCAGTGATGTAGTCATACATCTGGTAGTTCTTTGCCCAGGGCTGCTCGGTGGCATTCACGTAAAAGCCTGCACCTTTACCCAGATCCCAGGCGCCGTCCTCGGCATCCGGCACATTCTCACCGCGCGGGCTGGTATCCGGCGCCACGATAATCAGTCCCAGTTCAGAAGCGAGGCGCTGGGCGCCAGCCTTCTGGACAAAGTTCTCATCGCTGCAGGTAAGCCCGGACAGCCAGTAAAGCACTGGCAATTTCACATCGGCGCCTGTGGCCAGTTGTTCCGGCAGAAAGATGGAAAAGGTCATCTCGCACAGCAGGGTGCTTGAAAAGTGTTTGCAGCGAAGCTGCTGGCCGCCAAAGCACTTGTTACTGGCAAGCTCTTCCATTGATCGACTCCTGTCGTGATTTGCGCCCCGGTGGAGCGGCAGGATTCATAAACACAGAATTCCAGTTAACGGAATTCAGAAACAAGGAAGCGAGAGCCTACTGCACTCTCGCTTCCAGGAAAAGCCTTGATCAGGCGACTGGATTAATTGACCGCACTATTACCAGCGACTATTGCTACCAGCGACTATTGCGTCGATAGCGGCTTTCATTGCCACGCCGGTAAGGGTCAAACCAGCGCAGGGCACGATCGCGGCCCTCGGCGGCCCGGCCGCTATCATAGCCATAGCGGTTCCCCCGGCGCCGGTCAACATCATGACCCTGATCCCGGCGCGAATCCCGGTAGCCGTAGTCCGCTCGCCAGTCATAGCCGTTCCAGGTAAAGCGCTGGCCCCGATTATTGACCACCCAGGGCTGGCGATAGCTGCCTCCTATCCGCACGGCGCCGCCGGGGGCCTGATCCCAGCCGCGGCCGTTCCAGCGATATATGGCATAACCACCACTTTCACGTTTGCTTCCCAGCACCCAGCCCTCGCCGATATCGATCCCGGATCCGGGCACCCGGTACCAGCCTCGGCCGCTGCGACGATAAATGGCATAACCGTCCCGGGTGCGCTCACCCAGGCGCCATTCGCTATTATCGCCACGGTGCAGATCCCGGCCACGAAAGTCACGGTCATCGGCCACTGCGCTGTTGCCAGCCACGGCGAAGACCGCGGCAATGAGGAATACAAACGTTGTTGTTTTCATGATTCGATTCTCCGTACTTTTTGTACTTCGAGATCGATTATTACCGGCTAAAACTGAATGCGGAGTTAACCGGCCATTGAAACAAGCGCTGATCTGGCCCTGAAAATGAACACCAGATTAATCACTGACAAGCAGCAGTCTAGAATTCGAATTTGATGCCTGCCGATAGCATGTTCAGGTCAGCATTGAAATCACCGTTGCCGACGCCTTCCAGTTCACTCGCATCAAGATCCTGATCCACCCAGTCATAGGCCAGACGCAGGTCGATGTTGTCAGCTACTTCAAACTCCATCCCCGCGCCCAACAGGATTTCCTCGCTATCCTGATCGGCTGTGAAGGCACCGGCACGCAACTCTGTTTCTGACCACATGGGTCCGACTCGGGCAAACAGCGCCAGAGATCTGGATAGTGGCAGTCGACCTGTCAGGGCCAGACTGTAGGATTCGATTTCGGCGGAATAGAGTCCATTACCGTACTCGCCAAAATTATGATACGCCGCCTCGATTCCCAAAAATGGCAGTATCTGGTAGCCCGCAAAGATGTGTGGCGCGTTATCGTCTTCATCAAAGTCATCTCCTTCCAGGGAGATCAGGCCGTAGCCGGCACCGACGTAGAACCCACTGTCGTCAAATTGATCCTGGGCGGTAGCTGTACCGGACACAAACACCAGTGCTGTGAAAAGAGAAATTATCAAGGTCGCTGGTAAAGAATCAGACATTGCTTACTCCTTATTATCAATATCTTCTAATATGATGTTAGTCGGCATCAAGCTGACCCCGATCTGCTCATCGGGGTCAGCAAGTTGCTTGTCAGCGGTTGGTCACTTCATTGCCCACTGTGACTACGATGCGATTGTCGACCCGCGCCACGTCACCGGTATTGCTGGCAATCTGCTCAGCCAGTGCTGATTCTGCGGCCGAGTCCACCACGCCACTGAGGGTCACAACATCTTCCCGGGTTTCAACATCAATATTGAGTCCTCCCACCTCCCGGTTGGTGAGGAATTTTGAACGGATAACCGCCGTGGTTGTCATGTCATCTATCCAGCGCGCAAAACTGCGGCGGGATTTCAACTGCTCGGTAGTTATTTCGCCAAGCAGCTCGTTCTTCACCTGCAACTGATTGCGTACCGACTCGATGCCGGATATGCCCCTAACCAGCTCTTCGGCCAGGGCCTTGTCCAGTTCCGAGGCTACATCGCCCGACAACCTGACTTGCGCATCGCGAACACGAACGGCAATGGAATACACATTGAGGTGTTCATTCAGGGCAAGTACCGTTTCAGCCTTTCCTGTTAACCAGGCATCCTGCACTTCTCCCTGCAGCTCACCATCGAATGCAACAGTGCTTGCCGCAGGCAGCATGAGCAACAAGACTGCGACGGCGGCATACAAGGCATTGGTCAATCTCAGCAATGGATTCATCTTTGTCTCTCCTTTATCGGAGTTCGGGCCCCGGACGGGACCTGAGGCCCGAAACTCTCTGAATAAAAAAGGCCCTCTTGGGGGTTGAGGGCCAAACAGGCTTGGGTAAGCCTAACGAGCAAGCCGGGTGCCAGTACTACTCACCGGCGGATTCAGACTCGACCACTTGCACAATCAGGCGATATTCCGCCATTCCGATTGTGGCGACTGACTTGTCTTCAGCCTGGGGCTGGCTGGGCAAGGACAGGCCCTCGATTGAATTTTCTGCTTCGGCATGGTTTACAAGACCATCGCCGTTCTCATCCCTGATTCTCAGCTCCGGCAATGCTGTTTTAGCCTCTTCTACACTCAGGACACCATCTTTGTCCTGGTCAGCATTGGAAAACGTCGGTGCTTCGGCATGAACCGCCAGTGAAAAGCTCAGAAGTACAGCAGCTGGCAAAAAGGTCGGATTGAATTTCATAACAGCCTCCAATTTCAGATATTTGTTCCACAAATGCTGGAACGGTCTACTGCAAATTTCAGCGCAGTTAATTTAACCGGAGCAAAGGCTATGCCAGCTTCACGAATGCCGTTTCATGGGGCTTGTAGAGGGGGCAGGAATCACTTGATGTTGGGCTAACCCGGCAGTGAGATGCTGTTTACGCCAAGTGCTTGATAGTTGGGGATCTGAATGTTGGGAAAAGCCAACAGAGTGAGTATTTGCGCTTCAATCTTCTGAATCCGGGCGAAACTGATCCGGGTCCAGACCATGTCGTTTCAGGAGCTTGTAGAATTCACTGCGATTGCGCTCGGCGAGGCGGGAGGCCAGGGCGATATTGCCTTCGGCCAGGTTCAGGATACGCACCAGATAGTCCCGTTCGAACTGTTCCTTGGCGGCACTGAGGCTCAACAGCCGTTCGCCTTTTTGCCGCAGGGCACGTTCCACCAGGCTGCGCGGGATAATAGGTGTAGTTGAAAGAATCACACACTGCTCGGCGACGTTGTAGAGTTGACGCACATTACCAGGCCAGGATGCACTCACCAGCAACTCCATTGCTTCCGGGGAAAACCGGGTCACGTTGCGCTGGTTTTTCTCGGTGATAATTTTGCAGAAATGCTCGGCCAGCAAGGGAATATCTTCACGGCGGTCCCGCAGGGGCGGCAATTCCAGCTCGATGACATCCAGCCGGTAATAAAGATCTTCACGAAAATCGCCCCGTTCAACCAGTTCCTGCAGATTATGGTGCGTGGCGGCAACAATGCGCACATCCACCGGCAGGGATTTAGTTGAGCCTACCGGCCGGATCTCGCGCGCCTCCAGCACCCGCAATAATTTGGCCTGGGCCGCCAGGGGCATATCCCCGACTTCGTCCAGAAAAGCGGTGCCACCATTGGCGGCCAGAAACAAACCACTATGGGCTTTACTGGCGCCGGTGAATGAGCCCGCCGCGTGACCAAATAGTTCCGATTCGATCAGGCTTTCAGGAATGGCCGCACAATTGAGTGCCATAAACGGCTGATCTTTCCTGCTGCCGGCATCGTGGATTGCCCTGGCCAGCAGCTCCTTGCCGGTTCCGGTTTCACTCTGGATCAGAATATTGACATCGGAATTGGCTGCCGCCTGGGTACGCTGCAGCAAAGTTTCCATCACCGCACTGCGACTGATGATCTTCTCTCGCCAACTCTCGTTCAGCGCCTCACCACTATTGGCTGCCTGAGCCGACTGCTTGAGGGCCCGGTTGATATTCTCCACCAGAAGCCGAGCATCCACCGGTTTCACCAGATAACTGAATACGCCTTCCTGGGCTGCCGACACAGCATCCGGAATAGTGCCATGGGCAGTGAGCACAATGACGGGAAGGTGGTAGTTTTGCTTTTGCAACAAGCGGAACAGTTCCATGCCATCCATGCCCGGCATCTTCAGGTCGGTCACCACCACGTGGGGCTGAAAAGCAGTCAGCTCTGACAGCGCTTTTTCGGCACTGTCCTGGGCACTCACCTGGTAGTTGTTGGCTTCGAGTCTGACACTCACCAGACGCAACAGGTCCGGATCGTCATCCACCAGAAGCACACGGTGTTTGGGCTTGCGTTTTTCCGACATCTAGTTGGGCCTTTGTTCCCTCTCCAGCAATTGCTGTTCGATATTGGTGAGGGCTTCTATTTGCTGATTGAGATTGCGAATCCGATCCTCAAGTACTTCGTTTCTGTCGATACTTTCAGCCAGTGATTGCTCGGCTCTTAGCAGCTGCCTGAAAAGCTCCACAAAGGCCTGGTAGTCAAGACAGCTTTCGGAAGCCGCGCAACCGGGCATACGCGGATGATCCAGATTAATGGTGTCAATAGACCCGCCTTCAACACCCAGGTGGTAGTGCAGAATGGCTCGCTGGACCACGGCCACCAGATTGTCGTCGGTTCGCGACTCCAGGCGCTCCAACTCGCCCCGGCGTTCTGCATCACTGATGCGCCCGGCCCACTGAAAATATGCGGCTGCGGGTAGTTCCTGATGTGCTGCACTGCCCTTGCTGAAAAAGGCGGGCAAGCTGCATTGCTGCAAAAAAACACAACAGAGCAGGCATAGCAGGCGCGAGATATTGGCTGATTTTCTAACGGGCATCTTGCTGCCCTGCCAATGGCAATCTGATCCGGAAGCTTGCACCACTTTCGGTTGTCAGCAATTCAATTGTTCCGCCGTTCAATTCCACATACTCCCTGGCAATAGCCAGTCCCAATCCGTTGCCCGGATAAAAATCATTATCCGGCTGATCTCCCTGGTAGAAGGCCTCAAAAATTTTGCCGGCCTGGTCTGGCTTGATCCCCGGCCCCTGATCGGCAATTTCCAGGGCAATGCTATCATCGTCCTGATAGAGCTTAATATCAATGCAGCCACCCTGGGGGGAGAATTTAATGGCATTGCCCAGCAGATTATCTATCGCCACCCGCAACTGCTCTCTGTTGGCCTCTATGGTGATGGCCTGCAGCTGTCGCTCAATTTCCAGTTGTCGCGTGCGAACCGTCATCATATGCGCGGACAATACTTCCTCCAGCAGTTCCTGTAATGGCACGCTGTTCGGCGCCGAGTTGATCACCGAGAAACTGTCCAGATGATGGCGCAGCAATTGATCGATCAGATTCTGTAATCGCTCGGCATTGTTTAGCTGAATCGTCAGCATTTCTTTCTGCTTGTCGCTCAGTTCGCCGACAATCTCATCGTTCAGCAATGCAGCCGATTCGCGGATCGCCGCCAACGGAGTTTTAAGCTCGTGGGAGACATGCCGCAGAAAAGATGAACGCTGTTGTTCCAGCGCGCTGAGCCGGTCCCGCAACCAATCGAGTCGCTTACCCAGGTCCACAAGGTCCTTGGGACCGGATATCTGTATCGGCTGCTGGTAGCCACCGGAACCCAGTCTGCTGATTGCTTTCTCCACCTGAATCAACGGGCGGGTGATCAAAGCCGTAAAGATGGCGGCCAGGGAAATTGCCACAGCAACCAGCAGAAATGCCTGGATAGTAATTAACTGCTGGGCCGACTGGGTTTCTTCAGCAATCAGGCTGACCTGTTCGCTGGACCATGCCGTAATGGCAGCAACAATGCGGTCTGCCACCAATAACAGTTCGGAGTAACTCTGCTCCAGTTCGCCATCGCTTGCTTCACCCAGCATCCCTGCCGCCTGCTCCTCAAGTATCTGCAGGTCATTGATCAGGGTCGTGGTTGTTTCATTCAGTGGCAATGCCTGCAATTCGCTCATGGCTTCAAGCAGCAGAGACTTGCGGTTTTCATACAGTTCCAGGATCCCTGCATCTTCCAGTACCCGATACTGTCTGGCATTGCGTTCCAGGGCCGAGGTCAGCTCCACCAGATTGTGTCCGAGGTTCAAGGCATCGGTGGACTCATCAAGCACGGTGATATTCTGTTCTGCCAAACCATCCAGTTGCCGGGAGGTAATCAGCAAGGCAACGAACAGCAGACCGGTTACGGACAGGAAACCGGTGACAGTGAGCTGAAGAATGGATCGGGGTTTGAGTGAAACCACTGGTTAATTCAGACGTGAGAGTCCAAGGCTGTATGCTGGTAGCAGGAATCTTAGCATAGCGCATCACTGGCACAGCACGGCGAGTAACAGATCACAAACATTCAAGCTTGCGGTTGGGCGGTCAGTCTTGATCAATCACTGGCCAGTGACTGTTGGGTACAGGCATCGCTTTGACTACTGTCTCTGCAAGTTATTGAAATAACGAGACTCAGCTGTCGGGCAGACCCAACAGCAGGCTGCAAGCCCCCGTAAACCGGGAGCTTCAGCCTGTGCTCTGGTTAGTTTCCGGTGTTGCTGGCAACAGCCCGACCACTGCCGGAACGCCCGAAACGAATCCCGAACCCAAAGCTCAGGTAGGAGTCATCAGACAGCACAGCCTTGGCGTTCATATAAGGCATCCAGTTCTGTCCGCGATCGAAATCCATCCCCCACAGAAGATTCACACCGAAGTCCGTATTCTCAAAATTTCCTCGCTCCCGGTGTATGGCAGCCATGCCGATGCCCGCCCACATGGGGTTTCGGGTGGCGCTATCCAGATCAAATTTGCTGTCCACATTAAAAGTCGTCAGGTCGCCATTATCTACGAAGATGTATTCAATACCGGGCACGATCGCGACATTTGAATCCACCGGAATTTCATAGGCCAGACCCAGGACCGGGTCCCCTTCATCAATATAAACGCCAGTATTCAGCTTGAATCCCTGCACCGGATCTGCCATGGCCGGAACAGCCAGGCCTGCTGAACCTACGGCGGTTATCAATAGCGTTGCTGTGATCTTGCGTTTCATTTTGTCTCTCCTGTCATGCAATTGCGGGTTGTGGCAGAACCGCTTTCCGGCCCACCACCTTGGTATTGGCCCGGAATTATTTCCGGGCATCCTGACTGAGCAACAACCATGCCACGCAAGAAAAAACCCCTGGCCTGCATCTTGCAACCACCCTCTGGCAATTAATCCAAATCACAACAATAGCGTCTGGAGCACATTGCCTATATGAGTGTTACCAGACCCCTTAGATAAAACGATGAAGGAAAGTCGGAAGCGGCTTTCCAGACAAGATTCGGGGGATTTCGAATTGAACAATATCGTCAAGCTGTTTCAACGCCAGGATCGAAAGCAAGACCGATTCATACAATTGCTGCGGCCCCATGTGGAGCTGATGTACAGAATGGCTTTCCGCTGGACCAATCGCCAGGCCGATGCCGAAGAAATTGTGCAGGAGACCCTGATCAACCTCGCCAACCGACTGGAAGAAATGGAAAGAATAGAAAATCTGAAAGCGTGGCTGATCAAGGTTCTGTATCACAAATTTGTTGACCAGTATCGGCGCAGCAACCGCCGCCTGGAGATGCCCGAGATCGACCTCAAGTTGCCTACTATTCCCGAGTCCAGTGCGGAGGATTCCCTCATACAATCCTTTGCCGATCGTGCATCTATGGATCCGTCGCGCCAGGTAAGCCTGCAAATGTCATTGCACAAAGCCATCGGTGAGCTCGACGCCTATCAGCGGGATGTTCTGCTGCTTCATGACGCGGAAGGTTACAGCGACTCCGAAGTTGCAGAAATTCTGGACATCAGCAAAGGCACAGTGAAAAGCCGTCTGCATCGGGCGCGCAAAAAGGTAAAAGAATTTTTAACCGCAGGAACCATTTCACGATCACCGTCGTGTAAGCAGGTGAAGGAGTCGAAAAGCCATGTATTGTGATCTTATCCAAAAACTTCTAAGACAGAGCAGAGGCCAGGCAGAGGCCCTCCCTCCTTTCGGCTGGGAGCATCTACAGGTATGTGAGAACTGCGCTGCTTATGCTGAAGACCTTGAATTTGATCATCTGCTGCGCAAAATGCCAGTGCTACCGGCGTCTCCAGGTTTCACTGACAGAGCCTTGCAGCAGGCATGGCTGCAGAGGGAAAACAGTGGCGACAGGGGCGACAGGACTCAGCTCAAGGCCACAGCCGTGGCTGCGAGTTTGATACTTGCCACTTCTGTCGCACTGTTTTCCCTGCTGTCTGACAAACAAGCTGCGCCCGGCCTCGTGAGCCAGCAAGCTGAATATTCGATGCCAATGCCAGTCACCGAGATTGAATTGCTGATGGTCAGTGCTACAGATCTGCCGGAAGCAATGATTACCCTGCGCATGGATGAGAATGTCAGTCTTGATGGCTATTCAAGTTACCGGGAGCTGAGCTGGCCCACTGATTTATCCGCCGGCAACAATCAGCTGACTTTGCCAGTACAACTCCTCAACAAGCACAGTGGCAATATTACTGTTCACGTCGAATCCAATGGCGCGGCCAGTCAGTTGCAATTCACTGTGGACCCCGATCGTCCGCATGCTGCGGCGATGTTTTTTATCTGAATGAATCAGGTAATCCCTGTTTGACGGAGGAAGTCATGATTAACAACTGCATACCCCTTAACCCCAAAACCCTGAAACGCGGCAGCAAATTGAGCGCCGCCATCCTGGCCATGGTCATGGCACAGGCTGCGCCAGCGCAGAGCTCAAGCGAATCACAATTGAGCAGCGAGCTGAGTGCATCCACCCAAACCAGGGTCCATGCCAATGCCGATACCGACGCCATCGTCGATGTTCTGGCCAGCAATGCCAGTTCCACCGCCGAGGTAGCGGCAGATGTCGCAGCGGATGTGCAGGCCAATGTTGAGACCGCCGCTGAGTCCACTGCTGAAGACAGTCAGCAAGCCAGCCAGAGCCTGGACATCAGCGCCTTGTTAGGCGCGGGCTCTGATATCGAATCCAGCACCGATACCTCCGATGGTGTGACCGTTGATACTGACACGGCCAGCAATGCGACTGCCAATGCGGGTCTGGAGCTGGGTAGTGTGCTGGTCAGCTCTGGCCGGGAAAACTCTGAAACGCTGATTGTCGACACTACTGCCGATGTCAGTGCCGGCGTCGAAGCCGCAGTCTCTTCCGGCAGCGAGTCAGTGGTGGAGATCAGCGACACCGCTCGTGATGCCATCACATTGGAAGCCGACATTGGCGCAGAGAGCAACCTCACTGCCGATCTGGCCTCCGAGCTGATGATTGAAGAACAGTCATCAAGCGAGCAGATGACAGATGTGGCTGGCCAGGCAAGTGGCAGCGCTTCCGCCGCAGTGGAATCTGCGCTTGATGTCAGCGGCATTGTCGGGCTGTAAGACAGCATAAAGCAGTACTCAAGGAGAACACACCGTGGCCCCTCGGGGTCACGGTGTCATCAGGAGAATAACCATGAATTTTCGATTGTTTAACACATTACTCGGTGCCAGCCTGACGGCCATAATCAGCAGCCAGACCCAGGCGCAATCCGCGACTGATCTGGAGCTGACGATCCGCGTGCTGGGCGAAGATGAGAATCCCGGTGAGCTGATCAAGCAGATCAGGATGCCGCCGCCGGATTATTTCAGTCGGGAATTCTCCAATCCAGACATCACTGCCCCCGGTCCTGGCCAGACTATAGCCGAACAGGCACAGCTTGCTACCGAGGAAGCCGAACAGACTGCTGTGGATTCCATTCGGGAGCGCATCAGCATCGACGGACTCGATGCCACATCTGGCGAGAATCCCGACAGCCCGCAGCCAGACACAGGCGCCGCGACCCTGCCCGGTACCGTAGTCAATATTCTCGATCAGGACTTGCCGCTGCGTCAGTCTCTTGAAGACGACCTGGCACCTCTGGTGGATATCTCCGGCGCTGCAGATGCAGTCAGCCTGCCCGGCAGCCAGGCTCTGGAAGCGACAGTGAATACTGGCACTGAGGCTATTGTCGACGTGACCGCTGAGCCTATGCCGAATACCGCTGTGGATGTCTCCGAGCTGCTGGACTCGTCATTGGAAACGGATAACCGACCACAACTCGACTCCTTACCGGGTGGCAACACGGACTTCTCAGGTGCAGCCGGGCTGGATGTCGAGACGGTGAATGATCTGGAGTCGATTGAGGATATGAACCTCGCTCCGAATGAATCAATCACCGACGGTGTTGAGCAACTGACTGATTCCTTGCTCAACAACCAGTAGCGGACGAACGGAAAGGATTTCATTATGTTTATCGCAAAGAAGCCCCTGGTAATCGCTATAACCCTGATCGCCAGCCTGTCTCTGAATGCCCAGGATTCAGAGAGACAGCCGGGTCAGCAAACAACCGTCGAGACCGGCATTGCCGCCTTCAATGAAGGAGACTATCAGCAGGCCCTGTCGGCCTTTCGTCAGGCCGAGGCTGCCGGGAATGCCTCATTGTCGGTGGACTACAACATCGCCGTCAGTCTTTATCGACTGGGCGAGTATGACGAGGCCGAAAGGCGTTTTATCGATCTGGGCCAGGAGGCTCGTTGGGAAACTCTGGTCAACTACAATCTTGGTCTGCTCTACGAGGCCAGGGGTGAAGAAAGTCAGGCCAGACATTATTACGAGATATCCGCGCAACAGGAAGAAGAAGACAAGATTCGTGAGCTGGCCAGCAACAAACTCGCTCGCCTCAATCAGCCCGATACCGTAGATACGGCAGCGCCGGTGGATGTGCGCGGTACTCAGAAGTGGCAGGCACTGCTGGAAGTAAGCTCAGGGGTGGATTCCAATGCCTCCAGTCTGGCCGATGAATTGCTGGAACAATCAGATCGTGGCGAGGACAGTTTTGCCCAGCTACTCAGCTATGGCCATGTCTATGTCGCCGGCGAACAGGGTGATGGCATTCGCCTCTATGGCCTGGCATTTGCCAGACAGTTCGATGAGTTCAGCTATCTGGACAGTCGGGTTTACGGCCTTGGTGCAGTCTGGCAACGCCCCCTGTTTGGCTGGCAGTCTGAACTGGGCGTCTCACTAATGCAGACCGAACTGGATGCCAAAGAAGTCGCCCGGCAACTGCAAATCAGCAGCGCCCTGCAAAGACGCTTTAATCTTGGCACCCTGCGTTTCGGCCTGTCCTGGTCCGATATTGCCGCAGGTGACGATTTTCAACAGATTGAAGGCGAGCGCGCCCGCTTCGATATCAGTTGGGCCAAGACCTTTAACCGTGTCACCACGTCCCTGCGAGCCCGCCACGAATGGAATGATCGCCAGGATCTGCGCCGCGGCAATGCCTTCGCCAGCTATTCACCGACCCGCAACAGCCTGCGGGGAAAGCTGCATTGGCAGATCACTGATTCCCTGAGCAGTTATCTGGAGAGTGAATATATTGCCAGTGATTATGAGGACAGCAATCTGCTGCGCGATCTCGATGGCAGCGTCCGACAGATGCCGCGCCAGAATGACAGGCTCAGTAACCGCCTGGGCATTGCCTATGAATTCAATGAGCACTGGCAGCTGAGCGTTGAGTATCAGGATGAAAACTCAGACGACAACTATTCGCTCTATAACTATGACAAGGGCTTGTTGCAGGCGGCTCTGGAGATCCAACTATAGCAAGCGCTGAGAACGTGCCGGGTATCAGGCGGTTTCCGGAACAAGATCCAGGACCACATTACCGAATTTGTGGTCGGAGTCGACATAGCGATGGGCGGCTACGATGTCCTCAAGAGCGTAGTGTCGATCGATCGGTACCTGAAGTTCCTTGCGGGCAAGCTGATCTACCAGCGCCTGTAATATCTTCCGGTCATATCTGGCCATGGCAAAGATCACGGTTTTGTCGCTGCGGCGATTGACGAGAAAGCTGCGCAGCAGCTGCCCGGCATAGAGATTCATCAACAACAGGCGACCACCAGCCTTGAGCAAATTCAGGCCTGCCGTGAAATCGGCATACTTGTGGATGTTGAAAACCACATCGAAGCGCCTGTCCAGTGAAGATAAATCAGTGCGCCTGAAATCAACACAATCATCGGCACCAAGCTGCATTAGCTTTTCCAGCTTGTCACCGCTGTCCACCACCGTGACCCGGGCCCCGGCCTGTTTGGCCAGTTGCAATACAATGGTGCCGATGCTGCCTCCGGCTCCCACCAGTAACAACTCCTCGCCCGCTTGTATGTTTGCCAGTCTGTGAAAATGCAGGGCATTGAGCCCGCCGACACAAAGCGCAGCCGCCTCGCCCCAGGAAACACCGTCCGGCTTGCGGGCAATGGCAGCATCGGCATTCAGCACGATATAGTCGGCATAGGCTCCCAGCGTGAATTCGGTTGGCGCCAGCACCGCGTCGCCCGGACTGAATTCCGTGACATCCGCCCCCACCGCTTCCACCCGACCCGCCAGTTCCTGGCCCAATACCTTGCCAGAACGGGGCCGGAACAAGCCCATCATCAAGCGTACCGGTAACCAGAACAGCGGCAAAATATCACTGCGTCGCATCTCACAGTCTCCCGCGAAGACCGTCGCGGCGTGAATACGAACCAGAATCTGTCTGGCTCCGGGTGTTGGTTTGCCCTTCTCTTCGAGCCTCAATACTTCAGGCGGGCCATAGGCGGTCCATGCTACTGCACGCATGCAATCTCCTCCTGCCATATCTCGTCACTGCGCAGCCGCAAGCAAAAAGCCCGGGCGGGCAGCTATTGGCCAAACTCTGCATCAGACACTGGTCAGTCAGCGCATTACGCGCCCCTGACTCACCACCAGCTCAATAGCTTTAGTGGCACTGATACTCTCCAGTGGATTGGCACCCAGCATCACCAGGTCGGCCACCTTGCCCACCTCGATTGAACCCATGCGATCCTGCAGATCAAAAAATTTCGCCGGCTCGAGGGTGGCGGCTTCGATGGCTTCCAGCGGTGTCAGGCCGGCGCGAACCAGCATGTCCAGTTCCGAATGCAAACTATAACCAGGCACAGACAGGTTAATGGGGGTATCAGTGCCAGCACCAATGGGTACGCCCGCCTCATGCATGCGCTCGGTGAGAAACAGGCTCCACTCGGCAAAAGTGGTATCACCCGGGGGTTGCTGCGAGCGATTGGCAGCCTGTTCGCGCCAGCTCTCCCTTAGCTCTGCCGGCAGACGGATCAGGGCGTCTTCGAAATCATTGCGCTCCCAGGCAGGCAGCAGATTGAAGGAGTTCAACCGCAGGGTAGGCACCATCACGGTATCGCTCATGGCGGCAATGGTCTGGTCACACTGGGCTTCGTCGTAGTTTGCTACTGCCGGCAAGCGCTGCAAAGAGTGCAAACTGGCACGTAAGTCGGCACCCGGAATTCCATCGGGATTCTCCAGCAATTCAAGACGGGTAGCATGCAGGGCTTCGGCATCTTCGGCACAGTCCATTTCAATATTACGCAGGTGTTCGATGGAGTCCACATCGGGCCCGGCAACACTGGCGCGCATGGATAGGGGCACATGGGAATCAATTGGCAGGCCCAGTTCTTCTGCCGCCGCCACCAGAGCAGCAAATACTTCCGGGCTCACCATCTCATAGATCTTGATAAAGCTGACACCGGCCTCGGCCAGCATGGCCACAGTTTGCCGGGCTGCTTCATCGCTGGGAACCGAGGTGCCGATCTCGGGCCTGCCAATGCCGTTATACACAACGAAATCACCATCAAGCAGTGGTCCGGCGTAATAGACCCGGGGAGCCAGGCTGTCAGGATCGTTCATGGCCTCGGCCACCGGCAGCACCTTGTCCAGAAGTCCTCCGGTGTCACGCACACTGGTGATGCCATAGGACAGGAACAATTCAGCCATGGCATCCACCAGGCCTTCTTCGTAGGTTAAATGCACATGAAAATCCCAGAGGCCGGGAATCAGATAGCGGCCACTGCCATCAATCACCTCACTGGCATTGTGCGTGGCGGATGCCGCCTGAACCGCAATGATCTCGTCACCGGCGAAAATGACAGTCTGGTTTTCCCGTAATCCATTGACGGCGTCAATCAGGGTAATGTTCTCGATAGCTACCGCATCGATAGTCTGGCGATCACTTGCTTGACTACCGGGCGCTTCCTGCTCGGCACAGGAAGCCAGGCCCAACAACAGCGGAAGCATAGCGACAAGGGAAATGAAATTGCGGTTCAGATCAGTAAAGCGGATGTACATGGCAATACCTGGCGTTCAAGTAAAAAGTCAGTCACCTTTTTACTCTATTCGCCGGATTATTGCACGGAGTTGTACATGGACTGATTCAGGAACAGATTGGAGCGCAGCTGATTGAGAAAGGCATTGACCTGTTCCAGTTCGCTGCCGCTCAGCTGTTCCAGAATGACGTTGCGGGCTTCACCCAAGGACATGATTTGCTGGTTAACAATCTCGTCGGGGGCCAGTTGATTGCGTGCCTGGGCTTCATCACGGCGAAACAGCATGGCTTCCACCAGATTATCCAGCACCATCTCCCGATTGCTCTCGGTCAGGTCCGGAGCGGCCTGCGTCAATTGCTCGCCGTAATTGCGGCGCAGGTTGCGCTGGGCAATAGCGCCCTGCTCCTCATCCAGGCGCGCCAGTTCACTGTTGTCCAGCAAAGGGGCCAACTGACCACGCAAATAGGCATAGCTGCTCAGGGTTTCCAGTGCCGCTACATTACCGGCGCCAGTAGCCACCTGATTACTCAACTCAAGACGCTCGGAGATTACCCGCCCCAGCGCCTGTTCCACTGCGTCGCGCTTGGCAGGTTGAGTACCGAGGGAGGCGAGAAATTCACCAAACTGCACATCCACCTGCATACGAGCCATGGAATCAAAGCCGCTATTGGCCTGGCTTTGTTCGATCATGGCGCGAATATCGGCAGGCACATTGGAGGGCTGGGCGTCCTGGGCGGATGCCGACGCTGTAGCCAACAGGGTGGATAGCAGAATCAGGGGGAGTTGAGTCTTCTTATTCATGGGTCAGAAGCATAAAACGCTGATTTCTTGAAGTCTACTGCCGGCGGGTCTTTGTCCTTCTCGCCTGACAATAAATGACAATTTGCAATGCACCGGTTTCAATCAGGGTTACCTGCCATCCGCTTTCTCAATAGCAACAGGATCGGCAGAAATGGCAGGAAGAGACGGTATTCGTTGGGCCTGCCTATAACCAGCACTGTTACGAAATAGGCCAGCATGAGGCAACAGATTATGAGTCCCGACTTGTCCTGGCCGCGAAGAAACTCCTTGATAGCCTCCGTCCTCAAAAGCAACAGGCCTGCAAGTAAATAGCTCAGCGGATTGTTCAGCAGATAATTAAATGTCAGATTCTCCGCCAGCATTATCAGTGCGGAATAATATTCCGCTTCCGGGAAAACAACATTACTGAGAATGAGTTGGGTAATGACAGGAATGGATACCAGCAGGACGATTTCCCATACTCTAAGCCCCATACAAATGGCACAAACCAATCCCACCAATAAAGCGATATCGGCACGCGTTAAACTGAAAAGAACCAGGGCAACAACAAATCCCAGCTTCCTTGTTAAGCCGTTCCAACCACAATGGAATAAAGTCAGCATCATGCTCGATTGGAAAAGTATAAATGCGGCGATGGAGCGCACTCCATCAAACATCAAAAACGGGTAGACAAGCAGCAGTAGCAGAATGCCTGCGTCCGCCTCTTTTCGGGATCTGAATAAAGGCCGCAGAAAACAGGCAGCAGCGAACAGACTCAGTGTTTCAAACAAGAGAATCGGAATTTTCCAACCTTCAACACCGATTGAACTGGAAAATTCACGGATTAAGCCCAGCAGCAGATAAGGCAGGATTCGAAATTGATCGGGCGCGCGACCTTCACCGGCAATAATCGCCTCCAGGCCTTCAGCTACGATGTCTTCAAATCCTTCCAGGAAGAGTCGATAGGATGCCAGTGCCGAAAAGAAGCACAGAAGCATTAGCCCGGAGGTTTGTTTCACTGACATGGGTCGCATGGCCTTTTTATCGGCAACATCCCGGTTACTATCAGCGCTTGAATCTGAACCTTGAAGATATTCCTGAACTCAGGCTATTAACGAGCCTGATTGCCTTCACCCCAGCTGCTGCGTTCCTGGGTAAAATCACCGGTTTGCTGCAACCATTTGTCGGCGCTGGAGCGATTCCAGAAGGGTTTTACACTGAATCCTTCCATGGCCGCATAGGTAGCGGCCTGATTGCCAAGGCCGAAATGCAGCAGGCGATTGACCATAATAGCCACACGAATTACCCGGTCATTAAGGCCGGCACTGCGCTTTATGAAGGCGCGAATTTCCGCCAGGTCCCGGTTTACCTCTGAGGCCATGGCATCCACCAGGATATTGAATGTCCTGTTTGGGGGGAGTTCTGAGATGCATCTGCCGAGTGCGATAAAAAGCTCGTCCATGCTGTAATTGGCAGGAACGATCACCTCGATAGTATTGCTTGAAGCGTTGTACTCAGTTTTGATCGTTTGAGACATAACAGGTATTCCAGCTTCATCGGCTTTAATTTTGATCGGTAAAATGAAAAGCAATAATTCGTAAATGCCTTACTTTGACAAGCTAGCCGGAGCAGTCAATTGATAAAGAGGAGCAAGTGAATTGTTTTTGATTCAACAAGCAGGACAGGCGCTGTGAACCAGAAAACCAGACTGCTTTAGCCCCCAATACCCGCGCGAGTGTAACACAGTCTGTCAGCGCTACAAGTCGAAGCCAGTAGGAATTAGACGTGAGTTTGTAGGGAAATTCTGACGCCAAATTACGATTGTTATGATTATGCTTTCTTGAGATAAGATTCCAGTTGTCCCATAAAATACTGCCAGCCACCGAGACAGGCTTCACGCTCGAATTCCGGAATATCATCGGCGAAATCTTCTTCTACCGGGAAACTGATTTGCAGATTGCATTTACCGCCTTCTTCCTCCAGTTCAAATACCGATTGGGCTGAACCTGCATAACCCTGATATTGCCAGCGATAGGCTATTTTTCGCGGTGCCAGCGCCTCTGTGACTTCCCACTGGTGCAAAAACTTACGCTCCCCGGTATCAACCATGAACTCTGTTTTAAACCCGGGCTCTGGTTTGAAATCCGGAATATTGTCGAAAAACCACTGCCGCATTTGCTCAGGTTCAACCAGGGCTTTCCAGACTTTATCAATAGGCGCATCAAATTGGACGTTCACCAGTACTGGTTCTTCATTAATCTTCATAGTGTTCACATTCCTTCGGTATTTTGTTGATTTATTTTTCTTTGTGGAGTTGCCAGTCCTCCAGCACTTTATGGGCAGCACCCTTGTCAAAAGGATCTGACTCCAGATCCATGCGGGCAGCCAATTCAATAACATAGCCATTGGGGTCCCGGAAATAAATGGAATGGATAAAGCCATGATCCACAACACCCCGGGTCTCCAGGCCGGCCCGCTCGCCTTTTTCTTTCATCGCCAGCAAATCTTCATAGTCGACTTCAAGTGCGATATGCAGATCGAAATCCCGCTGTTGCTTGAATTCAAAAGGTTCGCCTGGCTCTTCGAAGAAGGCCAGAAATGAACCGTCGGTCATCTGATAAAAGCTGTGTAAGACTTTGCTGTCGCGGCCGGTTTTGGTCTGCTTGATCTCGAAGGCATGCATTAGAGGCAGGCCCAGAAAATCCTCATAAAACGCGCGGGTTTGTTCTGAATCACGGCAGCGATAGGCATTGTGGTGGAGACCGTTAATCATCAATTGCTCCGCAGTTCCAGATTACTCAAGCAGATGAGTATCCCGGGTCAGCCCCACCAGGCGTGACAGAATTTCCTGAAATTCTTCCTGGGATATATCCACCAGTTCCACTACTCGCCCATAGAGGGTAATAGTGGGCACATTGCGCCCGCCGAATTCTTCCTGGGTTTTCTGCAGGCAGTAAAGAATCATGCGCTCTTTCTTGTTAAGACCGTCGCGCACATCGGGCAAATCATCAAACCGGGAATCAAGCTTGCTCATTACAAGTTTTCATCCAGTGGTCGATGGTCGCCATTGGGACCCGGCGTCAGATGCAAAAGCTGCGTCTTCTCCAAAATATCCACCTGATGCCATTCACCCTTGCGCACGATGCAGCCCTGCCCCGGGCCAAGCTCCATGGCCTGGTCAGGCTCGGAGTCGCCACTCACCCGCACCCGGCCACTGATGACGAATAACAACTCATCACCGTCAGGATGCATCTCGCCCTTGTGAGGCGCATTGTGTTCCATGGTGACAATACCGGCAGTCATGGCGGCACGGCGCTCAGGTGGCCCGGGCTGGTAACGACGGGGTTCGATCTGCCAGTCGGCGCTGATGTCAAAACAGTGATTTTCGATATCGATGGCTTCTATTCTGGCCATTTTATTCTCCTGACGAAGGCAGTGAAGGAAATCAGGATTCCCGGAACCGGGCTCAGTGTTTGCCAATAATTGACCAAACGACCAGCCCGAAAGCAATGCCGACGCCCGGCCCAAAGGCGATTCCAAGGGCAATATTATCCACGATTGCACCTATAATAATTCCGAAACTGGCACCGAAAGCCACGCCCAAACCGAGGCAGAGAGCCAACAGCTCTTCATTGTCCGAGCTTTGTTTACCTTGTTCGCGTTTACTGGGTTTCACAGCCCTGGCCCTCCCGAAAAACTCTGGATCAGCTTACTGTCTGGCCGTCAGCAAAGCAAAGCCTGATGCGGCCACTGTTCTCACTTGGGCGCAGACAAACCCTCAGGCGTCGTCTGCCTGCTGCGCCTCGAATTGGGCGAAGATTTCTGCTCCGGTCAGATTGTGAGTGCGGTTGGCGAATTCATAGTAATCCGGCTTTTCATCAATAAAGACCTGATGGGTAAACTGGCGCGGATTGTCGCCGTCGAACAAACCGATTGGCATGTAATACTGGCCACTGGATTTGAGCCGGTAAAACAGGTGGCTGCCGCAATTTTCGCAGAAGCCCCGTTCTGCCCAGTCCGAACTGGAATACACCTTGATCAGTTCTTCTCCTTCAAAACTCACCTCGGTATCGCACTCCACCGTCATCATCGGCCCGCCGCCCCATTTGCGACAGTTGCCGCAATGGCAACAGCCAGTCTCGGTCGCCATGGTAGCAGCACTGATTCTCACCTTACCGCAGAGACAACTTCCATCGGCTTTAACTGTAGTGTTCATCGTTCTACTTCCTCTGCGGAATTAATCGAAATGGTCGGACAACAGCCCGATTGACAGGGCGTATTTCAAAGCCGGGTTATAACTCATCAATACACAGAAATTGCTATACACGATATAGGCCCGATCGTCGCCTTCATCGGCCAGTACCAGGGAGGCCGGGATGGAACGGCTGGGCAGATCGGAACCATCTGCCTGTCGGACACCCATGGCCTGCCAGGTTTGCAGATCTCGCCACACCGGCAGCCGGCCATCGTAGCGACGACACTGGGACGGGGCGCTCAAGTCCCCTTCCCGCTGGCGCATCAGTTCCGCTTCCAGTTCGGGCGGAATCTGCACCGGTCGGCCCCAGGTGCGATCATTGGACCAACCATTGGCACGGAAATAATTGGCGATGGAGGCAAACACATCGGCTTCGCTGTTCCAGATGTCCTTGCGACCATCGTCATCGAAGTCCACGGCATAGCGTTCATAACTGCTGGGGATGAATTGCGGTTGACCCATGGCACCCGCCCAGGAACTCTTCAGTTGTTCATAGCCCGGGAAGCCGCTGTCCAGCATTTCCACGGCCGACAAAAACTGGCTGCGGAAAAACGCACCGCGGCGATTGTCATAGGCCAGGGTGGCCAGCACATTGAACAGGGACTCACGGATAGGAAAAGTGCCGAAATTGGTTTCCATGCCCCAGATGGACACAATAAAGCGGGCCTGCACAGCGAACTCCCGCTCTACCGCCGCCAGCAGGTCGGCGTGGGTTTGTAAGCGCTCACGTCCGTTGTCGATCTTCCAGTCACTGACCCGGCGGCTCAGGTAGTCATCAAAGGTCTGCACGCGCTCGGGCTGGGAACGGTCAGACTCGATGATGCGCTCGACCGGCGGCGTAATTTCGGAAAAGGCCAGTTCGATGGTTTCCGGCCGCACGCCCAGATCCCTGGCTTCGCTGCGCAGCTCCTGCAGCCATTGCTGAAATTCCGGGTTGTCCTGGCCGAGCAGGCCAGGCGCAGCCACACTCAGGATCAGGGTGGAAAAAAGGGCAGTTATCAGATGGCGGCTTCTTTTCATGGTCGAATCAATCAGGTCTGTAAAAGGTAAGGGTTGGTCATTTTTTTATCGGCCGCCGGCCAGCCATCTGTCGAGGGCATCGGCAAAAGTCTTGCGATCGTTCTGGCTCAACGGCGGCGGACCACCGGTCTGTACGCCACTGCTGCGCATGGTCTCCATGAAATCCCGCATATTGAGCCGGGCCTTGATGTTGCTGGCAGTGTACAACTCGCCCCGGGGATTCAATGCCAGCGCCCCTTTCTCTATGACCTCAGCCGCCAGAGGAATATCCGCAGTAATCACCAGATCGCCCTCGGCCACCCGCTTGACGATTTCGTTATCCGCCACATCAAAGCCCGGCGGCACCTGCAGGGCCGAGATAAATTCACTGCGCGGTATATTCAATCCCTGATTGGCCACCAGGGTAAGCCGGGTTCGCGTGCGCTGGGCGGCCCGATAGAGAATTTCCTTGATGACGCCAGGACAGGCGTCGGCATCGACCCAGATTGTCATATAAGCAAATTCACCACTCTGATCTGTGCTGCAGTTAATCCATTAATCAGAGTTGGATTTCTTCCAAAGCTCTGAGCTTCCCCGCAAATATCGCTCGATCCTGACCACGGGCGTATCGCCTTGCAAGTTCAAGATTTTCGAACATGGATTCCTCATCTCCGAGTCGCTGAGCGATAATGGCCAGGCGATGATAGAAATGCTGTTCGTTATGCTTCAACTCGATGGCCTGCTTAATGTGTTGGCGCGCCTGATACAAGCGATTTTCTTCAAAATCTGCTTCAGCCAGTGATGCATGATAGTAAGGGTTCTTATTCCTAAATTCCCTGATTTGCTCTTCAAGCTGCAACGCCTGGGCAGGTTGATTGCGAACACGATACAGTCGAGCCAGATTGCTTTTTGCTGAGTGGGCCGACCCGTCAAGAGCAATAGCTTGCTGATAAGCCAGAATTGACAGCTCCCCGTGGCCGATACGGCTATACAGCACCCCCAGATTGTTCCAGGCCACGGCTGAAGCAGGATCCGCTTCCAGCGCTGCACGGGTGTAGTAATAGGCAGAGCCCACATCCCCGATCAGTAGCAACTCGATACTCTTATTGCTATAAAAAAGGGAGAGAACCTGATCTGTTGATATGATTTTTCTTCGGTGTCGCACACTGACAACAGCCGGATTGATATCAACCGTGTAACGATGACTTCCCACGGCCTTGACTGTCTTGTAAATCCTTTCGCCGATCCAGTCCTCGGTCATATGTCGAGATTCGATCTCCTCAATACGTCCCGTTACGTTGATGTGCTGATTGTTGATCCAGCTGTTATTGGCCTGATCCCAGTAAGGGGGTGCAAAGACAAGCTGAAAATCCGCTGGCACGTTGACATGCCTGGCGGCCGCTATAAATAAGGCAGCGAAACTCATGCAGTTGTATTTGCGATTGGTATTAAGGTCGCTCAGGGACATGGTTTCAGTAGAGGCATACTCAAAACCATTGAACTTGCGAAATACCCAGCTCCTCAACGCCCTGTAGCGCTCGTAGGTCGACTCAATGCCGCTGATTCGCCGATCCAGATCCTCCTGGAAGTTGAGTGGCAAATCAAAGAGTTCATCACGCGTTTCAATTTCCAGTGTCTGCCCGCGTTCAGGAAACAGTTCATCCTGAAGCAGACTCTGAAAATCCTGGCCAGGCTGGGTTTGTTTTTCAAAACTGCTGCAGGCAGCAAGAAGGAAAATAGCAACAGCTGTCCAAAGCCCGGTTCTTATTCTAATCATTGCAGTCTCCTCGAATCACCATTTGAATCAAGCTGGTCAGCGCTACGGCTAAACTGCGGGCTTCACAGACTATCAGGCCTGCGACCCTCTCGATGAAAGGGGCAGGCTTCAAGCTTACTACGACAGACAGGGAACGAGGAAGAGCGGATCATGCTCTGCGCAAGAGGGCGGGCGAAATAATTGGGTCAATCTCTCTGCCAATGTTCTATTGGTTCTCTGAATAAATTCGGGTCAACAGGTTCGGGTCTGACACCGGTCTGATTCTCAGTGATTGAACCCTGACAGCATCGACTGTTAATCCAGAGATACGCTGCCATCACTTGCAATCGTGAACCGTAACACACGGCCCAATTCGCTGCCCGGAGGATAGATGAACCGCGCTTCAATTGACTGTCTGCCCGACTGTCGGAGTGAATAGGAACTCTCTCCCGACCGGCCCTGCTGCGAATAAAATATTGTGGCCGAACTGGATGCAGCGACCGGACTGAAGGATACCCGGCTGGATGGCAGATCAATGACAAATTCAGCATAGCTGGATTCAGACTCATTCACCAAAACCAGCCTGGGGGTGATCAGGTAATAGCCAGCCGCGAGCAACACCGGGACCAATAACAGGGGCACAAGAATCCGGAATCTGACTTTCATGGCGTGCCTGTCCTCTTGTTCTCAATTGCCGGGATGCAAAAGCACGGCCAGGGAAGATCGGGAGCCCATGCTGCGACCCCAATCTGCCCCTGCGCAGTTTTCAAATTCGGGGTAGGGGCAGTGGCCCATCACGCAAGATGCGCCCCCAGATCCGTTCACCAATAGCATAGGCCTCTTCCATCAGAGCCTCTTCGTCAAGGGTCAGGATGCGGTGATCCCGCATCACAAAGCGGCCATCCACCATCACGGTTTCGATATCCGAAGGTTGCCCATTGTGAATCCAGGCCGAGAGGATGCGGCCTGAAGGGGTCAGATGGGGCTTGAAGGTATCCAGCACCAGAATATCGGCTTTCTTGCCCACTTCCAGAGAACCGATACTGTCAGCCTGGTTTACGGCATGGGAGCCACCGGTAGCAGCATCGGCCAGCATATCCTCGGGCTGGGGAAGAGTGCCAGGTATCTCATCATTGCGCTGAATGCGTTCCAGGGAAATGGCTGTCTTCATGACATGCAGCATGTCGGTGTTATTGTTGTCAGTGCCCAGGGCGATACGAATGCCTGCTTCTCGCAGCGCCGTCACCGGTGGACTGACACCACGGTTGGCGGCCATTGCCGCCTGGTGGGTAATGATGGTGTTGTTACGGGCCAGGGCGTCGATCTCGGTGCTGTCCACATAGCGGGCATGGGCGGCAAACAGGCGTGGGCCGAGGAAACCGTTCTGATCCAGGAAAATGGCCGGGCGCACACCGTGGTAGCGCAACATGAAATCCACTTCCGCCTGGGACTGGGTCATGTGGATGGTGTAGCCCAGATCATGCTGGTCGGCAAATTCCCGTACATCTCTGAGCAGTTGCGGGGATGACAGTTCCGCCAGGGCCGCCGCCGGGAACACCTGAATACGGTTATTGTCCTGGCCATGCCAGCGACTGTGCAGATCCTGGATGCGCTGCATACCTTCTTCCCGCAACTGATCAGAGAACTGCGGCGGCACACTGTTAGCCAGGCGCGGTGGCGACATGGGACCATCGACGGTGGTGATATCCCGCACCGATTCGGCAAACACCCAGCGCTGGCCGGTGCCCGCCAGGGCCTCGGCATCGCGGGCGATACCACCCACATTCTGCACCATGGTGGTGGTGCCGGCGCGCAGGCCTTCGATGGCGGCCAGTACCGACATCACCGTGGCCTCATCGCTGGACAGCAGACTGGCCGGGCTTTGGGGCAAACTCAGGGAATTGGGAAAACCAAAGTCTTCATTGAAGCCCTTGGCAATGGTGGCGGACAGATGAGCGTGGCAATTAATCAGGCCGGGCAGCAGGGCCTTGCGTCGCCCGTCATAGACTTCGGCCTGGGGAAACTGCGCCAACACCTCGTCGGTATCGCCAATGGCGGCGATGACGCCGTTATTCACAGCCAGCGCCACGTCTTTGAGTGTGCGGCGCTCGGCATCATTACTGACCACCGTGGTGTGGGTGAACACCACCGTGTCACTGGCGTTATTCTGGGCCAATAATTCGGCACCGGGCAGCATGCTGGCACCGACGGCGGCACTGGCGCCGGCCAGTAGTTGGCGACGACTGAGGGTTAGCTGGTCTGTACTTTTCTTTTTCACCGTTACTGCTCCATAGTCATTTTGATTCAGATTATCCGCTTGGCCCGCTGTCGGCCTAGCCCGCCCGGCAGCCATTGGGCAGGGGTTTTTCCGGCACCGCCAGACAGGGAATCTGCTGGTCGGCATAGCCGATATCAAACAGCATGCCCTGGGACAGTTCTCCGGCCATCTTGCGCTCCGGCAGGTTCACCACAAACAGGGCCTGCAGGCCTTCGATCTCACCGGGGTTGTCACGTTCCTTCTTGATGCCGGCGAGAATACTGCGCTGGTGATCACCGAAATCCACGGTCAGCTTCATGAGCTTGTCCGAATTCGCCACTTCCTCGACGCTGAGAATGGTGCCAATGCGGATATCCAGTTTGTCCAGGTCGTCGAGGCTGATGTTGTCTTTGATGGGGGCTGGGGTCATGGGCTGGTCTCTTCAAAGCGGTTCATGTCTACATTCTTGATGCTGTGGGCCGGGTCAAACACGCGTCCGTTCATGGCGATATAAACTCCTGGCTGCAACAACTGTGCCGCCATTACCGCCGAACCCAGATTAAATACCGCATCGCTGTCACGGTACTGGGCCGGGTACATGGAGCCGGTTAACACAATGGTTTTATTCCTGATACATTGCAGATGCTGTGCAGTTCTGATCATGGTATCGGTGCCATGTGTCACTATCATGCGCGATTCCGGTGCAGATTCGATGGCCTGGCGGATAGTTTCCCGGTCCTCATCGTTCAGGTCGAGGCTATCCTTTTGAATAATGGGCACCAGCTCATAATCCAGCACCACATTGGCGCGTTCCAGAACTCCGGGTGCCTGGGGTTCGCCCACCTGGTATTCGCTCTTCTGGTCGAAGTAGGTTTTGTCGATAGTGCCGCCGGTGGTGAAGATTTTCAGGGCCATGGTATTTTTCTTGATCAGAACATTAGAGCCCGCGACCGGGCCGGTCTGACTAGCATACACTGGCTGTGGTGACGGGACTATAGCAGCGCGGCATTACAAGCCGCCGGAAAGATCAATAAAGCTGCCGGTGACAAAGGCGGATTTTTCGGACGCCAGCCAGCAGATGGCCTCCGCCACTTCCTCCGGCTGGCCACCCCGGCGCAAGGGGATTTTTTCCTTGAGACGATCCACCCGGCCTGGCTCACCGCCATCGGCATGGATATCGGTATAGATCAGACCCGGGCGCACGGCATTGACGCGAATGCCATAAGCCGCCACTTCCAGAGCCAGACCACGGGTCATACTGTCGATGGCACCCTTGGAAGCCGCGTAGTCGATATATTCATTGGGCGAGCCTTTAAGGGCCGCCATGGAGGAAACATTGATGATGCTGCCACCGCTGCCGCCATGGGCTGTGGACATGCGCTTGATGGCCTCACGGGCACAAATAAAGGCACTGGTGACATTGCTGCTCAGCAGCTGGTTGATGCGCTCGGCACTCATGGCTTCCAGCTTGCTCTGGGCATGCAGAATGCCCGCATTATTCACCAGGCAATCGGGAGCGCCCAGTTGTTCATCGAGTTGCCGGAATAAATTGATCACCTCGCTCTCTACAGACACATCGGCCTGGATCAGAACGCAGCGCCCACCCTGGGCTTCAATGTCTCTCTGTACAGCCTGCGCCGCATCTTGGCGGCTGCGGTAATTGATGCCAACCGCATAGCCATTGGCGGCAAACAAACGCGCCGTGGCAGCCCCTATGCCACGACTGGCACCGGTAATGAGTACAATCTTGTTGCTCACGAAAAGTCCTTTCAGGGTAAATCGCTGCGCAGACTGATGGCACCGCGGATCTGCCCGGCAGTATAACCGGTGGCCGTATCAGCCGGATAATGCTCGGCCAGGGCCGAGCGCACCTCAATGCTGATGTTCTGGCCATGACAGGTCAGGCACAGGGGCATGGCAGGCTGGGCCTGCATATAGCGGTAGTCACCGTTCACCACCGCCGAGCGATTGATTGAAGCACCTGCTTCGCCGGCCTGCTGGCGGCGATCGAAACTCTCCAGCACCTGCCTCTCCCAACTGTCGGCAATGGCCATATCCATATTGCGGGGCTTGAGGCTCACGCGGCGCACCGACCAGCCCGACGCGGCACTGAGTTCTGCGGCAATTTCCGGGGCACGCACTGAACACACATCAATAGCCTGCACAGGACCGCCCTCGGCCATGGCCGATTGCAAGGTGGGCAGCAGCGTGCCCACGAACTGCTGGGCAATTCCTGCAGCGCGCTGGTCCAGTTCACTCAGATCCTGCTCTTCGGTGCTGCTGCAGGCAGCAAGCACCAGAGCCAGTAACACCATCAATCGCTTGTTAATAATCATCTCTACACCTCATTGCGAATTTCCCGCCTGTTTCAATCCGGGACCTTCTCGAATGCCATCACAAAACGGTCAGTCTTGCCCCGAATATCTTCATCAAAGACGATGCGGTCTCTGTCATCCTCGGGGTTTCTCAGTGCCTCGGTGCTTGCGACGAAGACAAAGCCTCGGGACTCAATCTCCGATCGCAGGAAGGCTGCATCGATGCGATGAAGATCGGTGATCGTCTCCAGACTGGATTCCGGATTACCCTGGTGATCCACCACCACAAACCGTCCGCCGGGTTTCAGCGCCGCATAAACCTGACTGTAAAAATAGTCTGTATTTGCTGCTCTGCCGGCAACCACATATTCACTGCCGTTATAGCGCTTGGGAATCACATAGAGATCATGCAGAGCCATCACAATCAGTGCGGCATCCACTGACTCGTCTTGCAGCATCAGATTGATGCCGCTGCGGGTATGACGGGTGATATTGCCAACTACACTACGTCCACTGGCAAAGCGGTCATCCAGACCATTGCTGCCCCAGGATTCAAAGCCGGGAGAATTGTGAAGCAGCACTTCCCCGTCAGGTCCCAGCACGCCGGCCAGTAGTTCACTGTAATAGCCGCCCCCGGCAAAGATGTCCACGACCCGGTCGCCCGGCTCAATATTGAGCAAAGGGATGACTGCCTCCGGCCGACTACGGCTGTCCCTTGCAATATCGGAGGCCAATCTGTCCGTATTGCTCATGGCCTGCAGGACATCAGTCATTCCAATCTGTGCAAGCGCCGGCGCAGCCGACAATAAAGACATTGCTAGCGCACTCAGAAACCCTGATGCAAATTTAGTCATATGTGTAAATCATTTTATGGCAATCCAGCGCGGGGTAGCCTGACAATACTCCCGGTATTCATCACCAAACTTCTCCAGCATGGCCGCTTCTTCGAAACGAATATACCAGCGATCAGTCAGAAACCAGAACAGCACGACCAGGACAAATGAGGAAATGGCCGCCTGGTAGAGAATCGCCAGGCCCAACAAGGCGATGACAAAGCCCAGATACATGGGGTTACGGCTATAACGAAACAATCCCGTTCTTACCAGCCTGGTGGGTTCATCAAAAGTCATGATATTGGTGCCCAAAAGCCTGAACAGTCGACTGTGGTAGGCAGAAATACCCAGGCCGCTGATAATCAGCAGGATGCCCGCAAGATTAAGCGGGATTGACAAATTATGGGGTGAGCCCAAAGCCCAGCAAATCACGGCCATGGCTGAGGCGAAGATCAAAAACAGCACCGGCGGCAGAATTTTTTTCATGGCAAGCTCCTGTTCAGGGTTTATTTGATAAACGTTTTACCGCTGGCTTTGTTACTGATTTAGTGAGCGCGCCTGGATAGCCAGCCATGAATCAGGCCAGCCTGGAAAAACTGTAGCGAGGAATGGAACCCGGCCGAGCGCAGCAGACCCTCAACCTGTACCGCCGGAATTACGCCGACCTCTTTTTCATAGGCGTTCCGCATCCGCGCCATCGCTTTCTCTGACAAATCGGCCACGGCCATCAGATTCATCCAGTCTCGCAATAACAAGCCATACTCCGCCGACTGCACATCCGCGGCCAGATCGGTACTGGCCAGAGTCGCACCGGGTTTAAGCCGCTGCAAAATCTGTTGAAAAAATGCTATGCGTTGCTGTTGATCGAGAATGAATTGGGAAACCAGAAAACAGGTCGCAGCATCAAATTGATCGCCCGCTTCAAGCGACTCCAGATAGCCCTGATGGAATCTGCAACGCTCCATTAGCCCTGCCCTTTCGGCATTCTGGCGACACTGATCCAGCATCGCAGCCGAGGGCTCCACCACGGTGAACTGCCAGCCCGGATTTTTCGCGGCGAAATACAGAATCTCTGCAGCAGTTCCGGCGCCGACACAAATCAGACGGGCGGCCGCAGGCAAATCGGCGAAGGCCGCATTCACCAGCATGTACAGACAATCGCGCAGCGCCTGTGTCTTCGACCACTGGGTATCGTAGTTGGCGGCCTGCTGATCGAACAGCTCCCTTATCTCCTGCTGATTCATGGGTCAAAGCTCTCGATGTAAGCTGACAGAAAGGCAATGGTCAATCTCACCATTACCAGACAGTACAGAATAACCCGAAGTGAATAATGGTCGTACTGCGTCAAGATGTCGCAGCTTCTGAGCTGTAATTTGGGGACACTGACAATTTACAGATCGAGCCACTCCATAAACGTTACCGAAGCCTGGATCAGGCGCTGCCTGGGGGTTTCCAGCAGAGCCGCATGGTCACCGCCAGCCAGCACGACCCATTGCTTGTTGGGATTGGCCAGGTCAACAAAAACCCGGGCGTGGGCGTCGGTATCTGCCAGAGGATCGAATTCGGCTTGTAACAGTAGCGTAGGAACCGGGACTTCCTTAGCCGCCAGCGCATTCCATTGCTGTAATTGATTCCAGTCGGCTCGCACCGGGTCGGCCCTGAGTGCTTCGCGCACATAGACAGCAATGGCCTGCTGGCTGATGGCACCGTCGACGATGAAATCCGAGGCCGCTGCCTCGGCGGTGGTGGCAGCTCTGGTTGGCTCGCGGTTGCCAGGATCGCGATACTCGGTCTCGGGATCAACCGGATATCCAAACAGGGTCAGGCTGCGAAAGTGCTCGGGATATTTCTGGGCCGTAAGCTGGGCAATCATGGAACCATAGGACCAGCCCCAGACATCAATATTACTGCCAGTGCGCTCACTGAGCCAGGCCACTACATTGGCCAGGTCTCTTGCCGCTTTGTCCGGTGTGTTCCAGCCGCTGGCATCGCGGGGTGTTTCTCCGTAGCCGCGGGCATCCAGCGCCCAAACCGAATAGCCCTGCTCATTGAAACCATCCATCAGGGACAGGTCTTCGCCCGGCACCTGCAAATCAAAGTCCGGAATGGAACTCCAGGTACGACCGTGGTGCAGCAATATAGTGCCTTTGGGATTTTCGACCGATTTCTCCCAGACCGCCATGGGATGGCCTTCGGACATCACCGAATGCTGAACCAATTGTGCCTGTTGCGCGCCGGCCACTGCAGGCAATAGCAATAACAAGCTTGCAAGGATTGATCGAACTGATTGTTTGGGGATTAGATGCACCTGCTCTCCTTCTGACTGTTTGTGCCGAGCCGGTCGGGCCAGGCACTGGAAATTAGGCCGGGCTCACTCGTCGCCCAACCGGTAGCTGTATCCGACAAATTCCTCGATCTCATCAGCACCAAGAGATTTGTACAAGGCATTGGCAGGCAGGTTATCTATTTCTGTACCCAGCCACAATTCCTGACAGCCATTGTCCCGGGCAATGGCAAGCAGAGCCTGCATGATGGCCTTGCCAGCGCCTCTTCGCCTCTGGTTCACGCACACATCCACTTCATCAACATATAACCAACGCTCCTTGTCATAGGGCTTGATCTGAATTCTGGCGGAGGCGATGCCCAGTAATCCGCTGGATGAATCCGGCGCGTCATAGCAGGCAACAAACACAGTGTCCTGCTGCTGCAAGTAGTGAGCAAGATCCTCGGCCGAATAGTCCGTCATCTCATTGGCATCATCCCACTGCGCAGTGTTAATGGCGTTTGCCAGGCTGGCCAGGTCGTCTTGCGCGGAAAATATTTTGACTTGCATTGCTTGCAGAGTGCCGGCGCGTGCTCAGTTCACTTCACTGACTGTCGCGCACCACCCTCCCCCTGTGTTCGATGATGTACTCAAGATGCGCAATGCCGGTACCACAGCATCCACCGAGAATCGGCACGGCATAATCCTGATTAAGGGCCAACATCAATTGCCCCCACTGATCAATACTGTCTACTTTCATTTCGCTGGCGTTTTCCAACTCGCAATGATCCAGTGAGGAGGCATTGGCCTGAAAGCCAATCAGGCGCGCCTGGCAATGTTGGGATAGCGTAGCCGGCTGCAGAAACGATGGATGGGCGCAGTTGATCATATAGCCCAGCGGCGGCTTTCCGGCTTCACTGTCGATCAGGGCCATGGCCTGTTCCAGTGTGCTGCCATCCAGAATGCGCCCATCACGGCCAATCACAAAACTGATGATGGCGGCTGTGTCGGTGGCAGCCATGGCCCGGGCAATGCCCAGGGCTTCCTGCACATTGGGCAGGGTTGCGGCCATCAGAAAATCCACGCCGCTGCCGGCCAGGCGCTCAATCTGCCAGGCATGGTGCGCTTGTGCCGCCTCGGCGCTGAGGCCTTCTTCAGGCTGATAACAGTCATGCTTGCAACCCATCAGGCCACCAATGCGCACTGTGTCGTGGTGGCGAATCTGCTGCATAAAAGCCACTGCATCTTCATTCACCGATTCCCTCACGCCAGAATCCTGAACCCGGTCCTGGCTCGCCCGCCAGGTAGGCGCACACACCAGCATCGGCAAGCCGGCCTGCTCTGCCAGGTCCATATACTGCCGATAAAGAGAAGCCATGACGGCGCGGGAGGCAGGGTCGTAAATCAGGGGCGCATTCAACAGCCTGTCATGCAAGCTGACCTGCCCGGAGCGGCGCAGCTGTTCCACGATTGCCGCCTCCATCAGCAACAGCGAATTATTCTGTATCAGATCTTCCATACTCGTTGATCAGTGCTTTCAGCCCTGCCCTAACTATTGGCCTGACGCGCCCGTGCGTCCAGGTCCTTCCAGTGCCGGGCACCATTGCCGGGGGTGCGGGTGAGATTGATCCAGCACTCACTGGCGGCGATATTCAACAAACCAGCCATCCAGAATGTAGTCCCGAACAGCACCTCAACACCCACCGGGGTAGTGCTCATAAAAAACACCAGCAACAGTCTTTCGGTGGCCACCGCCAGCATCAGCGCCCAACTGCGAATCATCCATTCGCGATGCGAGCCAAAATTGCGGCGGCGGATATGGTAGTAGGCCATGCTCAGGCTTAACAGGGTATAAAGGGCGAGGAACAGGGTCGCCATGGACTCATTGAAACCCTGGCCGGTGATGTCCATAAAAGGATAAAGCACACCGATAAAGCTACCACTCAATGCCACGATAAAACCGGCAACCAGCCAGATGCGACCGCTCCAGCGATGGAAGCTCAGGTGGCGCGTGCGTATGCGACGAATAAACTGCAGCGGCCCCAGGCCAAAGATGAGAAAAGCAGGAATCAGATGCAACCAGGTGGCCACATCGTGATCGAAGTAGCGCCCGTCGAAGAGATCGAAGGCGGCAATGCCATCGGTCACCCCCTGCTCATAGGCTGATTGCAGAAATTCGGCGCGCCCGAAAATCGACATGAAGCCGGTAATCATCAGGATTGCCACGACGCCCCAACCCAGTATTTCAACGGTTTTTCTTATTGTGGGCATGGCCCCCTGTGAAAAACCCTCGGTCGCAGGAATCGCGACCTCTGCCTGCGCTGCCATCATCTCAGCCATCTTTCTTCCCCCGGTTCCCGAATGGATTCCTGAGCGGCAGGATTCCTGATTGATTAGAACAGCAAGCCAGTGAGACTACCCCGGAAAGTCGCCAATGGCTAGCTTGCCGGGGCCATGGCAGCAGCCTGCAGATGCCGTTCCCGAAGCAGCATAAACAGCGGCACTGTGCTGGCGGCGGCGATCACAAAGGTACATACCGCAAGCAGCGACCACAGTTTGAAGGACATGCCGAGCCGGCGGGTTTCCACAAACGAAAAGATCAGGAATGTGGTAACCACCACGATCAGGTCATTGGTAAAAGAGGCTGCCGCCGGGTTGGCATAAAGGCCACTGATATAACTCATCTCCATGGGCTGAAGATTGAAATACCAGGTGACGAAAACACCGACCACTGACAACACGCCATAGCTTATTTGCAGGCCTGTGACTTTCATGGCTTCTCTCCTATTGATCAAATTGATTTGACTGATTTCAACTCATCTGATTAATACAACATCTTGATAGTTGCTGGTTTCTTCCTAATTAGCAAAATTGCGCGCTTCCTTTTTTGTTGCAGCTACCATGCACTTGTTTCTGATCAATCTCTTGTTATATTCCTCAAACACCTTCAGAAAACGGCGAAACCAGTCGTTAGAATTGACGATATCCGATTTGTCCCTAGAACAATCCCGGTAAGTTCACCATCAATTAACATTCAGCGTTGAGTCAGAGCAGGCTCCAGCGCCGCTTCATGGAGCTTTTATGACCGAAGAACAAACCCAGGTTATCCGATTGGTGCAAGCCATGTTCAATGGCGCGCCTAATGCCAGCATCCTCGAGGAATTGAGTGAGCTCCTGCAAAACTCAGGGGTTTCTGTCCTGCAATTGGCCAACTGGCTTGCAGATAACCCGGTGTTCAGTACTGAAATGTATGCCAGTTCGCTGAACAATGCTGAGTTTGGTACAGCGTTTATCGAGAACATAGTGGGATCCGCGGCCACTGAAGAGAACAAAGCCTGGGCAGCTGCGGAGGCAGCAAAATTCCTCGACGCCGGTATGTCCCGTGGCCAACTGATCAGCCAGGTGGCCGATGCGCTGACTGAAACCAGTGCAACAAACCCGGACTGGGGCGAAGCGGCCACCCAGTTCAGAAACAAGGTCGAGGTTGCTGAAGCCTATGCGACCGCGCCGCAAGGTGTCGGTGGAACACTTGATACCTTGCAGGCGGTAACAGACTCGGTAACAGCAGATGCCGCCACCGTGACGGCTGCCATTGCAGCCTTTACTGAAGAGCTCACCGGCGTAGTGGTCGACGGCTATGTCGCCGGCGCCACCGTCTTTGTGGACCTGGACGGCGACGGAATACAAGGCCCTGATGAACCCTCAACCACCACCGATGCCCAGGGTAATTTCACTTTTGCATTCGGAGAAAACTATTTCGGGCAGATTGTTTCCGTTGGTGGTACCGATATCGCCACTGGCAAGCCATTCCAGGGCACACTCACTGCGCCAGCGGGCTCCAGTGTGGTCAATCCGCTGACGACGCTTGTTGACCAGATTTCAAAAACACCAGGCAGCACCGTCTCCAGTGCCAAGGCCGCCGTGCTGACAGCACTGGGCCTGAACCCAGACACCGATTTGGGGTCTTTCGATCCTATCGCAACAGCGGCTGATCCCAATGCTAGCCCTGCGCAGAAAGCACTCGCGCTAAAGGCTCAAGCAGCGGCAGCGCAGGTAAACACAATTGTGCAACAGGCCTCGGCCGTGCTGCAGGGGACAGGAGCAGCAGCGGATGCCAATAGCTCTAACCATGCGGCCTATGCCGCGCTTGCAGATGCAATATCGACTGCGGCCTCATCCGCTGGACTATCCACTGATCCTGATGATCCAGATGCGCAAGTCTCCGACGGCACATTGAGCCTGACATCCGCCAACAACATAGCCAATATCGTAAGCAAGGCGGCCACGAGGGCCGGTGCCAGTACAGAACAGCAGTCCGCAGTAGACAGTCTGGCGAACGATACCGCGAGCATCGTGACCAACCTGAACAGTGCCATAAACAATGCCCTGGGCGATGGCACTGGTGATGCAATACAGACCTTGAATGGCATAGCCTCTGCGCAGGTGGTCTCCAGTAATACTGCTACCACCGTGCAAGATCAGGCGGCTGGTTTGGGCGATATCAGCGGTGTCGCCAGCTCGCTCAGCGGCGATAGCCTGACCGATGCACTGAATCAGGCGCAGACGCAACTGGGTGATGTGGATGGCGATGGCGTCTCCAACGCCACTACCCCCGACAACAGTGGAGGGGGTGGTTCGCCTGCTGTGACCTTCACCGTTACCGAGACAGCAGGCATAGTCGAATTCAGTGGTACGGCAACCGGGAACATCACTGTTTCCTGGTCGGGCACGGCGGGCGATTCGGTTGCCACGTTTACACGCGGTGGCGTCACCGCCACATCCACACCGGATTTTGAAACCGGTGTGGCAGGCACTGCAACAACAATTACCCTCGCCAGCGGCCAGTCGCTCTCTCTTGGTATTGCTGATGCCACCACCCTCACTGGCAATGTGACGGCGGTGAATGGTGATGGCGCTATTGTGTTGAGTGACAGCTCGGCTAGCGCGTCGGCCCTGCTTGGACTCGATTCGTCGAGTGCGGCTTTATTGAATGCTAGCGCAGTGAGTACGATCAGCGGCACTGGCGCCGAGTTCGGCTCAGCAATAGGTGCAACAGGTATCACACTTCCCGGCGCCTATGCCGCCACCGTGACTGGTACACCTTCAATTGCTGAACTCAACGCCATTGATGCTGACACCACCGGTGTTATTACCGCCACACCAGCCACCGCCGCCCTGGCGACGCTGAACACGCTGGCTGGCACCGGCAATGCCTACACCCTTGTTATTAACGATGTGGGCTCTGTAGCCGCAGCAGATCTTTCGAATCTCGATGCGAAAACCACTGTGGCCATTGATGCGACCTCTGCCGCCACCATTAGCGGTACAGGTGCGGAGTTAAGCACGGCCCTCGGCTCTACCGGCATTAACACCGGCGCGGCAGTGGCACTTACTGCGAGCGGATCTGTCAGCACCTCCCAGCAGGCAACCCTGGACGGCACTACCACTGGCGTTATTACCGCCACTCTGTCCGATGGCGACCTGGCCACCCTCGCCGGCATAGCCGATGCCAATGGCAACAACGCCTTGACCATCACCGTAACCGACACCAGCGTCTCAGCACTGGCGCTTAAGAACCTTGCCGATAAAACCACGGTGACGGTGACCGCCACCGCCGCGACTTCAGTTAGCGGCACGGGCGCGCAAATTATCGACATGTACGATAACGCGAGTATCACTTTCTCGACCTCCGAGAATGTCACGGTTAGCGATACAATCAGCTCCAACGCGGCAGCATCAATCGCAGGCAATACCAGCGGCAACGTCACGGCGACAGTCGCCTCAGCAAGCGCCGCCAGTCTGGCAACTGACCTTGGTGCCAGCACCGGTGCTTTTACCCTCACCGTAACCGGTGCCGCCAGCGCCACCAATCTCAATACGCTGGACGGCGTAACCAGCGTGACGGTGGATGCATCGGGGGCCACAGCCTTGAGCGGCACCACGGCTAATGTGTTAACGCTGCTATCGGCTGATGTGACCCTGCCCACCGACATCCCGATCACCCTAACCGACACCCCTTCGGTGGCCAATGCGAATACTATCGATGCCGCCACTACCGGCGTGGTGACTGCCACTCTCGCTACCGACACGCTGGCAAATCTGAACGGTCTGACTGGCACCGGCAACGCCTACACCCTGGTTATCAATGACGCCGGCACAGTAGCGGCCACTGACCTGTCGGCCCTGGACGGCAAGACCACCGTAGCCATTAATGCCACATCTGCTGCCACCGTCAGTGGCACCGGCACAGCATTGGCTACCGCGCTGGGCTCCGCCGGCATCAACACCGCCGCCGGCGTGGCGCTAAGCGTTTCGAATTCTATTGCCAGCACGCAATTGGCTACACTGGATGGCCTGACCACGGGGATTATTACCGCGACCATTTCAGATAACGACCTCGCGTCACTTGCCAGCCTCACCAATGCAAACGCCAACAACGCGCTGACCATTACCGTCACCGACAGCAGCGCCGATGCAACAGCATTGAATGCAGTGGATTCGCAAAGCTCGGTGTCGCTAACCGCGACCGCTGTGAACACCGTTACCGGCACCGCTGCGGCAGCCGTCACGGGACTCGCTGCATCGGGAACCACGCTAAACCTGGCCGCTGATGTGGATGTCACTATTGATTCCGGTACGGCCACCACGGCGCAACAGGCGGCGCTCGATGCCGACACCACCGGCACCATTACTGCCACCATTACCGAAAACGATCTGGCCACTCTGGCGGGGCTTGCAGACAGCAATGGCAACAACGCCCTGACCGTGACAGTGACCGACGCCAGCGTAGCGGCGGCGGCACTGAATACATTGGATAACAAGACCTCCGTGACCGTCACCGCTACTGCTGCCACTGCCATTACTGGCAGCGCCAGCGCTATTAGCACCGCACTCGGGGCGGCAGGACTCAGCCTGTCTTCCAGCATCGGCGTCACACCGGGTGCTGGCACGATGGCTGGATCCGAGTTGACCACAATCGAATCCAACACCACCGGCACTATCGACCTGTCCAATATTACTGCCATCACCCTGGCCGACCTCGAAGTCGCCAGTTTCTCGGCTGCGACCCTGCACGACAGAACCCTCGCTCTGAATGGCACCGGAAACAATGGCTCCGAGGGCGTCACTATTACGCTGGCGAGCGGCGGAGCCAGTGCCAACCTGTCTGGTATTACTGTCGATGTGGATGACATAGCATTGGGCATCAATGGCAGTGCTGGCGCAGACACCATTACCGCACCTGGATCTGACACCGTGATCGCGGCTGGTGCCGGCGCCGACACCATCAGCGCTGGTGCAGGTGCGGATCAGATCGATCTGGGCGCCGCTGACAGCGCTGTGGATACCGTCGTGCAGAATGCCAACGATTCAGCAGATACCGGCGCCATCAACGACAGCGGCTTTGATGGGGGCGCCTTCGCAGATGGCGACGACATCGACATCACCGGAGCCGACAGCATCGAGAATTTTGAAGACGGCACAGACCTCATTCAGCTCGGCAGCGCCGTGTCTGCCGCTACGCAGGACACCACCGATCCCGATGGTGGCGTGGGGGCCGGTGAATTCACTGCCATCCGTGGTGATTATGCCGGGCTGTTCACCGTAGATACCGTCTCCGGTAACGACATGTTGATACTGTATGACGCCAGCGGAGCCGGCGATATCGAGATGCTGTACCTGCCGGGTGCAGGCAACGCCACCATCACCAGTGCTGACTTCACCTCCGTCACAAGCTTTACCGTAACAGAGACAGCCGGTGTCGTGGAATTCAGCGGCAATGCGACAGGCAATATCACCGCGTCCTGGAGCGGCACTGCCGGCAACTCCATAGGCAGTTTTACGCGCGGCGGCATTACCGCAGGCACCACACCCGATTTCTCTGGCACGGCAACCACCATCACCCTGGCAGCAGGCCAAGTGTTCTCCACCAACGTGGCCGAGCTTACTGCCATCGCCGTGACTGCCAGCAAGACCGTCAATGGCAGCGGCAGCGCTGTACTCACTGACATCACAGCCGACGCTGGCGATCTTAACGCCATCGATACGGCGGTAGCGGCCTCGGTTGATGCCAGCAACGTTGGCACCCTAACCGGCACAGCGGCCAACGCGGCCACCGCCATGACCGCAGTTGACCTGACGCTAGATCTGAGTGTTAACGTGACCCTGTCTGCAGGCTCGGTCACCGCCGCGGATCTCGACACGGTGGAGACCAACACTACCCAGGACATCAACATGACCGCGGTAACTGACGTAACCCTGTCCGGGGGCGAGTCCGTCAGCTTCGACAGCAGCACTGTGACCGGAGAGACCTTCAACCTCAATGGCGCCGGCGATAATGGCGGCGAGTCGTTCATCGTGAATCTGGCCCCGGGCGGGCAGACTGTCGACCTGTCTGGCATCACCGTGGACAGCAATGATGTGACCGTGACCATCAATGGCAATTCCGGCAATGACAACATCACCGGCACTTCGTCAAACGATGTCATCGTCACCAATGGCGGCAGCGACACCGTAATCTTCGCAAATTCAGCGACCAACAATGGCGCCGATACGATTTCTGATTTCCTGTCTGCTTCCGACAAGCTCGACTTCAGTGCCTTCGAAACTGCAGGCTCAACTGTAGCCGCAAGTGGCGCCCTTACCACCACGGCGGGCACTGTTTACTATCTTACCGGCGCCGCAGCCGGTGAAGCCGACTCCGCTGCAGCAGTGGCAACCGCGCTGAGTGCGGCTGCTACCTGGACCGATGCCGATGCGACCGCCTGGGTGTTGGTGTCAGATGACAATTCGGCTGCCGTTTACGAATGGGCCGACAGCGCCGTGTCCGCAGATGGGGTGGCTAGCGGAGAGCTGACCCTGGTCGGCACAATTACTGGCACTGTGGCAGCCGGCGATTTGATTATCTGATACAGCACTTGGAGACACTCATGGGCACTTGGGGACACTCGCACTTAAGCAATATACTGAGCAGTTTGTTCGCTGGTTTGTGAGTGTTTCCTGTTCGCTGTTCGGGTCCTGATTCTGTGTTATCTGTTCTGCGTTTGGGCCACCGGCTTCGACTGAGAATCGTGTGACCCAGAAGCAGGCTACCAAGCACAGGAAATTGGACTGCTGAATCACAAAAACGCTGCTGGCCCTTGCGGGTTATTTTAATCTTTCACCGCCCCATGTGTTGCTCTGCATTAACACCATGCATTGGATGTCCTGTTAGGTTGCCCCAAATTATCGGTGTCCCTGGGATTGTCAGTTCTCGAAGTATCTGACCTTGCTGTCAATGATGTCGAGCAGCGCGTTCATTTCAGCGATTTTGTTTTCGATCATTTTCCTTTGCCGAAGCACGAGGGCTCGCTGCTGCTCAAAGGAATCTCCGTCTGCACTTTCGAGCTCTATATACTCTTTTATAAGCGCTACTGACATTCCGGTTTTTCTCAGGCACTGAACCATTTGAATCCAGTTCAGATCCTCTTTTGAGTAAACACGGCGCCCGTTCCCGGCTCTTGATACCGGGGGAATAAGGCCCTCTTTTTCATAGTAGCGTAGTGTATGCGGTGAAAGATCCAGCTTGTCCGCAACCCCTCCAATCGAATAGCCCATGGCGCCAGTCTCCCGATGTCGATATTCCAGCTTGACTTAGAGTGCACTCTAACTTGTATGTCAGGCAAATGACAATTGGAGGCCTAACGATGGACAGAGTTTGTGTAACAGGTGGATCGAGTTTTTTGTCCGGTCATATTATCTCCCTGCTGCTGGATCAAGGTTACGCTGTGCAGACCACGGTTCGAGCTGATGCAAGAGGCGAAGAAGTCAGGAAATTGGTGGAGGACTTGAATCCGGAACAGGCCGATAGAGTAGGGATCTTTGTTTGCGACCTAAGAAAAGAGAGTAATTGGAAGCAAGCGATGCAGCAATGCAGGTTTGTCATGCACGTGGCTTCGCCTTTCTCTTCAATTGCCTCGGAAAGTGAGGATGAAATTGTGTCAATGGCAGTTGATGGCACGCTACGGGTCCTGAAGGCTGCTCTCGCCGCTGGTGTTGAACGCGTGGCACTTACCTCTTCGTTCGGTGCAATTGCATATGGTCAGCCGTGGCGAGGCAAAGTTTTTGATGAACGAGACTGGACGAAGTTGCAAGGTCCAGGCGTCTTTCCCTACATAAAGTCCAAAACGCTGGCGGAGAAAGCTGCCTGGGATTTCATAGAACGAGAAGGCGGCAGTATGGAACTTTCAGTTATCAATCCTGTGGGCATATTTGGACCGATAATTGGCAAGCCTTCCAGCTCTACTGAGATAATAAGCAGCCTGCTTTCCGGAAAAGTGCCAATGGCGCCTCGGCTTCACTTTGGTGTAGTGGATGTCAGGGATGTGGCTGAGTTACATCTGTTGGCCATGCTGTCTGAACAGGCCGCTGGCCAGCGCTTCATTGCAAACCAGGGTTCGACTGTTTCACTGATTGGTATTGCAAGGATTCTCAGCAAAGTGGAACAAAACGCCGACAGCCTACCCACCCGGGAAATGCCGAACTGGCTCGTTCGCTTGTTGGCGCTGTTTAATCCGCAACTCAAACAAATAGCGCCACAGCTGGGCATAGTTCGAGAATCCACCTCCGCCAAGGCAAGGGAGCTGCTGGATTGGTCTTCCAGACCACTGGAGGAAACCATACTGGACACTGCGAGGTCGCTTCGAAATGATCAATAGAGGAATCAGGGTCACTGACAAGTTAGCAAAATAGCGATGCACTTAAGTTGCCAAATTGGGCCTGCGGGGGACACTGGTCTGCGGGGCTTGCGGGGGACACTGACAAAATAACAAAATAAGCAGTATCGGCTTCTTAATTTGTTAATTTGTCAGTGTCCCTTCTTTTCTCTCAGTGTCCCTTCTTTTTTCTTAATTTGTTAATTTGTCAGTGTCCCTTCTTTTTTCTAAATAACAAAATAAGCAGTGGCGGCTTCTTAATTTGTTATTTTGTCAGTGTCCCCTCTTTTAGTGCGGATGCCGCGCCAGATGTTGGGCCAGCAAGTCCTTGCCGTAGTCATTGCCATTGGGTGTGCGCACAATGGTGTGGATGTGATCTCGGGTGGGTGTACCGGGAGTGTTTTTGGCCAGGGTGCCCACCGGGTTCTGGTGATCGAATTCGATCAGAATCACCGGGCTGTGGATGCGGTAGTAGAACACGGCATCATCCTCGGTGCTGCCGATCCAGGAAAACCAGGTGTCGTTGATATGCTCGCCAACTGCTTCCATGGTGACCTGGGCATGGGGGTCGCGCAGCTTGCCCACATAGGTTTCCATTAGCTCCAGCAATTGCATCTTCTGGGCGCCAGTCATGTCAGCACCACTCAGGCCTTCATAGTCCAGTACCAGATTGTCTTCATTGGCGGCGGCCAGCTGGTTGTTGCGCGTCTTGTCCGGATTGATGGTGGCCCGTGCCCGCTGGCCGCTGTCCAGTGCTTGCATCAGGGCCAGGCCCCGGTCCTGTTCCTGCTGCAGGATAATATTGCCGGCATAACGCCCACTCTCGGTAATCACCGGCTCGGCGCCCCAGAAGGCTGGCGTCATCACCACCTGATCCCCCAGCACAAAATAGTTGATCACCAGGTGGTGGCCATCCAGTTGCCAGCCCCAGGGCTCGTCCGCATCGGGAATGCCCATAAAGGTGAAATAGTATTTCTCCTCACCATAGCGAATGGGCTCGCCATTGAGTTCAAACAGGGTCTGTTCGGTGCGCATGATGCGGCGGGTCTGTTCCAGGCCACGGGCGGACAGGGATACCTCCAGCAAGTTCCAGGCTGCCTGCTTCTGGGCCTCGCTCATCTCTTCAAGACTGATGCCCCGGCGCGGAAAAATCCCCACATCCACATTGGACCAGTCCCGCCATTCCGGATCATCAATGGCAAAGTGGCTGCGGCTGAGATCGATGGTATCCAGAGTGGCCAGAAAAGCATCGGCGGCTTGCCGGATCGGCGCCGTGGAAACGCCGGTGGCGCGGATCGGGTAAAGGCCTTCTAAACGCCCGCCTGAGGTTGTAAGCCCCACAAAGGGTTCGCCCATGGCGCGGGCGGCACCGCTGGAAAACGTGCCTTTCATTTCCAGGATGTTGGGTGGATAGAGGGACTGGGCGTAGCTGGTGATGCCGATGGCGAAAACAGTGGATAAAAGTGCTGGCAGTCTTATGAACCATGGCTTTTGGTTTTTCTTGTTCATGGTGCTCTCCGGGTTGGATGGAGTATTTGTGTGAGGCTACCCCTTCAGAATTAATGCTGCAAGAATGGCCACCCTAAGGCTTTACAGGGATAGTGACAAAATAACCAAACATATTTAGTTATTTTGTCAGTGTCCCCGCTTTATTCGCTCGCCACCTGCAGATTCAGCTTGAAACCCTCATGGCTGGCCTTGAAGCCCAGGGATTCATAAAAACGCCGGGCATCGGGCCGCTGCTTGTCGGAGGTCAACTGCACAATGCTGCAGTTTCGCGCCCTGGCGCGATCAATCGCCCAGTGCAACATTTGTGACCCCAGCCCTTTGCCGCGTTGGCTTCTGGCAATTCTCACCCCTTCGATCAGGCAACGCCAGGAGCCGGTGTGGGTGAGGTAGGGGATGAAGCTAAGCTGCAACATGCCCACCAGTTCACCGTCCGACTCTACCACTGTCAGCTCATTGTTCGGGTCAGCCTCAATGGCGGCAAAGGCTTGCTGATAATTTTCGTTAAGCGGCTCGGCGGTATCTTCTCTGCCAGCTCCCAACTCGTCATCGGCCAGCAGGTCAACCAGCGCGCGAAGATCATCTCTATTTGCCTGCCGATAGTTTAAAGTCATGAACAGCTCTGCAGAAAAGCGCCCGGTGAGAGGCTGCGACAATTTATGCTGGATGGAAGCCGGATGCCCCTGAGTTTAACAACAGAGTCAGGACGCTATCAGACATCCGCGCTATATTTTACTATTTCGTCAGCAATGGACAATTCCAAAGCAACGCCAATACCGGAGCCCTGATCATGCTTTTTACCCGACCCGCCACCCTGTTATTACTCAGCCTGTGCCTCATCGGCTGTGCAGGCTCCACGCAGCTTGATGAAGGGCCCAGCAACAACCTGATGTACGCCGTTGCCTGGCAGCAAACCGCAGCAGAATACCGGGCCCTGTATCACCAGGGCTTCAATCTGGCCCGGGCCCGGGTGGAGGCTGCACTTGCCAGCAATAACAATGGCCAGCGGCCTCTGGCGGTTATTTCCGATCTGGATGCCACCTTGCTGGATGCGGCGGAGTACTGGGGCTATCAGGTCGGGCGTGATGCCGACTTCTTTGACGACCCCGCCTGGGATGCCTGGATTGCCGAGAACCGTATGAAGGCCACGCCGGGGGCGCTGGAGTTTTTGCAGTTTTGCGCGGCCAATGGCGTGGAAGTGTTTTATGTGTCCAATCGCGACCAGGGCGAAAACACCGATGCCTATGCCCTGGCCCATCTGGAAAAATTGGGCTTCCCCTATGCCGACCCTGAACACATCACCATCCTGCGGGAGACTTCCAACAAGCAGACCGTGCAGGAAGCCATCATGGCGCAGTATGAGGTGGTGGTGCTGCTGGGTGACAACCTCAATGATTTTTCCCGCCGCTACTATGTGAGCGATGTTGATGAACGGGAGGCTTTGATGACAGAAGATCGGGACAGCTTTGGCAGCCGCTATATCCTGTTTCCCAATCCCACTGACGGACACTGGATTCGAGCAATATATGGGGACTCAGAGCCACCGGCCTCGGCGCAGAATCGGCAGATTCTGAAAGAGGCGGCGATGCGGGAGCGGTGGGAGCGTTGAGTAAATGGCGCCAGCCGGCAATTGTCCCATGTGCTAGAATCTCCGCCCTATGCAACCCCAAACCTTCTTTGCCACCGCACCCAAGGGTGTCGGCGATCTGCTTGCCGTCGAACTGACCAATCTGGGCGCAAGCTCGGTGCGTGAAAACCGTGCTGGCGTTGAGTTCGAGGGGTCACTGGAAACTGCCTATCGAGCTTGTCTCTGGTCTCGCCTTGCCAATCGTATTCTGCTGCCGCTGGCGGAATTCAGTGCTGACAATCCCGATGCCTTGTACGAGGGCTGCCAGAACATTGACTGGTCCCGGCACATGGATTCATCCGGATCATTGGCGGTGGATGCCAATGTGTCTGCCTCAAAAATCACTCACAGCCATTATGCGGCGCTGCGCATAAAGGATGCTGTTGTCGATCAGTTCACCGCCACGGCGGGGCACCGCCCCAGTGTCGATACAGAGCGCCCGGACCTGCGTATCAATGCCTATATTCACCGTGATCTGGTGCGCTTGTACGTGGACCTGTCCGGCACGAGTCTGCACCAACGCGGCTACAGACTTGCTACCGGCGACGCGCCGCTGAAAGAAAACCTGGCGGCAGCCATGCTGTTGCGTGCCGGCTGGCCGGAGATAGCGCAACAAGGTGGCGCACTGGTCGACCCCTTTTGCGGATCCGGCACCCTTGTCCTGGAGGCTGCAATGATGGCGGCGGATGTAGCCCCGGGGCTGCGCAGAACCCACTTCGGCCTGACCCGTTGGCGGCAGCATGATGAGGCGCTGTGGCAACGCCTGCTTACAGAAGCCTGTGAGCGAGAGGCAGCCGGCGTCAAGAAATTGCCTGCCATGCTTGGTTTTGACTACGACCGGCGTGTGCTCGACCGGGCGCGGGAGAACGCCGATCGCCTGGGTATAGCCGGCATTGAGTTCGCCTATCAGGACCTGTTTGATTTTTGCCATGACTTCCCGGATTTCGGGCTGGTGATTACCAACCCACCCTATGGCAAAAGACTGCTGCATACCGGTGAACTGCCACGTCTCTATGCGGCGCTGGGCCAACTGTTTCGTTCCCGGTTCCAGGGCTGGAAAGCGGCCGTCTTTACGGAAGATGCCAAGCTCGGCAAGTCAATTGGCATTCGCACGAATCGACAACATTCGCTTTACAACGGGGCCATCAAATGCAAATTGCTGCACTTCGATATTCACAAAGACAACTTTTTCGACGATTCCAGGCTACCAAAACGGCTGTCTGAGGAGGAGTTGTCGCCCCAGTCCGAAGATTTTCGAAACCGCTTGCAGAAGAACCTGCGCCAACGGCGGCGCTGGGCCGAACGGGAAGGCATAGATTGCTACCGCCTCTATGACGCCGACCTTCCCGATTACGCAGCCGCTATCGACAGATATGCCGATAGTGCCAGTCCGGGCGAGCAATGGGTGTGTATCCAGGAATATGAGGCGCCGAAGAAAATAGACCCTGATGTGGTCAAACGGCGCAGCCGTGAAATGCGCAGCCTGACTGAAGACGTGCTGGCTGTCGATGAGAGCAGATTGTTTTACAAGTCCCGCTCACGCCAGCGCGGTGACAGTCAGTATGAAAAGCTGGGTGACGAAGCGCGCTTCCATGTGGTGACCGAGGGTTCTTGCAAACTATGGGTCAATTTCACCGATTATGTCGACACGGGTCTGTTTCTTGATCATCGACCCGTTCGCGAGTTGATCGAACAACAGGCCCGGGGGAAATCCTTTCTCAATCTTTTCTGCTACACCGGCGCGGCGACGCTCCATGCCGCAGCAGGCGGTGCCGACACCTCGCTGAGTATTGATCTGTCCAATACCTATTTGGCCTGGGCCAAACGCAATCTGGCACTGAATCAGATTAACGAAAACCGGCACCGCCTGTTGCGCGCAGATTGCCTTGAGTGGCTGAAGCAAAATCATCAGGAATCCTATGACCTGATTTTCCTCGATCCACCCACATTTTCAAACTCGAAGAAGATGGTGGAGTTGCTCGACATTCAGCGAGATCACGTGCAGTTGATAGAGCGCAGTATGAAACTGCTGTCAGAAGGCGGCACACTCTATTTTTCCACCAATCTGCGCTCCTTCAAACTGGATGAGCAACTGGCCAATCGCTTCAAACTGACCGATATCAGTGCGAAGAGTATTCCCGAGGACTTTCAGCGCCGCGGCAACATCCACACCTGCTTTCAGATAAGGCACCGGTAGCTGATAATTTCTCGAGTGCTAGATGGGGTCAGAGTAAAATTGCAGTAATGCAGTATTACCCTGATTTCGGTATTGGCCAGCAATGCCCGCAGGATTTACTGGTTCAAAATATCTTCAATCCAGGCCAGAAATCTGGCTGCACTTCGCGTTTCGAAGCTGTGCTTATTGGGCACGTAATAGCAGAGATCTGATTTGACCGGTCGGGTTTCAAATTGCTGGAGAAGATTAGATTCTACCAGCCTTTTGGTAAGCGTCGTCGAACAAAACACCAGTCCATTCTCTGCCATAGCCTGCTGGATCCCGAAAAGCTCTTGATCATGTTTTTTGAGTGTAATATCAGCCCCATCCAGGCCGTTTAATTGCAACCAGGCGTCCAGTGGAGGTTCCGGTAAGGACTTATTTTTCCACTCCGTTGTGAAAAGGCTAATGGGTTCATTGGACCAGGAAGGAGGCGTCATGCCATACGCACCAAAGACATTGAATGACTCAGACCTGATGACATCAACATCTTCAGCGACTGAGCTATCACCGAAGCGGATTGGAATAATATAGGATTGGCTATCCACCGACTCGCCGGTGGATATTTCCAGGGAAATATCGGGGTTGGCTTGCTCAAATTCATGCTGGCAAGGGATCAGCACCATAGCCGCCAATGATGATGTCGTCGTCACCCTGACCGCGCTGCCCGCCTTCATCACCTCTTCCAAAGCACTGTCGATTAACCGAAACCCGTCCGAGCTGGCTTTGGCTAATCGTCTACCTGTTTCGGTTAGTGTTATGCGCCTGCCCAGCCGATGAAACAGATTCACATTCAAGCGACTTTCCAGGTTGCTAATGTGGTGCGAAATGGCTGTTGGCGTCAGCGACAGCTCCTCTGCAGCCAATTTGAAACTGCCCCGACGGGCAGCCGACTCAAAGGCTTTCAGCGCCTGTAACGATACTTGCAAGCTCAATCTCCGGATCAGCGACGGGTTTACCGACAGTATAGATGATTTTAACTCATCTACAAGTGTAAGCTTTTCGTTTGCACGATGCTCGACTGGCTCACAAAATAACGCCTGTTATTCACCAGCCAAGGTAATCAATATGAGCACTTTATTGCACGTAGATTCAAGCGTTAGAGCTGCACACAACGCAAACCCGGAGCACGATTCCATCTCCAAAAACATTGCGCTGCGCTTTGTAGAGACATGGAAACAGAATCGACCTCTAGATGAGTATATCTATCGTGACGTTGGAGTGAATCCACCGGATTTCATCACCCAGGATTGGATTGGCGCGGTGTTTACCCCGGAGGAAAAAAGAACCCCTGCCCAGCGACAGAGACTGGCGCTATCAGATGAACTGATCGCCGAAGTGACTGCGGCCGATGTCATCGTGATTTCCTCACCCATGTATAACTACGGCATGCCGGCACAGCTAAAAGCCTGGTTCGATCAAATTGTACGGATTAACAAAACCTTTGATTTCGATCTTTCACGCGGGGACTTCCCGCTGCAGCCTCTACTCTCAGGCAAGACATTGATCATCGTGACCTCCAGTGGAGAGTTTGGTTTTGAAAAAGGCGGAATAAGAGAAGACTCTGCTCACCTGGCACCGCACCTGCGCACACTGAGCAAATATTTGGGGGTGGACACAATCTACGAGATTGCCTCTGAATATCAGGAATTTGGCGGCGACAGACACCGTCTGTCAGTAGCCAATGCAAAAGACCGAGCCGCAAGTATTGCATCAGAACTCAGTCTTTCATTCCCGGATTCATCGTCAAAGAGAATGGTCGCCAATGTGTGAACCCGTTACCGAAGCAGTGCTCATACAGTGTGGAGACAGCGTGATTGATCTGGCTATCGGCAATGTTGAGGCAGGTGGCGCGCCGTTCGCAGCTATTATTATCAATCAGAACGGAGAAATTATCGGCCAGGGTGTCAATCAGGTCAGCAAGTATGTGGACTGTACCGCCCATGCTGAAATCCAGGCGATAAGAGAGGCATCACGGAATGAGCGAAACCATTCCTTAAAAGGCGCCACAATAATTGCATCAGGAGAGCCCTGCGCTCTCTGTTATCTGGCAATCCGGATGGCGGAGATTGGGAAAGTGCTTATCGTATCGGATCGATATGAGGCGGAAAATCACGGCTTCGATTATTTGTGGACTTACAGATACTTCAATGCCAGCCTCTTTCATGAACTTGAAGTCGTGACGCTGGATAATGAAAGGAAATTACTCCCCTTCCAGTTGGCGAAAAACCGACCCGAGTGAATGCTAAACAGGGGTAGCCCGCACTGGGAAGGAAATCGATGACACCGCCATCCCGGTCATTCACATCCAGGGCATAGAAGGGCGTGGCATCCCTGGGTACCACGTCATCTCCGATAGCCAGGCGTGGCTCTTCTTCATTACTGCGGGAGAACACCACAAACAGCCGAGCGCTGTAGCTCTCGTCGCCGTCGGGCAGTTCAACCCGCACGCTGTCGAAAGACACTGAAAGAGATTGGGCAACCAGAACCCCCAAAGCGCAGTGAGCGCTTTCAAGCAATATTTGTTTTTCTTACTGACCTGCTTATGTTTATCAATTGTCCTAAATAGCTCCGGATCCTCATCCGCCCTGACTTTTTTGACGCATTTTTCAGGCCAAAGTGCCACTGATTCAAGCCGGTCATGACAGACTGCGTGGCTAGCCGGAACTCAGCAGCCAGCCGCCCCTTTCAGCTCAATGCCGGCAATTACAGATGCGCAATACACTTGATTTCGATCTTGCAGCGCGGATCGACAAGCGCCCCAATCTGGATCACCGTCTGCGCTACTTCCGGCAAGCCACCATAGGCTTCCTGGCGTGCAGCATAAATCGGCTCAACATTGGTCATCAGTTCTTCCACATCGGTGACAAAGAAAGTCTCGTCCACTACATTATCGAGAGTAGCCCCGAACTCGGCGAGGACATGTTTCAGGCCCGCGTAGGCCTGCTTGACCTGCGCCAACAGGTCGTCGGCTACATTCCCCTCATCATCCATACCCAGCTGGCCGGACAGGTAAAGGATGTTACCCACCTGCACAGCCTCGGCGATAAAATCCGCGTAGGGGCCGGATCTATAGGACTTCTTTTCGATTGCCATTTATTGATTCCTTTGTTGTAACTCATTAGTGTCCCCTGAATTGCTAGCGGAGACTTGAACCGCGTATTATGCGGCTTCAGCATTATGTTACCGACTCGAGCTTTTGCCAGAAGTCCGTTTCAGGCACGTCATTGATCATTTCATGTATCATCGCAACAAATTCCGGGTTGAAGTAGATTGAACACAGTTCCCAGAGTGCGCGAGTTCTTTGGGTGCCAAGCACGAAATAGATCACGTCTCTATAGCTCAACCACATTTCTTCATCCAGTGCACCGCTTTTGAATTGTAGCCATTCATGCTCTCTGGCTCGCATCTGAGCGATCATCCAGAACATCAACTTGGTCTTTCCCAAAAAATTGGGAGTCTCCTTTTGTTGGAATAGTTCTGCCAGTTCGGGATGTTCTACAAAAAGATAGACTGCACTCTGGTCAGTTGTTAGTTGCGCCTGTCTCGATTCCGATTTCAGAGTTGCAGCGCCTTGGCGCATTTGGAGAGATAGGTAGATGAGCGAAATGACAACCATGAGGTTGCCTACAATCTCCGCAATGTTGGCGAGTTGTTCCAGGGACATATTTTACTAGCCTTTAAATAATGCGCGCTAAAACACACAATGCCTCGCATCATCGGCAGACAGACGGCGTAGCCGGCTGGCTGTCCGACTGCATGCGCTTGTTATGCATTTACTGTGCAACCATGTTTAAGTTCTTCTTGGCTTGGAACTTCAAACCTAGGCTCCATAAAGTTAAACATTATATCGGTTACTTCAAAAGCAAACACAGATGGGTCTTTTTCCAAATTACGTTTTTCGATCCGTTCTCTGCGGATATCCTTAGGTGCATCCAAGTAGTGTATTTCAGCATTTATACCCAACTCCTTGGCCCTATTTGAAAACACATCTCTTTGCTCTTTGGTAGTAAAGCCTAAATCTAAAACGACATTTCCATTGAGAGCCAATATTTGCTCACTAACTTCCCATATTTGTTCGTAGCACCTTTTTACTCGTTCGATCATCCAAGAATAATCAAGCGAAACCATATCTTTAGAGAATAAGGTTTGCATCCATGGATCTATAGAAAACCGGATTGCTCCGCTTTCCTTTGACAGAGATATTGAATAGGTTGTTTTCCCGACCCCGGTTGGGCCGCAGACCAAAATTAAACTTGCCATATGAATTTGATTTCCATTATATGCATTACGCCCATAGTAATGGGCGCAGTCTGCGTAGCGGGGTTTGCGATAGAATGGCGCAGCCATTCGCAAACCGTGCGAAGCAGGCCGTGTCCTTTATTGACTTGTTTGTTATCTGCCCGGTGGGCCTCGATCTTCGAGCAAGAATCTTCGTAAGTCACGTTCAACCCTCATTACATGCAAGATGTAGACGGTATCTTCTGATACTCGATAGAAGATTCTGCATGGCCCTACGATAACTTCTTTGTATTTAGACGGCGTCAGCTCTGGTACTTTTCGGCCGGAATTTGGTGAATCGCCAAGCCGATCAACTTTCTCGAAAATCTCGCGTACCAGATTCTGTGCTGCACTCAGTTTGTCCAGGGCAATGTATTCGGCAATTTCGTCTAAATCATCTAGGGCTGGCTGAGTCCAAATTATTTCAGCCATCGGCTCATTTTTTCTTTAGCTTCGGAACTGCTAAACACCCGGCCTTCGCGAATGGCAGTCTCTCCTCGTGCAATGCCTTCGAGGATCTTGAGCCGATTTTGCATCATTTCATAGTCATCGACGTCGATGAGATATGCAGATGGCTGGCCGTGTTCTGTAATGAGTACTGGTTCCTTAGACTGGCGTAGATCAGCCAATATTTTCGTGGCCTGGCGCTTCAATGTTGTTACTAGCTCTGTTTTCATAAAGTGATACTATTCTATCACTCTCAATTCGGCAATATGTCAGTGCAGATAACGCCCGTAATAATAGGAGCAGCGTCAGCTGCTTCCTTTTTGATTTGTTTGTTAGTGGGCATCTACGCAGCAGATTGAAATTTGATTTGAAGCCCAAGAGCTTTCGCGACTTTTGAAACTGTTGCGAAAGTGGGGTTGCCTTCTTCAGAAAGTGCTTTGTACAATCCTTCGCGCGATAGCCCAGTGTCTCTGGCCAGTTGGCTCATATTCTTAGCGCGAGCGATAATTCCCAACGCATGAATAATATACGCAGGGTCATCCCCGCCTTCCTCTAATACGGCATCAAGATAGGCTTGAATGTCTTCGTCAGTCTTTAAATGTTCGGCTGTGTCGTAGCGTGTAAGTTTTACAGTCATGATCAAATCTCCAGTTGGCGAGCCAGCTCCAAAGCTTTCTTGATATCTTTGGCTTGCGAGCTCTTATCCCCAGCAGTTAGAAGTATGACTACAACAGAAGATCGCTTAGTGAAATAGACCCTGTATCCAGGGCCATAAAATATACGAAGCTCACTGACACCTTCTCCGACGGGCTCAACATCGCCAAAATGCCCGAGTTCCATTCGGTCAATTCGTGCTTGGATACGAGCTTTGGCGTTTCGATCCTTGAGTTTCTTAAACCAGCGAGCAAACTCTTCGGTTTTGTAGATTTCTAACATGTGCCAACTGTAGTTCACATATTAGGGTTTGTCAACTATGGTTAACGCTTCTCGGCGTCCGAAAAATGCTCACTAACGCCAATAATAATGGGCAGGGCGATAGCCCTGTCCTTGATTGATATTTTGGTTATGTGTCTTATAGATTCGTAGTGACACAGCCGATCAAGCTGCATTCCATTCGGAGTTGAATCTAATATTTATTAGCTTCTCATTCAAAATAGGTTGGCCCCTCTAATAATTCGATAACTAGGAGTGGAATGCTACGTTCTGAGCAATCCAGAAATGATTCAATTAAGTACGATAAATTCGTGGGACTTACAGTTGGGGCTAGAATTTCTGGCTCATATCTAGAAACATTGGAAAGGATAAACAATCCGGCCAAGTATGGTGCCACTCTTGGTAATAACTTAGTCTCAGAGTTATTTACTTGGTCAAACCAAATAGGATTATTTCTCGGCCAGAGATCTCTCCACAAATTTCTATTGCAGAATTCTTGTAATTCTTCTGCGCTGTGAAGAGGCTGTTTTAAGGTGAGTTTTTTGTCGCCAGTGTGTACGCATCGATCAGCCATCCACGGCAATAATTCTTTCCAATTAGACTCAAATTGATTGTTATCTATGTTAGGTATAAAGTAATTCAGCACAGTTGGCGCGTTCGCGAAAGCCTCAATATGCACCTCGGCAATGTTTGACTCCGTGATTCCCGCTAGCGGATACTCGTGCCGCAATTCAGGAATTTGAGCAATTAGATTCTTTAATGTAAATATTTCAGTGGTTGTGTTTTTTGTACTAGGTTCTAATGTGCACTCTAGTAGTTTTGAAAATGTACCTGATTTCTGAGTGATTGCGGAGCATTCTAATAAATCATCGTCTGATTTATAGCGTAATCCATGTGCTAGACCACCCATATCACCAAATCGAACAAGCAATACACTTCTGACTAAATTTAGAGCTGAGTAGTAAAGCAGAAGCGGCCGAGTTAGAGATGAAGTGTTTTTGGCAGCTTCGTGAAGTTCGATTGCTTGATTTATGCGCAAGCTAGCAACTTCGATGCCTTCGGTCTGATTTCCGTATCGCTTAGCAATCGCCTGCAAGTTATCTAACGTGCCAACTCGCCTAATAAACTTCCAAGCTGCTATATCTGGGTCGCCTTTCCTATAAGTACGTCCACCTTGAAATGATTGGAAAAATGGAACTCTAATTGGCGATATTTGTTTTATCACGTCGTCTTATCCGCTTGAGCACAATGTAGTCTGTGCGCTGAATTACTATCTCTGACCTTATTTCGCCCTAAGTCAAAAGAGTAGCTAGTGTCAATCTACTCACTTTGTACACATAACGCTCTTGTTAATGGGCGCTGTGAAAGCAGCGACCCGACGCCCCGCAGGGGCGATTGAACTTTTTGTTAGGTGAACTTTGCACGTAACTCACCAAAATCAGATCTCAGTTGCTTAAGAGTTAGTTCGAACATATCAGCTTTGAACCCATGAGCCCCATCCCATTCGGCGACGCCATTCCTAGTTGGATATCTATATCGAACACTCTGAGTCGGTGTTTTAAGGCTGGCGATTTCATTTTCTGTCAGTCCAAAATGTTCCGTAGCAAATGGCATTTCGAAAGCAAATTTGTCTTTAGGATAGCGATTGAGAAATTCTGCATATAGTTTATCAAGGTTGTGGTGTTCTATTTTAGCTTCTGGCTCTGCAGAATAGATTGCGCTCTTCAAAAATAATTCCACTGCATGAGTGGCGAGATGCAGTATTACAGATGAATTTGGCCAATCATTCGGTGAATCGCCGTCATAGATCTTTCTGTTAAGTGCTGTTGCGGCGTCGAGATAGGCAACTGCGTATGACATAAATTTCTGAGGGACCGATAGGCCGATTAATTCAGAGTCTACAGTCATCTTCGAATTCACTTGTTCACCTAACGCTCTTAGTAATGGGCGCAGTCTGTGGAGCGCGGATTGCGATAAAATGGCGTAGCCATTCGCAAACCGTGCGGAGCAGGCTGTGTCCCTTATTGACTTGTTTGTTATGTACCCTTCTTCCCATCGATGACTGGAATCGGTTCAAAACTTCCTCTCTTCTTCTCGTGTAGGACTCCAAGAAACTTCATCGTAGCCCCGTCCTTTGGAGAAATCTCTACTATGAATGGAAATCCTGGCACTGTCCCTCGCTCGACGCCCATGAATTGGGCGTTGCAAACAATGCCGTTATTCAATTTGACCCCTTCATGAAAGTTGTTCATATGGAAAGAGCCAGATTTGTATTGAAAATCTAGCTCATCCTTTGAGTTTTCCACAAGGAACAAGAAATTGGAAACTGGCTCCATGTAGTGCTCAGCATGAATTTCTACAACCCGAGAATGACCTTGCATATATGTATATGCGCGGATATTTGAGAATTGCTGTGGCCCAGGAGAAAAAGTATTTTTACCTGAAGCGATATCCACAATTTGCCTTAACGCTACTTCAAGACCTTGGCCGAATAGGTCCACATACAAGCTCTGCATTAAAATTGGGGGCATTAAGCAATCATCAAGTTTTACTGGAATAATTTTAGTTTTACCTTGCGTGGCTTTCATGACGGCATTCTGCCACTCAAGTTTTACCATGTTGCTTTGCAGGCTATTCTTTGAAACGAAGAAGAGGAACAGCTCACAATCAGCTAGTCCTTCATTCATCTTATCTATGATTCCATCTCCAGGTTGCATAGACCAGGAATCGTAAAACACATTGTCTTGACTAAATGTATCTCTGAGTCGAAGGGCAATTTGCTCCACGATTTCCTTGTCTTTATGATTATGAGAAACAAAAATCATCTGCGATGCTCAAAGTATCGGGGTACATAACGCCCTTATTTATGGGCAAACTGCGTAGCAGTTTGTCCTTTATAGAATTGATTGTTATGTGTCCTCATTGCTTACTTCTCAGTCTGTGAGTATGCGTGCACAGCTTTTTTCACAAGTGAAAAGTTCTCAGTGCGCCAGAATGGTTGAGAGCCGCTTTGTTTGTACCCGGTATGAGTGGCTCCGAAAATATGTTTAAACGTTTCATACAGCTCTTTCTCTACAGACTTGCCGCTAAGCGAAACATCATATCCAATCGCAGAAGGTTGAATCCAAATTCGACCGTTGCCGCCGGTAAGACTCATGTTCTCGCGTCTTACGCTTTGTTGGTTAAACTTCAACTTTTCAAAACCAACGTCGGAATTGGACTCTGAAACGAGGTTTCTCAATTGTTTTTCTAGGATATCGGTTTGCACAATTCCTGCCTGGGACACATAACGCCTTGAATAATGGGCTCAGCACTCAGTGCTGAGTCCCTGATTGATTTGATGGTTATGTGCCCTAATCTTCATTGCTAAGCAACTTCTTCAAATCGAGAGAAATCCCAAAAGCTCCGGGTTTAATCTCCAAAGCGTTATATATTCTCCCAGCTACTGACTGGTCTTTCTGCTTTGCACTTGTGCTAATTAAGTTTGCTTTTTGAATGACCCCTTGCGCCACTTCCTTGCCCTCGTCTGTTAGTGCAACCCATCGCTTCATATAGAATTTATGAGCCTCACCAGGCTCCAATGGTCTATTGCCATCAAAAGCACTTCCATCTTCGTTGAAGCTATCTGCCGATCCGTGCATGTAGCCAGCATGTCCCATCACATACAAACATTCTTCAAAGTATTCATAGTCAGATATGCCGTAGACATCTTTTAGAACACTTACAACGTCGTCCCAGAATACCTTGGAAACATTATCTGCTTCCTGATGAAGAATATAGATTGTTGCCAGAATGGGGTCCGCGTATTTAAAAAGATAGTTCGTTATATCCGGTACTTTTTCTGCTAGAAACATTCTTAGTGTTTATCTCGCCGCTAGTATTGAGCTACATGCATTTAACTGTCGGTGAAAGGCGCTGTGCACATAACGCCCTTGTTAATGGGCTCGGCGCAAGCCGAGTCCTTTATTGAACTGATTGTTACCTTCCATTTTCACTGGACTTCGATACCGTCGATATTGTCACTGAACATATTTGTTACTAGCTGGGCCGCAGCTTCTTTAACGCTAGCGAAGTCTCTCTGGTTAAGAGTTTTGTACTTCATCAGCCCGACTTCAGCTTTTTCTGTCACTCGAAAGCCAGAGCTGGTTGCTTCCAAAAGAGTTCCATCAAAATCAGACTCACTGGACCAAGAAATCGGATAACGGCCTTGATCAGTGACAAGGGCTACAATGCCAGCTTCTAACTCTGTTCTCGTGAGTGGTTCGCCCTCAAAACACCTCCGGTCCTCAACATTGAGATGAAAATCGGAAAGTAGCTTTTTGACGGTTTGCACTCTATTCATTTTGTGAAGGTAACGCTCTTTTTAATGGGCGCAGCGTCAGCTGCGTCCTTTTTTGAAATGATTGTTATGTTTCAATGCATCTCAATTGTAAAACTCTTGTTTCAATCTCATCAAAATGGACACTTGTTGCCTGATTAAACTCAGAGTTTTGAAAAATTATGGATTTGTAGCCAGCTGTATATCGCAAGTACTCGATTTCGGTAAGATCTCCATAAAGGTACTCATCATATGTCGGAGAAGAAATAAATAAACTCCCTTCTGAAAAACGGTACATCACATCAGATTCATATTCATTTATAGTGAAACCACCGTTTAAGATCTGGACTTCTCTCCCTGCTTCACAAACCAGATTGGGCGGCAGTTCTGCCATAACTGAGCTGACTTCAGTTATTGCACTAATTGCAATTAGAATTCGCAGTGCACTCTCAGTCTTCTTCATAATCAAAGTTGAAACATAACGCCCTAGTTAATGGGCAAACTGCGTAGCAGTTTGTCCTTGATTGAACTGATTGTTATGCATGCTTTAAAACTGGTGGTTTGTCCAAGCTTGACTGATTAATAGCTATATTTATATCGTATTTGGTAAGCACATCTCGCAACATTTCTGTATACCAGTAAGGAGCCATAGGAGAAACATAGATTTCATTTACGAAGTTTTCCAATTCTATTGGGATGCTAACCCCATATCTAAGCGTGTTGATGTTATCAGGCTGAATCAGAGCTCGGATCTCGCGTTCGTGTTCGAAAGCTTTTCTCTTGTGGAAGAAAGGTGCTTTGTCATTCACGGGTATAAATTCCGTTTCGTAATCTATGTATTTGACTTTGCCCATCGCTGAATCCTCTGGGAGCGCAGCCTGCAATTGCCTAGCAGAAGACACCAGCGCAATTGCTTGGTCCGATTTCGTATATAACTTCCACATGCCAAAAGATTCGTGTTCATTCATATGCCAGCATGAAATATAGGACCGCATGCGTAGTTCTAATTGGTCCGTGAGCTTCTGGTCCAAGAAACTTCCAGGTCTCTGGCTCATTAGTTCAGGCGACGATGGTTTATTGTTGGACAATTTCTCTATCGTGCCTCTTGACCAAGTTCCTTCATAGTCATCTTCAAATAAATCTGAACGAGGCAGGAATAGCTTATTGCTAGTGACCATGCCCATGAACTTTGCTAAGTCCATATACCGCCATAACTTGCAATCAATATCTTCTGGTTCTTCAATCATGCGTATCAACTTGCAGCTATCGCGCTATGCATAACGCCCGTAATAATAGGAGCCAGCTTTAGCTGGCTTCCTTTTTGATTTGATTGTTATCTGCCTTTACTAGCTTCCCGTCAATAGCCCAGGTTTTAGATGCATGTTCTACGTACCTGCGTGCCCCTTGATCAATTCCGTGACTCTCCTCCCACCCTTCGGTCCATACTTCTACTTTTGGGAGTGGATCATCGTAGTTTTCGGGGAATTTCAGGAACTCGTAGATGGCGACAACGGAATGTTTGCTTAGTAGCTTGCTAGAAGGCTCTGGTACATTCTTATCAATGGTAACTTGTCCACCTGCACTTTTAGAGCCGCCTTTTATTGCAGCCTCATCCAATACTTCTTCAGTTTCCCAGTCATCGATTCCATAGTAGAACTGCGGTGGTAATGCTTCGCGCCTTCCGCTGCCTTCTGGCTGAATAGTTAAAATCATGTAGAGTTCGATTCTCGTGCTTTCTTCTGCAAGTTCAAATGCTTTGATAATGTCTTGGGTTTGAATTTTTTCTTTCAGTTCCATGATCTGAAGAAGCAGGCGAGCGGCCCGAACCCAAATCAATCGATCATTGTTACGGTCCTTCAGTAAATTTACGACCTCTTGGAAAGACTCTCTAGCTAAACTCAAGTAGATTTCATCGGTCTTTCGGCAATTTTCAGAGGCTTGATAATCCTTGTCCCTATTAAAGGCTAGGACTGCAATCATTGCGCCACACGCGATAGATATCCCGGGAAGCAACGTAACATGTCGCGCATCAATAAATTCGAAATACGAAATTAGGCCCACTACGGAAATCAGCGACAGCCCTAAGGAAATCACAATTACTGTAATAAGAATGTATGTGAAAAGTTTATTCAATAATCGAACCTATCGTGTGCAGATAACGCTTTTAGTAATGGGCTGGTTCGCCGCATGGCGCTTGCGGATAAAATGGCCGAAGGCCATCCGCAAGCGTTGTGTGGTGAAGCAGTCCTCTATTGACTTTTTTGTTATGCGTCCCTTCCACGAATTAACCAGATTCTTGCTGCGATATGGCGCTAGCAATTATTAGCGAGCCAACGATTATTGCGGCTGGAATCGGTGCCCCCACAAAAATTGAGACTATTCCCGCAATAATTAGTATTACTACTCCAAGAATGTATCCCCACTTTATGCTTAGGCCGATCCAAGTGAATAATTTGGTAGTTAGCTTGGGTGCCAAGCAAAAACCACTTCCAACAAGCCCTCCAATTCCGAGAATGCTGAAAAGCAGCCTGCTTTCTCCTGGAGACGGATAGATTGCTCCGTAAAGCCAAGAGGCACCTAATACGCCCAAGATGATTCCCCAAAACACACTTTTAAGATTCGTCGCTAGCACTTGACCTCAATGGGATGCATAACATTTGTATAGGGAGCACGCTCCCTTTGTTTTAGTGGGTGCTCTGAGTTTAGCGCTCAAGCATCTGAATTTGAAGAGCAAATCGACTTACATTGAATATCCGTTCCCAAACAAACCGGGAAAACCCGGTTTCTGATTTTTGGATTCTCGGTTTGTTTGTTAGGGGGACCTCACTATCCAGGATCTTTGTCTTGGCAAGTATTTGAAACTAAAGCGAATTGCCTGCTCTTGACTTTGATAGCGCGCCAATTATGAAACCAAATCGTGCCCCAGCTACCGACAAAGCGAGCCATTACAGATGATTGCCAGTCGGTAGCTGATTCCGGATTGTCAAATTCCGACCATGATTCTCAAGCCACAATCAAAAAACTGTCCTCAATCTCATCCCACTTGCTGGGCTTGCCGATCTTCGTCACCTTCATGGTCTTGCTGACCCTGGGCTCCAATATTTCCTCAAACTCCTCCACATCCTTGAACTCCGGATCCAGCCACTTGTCCACCAGTTCCTTATCCTCAAAATCCAGCATCAAGGGCATGGACTTGGGGTGGATGTTGTCCCATTGCGGGCTCAAGGGTGGCAGGGTGATGATGGAGGCGGCGTAGGTGACTTCGCCGGTTTGCTTGTTGAGGTATTCCTTGCAGAGGCCGCCAAAGGCGATGGCGGAGTCTTGCAGTTCAATTTTGTGGTAGGTCTTTTTATCGCCCAGACCCTCGACGAAGGCGCTGGCGGGGATGATGCATCTTGATTCGCGGTAGGGTTTGTAGGCGATGGCCCTGGGGCTGTTGAGTTTGTCGGAGCGGGAATTGAAGCTGGCGTATTTGTAATTGGGTTTGAGGGTCTCGTGATCCAGCAGTAGCCACCAGATAGCCTCGCTAACCTGGCGCTCGCCGCCCTGCTCATGGACGATGGCAATTTTTGCGCCGGGCGCAATATCGGGGCTGCCGTGGCCGGCGAACAGGCTGATGCCCAGAGACTGGCAAAGCCACTGGATCTCGGGGCTGTCGATGAGGTTGAAGCGTCCGCACATTGGATTTCGGTCCTTGCTGGTATAAAGTCCTTGTTGCTCCGGCCTTGCTGTATTACAACAAAACCAGACAGTAAAGGCACTCATCAGGGCCGATCATTGACTGCTCTGGTGCCGGCCAATAAACAGAAACAATAAAATCTATAAAAGGACGCACCATGAAATTCCTGCCCCGGCTGTTTGCGCTTTCTTCCTTCATCTCTCTCGGCCTTGCCGCACTGGCACCGGCCACCGGGCAGGCCCAGGTGACGGCCATTGATGCCTCCAGCTGCGATGCCCTGCGGGAACTGCGCAACCTCACCATCACCCGGACCGGGATTCGGGAGAATAGCGCCGATGGTTCTTCCTATTGCTATGTGCGCGGCATTATTTCCCCCGCCATTCATTTCCATGCCCAGTTGCCCCTGCCCCATAACTGGAATGGCCGCTACCTGATGTGGGGCGATGGCGGCAAGGATGGCGATCTGGATTATGCCGACCATCGCGTGGCGGAGGGCTATGCAGTCACCAACAGCAACCTGGGCCATGACAATGGCGTCGAACCCGGTGCTTCCTTTGGCTTTAATAATCGCCAGGCGGAGATCGATTTTGGTTACCGCGCCGTGCATCTGACGGTGCAGGCGGGCAAGTTGCTGGTGAATACTTACTATAACCAGGGGCCCGCTTATTCCTATTTTGAAGGTTGCTCCCAGGGAGGGCGTCAAGGCTTTATGTCAGCCCAGCGTTTTCCCAATGATTTCGATGGCATCGTGGCCGGAGCACCGGCTTTTAACTACCAGGGCCTCAATGCTGCCGGCACCTGGAATCTGCAGCGCATGTTCCGCGACAATCTGGCCGGCAATCTGGCGGTGGACAGCAATGGTGATGGCAGTTATGACAGTCTGAATCTGATTGATGTGCTGCATGAGAGGGTGCTGCAGAAGTGTGATGCCAATGACGGCCTGCGCGATGGTCTGGTGAGTGATCCGTTAAGCTGTAATTTCAATCCCGACAACGACCTCAGTGACCTGATGTGTCCGGCGGGCAGCGCCTCCGACAGCTGCTTCACCCGGGCGCAATTGCAGACCATTAATGATTTCTACAACGGCCCCCGCGACGATGCCGGCCGCCAGGTCTACCCCGGCAAGATGTTCGGCTCCGAGCCGCGCTGGCCCGGCTATTATGTGCCTTCGGCAGGCAACAATATGGGCCCGTCCAAACTGATGGGGGTGGCGGGCGATCATATGAATTATCTGTTCTATGACCAGGACCCGGGTGTCACGGTTCCCGATGTGCGGGATATCAACTACCAGCCCCGCACTGATGGCGTGATCCCCGAGTTCCACTGGTTCAACTGGGACATCAATGATTTTTTCTCCGGCAAGGGTGACGTGATGAAGTCCATCACCGATGCCAATGACCCCAATCTGACGCAATTCCTGGTGGACTCCGATGGCAAGATGATCATCTATCACGGCCTGGTGGACACCCTCATCGTGGCCACCGATACCATCAATTACTACGACGAGATGGTGGACACGACCTTTGCCGGCAGTATGGCTGCTGCCCAGGACAAGGCCCGCCTGTATCTGGCCCCCGGCATGGGCCACTGCCGCGGTGGCCCCGGCCCCGATAGCTGGGACAAACTTGCCCCGCTGGTGGACTGGGTGGAAAACGGCAATGCGCCGCAGTCCATCATTGCCACTCACAGCAGCGATGGTGTGGTGGATAACGAGCGGCCGCTCTGCACTTATCCAGAGCAGGCGACCTATGTCGGGCCTTCCAGTGGCGCCAGCAATCCGGAGAACTGGGTGGCAGAGAACTTTGTCTGCCGCTGACTGATACCCCTGCAGCCTGCCTACATCGGTTCGCGGTGGCCTGCAGAGCCTTGCCGCATTTGCCCGTGGCCCAATTGCATTGCCACGGGGAATGCTGCTAGTTTTTGACTCCCGATCACTATACAGAGCCTAATAACAATGAAGAATTTCGGCCTGAAGCCTTTAGCCCTGATCGCCGCAACCCTGAGCCTTCTAACAATCAGCCAGCTTGCCCTGGCCCAGGAAGTCTACCGGGCGCGACTGTCCCCCATGCCTACTACCCCTTCTACCGTGAATGACATCACCGGCGAAGGCGAAGTCATACTCACTCTTGATGGCAGCACCCTCACCGTGGAAGGAAGTTTCGCGGGCATGAGTTCCGCCGCCACTGGCGCCCATTTGCACAATGGCCCACCGGCCCAGCCGGGCCCGGTGGTGCACACCCTGAACATCGACCAGGCCCCGGCCGGCAACATCACTGCCACCCTGGAGCTGACGCCGGAGCAGATTGAGGCCCTTGAGAACAATGCCCTCTATGTACAGGTACACAGCCAGAACAACGCCCCCGGTGAACTGCGCGGCTGGATCTTCCTGCGCAGCCATTTCGATAACTTATAAGAACGATTGCGAGTCAATGAGGCAAGCCCATGAAAATCGTTACAAAAAATAATTCAAAACAGTCCCACAGAACCCTGGGCCTTGGCCTGTTGCTGGCGGCCGGCTTTGTGGCCTGCGACAGCGGCAATAGCGGCTCTACGGAAATCACTGTTCCCACCGGCCCGGCCACTGCCAGCTTTGCCAGCCAGGCCAGCGATGGCGCCGATGCCTATGCCAGCAACTGTGCCGCCTGCCATGGCGGTAATCTGGAAGGCACCCGCCTTGGTCCCCTGCTTTCGGGCCGCAGCTTTTTGCAGCGCTGGGGAAGCCAGACTCCGGCACTGCTGCTGGGGAATATCCAGGCCAATATGCCACCCGGTGGCGCCGGCAATCTCACAGATGGCGATTACCTGAACATCGTTGCCCATATTCTCTCCGTCAATGGCATGGATCAGGTGGAGGATGCCCTCACCGCCAGTGCCGATTTCACCATTGCTGACAATGTGTCGGAAATGGTTGCTGCCCGGCAGCGCCCGGAACCCCCGGCACCGGAAGGCCTAACCGTGGCCGGTAATGTGGAAGACTTTGTGGACTTCGAGCCTTTAACCGCCGAACGTCTGGCCAATCCCGACCCCGCCGACTGGCCTGCCATGCGCCGCAATCCCCATGCCCACAGCTACAGCCCCCTGGATCAGGTGGATACCAGTAATGTGGGCAACCTGACCCTTGAATGGGTGTGGAATATGCATGAGGGAGATTCCGAACCCTCGCCGCTGGTCTATAACGGCATTGTGTATCTGATCAATTCCGGCAATGTGGTCCAGGCTCTGGACGGTGCCAGCGGCGAGCTGATCTGGGAACACTGGAGCGGCCCGGCCAATGGTCAGGACATGCGCAATATTGCCATGTGGGATGACAAGATTATCCAGGCCACCACCGATGCCCGCCTGCTGGCACTGGATGCCCGCACCGGCGAGAAGGTCTGGGAAACCGTGCTGGCGGACAGCAGCCTGGGCTTTTCCAATTCCTCCGGGCCGATTGTCGCCAATGGCACAGTGATTACCGGTCTGGCCGGCTGCGCCCGCTATATCCCGGAAGACTGTTATATCTCCGCCCACAATGCCGATGATGGCGAGTTGCTGTGGCGTTTCAATACCATTGCCAAGGCCGGTGAGCCCGGTGGTGACACCTGGGGTGATCTGGATGATGTGTTCCGCGCCGGTGGTGAAACCTGGATTGCCGGTTCCTGGGATCCGGAAAGCAATCTCACTTACTGGGGCACGGCGCAGCAGAAACCCTGGGTGCCGGTGAGCCGTCACCTGACCATCGATGATGCGGGCCTTTACACCAATTCCACCGTGGCCATCGATATTGGCAGCGGCACACTGGACTGGCACTTCCAGCATGTGCCTGCCGAGGCCCTGGACCTGGATGAAGTGTTCGAGCGGGTGCTGGTGAATCGCGGTGATGACCGCCTGGTGTTCTCATTGGGCAAGTACGGCATTCTGTGGAAGAACGACCGTCTGAATGGCGAATTCCTGGGCTTCCAGGAAACCGTATTCCAGAATGCCTTTACCCATATCGATCCGGACACTGGCGCGGTGACCTACCGCGAAGACATCCAGAACGCCCAGCTCGATGAGTGGACCTCCGCCTGCCCTTCCTCGGCCGGTGGCAAGGACTGGCATTCCATGACCTATCATCCGCCTTCCGGTTTGATGATTGCACCACTGAGCCAGACCTGTCTGGAGAATGCTGCCCGCCAGGTGGACCTGGTGCAGGGCGGCGGAGGCCTGGCCGCCAGCCGCAAGTTCTTCGAGATGCCCGGAACCAATGGCAACCTGGGCAAACTCGGCGCCTATAATGTGGACACCATGGAAGAGGTGTGGAATTTCCAGCAACGGGCTTCCTACCATACCGGCACTATGTCCACCGGCGGCGATCTGGTCTTTGTGGGCGACCTGGACCGTTACTTCCGCGCCCATGATGTGAACACCGGTGAGGTGCTGTGGGAGACTCGCCTGGGCACGTCCGTACAGGGCCACCCGGTGAGCTTCGCCATCGACGGCAAACAGTATATTGCCGTGACTGCAGCCCTGGGCGGCACCAGCCCGCGCACTGTGCCCAGTGTGATTGCCACCGAGATCACCTACCCCGATCACGGCAATGCGCTGTATGTGTTCAGCCTGCCGGATTAAACCATAGCCTGATCGGCGCCGGGCTGTTCCATGCCGGCGCCGCTTCAAGCGGCCAATATCACATCAAAGCTCTTCCAATCCCGGCGGCGGTCGCCGGTGCTGGCTGTGTTGTTCATAGCCATAGGCCGCCTCGATCAGGATTCCCTCACTGAAAGGCCGGCCGGCAAATTGCAAACCAACCGGCAGCCGATCCTGCCAGAAGCCCATGGGAATGGTGACCGCTGGCAGGCCCGCATCCGGCACCAGGCTCTGGTTATTATCCCCTTTGTACTCTTCCTGTCCGCGGTCAATAGGGGCCGGCGGATTGGACCAGGTGGGATAGATAATCGCATCGACGTTGAAGGCATCCATGGCTGCGACGGTGTTTTCCAGCAACTGATTACGCAGGGGATCATCGGGCCAGGTGGGACAAGGCTCCTGCCAGTCATCGGGCGGAATATCCAGGGGGCCGCTGCTGTGAAACTCGAAAGCCGAGCGGGAGGCTTCGGCCAGTTGATTGTTTTCCAGCACAGTGCGCACGTCGATGAACGGGGGATTATCCAGAGTCTGCATATACTGACCCAGGTCGTATCGAAACCGGGGACAGAAACGGATGTTCTCGTTCAGCTCTGCAAAGTCCTCGATGACAAAGGGATCAACGATTTCAGCACCGGCGGCCTGCAACTCGGTGATGGCCCGCTCAAAGATGGCCAGTATTTCCGGGTCGGCGTCATCATGATCCACCAGATCACGAAACACGCCAAAACGCTTGCCCTGCAGGCCATCGGCATTGAGAAAATCCAGATAGTTGGCTTCCCGCTTGCCCGGCACCGCCAGTGGATCAGCAGGGTCATAGTCTGCCACCACATTGAACAGCCGAACCCCGTCTTCCACAGTGCGCGCCATGGGCCCGGCCACATCACGATCGAATACCAGGGGGATGACGCCGTCGCGGCTGGTCAGGCCCAGGGTGGAGCGAATACCGAACAGGGCCAGATGGGATGAAGGGCCGCGTATGGAATTACCGGTGTCACTGCCCATGCCGGCGACAGCGAAACTGGCCGCCACCCCCGAGGCAGTGCCTCCGGAAGAACCGGCGGGAACGTGATTGATATCGTAGGCATTGGCGGTGCGACCCCGGGAGGACGAAATGGTCTGGGCGGCGCTGAATGCCCATTCCGCCATATTGGTTTTTGCCAGCACGATGGCACCGGCCCCACGCAGTTTCTGAATCATGAAGGCATCGTCAGGCGGATAACTGTCAATCAGGGTGATGGAACCACCGGTGGTGGCCATGTCTGCCGTGTCGAAATTATCCTTGATCAGCAGGGGCACACAGAACAGCTCCGGTAATTGTTCATTGGCCGCCACTGCCCGGTCTATGGCGGCGGCCCGGCTCAGGGCATTGGGATTGATGGCACTGATGGCATTGATGCCACGGCTCTGGTCATAGCGCTCGATGCGGGCAATATAGCCTGCAACGATGGCAGTGCAGCTGGCGCGGCCTTGCACAATGGCATTCTGGATATCGCTAATGCCTGCTTCGCGCAGCGTAATGCCCGGTTTGACTGCATTGCCACAGGCGACAAAGGTGGACAACACAGCGGCGGCCAACAAGGCAGCGCCCACCCGGCCGGCTTTGGGTTTGAAGTGTGACAAGTGAGTTCCCCGCCTGGAAATGGATCTTCTCTGCATAGTAGTTGGATTAGCGGTCAATCGAAAGACCCGGGGCGGCGCCGTCAGAGTCTGCAAGCCCCTGTCGCATAATGACCTGTGTCGGCAATTCTTCTACAATGAGCCAGGAAATTCCTCTTCACATTTCAAAGCAACAATTTGCCTGCCAGGAGTCAGCGTTTGAAGCCAGGCCTGGCTTGCCTTTCTTGTCTTTGCTGACTGTGAGCAGACCATGCCCCATCGGAGAACCCATGGCACGCCGTTATCCAGAACTCTCGCCGGAACAGATTGATTTCATCCAGGCCCAGAAACTGTTTTTCGTGGGCACTGCCGCCAATGATGGCACTATCAATGTCTCCCCCAAGGGTTATGATTCCCTGCGGGTGTTGTCGCCCAATCATATTGTCTGGCTGAATATTACCGGCAGTGGCAATGAAACTGCCGCCCATCTGGCGGAGAATGGTCGCATGACCCTGATGTTCTGTGCCTTCGATGGCAATCCGAAAATCCTGCGCCTGTATGGCCAGGCCCAGGCCATTCACAAACGCGACCCCCAATGGCAGGAGATGGAGGCTTTGTTTCAGCCCCACCCCACGGCGCGCCAGTATGTGGATTTTCATTTCGATCTGGTGCAAACCTCCTGCGGCTTCGGCGTGCCGTTTTTCGACTTCAAGGCCGAACGGGACAATATGCCGAAGTGGATTGCCAGCAAGGGGCGCGAACCCATCGAAAATTACTGGCGGGAGAAAAACCAGCAATCACTGGATGGCCTGCCTACCCATATTCTTGACGAGGAAACCCCATGAGCGAATCAGACAACAGCGACCATCAGCAAGCCGCTGATAATGCTGATAATGAAGGCCAGGCGGCACAGCCGACTGAAGAAAACCCCCAGAGTAATCTCGGCCGCATTGAATGGCTGGACCTGACCGTGTCCGATGCCACCCGCCTGCGCAACTTTTATAAAGATGTGGTGGGCTGGCAGCCCCAGGATGTGGACATGGGCGCCTATGCCGATTTCAACATGACCCTGCCGGACAGCAATGAAACCATTGCCGGCATCTGCCATGCCAAGGGCATGAACAGCAATATGCCACCACAGTGGCTGGTGTATGTGCGGGTGGCCGATGTTCAGGAAAGTGCCGAACTGTGTTTGCAGAAAGGCGGCAAGATACTGGATGGCCCCAAACGCATGGGCAACAGCAATTTTTGCGTCATCGAAGATCCCGCTGGCGCGGTGATGGCCCTGCTGTCAGAGCGCAAGGTAAACCGACCTGCATCGGCAAACGACAGCAATGAAGAAGCTGAGGAGAATCAGGCATGACCACATTCAAGGGCAGCTGCCACTGCGGCGCCGTGCATTTTGAAGTACACAATCAGGAAAAACTGGAAGGGCTGATGCAGTGCAACTGCTCCCTGTGTCGCCGCCGCAATGCCATCATGGCCACCGCACCCGCCATCGACATCAAAGTGACCAGGGGTGAGGACAAGCTGAGCCTCTACCGGTGGAACACCGAGATTGCCAAACACTATTTCTGTTCCATCTGCGGCATCTATACCCACCACCAGCGTCGCCGCCAGCCAGAGCAGTGCGGCTTCAATGTGGCCTGTATCGACGAGGTGGACATGGAAAAACTGGGCCCCATTACCAAGGTGAACGGCAAGGCCTTTTCACTGGAACGACCGCGGGGAGCCTGAACCATGGCCAGGGTGGAACAAATTTTTATTGCCGACGCAGTGCGCGGCCCGGTAAAGGAACTGGACGAAGCTTTTCTGGAAGCGGGCATGGGCATCCGTGGCGATCGCTACTGGCAGGCCGCCCAGGCGGCCATTGCCTGTGGTGAAACCGCCGGTATCAATCAGGTGACCCTGATTGACAAGGCGCGGCTGGATGCATTTCTCAGCGACCATAATAGCGATCTCGGCTACGGCGAGTTTCGCCGCAGCATCGTTACCAGCGGCATCGAACTCAATGACCTGGTAGACAAAACCTTTATGGTGGGCGATGCCAGGCTGCGGGGCACCGAATTATGCGAACCCTGTGCTTATCTGAAAGAAACGGTTCACGATGCGGTATTGCCTGATCTGGTGCACAAGGCCGGCCTGCGGGCGGTTATTGAAACTTCCGCCAGCATCAGCCCCGGTGCCGAAGTAAAAATTCTCGACTAGGCACCGGCTTCCAGCATACTGGCCAGAATAGTGGCAATGCCGAGGAAGGACATGAACCCGGTAATGTCTGTGATGGTGGTGAGCACGATGGAGGAAGACTGGGCCGGATCCAGGCCAAAGCGTTTCAGTATCATCGGCACCACCGCTCCGGCCGAACCGGCAATGGTCATGGAGATCACCATGGCACTGGCCATCACCAGGGCCAGACCGAAATTGCCGCTCCAGAAATACACCCCGATACCACAGACAATGGCCACGCCAATGCCATTGAGCAAGCCAGAGGCAAACTCCTTGCGCAGCATGCGAAACCAGTCACGCATGGAAATCTCTCTCAGGGTCAGGCCACGCATGGTGACTGCCAGAGCCTGGGCACCGGTGTTGCCGGATTGTCCGGCGGCGATTGGCATCAATATCGCCAAGGCGGTGAAGCGGGCAATGGTGTCTTCAAACAAGCCTACCACCGCGGCCGCCAGAAAAGCGGTGACCAGATTGATCTGCAACCAGGGCAGGCGTTTCTGCACGGCAAACAGCGCCGGCGACAGGGCTTTCTCTTCGCGGCTGGCACCCACCATGGTTTGAATGTCCAGGGCGATATCGTCGCGTACGGCATCGATCACACCCAGGCCTTCTATCACGCCCACCACCTGCAAGTCAGCATTCACCACCGGCAAGGCATCGGTGTGGGCAGTCTCCAGTTTGTCGATCACTTCTTCCTTGCTGTCCAGATCCTTGATCACCTGGGGCACGGCCCGGGACAGGCTGGCAAGATCGGCATCGGCTTTGGCAAACAGTAGTTTGTGGGCATCCACCTGGGACTGTAATTGCAGGTCGTCATTCACCAGGTAGAGCTTGCGCGCCGATTGCAGGCCGTATTCCTTCAGGTGGCGAATGGCTTCCCTGACAGTGCTGCGACTATTGAAAACCGCCACCCGGGGATTCATCTGCCGGCCTGCAGTTCCCTCCGGGTACTCCAGCAGCGCTGACAATTCATTGCGCACCGGCGCCGCCAGCTGTTCCAGCAGGGCTTGACGCTGGTCCCCACCCAGACGCGAGAGCAGGGTGACACTGGTGTTGATACTGAGCAGATTGAACAATTCCGCCAGGGTGTTGCCCGGCAATTGTTTGATTACTGCCTCGGCATAGCCAGGCGTCAGTTTCTCCAGCACCTGGACCAGCAGGGAAACCGGTTGCTCCAATAAAATGGCGGCCGCCTCATCCGTCGACAGGCGTTCCAGAGCGCGACAGGCTTCGGCCGGCTGCTCCTGCAGATAACTGCGATTGAGGCTATTCAGTACCAGGGCGTCTGCACTCATCTTATTGGTTCTCCCGGCGATCACTGGAATCCCGCACAATATCTTCCACGGTGTTGAACAGGGTCAGAAAGGTATTGCCATAGGCCTGGGCTAGCCCCTGCAGGGGGTTTTCGGCGCCCGGTATGGGGCTGCCGCTGGAAAGATTGTCCACGGCCTTGCGCAAGTCCACATGGCGGATGACACCCACGAAATTACCCTTGCGATTGTTCACTGGCATGATGTCGGCCTCGGACCAGACCGGATGCGCCATGGCCGTTTGCACCGGCATGCGTGCCAGCAGGGCATCGGTGCGGGGAATAAGAATATCCCGCAGGGCCTGCCTTTTCTTGCTGCGGGTCAATTCGATCTGACTGACATGGCCCACCAGATTGCGGTCGCGAGTCACCACAAACAGCCGGTCACTCTGCACGGCCGAATCACCCAGTTTCAGGTATTTGCGCGCAGCATCGATGTCGCTGTCATCCGGCAGCGTGGTCACCGAAGTATTCATCCAGCTACCCACATCTTCTTCCTGAAAAGTCAGCAGCAGCAATACCTGGGCCCGAATTGATGGTGCCAGGTGGCCCAGTATCGAATTCTGCTGACCGGCGGGCAGGTGTCGCAGCACCGCTGCCACATAGCTGACATCGCTGCTGGCCAGCAGCTCTGCCGATTGATTGCTCTCCTGATGCAGGCAGACCTGAGCAAAGTACTGGGGCAGGAAAGCAGGGATTAACAGGGCAGTGGATTTGCCTGGCAAGCCCTTGAGAAATGCCGCCGTTCGCTCGGCCTCCAGGGACTCCAGTTGCCGGGCTGCCGACTGCGGCCGGGCGTTTATGTACTCAAGTGCCAGCGCTGTATTGGCAGCCATCAGCTCTGCTCCCCTGCATCTTCCGCATTTACTGCCTCTTCTGCCTCTCCGGCACGGTGCAGTGTGGTGAGTTCATTAAACTGTTTGGCGGGAATCACTGCCCTGCCCTCGGCGGTATCCAGCACGATAGACAACTGGGTGATTTCAATCACTCGCCCCTCCACCTCACCGATGCGCAGGGTTTCACCGAGGCGACAATGTTTGCGGCTGTACTGGGCGCCCAGCAGATTGGCCACCAGGGTTTTGGCACCGAAGGCAAAGGCCAGGGCAGCACCGGCAAACAGCGTGCCGGTGATTACCACGATCAGGGTGCTGAGGAAATCCACATCCAGACCAATCTGCTCAACGCCGATAATGACGGCACTGAAGATGATGATGATCTGGGCGGAACGGGCCATCATACTGCTCTGGCCCATGCCGGATTTCAGGGCGGCGGTCATGATGGCGGAGCGGGTGAAATTGGCCAGCACGAACCCCACCATGATGATGAGCAGGCCGGTAAGCAGGCCGGGCAAATAGCTGACCACACTGTCCATCCAGCGGGAGAACAGGGTCCAGCCCAGCACATTGGCACTGACGGTGATAAAGAACAGGATGGTGACCCAGAACACCACCTTTTCGATGATCCTGGCGTAACGGGTCTTGAGCTGTTCACCCACCCCGGCCCGGGCCAGGCGGGTAAAGACAAAATCCAGGCCCTGGATCAATCGCCGCGCCAGACGTGAAAAAAGATAGGCGAGCAACCAGCCCAGCAGTAGAATAGCGATTCCGGCCAGCAATTGCGGCAAATAGATGGCAAGCTGGTCAGCGAACTGCCTGAAAGACGCCTCAATCGCTTCGGCCCACCGCTCGTAACTGAAAATACCTGATTCCATGCTGACCACCTGTCGATGATGCTGGTCGGCCGGGCGGGGAGCGAAACAAACCAGCCTCGGGCGGCCAGGAGATTGAACCGAAACTTGTATCCGGGGTTCGCCATGCCACGACCTTACAGGCTCGAATAGGCATGTTATGGTAACGTTACTGCAAATTGGCCGTGCCGTCAGCAAGTACTTTTCAGGCGCGCTTAAGACAAATTCACCCTATTGATCGGGACAAAGCATTGAAAATTGGCATTCTTTCGAGAAACCGCAAACTCTACTCCACCCGTCGGCTGATTGAGGCCGCCGAGGAACGTGGCCACGAAGTCGTGGTGCTGGACGTGTTGCGTTGTTACATGAATATCACAACCCACAAACCCAGCATGCACTACAAGGGCGAGGAACTGGAGTTGCTGGACGCAGTTATCCCCCGAATAGGTGCCTCAGTCACATTTTATGGTACGGCCGTATTGCGCCAGTTCGAGATGATGGGGGTCTATCCACTGAATGAATCAGTAGCCATCTCCCGTTCACGTGACAAACTCCGCTCTCTGCAATTGCTGTCTCGCAAGGGCATTGGCCTGCCGGTCACCGGCTTCGCCAGCAAGCCTGATGATATTCAGGATTTGATCAAGATGGTGGGCGGCGCCCCGCTGGTGATCAAACTGCTGGAAGGCACCCAGGGCATTGGCGTGGTGCTGGCAGAAACCCGCAAGGCGGCCGAGAGTGTGATCGAATCCTTTCTCGGCCTGAACGCCTCGGTGCTGGTACAGGAATACATCAAGGAAGCCGGCGGTTCCGATATTCGCTGTCTGGTGGTGGATGGCAAGGTAGTGGCCGCCATGAAACGCCAGGCCAAGGAAGGGGAATTTCGTTCCAATATTCACCGTGGCGGTACGGCCTCGCTGATCAAGATCACCCCGGAAGAACGTTCCACCGCCGTACGCGCGGCCCGCACCATGGGCTTGAATGTTTGCGGTGTCGACATCCTGCGCTCGGCCCACGGCCCGCTTGTGATGGAAGTAAACTCCTCGCCAGGCCTGGAAGGTATCGAATCTGCCACCGGCAAGGATGTCGCCGGCCTCATCATCAGTTTTATGGAAAAGAATGCCAAGGCTGGCAAGACCCGTACCCGGGGTCGGGGCTAGAGGCGTAGCAAACGTGGCAAATACGGATACACCCATCCTCACCATTGCCGGGCAGGAAATCCGCCGCGGCGAGCGCAAGACACTGGAGCTTCCGGTTCCAAGTCTTTACACCCATACCCAGCTGGAAATGCCGGTACAGGTTTTCCGCGGCAAGAAGCCCGGGCCAACGCTGTTTGTTTCCGCCGCCATTCATGGCGATGAAATCAATGGCGTGGAAATCATTCGCCGGGTATTGAATCAGAAAGCATTGAACCGACTGCGCGGCACCCTGATTGCCATTCCGGTGGTGAACATTTTCGGTTTCATCAACCAGTCTCGCTATCTGCCGGACCGCCGCGATCTGAATCGCTCTTTTCCCGGCTCCGAGTCCGGTTCCCTGGCGGCGCGCATCGCCCATCTGTTTCTCAATGACATCGTCTCCCATTGCACCCATGGCATCGACCTGCACACGGCAGCCATACACCGGGAAAACTTTCCCCACATCCGCGCCGTGCTGGATGATGAGGAGACCGAGCGCATGGCGGCGGCCTTTTCCTCACCGGTAATCCTGGCCAGTGACATTATTGATGGCTCCTTGCGCAAGGCGGTGGAAGAGAAAGGCATCAATATCATTGTGTATGAAGCCGGCGAGGCGCTGCGCTTTAACGAGTTTGCCATTCGCGCCGGTGTGCGTGGGGTAATGTCGGTAATGCGCGAGCTGGGCATGCTGGCGCCATCAAAAACCAGGCGCAAGAAAGCCTTTACTGAAGTTTCCATGACCAGTGTCTGGGTGCGGGCACCGCAATCCGGCATCGTACGCCTGATCAAGCCCCTGGGCTCCTGGGTGAAGAAAGATGAAGTACTGGGCGTGGTGGCTGATCCCTTTGGAGACGACGAGCAACAGGCCCTGGCACCCTATGACGGCGTCGTCATTGGCAAGACCAATCTGCCGCTGGTGAATGAAGGCGAGGCGCTGTTTCATATCGCCAAGGTGAAAAGCCGGGATACCGTCGGGCACATCGAGGAATACCAGCATGTGCTGGACCCCAATACCGATACTTCAGAGCCCGCTGAACCTCCGGTTGCCTGACGCCAAGATCGGCAAGCCGTGCGTACAAATCCGTACAGCAGAGATTGCTTGCAGAAAATCTCGCTCTATCGCGTTAAGATTGTACTTTTCAAGTGCCGGAAACAGGTTTAACCGATGAAAACTCCTGCCACACCGGAAAATGAAAGCGAACGCCAGCAAGTGCTGGATGCCCTGGATATCGTCTACTCTCCTACCGAGGAGCGCTTCGACAAAATCACCCGGGTTGCCAAGCGCCTCTTCGATGTCCCTATTGTCCTGATTTCCCTGGTAACCCGGGACAAGCAGTGGTTCAAGTCCTGCCAGGGCCTGAATGTCAGCGAGACCGGGCGCGAGATTTCTTTCTGTGGGCATGCCATTCACCAGGACGAAGCCTTTGTGGTGCCCAATGCGTGCAAAGACCCGGATTTCAGTGACAATCCACTGGTCACCGGTGAACCAAAGATTCGTTTCTATGCCGGCCAACCCCTGATTATCGATGGCCAGCGTATCGGTACCCTGTGCCTGATTGACCGCCACCCCCGGCATCTGAAGCCAAAAGACTATGATTCGCTAAAATGTCTGGCCAAATGGGTCGAAACGGAAATGCTGGCCTGGAAGACCGGCAAAAACCGCTTGATAGAACAATCGCTGAATCTCTCTAATCGCCAATCCCTTATCGATGGCCTGACTGGTGACCTGCATAGTGATGTACTCGATACATTGCTTGGCAAACTGGAATCCCTTGGAGCGTCTGACAACATCAATTCATCTTTAAAGGTGAAGATCAACAATCTGTCCAAGCTGCCCGAGCAGCAACGGGATAATCTGATTAAAGCCTGCTCCAAAGGCCTGCATCAGATTATTGGAGACAGAGGCCTGGTGGCCTTTGACCGTGTGGACGAATTTTCCCTGATGCTCAACGACGAGCGGTCCAGTGAACCGGAAGTTTTAGTGAGTGAATTGCAGCGAATCTTGCAGACTGAAGCCGAAGGAGAGCTTGCAAAGGCCATTGAAACCATCCATCTGCAGATTCAAGGTCAAACCGGAGCCGGACAAGCGGCTGCAAAGCCGAACTGAGCCTGCCAGCATGCAGCTGTCCTGAATCGCTAACTCCGTGAACTTCATAACAGATCTTGTTAATGGCCTGGCTGACAAACCGGACTTCTACGTATTCTCTTTTTGGGGAACCCTGATTCTCGCTTGCGGGCTGATTGTCACAGTTTGCTATCTCGTCTCTCTGCGCCTGAGCTTTTTGCTCTCCCGGTATCGCTTGCGACTCATTGAACAGCAGTGGATCACGGTATTCAATTTGCTCAGGAAAGGGGAGGAGCCAGCCAGCTATCCGGCTCTCAGCCGCGCTCAGAAAAAAAGCTTTCTGGAGTACTGGCTGAATGAGCGACGCCATGCCAGTGAAAATTATGCTGCGGCGCTGGACGCACTGGCCAAACGACTGGCCCTGCAGCAGGCTGTTCTGGCCATTCTGCGCACCGGGCCGTTCGATTTCCTGCCCAGCCGTATCTGGCAGCAAGCAGTTGCCACCGAATGTGCCGCCTTCATGGACAGTGCCGACATCCAGCGCGAGCTGTTCCTGTTGAGTGAATCTGACGATGAGTTTATCGCCCTGCAGGCCTGTGTCAGCCTTGCCAGACTTCGAGCGACAGGTTATGAGAAGCGAGTCATCGCCCTGCTGTTCAGATTCCCGGCACGAATGGCCGGGATCTTCGATCGCCTGGCCCGGGCCGGCACTTCCTCAGTGCTGCATATAGTCAGGCCCTTCCTGCCCCGCCTGCCTTCCAATGTGGTGTTGAACTTTATTCAGCTCAGTGAAGATTCTGGTGATCCCGAATTACTGCCCATGCTGATAGAGCGCCTCCATAGCAGTCCAGGCAATGAAGAAACCGCTGCCCTGCTGCGCACAATTGGTCATTTGGGCAGCCAGAGCGAACGTGGTGTTTTACTTCCCTATATCAAGAGTGACAGCGCCTATGTGCGGCTGCAGGCAGCCAAGGCCCTGGGCAATATTGGCCTGCATGAAGATATCGAGGTGTTGATGCCGCTGCTGTGGGATCTGGACTGGTGGGTTCGTTATCGTGCCGCCAGGTCTATTATTTGCCTGATGGATAACGACCATGAAGAATTTGAGGCGCTACGAAAATCTCAGGCCGATGTCTTCGCCCAGGAAATACTCACACATGCCAAAGAGGAGTTGAAATGGCACCTGACTTGAATCCAGTTGAAGCCATTATCCTGTGGAGCTTTGTCAGTTATGTACTATTGTGCAGCGGTGCCTATCTGATGCTGAATCTGGTGGCCTTTTTTTCCTTGCGTTATTACCTGCGCCGCCAGCGAACTAATGAAGGTGATTCTCTTTATACCGGAACCGAACCGCCTATCTCGGTCATTGTGCCGGCCTATAATGAAGCCGAGACCATCGTTGCCTCACTGCAGTCGGTACTGCAACTGAATTATCCCAATATGGAGATCGTAATCGTCAATGATGGCTCCCGCGACAAAACCCTGGAAGTGCTGAAGGCCAATTTCGATTTTGAGGAATTTCCGGAAGCGCCACGATTGAAGGTACCCACCAAGCCCATCAGGCAGGTGTATCTCTCCCGCAAACTAAACAATCTCCGGCTGATAGACAAGGAAAACGGCGGCAAGGCCGATGCCATCAATGCCGGAATCAATCTGGCGCGCAGTCCCTTGTTCTGTTGCATCGATGCCGATTCGGTACTGGAACCAAGCGCCCTGCTGCGGGTCGTACAGCCTTTTATCAACGATCCCAAGGTCATCGCGGCCGGAGGCACAGTGCGAGTGGCCAATGGCTGTACTGTGAAGCGCGGTAATGTAATTCGCAAAGGCATTCCTCGCAATCCCCTGGCCCTGTTTCAGATGGTGGAATATTTACGCGCCTTTCTGTTTGGCAGGATTGGCTGGTCCCAGCTTAATGGTCTGTTGATTATCTCTGGTGCATTCGGCCTGTTCCGCCGCGAAGTTGTCATTCGTGCCGGTGGCTACCGAACCGATACCATTGGTGAGGATATGGAACTGATCTGCCGTCTCTACAGTCAGCAGCTTGATGATGGCGAGATGGACAAACGCATCGAATTCATTCCCGACCCGGTGTGCTGGACCGAGGCACCAGAAACCCTGAAGGTTTTCGGTTCCCAGCGCAAGCGCTGGCATCGTGGCTTGTCCGAGAGTCTCTATGCCAACCGGGACTTGCTGTTCAGGAAAGGTAGCGGAGTTATTGGTTGGCTGTCCTATCCGTTTTTTATTCTTTTTGAGTGGCTCAGTCCCTTTGTGGAACTGGCGGGTTATTTATTCACCGCCTACCTGCTGATATTCGGCCGGGTCGATATCGCCGACGCCGCCGTGGTACTGGCTTTCGCAGTGATGCTTTCGGTATTTCTTTCCACCGTAAGTCTCTTACTCGATGAATTTACTTTTCCCGGAGATCTCAAACTGGCTACCGTTTTTTTCCTGATACTGGTATCGGTAGTAGAATGTTTTGGGTATCGTCAGTTGAACATGATCTACAAAATACAGGGCGCCTGGGGCTGGATTATGAAATCACGGCAGGAATGGGGTGAGATGGTGCGGTCAGGAAAATGGCAGAGTTAAATACCAGCAACAAATCAGGCACGTCTGCTCAATCAACGGTCAGTGACAGCAAATCACTGAACATCGATGAGAAGCTCAAATATGAGTCTGCCAAATTGCTGGCTGAGCAGGGTCGTGCCAGTTTTCTGGTGTCAATAGTCAATGCGGTTATCGTCTATCTGGTTTTCCGCAGTCTCGAAGCCGAACTGCTGATGGTGACATGGCTCAGTGCCATCGTCCTGGTGTCTCTGCTGCGGGCGATTATGGTCAGCAGATTCTTGCAGATGGAAGAAAATGACCCCCGCCATGGTCGCTGGCTACTGATTTATCTTGTGGCCGTCTATTTCACCGGTGCTTGCTGGGGTGCTCTACCTCTGCTACCTCTTTTTAACAGCACCAGTTGGTCCCAGGCCTTTATCATTTTCACAGTTTCAGGCATGTCTGCCGGTGCCCTGGTTTCGCTGTATCCCATGCGCAGAGCCGCCATTCCCTACTTCATACTGGTGGTGGGTCCACTGATTTTCGTTCTGGCCCAGTCTCCTCAGGCTGAAACCCTGGCCATGGCCCTGCTGGCCAGCCTCTACCTGCTGCTACTGGTTCGCTCAGCCTATATCCTCAATAGCGCTGCCAACAAAACCATGCGGCTGGAACTGCAAAACGAAGAATTATTCGAGTTTCTGGTGGGAACCAAAGTGCAGGACGGCGACGCAATGACACACAGTTCACAGCAGGTGTCACGATGACGGTATTCATGGCCAGCCAATTTCGGCATCTTAAACTGAGTTACCTGATCCTATTGCTGCTGTCCACCACTGCCCATGGTCAGGCAAGCTATGACCAGCTAATACAGCAGGCACTGCAGGCACGCAATGCCGGCAATTTCGTAACTGCAGAATCGACCCTCAGACAGGCCCGCAGCCTGGCGGCGGAAAGCAATGAGGTGGATTTACTACTGGGCATGACCCTGGCCTTTCAAGAACGCTATATAGAAGCGCTTGAGATTCTTGATCAGGCAGTGAACCGCTATCCGGATGACACCAGCCTGCAGCTCGCCCGCGCTCGTGTGATGAGCTATCAGGGTATGTTTGACCAGTCCATCGACATGGTTAGTACCGTGCTGGCGGAAGATGCTGACAATACCGAGGCCAGGCTGCTACGGGCACGTGTCTATTATTATCAGTCACGCCATAGTCAGGCCGCTCGGGATTTTCAAAGCGTACTGGACAGTGACGCAGAAAACCTGGAAGCCGTCATTGGGCTGTATGATGTGGAACTCGCGCAAGGTAACGATGCGACTGCAGACGCACTTCTTGCACGGGCCATGACCATCGCACCCGAACATATTGATGTCACAACCAGACAGCAGCGACTCATTGCACCCCGGCAACGGCCTCATCTGTTGACACTCATTGGCACCGCCAGTGATTTTGATATCGATGCTATTGATCATTGGTATGGGCGGGCAGTGGATTATCGATACACGACCCGCTCAGGTGATGTAGTGAAGTTGTTCGCCGAGCATGCCCATCGTTTCGGGCGGCATGATTCCCTTTTGGAATTGGGCTATCGCAGGCAACGGGCCGGTGCCCTGCCTCTGGAGGTTGCCATTGCCCACACTCCGGACGATGATTTTTTACCCCGGTACCGACTGCGGGCCTCGACGCTGTTTAATATCATGGATGCCAGTGAGTCACTGGGGGCCACGACCCTGGCAATCAATTTTACTCAATCACGATACCAGACCGGCGATGTCCAGGGCTTGAAGCTCGATTTCAGCCATTATCTGTTAGGAATCAATGCCTGGCTGACTCCTGGTATCGGCCTGGTGAGGGATGAGAATGAAGATCGGGACATCAGTTACTCCATGGGAGCGCACTGGCAAAGCAGCCCGCGCCTCAGGCTTGGCTATAATTTTACCCATGCCCCGGAGACTGAAAACAGCATCACTGTACTGACCCGAAGCCACCATCTTTATGGCAGCTTTGACCTAAGCGACTCCGTCACCCTGCGCCTGGATATTGCCAGTAGCCAGAGGGAAGCATCCTATCGACGCGACAATCTGGCATTGTCCCTGCAATTCCGGTTTTAGGGTTCCCTCAGACTGAAGAGTAATTGGGCTGGCCCTGAGAAGGCCCCCAGGACCAGGCGCTGTCCTTGCTGCACACTGCCATCGATACCGCCTTCAAAGCGCCACTGTGGCGGTAATGTCAGGGTCAGACCATTAATAGTAGCCGCTGAGTAGAGGTGGAGCAGGCGTCGGTTGTCAGATTTTTCCAGGCTGCTGATGTACAGAGAATCCCTCGCTGCCCACCAGTCGGCAAAGTCGCCGACTGTTCTGAAAACTGCCTGACCGTCCAGTGCTGAAACCAGTCTCTGCTGAAATTCCAACTTGTCGCCTGTAGTGTCAGTATGGATCAGTACATTCATCAAACCACCATGGGCGCCGATTGCCTCGGCCAGCGCCAGCACTTCAGGCAGGGATTCCTGCAATCGCCATTGTTCATCTTCGATCGTGACCGGAAACTCATACAAATCCAGTTCGGTGTCGTAAGCTCTAGAAACCATCAATTTGTAGGGCAGATGTGTCAGGGCCTCATTAGCCGTAATACTGGAACTGTAACGGTAACCGCTGGCCATCAGCAGTTCCGGAAGTTGTTCCGGCAATGACAGATGACCGGGCCTGAATGCCTTGACCGGATGACCAGTGACCTGTTCCAGCAGAAATTTGCTGACCCGTAACTCACCCATGATGGTGGCGTTGTTTACCGTTTCAAAATCAAAAACAAATGGCTGATAGTCAGGGTATTGCTCTGCGCCACTGCCAACCGGCATGCTGCGGAATTCATTGGAATGAGCCACCGAATGACTGGCGATTTCCATACCTTTTGCCAGGAGATCCTGCAGCCGCCGAGCACTTGATTCATCGAAAAATCGTGAGTCATTGTAGTCACTGATGTACTTGGTCTGGATGAAATAGGTGGCAGGGACGGACTGCGCCAGTTCCGCCTGTGCATAGGCTGCGGTATTCAACAGAGAATCAGTATAGTCCACATCATGGGTCAGCAAGACCACCAGGGATTGGCCATCAGGCACCGGTTCAAACATCACGGCATCCGACTCACCCTGCTGGTAAACCGCGGCGATAAAGCGCAACAGGCTATCCACCTTGGGTTGATAGGCATTGACATAATTACGAGTAAACTGCGTAAAGCGGCCGTTATGGGCACGCAGAATATAATGACCAATGTCAAAACCTATAGCATAGGCATGGCCCAGCCGGCCCGATTCGGTGCTGAAGAAATTGTGGGTAATGGCGGCGCTGCCATCACCATAGAGAGCGACAGCAGGGTGTCGAGGGGCGCTATAGCTGACTCCGGGAAGTCCGGCTCCGACTGCGTTCGGATCATCGCTCAGCGATTCCAGGGGAATACTTCTTTCAGCCTCATGCAGGAGAAAGACGCTACTGAGCTCGGAGTCCTGAAAAGTGACGGCATCGAGGGAACGTCGTTCGACCGTGTCTTCGAATCCAAATAGAGCTTGCATACCGCCACCAATGACCGAGAAAGCCATGACGGTATTACCGGCCCTTACATGGGCAGCAAGACTTTGCAAGGTCTCTGCTGAAGATCCACTTCCGGTCAATGCCGGGTAGACAATCAATACATCGTGCTCCAGAGCCCGGGACAAATCGGTTACTACCCGAAACGGCAGACCAATGCTCTTGAAGCCATGCACCAGGCCCAGCCAGGATGCAGACTCATCAGTCAAATACAGACCAATTGAGTCTGCAGAACCATTGGTATAGGTCTGTATGGAGCTGCGAGGTAGAGGCCCGGGTATGACACTGACCGACTGCGGGCCCTGCAGTCCCGGAAAGGCGCTGGAACTGTCGTCCTGTATATCGCTGCAGGCAATCAACACGGGCAGCAACAAACAACTGAGACAGCACTTCCAGACTCGTATGCATTCAGTCATTTAACAATTCTCCATACACTTCATCGAGCCCATGAAAACTGATTCCCCGGAAAGCGGACCGACTGAGAAAGCTGTCGCGCAAATAATCAGCAATGCCGTACATGGCCTGTAAATCACCCTCGAAACTTAGATTGCCGGCCGGAAAAGAGCGCTGGTCTGCCAATCGATAGGCCTGCCCTGGAAGATTGGCAGCCGGGCTGTCAAACAGTAATAACAGGGACATGGATGCAAAGGGAATTTGCCACAGCTCGCCGCTTCCCGAGTCCGGCAGGTAGCGCCGGATGGTTTCATCGGTCAAGGTGCCGGCCTCAAGGCCAATTCTTACCGGCCGCTGATGCCTGTCTCCCCAGGCCAGAAAATCCTCGGCGCCATTGAGTAATTGCAGCACATCTGTCCGGTAGTTCATGATACTCAGACTCACCCGGTAAGGAGCCAATCGATCCAGAAATGCCTGACCAAAATCCGGATGACTGCCCCACCATACTGGCACTACCAGATCGATATTAAGAAACGGCCCCAGCACTCCCCGCGCGAAAGCAACTGTTTCAATATAACGCTCGCGCCAGTGGGCCGGATCGAGACGAAACCCCCTTAGCAGATAAGGTTCAATATCCAGTTGTACGCCCGCCAGTTGCTGCCCGCTTTCCAAACTGCCATTGAAACGGGCATAACTCTCCAGTCGAGTGCGCAGCGCGGCCCGGCTGGAGTCCAGTACATCGCGGGGGTCGCCAATGACGGGCCACACCGCAATGTCCCTCGCCTGGGCCTGTTGTAGTAAATTCCGCAGCGCATCGTTCGCGAGTTGTCCTTCCGGGCTCACTGGTACAGTGATATAGATTTCATTCAAACGCGCCTGATCAACAATACGCCAGAGCTGTTGCACATCTCTCTGCCAGAGAGCCGGTGACCACAGCCAGGCCGAGCGCCTGGATTGCCGCTCGCCGGCGCTGTCTGCCCTGCGGGGCCAGACAGAGGCACTGGTGATTGTCAGGCTCGACGCCCGTGGCGGACAGAGGATAGTGAGCGCCTGCCAGCGACTACTCTGTGGCAATTCTGCGTTCAGCATTTGCGGGCCGGATCCGGCTTCAAACTGCAAGACCTGCAGCGGCTGTTCCGCGGCAATTCTGGCTGCGTCTGAGACACCCAGGCTGAATTGTCCCCGCCCCTGAACTTGCAGGCGCAATTCCGTCGCAGTGGCGCGGGGCCAGGGTTGTGAAAAGTTAAATTGCAGACCGGCCGGTTGTTGTCCGGCACGACACTGTAGCACTTGCTCGGCGGACCAGGTGGCACGCTCTTCCCTGCCGAACACCAATGCCTGGCTGCGGGTAACAAGGTTTTCACCAAAGTCGGGCGCCTCATTGCCTTGGGGCTGCTGGCTGGTGATGGCTGTAATATCACTGACAGTGACACCGACCTGATCAGCAAAAATCCCCTGCAACAGCAGGCCTGAAGTGGCAATCTCTATCGAAGGTTGTTTGATCAGCCCACTCCAGAGTAACTCTGCCTTCGCCTCGATGCTTTGCCGGCTCTGACAATGGGCAACCGTTGATAGCTCATCACTAATCACCAGGCTCAGCAACTCACCTTCAATGCCATAAACCTGCTCCTGCAGAATTGCGCCTGGAATATTTTCCGGGCCGGGGCATAGCGCCAGTTGCAAGGGCTGGGCAATGGATGCATTCACTGGCAAACCTGCCAGGCCGACCAGGCTGAGGAAGACATACGGGTGGAGGCATCTTGGCATCATGGCTTGAACGATAACACGGGGAGCCTCGCCAGGCTCCCCGTTGTGCTCAAACCAACTGCCCGCTACTGTAATCCCGGATCGCCTGCTCTATCTCCTCGCGGCTGTTCATTACAAAAGGGCCATGATGGACAATCGGCTCACCAATGGGTTTGCCACTGATGAGCAGCAAGCGGCTGCCGCGCTCTGCCCGGATCAGCACTTCGCCTTCAGAGCTCAGTCTCGCCAGCTTGCCCTGAGCCACCGGATAGTCGCTGCCACCGAACCGGGCCATGCCCTCAAAGACATAGACCAGTACGGTGTGGCCGTCTGGTATAGCGACTTCTGCCTCATTACTGCTGGCAAAGTGGATATCCAGATAACCCGGCTCGGTGCTCAAACCATTGACATAGCCCTTGACCGGACTCTCATTCACTGACAAATCACCGGCAATGGCTTTCACAGTGAGACCATCCACCTCATAGACCGGAATACTGTCGCCGGCTATATCCTGGTAGCTGGCGGGTTCCATTTTCTCCGCCGCCGGCAGATTAACCCAGAGCTGGAAACCGTGCATGCGACCTTCTTCCTGCTGCGGCATTTCCGAATGAATAACACCTGACCCGGCTTTCATCCACTGCACATCACCCGGGCCCAGTTTGCCGACATTGTTCATATGGTCGCGATGCTCCATATTGCCTTCCAGCATATAGGTCACTGTTTCAAAGCCACGGTGTGGATGGGGCGGAAAGCCGCCGATGTAATCGGCTGCCTCATCGGAGCCGAACTCATCCAGCATCAGAAAGGGATCGAAACGCAGCAGGTCCTGGCCACCGAAGACCCGCTTCAGCTTGACGCCAGCACCATCGCTGGCTTGCTGCGCCTGCAGTACTTCTTCTATATGACGTAGAGTCTTCATGCGGCTTCCTCCTGTTTGTCCTTATGGGGTTGTGTGACTCGCGCCTGGCGATAGGCCTGCACGGCTGCATCGATTTCAGCTTCCGCCCGGGCGATGCCTGCGGCCCGGGGTTCCTCGCCCATGTTCAGACCGGCTGCCGTGATGAAACTGATATCTGTCAGTCCCATCAGGCCAAGAAACTGTTGCATATAGGGGCGCAGATAGTCACTTTCACCGATCTCATGGACACCGCCCATGGCACTGACCAGAAAGACCTGCTTGTTTTCCAGCAAGCCCACCGGACCGGTGTCGGTGTATTTGAACGTGGACCCGGCGCGGGCCACATGATCGTTCCAGGCCTTCAGCATGGAGGGCACGGAAAAATTGTACATGGGCAGACCGATGATCAGTATATCCGCCGCTTTCAGTTCCGCGATCAGCGCATCGGAGAAATCCACTTTCTGCTGCTGACTGTCGCTGCGGTCCGCCTCGGGGGTCATCAGCGCCTGCAGCCAGGGCCCGTCGACATGGGGAATGGGCTCGACACTGAAATCCCGCTGGCGGATGTCCAGCGCGTCCCCTGCGGCTTGCAAACGCTCAATCAGGGTGGCGACGAGCTGATTGGACACACTGTTTTCACCGAGAATGCTGCTGTTCAGTTGTAGTACCTGTTTTCCTGTCTGGGCCATGACATACCTCCTACAAAGACCTGATTAGTTGATGCAGGCTATGTTAGGGCATATTATTCGATTAAATATGCTAATATTTGCCCTCCAATGATCGAATTATTAGATCTATGTCCAGCACACTTAAAATTCCTCGTATCTCACTGGAGCAATGGCTCACCTTCAAGACCGTGGTGGACCGGGGCTCCTATGCCGCTGCCGCCGAGGCCCTGAACAAGAGCCAGTCCTCGGTAAGCTATGCCATCAGCCAGCTCAACAAGCATTTGCCGGCACCGGTGCTGAGTCTCAGCGGGCGCCGCGCCGAACTGACTGACACTGGCCAGGCCCTCTATCATCACGCCGAGCAATTACTGAACCAGGCCTGCCAGGCGGAAACCGTGGCCAGCTCCATGGCCGCCGGGGTGGAGGCCGAAGTTACCCTGGCTTTGGACAGCCTGCTGGCTGTGGAAGAGCTGGTGTGCGGCTTTGAGGATTTTTCCCGGCGCTTTGCCAACACCCGCATCCGGGTGCTTGAGACTACCCTGTCCGGCACCACTGAAGCCCTGCTGGAAAGGCAGGCCGATATTGTCATCAGCGCCACCCTGCCACCCGGCTTCAGCAGTCCAATCCTGCGCCAGATTGAAATGATTCCGGTCGCTGCCCCCACACACCCGCTGGTGAAGGACCGGGACCAGGTATCGGAGCTGGAACTTCGCAGCCACCGGCAAGTGGTGCTGCGGGACAGCGGCTCCCATCGGGAAGTGGATTCAGGTTGGTTGCAGGCACAGCAGCGTTGGACCGTCAGTCATTTCTCCAGCAGTATCAGGATTGTTCGGTCGGGTCTGGCTTTTGCCTTTCTGCCCCAAAACTGGGTCAAGGAAGAGCTGGGCAGTGGTCTTCTTGCCCGCATTCCCCTGGCGGAAGATCTGCGGCGCAGCCTGCCACTGTATATGCTGCTGGCGGACCAGCAGGCCGCGGGGCCCGCCACTCGGGAACTGTATGCCTTGCTGACCGATTCCTTGCTGGAGGGCTGAATCAGGGTTGATCGGCCAATAGCTGCAACATGGCGAAGTTGTTGCTGGCCAGTTTTTCCTGCTCAAGGATTTCCGGGCGGGCAAAATGATAGCCCTGAAAATAGTCGAAACCGATGTCCTTGCAGTGATGAAACTGCTCACTGGTTTCAATACGCTCGGCGATCAGGGATTTACTGCTGCGCACCAGGGTCTCCACCTTGCGCGCCAGCAGCTTGGGATCGATGGTGCTGATATCGATCTTGATGATGTCCACCAGATGGCTCATGCGCTGCCATTTCTGATTGAAGTCGAAATCATCCAGTGCCAGGCGATAGCCCTGTTCTTTCAGCTCGGTGCACACCTTCACCAACTCGTCATTGGGCTCAACGGTTTCCATGATCTCAACGATGATGCGCTCGGGCTCAAAGAAGGTGGGAAATTTGTTGAGCAGGGAGTGCTGGGGGAAATTGATGAAGGCCAGATTGGCACCCACCAGTTTCTCAAGCTCCAGAGAGAGCTGGGTACGGGAGACCAGATCGGTGTTGGCCTCGTGGAGCGGAACTTCCGGGCAGGCGTTTTCCCAGCGATCGCGGAACAGCAGTTCATAGCCGGCGATCTGGCACTGGGGCCCGACTATGGTTTGCCGGGCGACGTAGGTCTCTGCTCTGTCGGTGTTCCAATCCATAAAACTGACTGGCAATGCACAGGCTCGTGACACCTGGGAGATTGCAGGAGAATTTGCGGCATTATACAAAATTCAGGCAGGTTTCTCAGCCCGTCTTTTTCAGGACCCGGTCGCAGCTGAGCCCCTATTCAGCTTCTATTAATTCCGAATGCTTAGGATTCAGTCTGGCAATCCTTCAATTCAATGGTGCTGAGCATGTTGTTAACACTGTCTGCAGATAGAACCAGAAAACTTCCACTTACTGCCTGGCTGGGCCTGGCCAGTCTGGGCCTGCTATTGCTGTTGCCGGCCCACTCGGCCTCCGCCGATTCCTGGTATGGCTTTGGCCGTCATTATGATGGCTGGCGTTATGGTGCGGATCGCTATGACTATCCAACCGGGCGGGCCTGGCGGGATCCCTACCGCTACCGCGATAACAGCTTCAGTATTTCCTGGGGTCGCTCCTGGTCCCATAACCGCTACCGTGATCGCTACCTTGATCGTTACTACGATCGCCGCCACTGGCGCAGCTACAACCGCCAGCACTGGCATTCCCACGATGGTGATGTAGCTGCCTCTCTGGTGGGAGGATTGGTACTGGGGTCTTTGCTAAGCCATGCGGTGCAACCGCGCAGCACTGTCGTCTACAGCGCGGAACCGCAGCGCCGGGTAATACGCAGCAGTCGGGTCTCCAGTCGCCGATCCATTGACCGCTCACCGAGCGCGGCTACTGGCAGCAGACTGCTGCGTGACCTTGAGGGCCGCTGTTTTGAGATCGGCTACGATGCTGCCGGCAATCAGCAGCGCATTCAGGTGGAGGATAGTCGTTGCCATTTCTAGGAAAGCCCTGATCGGGGCTCAACTGACGCTGATTAGTCGTTATAATCATGGCCCTGAAGCGCCTGGCGATGAGAACAGCGTCGCCCTGCAACTGGCTGATCTGAAACCGAAACCACAGAAAAGTAACCGCCGCTATGCTCCGATCAATTTACCTGCTGCTTGCCGCACTGGCCTGCGTCGCCTGTGCCACTTCGCCACTGGACCGCCGCCAGGTGGTGCTGTACTCGGATCAGGACATGGCGCGCCAGGGGGAACAAGCCTACCGGGAGATGCAGGCCCAGGTCCCAATTTCCAGCAATCAGAATGAAATCAGCTTTGTTCAGTGTGTGGCCGATCATGTCGTTGCCGCGCTCAGCCAACAGCAGCGCGCCAATCTTGATTGGGAGGTCACGGTTTTCGACCAGGACCAGGCCAATGCCTTTGCCCTGCCGGGCGGCAAGATTGGTGTCTATAACGGCCTGCTTGATGTTGCCGTCAACCAGCATCAACTGGCGGCGGTGATGGCCCATGAGGTAGGCCATGTGCTGGCCAATCACAGTAATGAACGGGCCAGCCAGTCGACCCTGCGTAATGTGGGCATCGCCGCGGCGCGCATTCTTGGCGCTTCTGACACCGCCGTGGAAGTTCTGGACCAGGGCACGCAACTGGGTATTTTTCTGCCCTTTAACCGTACCCAGGAAAGCGAGGCAGATGTTATTGGCGTTATGATGATGGCTGAGGCTGGCTTCGATCCCGAGCAATCCATCCTGCTCTGGGAAAACATGAATGAGGTGGGCGGCGCGCGACCACCGGAGTTTCTATCCACTCACCCGTCACCCGAGACCCGTATAGCCGAGCTGCAACGCATGATGCCCAGCGCCAATAATGTGATGGCGGCCGCCAGGGCCCAGGGCCGCAATCCCGATTGCGTGTTTATCCGGCAGTAGCGCCAGCCCCACTATAAGTGCCAGCTGGCACTGTTTTATTGCTTCTCTATCCTGGGCCAGTTCTGGTCAGCCTGCCGGATATAATTGTCGATGTCCTGCTGGAACCGCTCGTTGATGCGGCGATTGTAGTTCAGGTAGAGCTTGCCGTTGTGAATGGTCCATAGATCCGGCTCGGCACTGGCGGTCTCGCCGTTGGCGACGGCGTAGGCACAATAACCACCGTATTGGGGCGCATAGGCTTCCGGATCAGCCCTGAACAGATCAAGATGAGCCTGGGACGCAAACTTCCACTCGGCCCCCATGTAATCGAAACTGAATTCATCCAGCCCCTTTACTGGTTTACCCTCGGTGAAATATGCCACGGCGTCGTAGCCCTTGATAGCTTCGTTGCTGAAGAAGCCGGTATAGACTGGATCGATATCGGCGCGAGCAGTCAGACTGATTCCCATCGCCAATAGAAAGATCGCCAGTTTGTTGCCTGTTTTCATCATCACCCTCGCCTCCTGTCCTGTTTCCGGGCACATTGCCAACGCAGCCGCGGCAAAGCAGTAGACCATTCAGGGAGGGAAAACTTTCAGATGATTTTCGCAGGCAAAAAAACGGGGTTGCCCTGTTTAAGCGACAACCCCATCCCTGCTTGAGAACCGTTTGTCAGACCGGAGCAGTCTCGATTGCTCTGTCTGTCCAACGTGGTTCTATAAAACCATAGCCCTGTTGGGCCGAACTTGACCTGGATCAAAGCTGCGTCTCATTGATTGCATTGCCGCCAGAAAGCTCCGAATCAGGCCATAACTGCTGATCACCCACATTACTAAAGCATTTACTTTGCTATGCTTGCCCATGCGCACCGATCCGGGCCCGGGGCAGAGCAAAATAAATACGCAGCCGACTCTTGTGACACACAATATATAGTGGTATTGTTCGTTCCGAATCACAGCATAGTGGTTTTTCACGCGTAAAAACCACTTGGGTGCAGCCCTCCACACCTCAATAGTTCTGCACCCCTGTGCTCCTTGAGTACCCCGCCCTCTAAAGGCCTACACCCTGGACATAGAGGGTCGGGGAGCTCTTTTCCCCCTCTTTGCAATAGCATCCCTTGCCAACCTGTTTATGGGTTCTGCAGACGGCAAAAAGCCTGTGCTGTCAGACCGGCTTTGCCCCGCCGATGCGCCAGAACAGGCTTTTGCGATGCCCCTGACCTCGTTCAATCCTGCCGGGAAAGATGCACATCCATTTGCGGGAACGGGAAGGACAGGCCCTGTTCGGGAAAAGTCTTGTAGACCGCTTCATTCATGTCGAAATTCACGCCCCAGTAGTCGGCAGCATTGACCCAGACTCGCACCACTATATTCACGGAATTGTCGGCCAGGGCCTGCAGCGCCATAAACGGTGCCGGCTCCGCCAGAATCCGCTTGTCATCAGCGATCAGCTTGCCCAGTACTTCATAGGCCTTGTCCACATCGTCGCCATAGGCAATGCCGAAGGTCCAGTCCACGCGGCGATTTTCCTGGGTGGAGAAATTAATCATGGAACCGGTGGCCAGGGGGCCATTGGGAATCAGTACCGTCTTGTTATCCGGCGTGGTCAGCACGGTGATAAAAATCTGGATTTCCTTGACGACGCCGGAGTAACCCTGGGCTTCGATGAAATCACCCACTTTATAGGGTTTGAACAGCAGGATCATGACGCCTCCCGCAAAGTTTTGCAGGGTGCCGGACAGAGCCAGGCCCACCGCCAGACCGGCGGCACCGAGAATGGCTACGAAAGAAGTCATCTCCACGCCCAGCATGCCCAGGGCGGTGATATAGACCATCACCTTGAGCAGAATGGAAATCATACTGCCCAGAAAACTGCGCAGGGAAGGATCGACATTGCTGCGCTCGAACATGCGACGCACAAAGCCGTTGATGATACTGACTATCCACAATCCCACCAGTAATGTGGCCAGACCTGCCAGCAGTTTGAGGCCATAGGTCATGGCCAGGGCAGTCAGTTCATTGGTATCGAAATTCATAACACTCTTCCCCGAAACAGTTATTGCGAAAATAAAAAAGGAAGGCCGTGGCCTTCCTCTCGTTTATAACAAGTTAAACCTGACGATTCTATGACATCAGCGTTTTTCCAGTTGCACGGCACTGGCCACCAGCGAGTATTCACGCACTTCTCCGTGCATTTCCAGAGTCGACCGGGCACCGGCATCCTGGGCATAGTGCTCGGCCTGCTCGCCGCTCAGTACATGCTCGCTCAACACGCCATAGACCACCGTACGCTGCATGCTGGTTTCAATGGGCACGAAGAAGCCGTAGTCCTTGAAGGTGATGCGGGCATAGCTGTCGCCGTCCACCAGGATCATCCAGCAGCCCTTGGCCTGGCACACCTCGGTGACCTCTCCCATGACCTTGACTGTGGCCTGTCTTGTATCGCCAAGACTGGCAATGGCGTCGCGCAGAGAGACAGCAGCACTGTCTGTCGGCATCGCCTCGCCAAAACTCTGATCGGGGCTGAAGGTCTGGTCGGCGACAACACTGTAGCTCAGTGACAGTGTGAGAGCCGCCAGAATTGCAGTAACTGTTTTCATGAACATCTCCTTGAGAACCCCGTTAAAAATGTTGGCGGACCAGGCCGGTCCGGGAGGCTAGAGCGGCATTTATTAAGCAATATTTCCCCCGGCGGGTCAATTCCTGGCCCTGCCAACTTACCTTGAACGCACCGGGGGCGCGTCATATCATCGAGACCGGCTTGCCCGCTGGCAAAGAGCAGCAAACCACAACAACAGCCAACAAAGAACAACAAAAACAAGGAACAACAAAAACAAGGAACAATAATAATGATTGTTTACGGAGTTGCCCTGCTTTCCGCCTGCCTCATTTTCGGCATGCTGATTGGTGAAGCCCTTGGCGTGATGCTCGGCGTCGAGGCCAATGTCGGTGGTGTCGGTATCGCCATGCTGTTTCTGGTGCTGGCCAGTAATTCCAGACAATTCAAGACCCTGACCGAAGGATCGGCCGGCGATGGCATCAAATTCTGGAGTGCCATGTATATTCCCATAGTGGTGGCCATGGCAGCACGCCAGAATGTGGCGGCTGCCGTGGATGGCGGCTTGCTGGCCTTGCTGGCCGGGGTAGCCGCGGTGGTGGTGAGCTTTGCCCTGGTGCCGGTTCTCAGCAAGATCGGTAAATCCGCTCCCGGCCAGCAACCCCAGGACGGAGGGCCGGCCTGATGGAAATTTTCGAAACGGTCTTTGTCCGCAATAATCTCATCGTCGCCTTCGCCCTGGTGGGGGTCACCATCTGGTTTTCCTATTTACTGGCTGACAAGCTGACCCAGGGTCGCATCCATGGCTCAGCTATCGCCATTGCCCTGGGCCTGGTGGCCGCTTACTTCGGCGGCATTGCCACTGGTGGTAATACCGGCCTGGCCGATGTGGCCATGCTGGGTGGCATTGGCCTGATGGGCGGCGGCATGCTGCGGGACTTTGCCATTGTTGCCACCGCCTTCGGTGTACAGCTCAGTGAATTGAAGAAAGCGGGGCTGGCGGGTGTAATCTCCATTTTTGCCGGGGTCATTGTTTCTTTCGTGGTGGGCGCCGCCATCTCGGTGATGTTTGGTTATACCGACCCGGCCGAGATCACCACAATCGGAGCCGGCGCAGTCACCTATATCGTCGGCCCGGTGACCGGTGAGGCCATCGGCGCCTCCAATGAAGTGATTACCCTAAGCGTTGCCGCTGGACTGGTGAAATCGATTCTGGTGATGATCGGCACGCCGCTGGTGGCCCGTTTTATAGGCCTGGACAATCCCCAGTCCGCGATGGTGTTTGGGGGTCTCATGGGCACCACAAGTGGGGTCGCCGCCGGCCTGGCCGCCACCGACCCGAAACTGGTTCCCTACGGCGCCATGACTGCTACCTTTTATACTGGCGTGGGCTGTCTGCTCGGACCGTCGATCCTCTTTTTTATTGTCAATGGCATGTTTTAAACCGTTACCAGATCACAGGATTTAGCAATGAGCAACGACTCTTTTCCCCAACTTCGCAATAACAGCAGCAAGACCGCCCTGGTAGAAGGGGACAAGTCTTACACTTACGCCGAGGTGAATGAGCGCATCGACCGTTTCGCCACCGGCCTGTTGGCTGACAGGCAGGACCTGCAGGAAGAGCGGATCGCCTTCTTCCTGCCAGCCAGTCTGGATTATGTCACCACCATGCACGGCGTGTGGCGTGCCGGCGGTATTGCGGTGCCTTTAAATGTGGCGTCGGCAGTTGCCGAGCTTGACCATTACCTGAGCTGCGCCAGTGTTACCCGTCTGGTCACCAGCCCCGAATATCTGGAATCTTTGCAGGCTCTCTGCAAGGATCTGAACGTGCAATTGCTGACGGTGGATGACGTGATCGCCAGCGAGACGGGCGCACTGCCGGAGATTAGCGATGATCGCCGGGCCATGATGCTGTTCACCAGTGGCACCACCAACAAGCCCAAGGGCGTGGTTAGCACCCACAAGACCATTCGCGCCCAGATCACTACCCTGCTGGAGGCCTGGGCCTGGAGTGAGGATGATGTGATTCCCCTGTTCCTGCCCCTGCACCATATTCACGGCATCATCAATATTCTCAGCTGCGGCCTCTGGGCCGGCGCCACGGTACACCTGTTTGCCAAATTTGATATTCCGAAAATTACCGATGAAGTCATCGCCGGCACCTACAATGTGTTCATGGCGGTGCCTACCATCTACGTCAAACTGATTCAGTATTTTGAAGGCATTGATGCCGAGCGGGTGATCAGGATTTGCAATGGCTTTCGAGCCATGCGCCTGAATATTTCCGGCTCCGCAGCCTGTCCGGTGAAACTGTTCAATCAGTGGCAGGAACTCACTGGTCAGGTGTTGCTGGAACGCTATGGCATGACCGAGATAGGCATGGGTATCTCCAATCCCTATGATGGCGAGCGCCGTGCCGGTTATGTGGGTCAACCGCTGCCGGGGGTGGACTGTCAGCTCTTCAATGAAGACCATGAGCCGGTCACCGAAGAGGGCTCGCCCGGCGAGATTCGCATCAAGGGAGACAATGTATTCCTGGAATACTGGGACAACGAAAAAGCCACCACAGAAAGTTTTCGGGATGGCTGGTTCTGTACCGGCGATGTGGCAGTGGTTGAGGATGGCTATTACCGCATCATGGGCCGCTCCTCGGTGGACATCATCAAGTCTGGCGGCTACAAGCTGTCGGCACTGGAAATCGAAGGCGTGCTGCTGACCCATGAAGCCATCGCCGAGGTGGCTGTGATCGGTGTGGAGGATGAGACCTGGGGCGAGGCTGTTGTCGCCGTAATCGGCCTCAGGGATGACGCCAGTCTCGACTACGAGTCCCTGAAACAATGGTGCGACGGCAAGATGTCTGCCTACAAGATTCCCAAGGCCATCAAGATCGTCGATGCCCTGCCCCGCAATGCCATGGGCAAGGTGACCAAGCCAGCGTTGAAGAAATTACTCTGACAGAACCCGGATTCCCGCGGCGGCCTGCCCGTAAACCGCAGTGAGTAGCACAGTGCCCGGGGCTTGCCTGTGGATTCTGTGCCTGGGCTGTATTCACCATTGATAAGGACCACATTCACAAGCCGCCGTGCGTTTAGGCGCCACAAGCTTTAAAATAGCGCCATCGATTCACCACAAAGAAGAGCTTCCAGTCCTTTGAAAACCGAATTTTTGGGCAAAACCCTGTCCGGCCCCTTCACCATCCCCTCCGGGATCGTTACCTGCTCCGCCAATATCATCCAACGGTTCTTCGATACCATGCCCGAGGTGGGCGTGCTCACCACCAAGAGCATTGGCCCCGAACCCCGTCTGGGCTATCGCGAACCGATCCTGACCCAGTATGAGCCCGGCCATTTCACCAACGCCGTTGGCCTGACCAATCCCGGCGCCGACAAGTCCGCCGAGTTGCTGGCGGAACTGAGCATTCCTGAGGACCGCTTCCTGCTGATTTCCATCTTTGGCGGCAGTGTCGAGGAATATGTGGAAGTGGCGAAGAAGCTGGCGCCCTATGGCGACGGCCTGGAACTGAATCTGTCCTGCCCCCATGCCAAGGGTTACGGCATGGCCATGGGCCAGGACCCGGATCTGGTAAAGGAAATTGTGGCCTCGGTAAAGGCGGCCGTGGATATTCCGGTGATTCCCAAACTGACGCCCAATGTGCCGAATATCGAGGACATTGCCCGGGCCGCCGCAGTGGGTGGCGCCGATGCCATCTGCGCCATTAATACCATGGGCCCGGAATGCTTCACGGCTCACGGCCACCCCATTCTCAGTAATGAAAAAGGCGGTCTGTCCGGCAAGGGTATCCTGCCCCGCGCTCTGGAATGTGTAGAAGCCATCAAGGCCAGCGTGGATATTCCCGTTATTGCCTGTGGCGGCATTTCCAGCGCCGCCAATGTGCGCCAATTCCAGCAGGCGGGTGCCACCGTCATTGGCATCGGCTCGGCCCTGATTGGCATGACCACCGCCGAGATCGGTCATTATTTCCGGGTGCTCAGCCAGGATCTTGAAGACGGACAGGAGAATGCCGAAGCCCTGGTGCGCTATGACGTGGATATGTCCTTCAAGCCGGTAACCCTGGTGAAGAACGAACGGGTCACCGACGACATCTGCATCCTCACGTTCAAGGAGAAGGTGGCGGTGGAAGCCGGCCAGTTTATCTTCCTGTGGATTCCGGGCCTGGGGGAGAAACCTTTTTCTGCCCTGACTGATGACCCCTTCTCACTGGTGGTGATCGATCTGGGACAATTCACCAAGGCCTGTATGGACCTGCAACCGGGGGTGGAAGCCTATGTACGCGGCCCCCACGGTAATCCGGTAGCGCCCGATGACGATGCCCGCCTGATGTGTGTGGCCGGTGGTACCGGCCTGGCGGCGGTGTATCAGATAGCCCGTGATCATGGCAATGCCGAGATCTTTATGGGTGCCCGCAGCGCCGAGCGTCTGTACTTTATGGATGAGTGCGCCAAAATCAGCGAGTTGCATATCGCCACCGACGACGGCAGTGAAGGCTTGCATGGCCTGGTAACGGAATTGCTGGAGCAGCGCCTCAAGCAGTTAACCGAAGCTGAACTGGAAAACCTGGTGTTCTACAACTGCGGGCCCGGCCCCATGGTGCGCGCCGCCGAGGCTGTGCAGCGCAAGTACTGTGCACCGGAGCAGATCTACAACGCCATTGATTACCTGACCAAATGTGGTGTCGGCATCTGTGGCGCCTGCGATGCCCCGGACGGCCGCCGGCTGTGTGTGGACGGCCCCTTTCTCGATGCCGCCGACAGCAGCAAAACCGGCGCCTGAACCAGGCAGCAGTCCCTAGAAGCCGGGCTTGATGCCAGCGATGGCAAAGATCGCCAGGATGGTTGCCAGGGCGGCAATGAAAAACACCGTGCGCGTCTGTTTGGTTTTGCCGCGCTTGAGTGCAAAAACCCCCAGCACGATATAAACCACCAGCAGCACCACCTTCAGGGTGACCCAACCCACCACAAAGGGATAAAAGCCGGTGACGATAGCCAGCATGATGGCGGTCAGCAACAGCAGGGTGTCGTTGATATGGGGCAGAATGCGGACCGGCTTTTTCTGCAACATGGGCGATTCCTTCAACATCCAGAACCCCCGAAGTGAGAAGCCCAGCAAGGACAGGACCGCGAATGTAACGTGTAAGTGCTTGAGTATGATGTAAGTATTCATGGGGTCGCTATGCTACACCGGTTGCCGACATAACTGAATCACTGACGCCGTTTTTATCACCTGGCAAGCAGGGCCGGGGTGAAGCGCCAGCCCGCCGGGTTCTATACCCCCAGAGTGCATTTCACCACTTCATAATTGGTGCTCTAATACGGCTCTCAGGCCGCACAACCGACAGCGGTCATAACAACAACCCAGGGGGGAACAATGTTGAAATCACTGAAAGGGCTGCTTGCCCTGTGCCTGGCACTGAGCCTGGCTTTGCCCGGCAGTCTTGTGTTCGCCGATATCGACCAGGCACGCCTGGACGCTGCCAAAGCGGATCTGCAGGCCCGCATCGAGGCGGACAAACTCTCCGGTGCGGTGCTGATGGTGGCCCAGGATGGCGAAGTCCTGATGCATGAAGCACTGGGCTACCAGACTGTGGAAGACCAGGTGCCCATGAGCACCGACAGCATCTTTCGCATCTTTTCCATGACCAAGCCGGTCACCGGCACGGCCCTGATGATGCTCTATGACGAGGGCCTGTTTGAGCTGGATGATCCGGTTGAACAGCATTTACCGGAACTGGCTGGCATGCAGGTGTTTGTCGGCCAGAACGAAGACGGCAGCTGGCAAACCGAGCCCGCCGATCATCCCATGACAGTGCGTGAACTGATGAGCCATACCGGTGGCCTGCTGTATACCCCGCCGCTGTCCAATGGCCCCATTGCCATGGCCTATGCCGAGGCCGGCATCATGAATCTGCCGGAAGTTACCCTGGCGGAGTCCATGCCGGCCCTGGCGGATATTCCCCTTGCCTATCAGCCTGGCAGCCAGTGGGTCTACAGTATCTCGGTGGACGTGCAGGGCTATATGGTAGAGCGTCTGTCGGGCCAGTCTTTCGATGACTTCCTTAAGGAACGTCTGTTCGAACCCCTGGGCATGGATGACACCGGCTTCTATGTGCAGCCGGAAGACGCAGACCGTCTTGCCGGGCAATACCGGCCGCTGGACGACGGCAGCCTGCAACGCACCGATACCGGCGCCTTTCTCAATCCTCCAAAATTTCTGTCCGGTGGCGGCGGTCTGACCTCCACGGCGGCGGACTATATGAAGTTTGCCCAGATGCATTTAAATGGGGGCGAACTGGATGGGGTGCGGATTCTGTCGGAAGAAGCCGTGCAGTTGATGCGCAGCAATCAGTTGCCTGAAGGCGTGCCCAATATCGGCCAGCTCTACCCAGGCAATGTGTTCGGCCTGGACTTTGCCATCGTCGAAAACCCGGAGGCCTACCAGGGTGCTTCTGAGGGCACCCACTGGTGGTGGGGTATCGCCGGCTCCTGGTTCTGGATTGATCCGGTTGAGAATATCGTTTTCATTGGCATGATCCAGAACGATGATATTCTCTATTCCTTGCAGGTTCATGGCGCCGCCCGGGCTGCCATCTATCGTTAGCCAGAGCATTCCGGCCTGCATCGACGGCACCCAAAGCCGGGCACTCTGCCCGGCTTTTTTATGCCTGGCCTTGCCCCTGAACTTGATCAAGCTCAAGACATTGCGTGGCAGCTATACCTAGTATTGAATAACAGGACAGGAGAAACAGACGATGTACAAGAAAATTCTGGTCGCTATCGACTTTTCAGACACCAGCCCGAAAGTCATTGAACGTGCCCTGGAACTGGCAGGTGATACCGCCAGGCTGGAACTGGTGCATGGTGTCGAGCCGATCCCCACCGTCTGGGGCATGGAGTCCTATGCCATGGACCCCACCGAGTTGCAGGAAAAAATCCTCAGCAGTGCTGGCGAGAGTCTGGCGGAACTGGCAGGCAAATACGGTATCAAAGCAGAGAAGCAGCATATTGTGCTGGGCTCACCGGCGACTGAGATTCGTGTGCTTCAGGAAAAACTCGGGGCCGATGCCATTGTCATCGGCAGTCATGGCCATTCCGGCTGGAAGCTGATATTGGGCGCCACCGCCAATAAACTTTTACATGGCGCCAAGTGTGACGTGCTGACTGTTTTTGTAGGAAAGGATTAAGTAGACTGCCAGAGATCCTGTCAGCAGAAGGGAAAAATCGTGCGCCCGGTCTTCTTTGTTCTTGCCCTTGCGGGCCTGAGTTTTGTTCCTGTCAGTTTATTTGCCCAGTCCACATCATTGTGGACACTGCCACAGACGCAGCTTTCCAGCCCGGCACTGCAATCACTGGTGGAGCCGGATCTGCTGGCCAGCAGTGCAGCCATTCAAATCAATACCGGAATCCTGGACACACTGGCTCCGGGCCAGCGTTTTACCCTTGCTATTGCCAGCGGGCAAGAGTCTGAGTTCACTGTGCAGTCCAGCGAAGGGTTTGCCAATGGCGACCGTAGCTGGCTATTGCGCGGCGCCGATGGCAGCCAGCTGGTACTTACCGCCAGCCCGACAAACCTGCAGGGCAAACTGCAGCTGGGCAGTATCAAATATGACTTGAAGGCACTCAGGCCAGCGGGACAGGCGTATTTTAGCGGCTGGCTGTACTCCTATCGCCCGGACTTGCCAATCAAGCCCCATGATGCTGCCGGTGTTGATCTGGCCGAGACCGATAAATTCCGCGATGTACTGGCCCTGTCAGGCTCTGATGTCAGTATTGAGCAAACTGTGTCTGAAGAATACGCCGAGGTGGGGGATTTACTCAGCGTGGATATCAGCATCCGCAATAATCTGGCCAGCAGCCTGAGTAACGAACAAGTCACGGTTTATTTTATTCTCGAAGACAGCAGCCTGGTGTCGGTGGACAGCCCCTGTAACAGCAGCTCGATCAGCGGCCAGCCCACCATCGAATGCCTGATCTCTGCGCTGGCTCCCGGTGCCAGTTTTGAATTCAGCTATACGGTGCGCCTGACTGACAGCGCCTACCCCTTCACTTCCAGCGCCGTGTTCGTCGGCGACGTTTTCGATGCCAGCAAGCACGTCCGGGATGATGCCTTTATCTATGCGCTGAAAGATACGCTCAGCGACAGCGATAACGACGGCATCTCGGATTTCAATGAAACCCTGAGTCTGACTGATCCGCTGGATATCAATTCACGGATCGCCGAGGAAGAGCTGCCGGTCATCGACCTGATGTTTCTCTATACCGATCGATACGCCGCCGAGCTCGGGCAACTGTCAGCCGAGACTGAAATCAATCATCTGGTTGCCACTACCAACAGTTACTACCTGAACAGTGGCGCCCTGCTGCGGTTCCGGCCGATCTACTATGGTCAGGTCAATTACGACGTGCAGGATTCGCTCAATGGCGCATTCACCGCCTTGCAGTCATCACAGGGCGTTTTTGCCGATACCCTGACCCTGCGTGATCAACTGGGCGCTGATATTGTTGTGCTGATAGACGGCAAGATCGGCTCAGAGAATTCCTGCGGTCTTGGTTCATTGCCCGGCCGGGGCTTCAACGGTGAGCTGTTCCACCCCTATGGCTATTCCACTGATCTGTTTGTCACTCTTTATGCGCCGGGCTTCGATCAAAGCGGTGGCTGTGACGAAGAAACCCTGGCCCATGAGTTGGGACACAACCTCGGCCTGGCACACTCACGCCGTGACAGCGGTGCCCAGGGTGCCCTGAATTGGGCGCACGGCTACGGCATTGACGGCCAGTTTTCCACCATCATGGCCTATGCCAGTCGCTTTCCCGGTGCTGAGAACCTGCCCCTGTTCTCAACACCGGACAGTACCGAGTGTAAGGGCCTGGCTTGTGGTGTCAGCCGCGATGATCTGGAGCAGGGCGCCGATGCCGTACATGCCCTGAACCATTCCCGCTTCCAGGTGGCTGCCATCCGGGACTCCCGGGTGCTGGATGTTGCCAGCCTGGACCCTGACAACCCAAGTGCGCTGTTAATGTTCGGTGGCGCTTCCAGCAATGGCGTCGACAAAAGCAGCTTCGCGCCCAGTGAAAGCATTGATGTGAATGCCACACTCACGATTCCGGGTGAACACGTTGGCGAAGTGGGCAATACCTATGTGGTGATCTCGGTGGCGGGGGCAGGTCTTTTCTATGTCGACAGTAATGGTGCCTACCAGAGCTGGAACGGTGAGTTCGCAACCCTGGGCAGCTTTAGTGGTGAGCGAGCCCTGAACAGAACCGAGCAACTGACTGCATTCAGTAATTTCGTACCGGCAGACTTTGCTGTTTCAGGAATCTCGGTACAGGTGTTCTTTGCCTACTCGGTCAGCGAGCCTTACAGCTTCATCTACAGCAGCGAAGGCCTATCGTTCTCGATTCAGTAACTGTCTGGCGATTCCGCTTGGTCCGGTCCCCGACCTGCGGCATCTCGCCCGCGGCGCAGGGCCTCGGCGGTTCTGCCTGACAGGCCGCCATCGAGACCCACTGTCACGAAACGAAAGCCCTGTTCGAGGCGCTCGGATACAGTATTCTGATTGGTAGTGATGGCGCAGGCCACGCCCCGTTCGAGGCAGGCTGCCAGCACCTGTTGAATCGCTGTCTCCACCTCTGGCGCTGACGCACTGGCAAAACCCATGTCGGCACTGAGATCCGCCGGGCCGATGAAAATAACGCCAATGCCCGGCACCGACAGGATGTCGTCAATGTTTTCCACGCCCTCACGGGTTTCTATCTGGATGATGGCCAGCAGTTCCCCGTTCGGGTCCAGAGGCCAGACATCGGCTCGCTCGGTATAGTCGTTAATACCCCAGTACCAGACGGCATTGGAGGGGTTTCGGCCCCTCAGTCCACGAGGCTCGTAATCAGGCGCGCCATTGAGCTGGGGATAGCGGCTGGCTCGCACCGCCATCTCTGCCTGCTCTGCAGTACTTATAGAGGGATACATGACCCCAAAAGCACCGACATCCAGCACCTGTTTGGCCTGGGCCAGCAAGTCTTCCTGACCCGTGGCCGGTATGCGGACGATGGGTACGACATCCGGTTGCAGGCTAGCCTTTTCCAGCAAGGCCCTTTTGTCTGTCATACCCAGCAGGAAACTGCGCAGGCTCTCGACATCGAAAGGCGCATGCTCCATGTCGATGATGACAAAGTCCAGACCGGAACGGGCCAGGGAACGGGCATTATTGAGGGAATAGTCGAAGGCCAGAATTCCGAAGGCAGGCTGCTCGGCTTGAAGTAACTCAATGGCCTTGTTCAGGCGCGGGGGCTGCGCCTGGGCTGTTGCTGCCCAGCCCGTCGCGAGGACGGCGAGCAGGGCAGTATTGAACAGGCGATTGATCATTGCTGACTAGCGGGCAACCCAGGGAGGATCGATCAGATGCTCCGGATTGGCATCCGCCCTGGGTACAAATTTCTGCGTACGGCCATACTGATTGTCGCCGCCAAACAGATTGCCATCGGGGTCTACCGAAAAGGTATGCACTTCCAGGTAACCATGGGGAAGGTCCGGTGGCACCAGCCAGGTGTACTGAATATTGCCTTCGAAATCGAACTTCACAAAGCGCAGCGGCCCAAGATCGGTGATCCAGAAACCATCGTCGTTAACGATGATGTCCAGGGGCAATGTCAGGGGCGATCCAATGGAGCGTTCAAACTCGATCACAGCAGGATCGTCGGTAGTGCGGAACAGATTCACTTCACCACCGGATCGGTCGGTTACCAGGATGCGGCCTTCGGGCCCGACACCCAGAGAATGGATGGTATTGAACTGACCGGGACCATCACCCCGGCCACCGAATTCACCGAGGTAATTCATGTCCGCGTCATAGATGATGACCCGGTGGTTGTCGAGACCATCGGCAACCAGAATGCGGCCATCTGGCAGAAAGGCAACATCCTGGGGACGGCCATAATGGGTGGCATCGGTACCCGGTACTCCTTTCTCGCCATAGGTGGCCACCACTTCACCGCCATCATTGCTGATGACGTAAATCTGGTGAAAGGTTTCATTGACCAGCCAGAGCTTGCGCTCGGGATCATAGGGGTTGATCCTGATGCGGTGTGGCCCCGGACCCTCCGATCCCTCACAGAGATAGTCCAGATGGTTCCAGATTTCGATCGGCTCGCCTTCGCCATTGACTGTGTACAGACAGTTTTGCCAGGTGCGACGATTGGCATCAGTCAATACATTGATGCCGATGGAACCGGCGAAGCCCAGATACTCATCAGGTATTGGAAAAGGCAGCACCGTTTCGCCCCGCTGGGCAATGATGATGCGATCCGGGCTTTCTGCCCAGATACCGCTGTTGCCACCAAAGGCAAAGCCGTCCTCCTGAAATACATCCGCCCAGAACGGCACCAGATCATAGGGGCTCTCGCCGATAGGGCCGCGGGCATTACCCTGATTCTGGGCATGAAGTGAAAGGGGAAGGCTGACAGCTAGTGCCGCCGCAATAGCAGCAAAGACGGCTGAAGTGCGCATGAGAACTGGTCTCCCGAAGCGGATCCCGCAGGATCTTGTTGTTTTAATTGGGTCTATCATTGCATAACCGGGTTTTGATGCAAGTTACAATCGGTGACAAGTCAGGCTGGAAGTGGCGGGATTCGGGTTGAATGAGTTGCAAGGAGGCTGCACTTGCCGCGCTTTTTCGCTAAAGTCGGAGCCATAACTGCTACTGGAATACCAATATGAAAACGCTCAATAGCATTCTGTCAGCCAGCCTGTCTGGCTTGCTGCTCGCACTGCTCACAGCGCTGCCGGCTGTGGCCCAGGACAATGCCGAAGACGGCGAAGTCGTGGTGATCGCGGAATTGAATCGCGCCGAGGTGACACAGTTCATTGAGGAAGCCGAAGACCAGCTCTATGCCATCTTCAATGCCAATAATGATGATGATCGCTTTGATATCGAATGTGGCGATTTCACGCCCACTGGCTCCCACATCAAACAACGGGTCTGTGAGCCACGCTTCATGCGCGAGGCGAGAGCCGAAAATGTCACCGACAGCCGCTTTACCGATCAGACTCTGCTGACGGACACTGGCCTGCGCGCGGATCAGCAGGCCAATTACGAAGCACTACAGGGAAAAATGGAAGAGTTAACCAGGAACAATGCCCAGTTTCGCGAGATCGCCGGCATTCTGCAGCAGTTGCGCGCCCGGCTGGCTCAACTCACCGACTGATCTGAATCTCTGGCAGCCGGCTTGCTGTTGTCTTCGACGGCAGCAAGTTCCGACATTTTAACCACCGAATCATGCATCTTCTGCAAGGTTTCCTGAAAACGGCGTGCATCTTCAGAACCGGTATCCTTGGCAATGGCCGCATTGTTCAAATCACGAATGAGATCAATCATGCGATCGCCTTCCTCGCGCAGACGCAAGTAGCGCCGCTCACTGGGAAAGAGTTTCGAAGACAGGCCCCAGACGCCGGCTTCCATAATCAGGACTCCGATCAGGGCCAGCGGCAACTGGGCGCGAATATCCAGTGATCCACCCAGTATCACAGCCGAAAAAATCAGCCCGATACCAAGGCCGGTCAGGGCAATGTCTATATTGCGACGCAGATTCCTTTTCACTCTTATTCTCCTTTGGCTTGCCTGACACTTCGGCTTTCAGACTGACTAGTCACAAACCGGCCTGATCACAGGAACGCGGAAAATGCTAACCCTGTCGGCAAATCATGTACAGTGTCAAATACAGCAATGATCAGTTTGCTACATCGATCTGCAATTCGCTGCTGTACAAAAGCGCCCGATCCCTCTCTTTGGCCGATTGCAGGACTACATCCATGTCCGGACGGGCCGAGCCGGTAAAGACGATACGACCGTTCACCGACACCATGACCGGATCAGACAGGTTTACCTGTCTCGGGCTCAGCAGCAGGGTAAACTGCTCAACACCGTAGGCTGTCACATTGAACACATTGTCATCCTGGCTTACCCGCAACAGGCTCGGCCGGCCCTCTTCTTGCAGTTCGTCGATGCGAATCCAGTGATTACGGTTAAAGCGTTCAGCACTGTCAGACACCCACTGCACTTCAGCCGGAAACGGCTCGCGCGGGTTGGCACTCTTGAACGCCTCGATAGCCGGTTGCTCTTCAGCTAACCACTGGGTGTTGTGACCTCCGCCCTCGATCACCCTGAATTGATGATTCACGTCTTCCTGCTCAAGAATCTCGATGAAAGATGCAAGGGAAGCCGCCGGATAGAGAGGATCTTCCTCGCCATTGACGATATAGATGGCCTTGCCCATGAGGTTTTCAAAATAGAGGCGATAGCCGCCACCGCTCTGGGGGCTTCTCAATACGCCGGGATGACCAATATAGGCAAAAAATGCGGCCCATTCGGTGGGCTGTTTGAAGGCAAAGAACCAGGCGCCGGTACCGCCATCGGAAACCCCGGTCAGGGACACGCGGTTGTCATCCACATTATACAGGCGCCGCACTTCCCGCAGAATTTCCGTCAGGTTTTCCGCCTGCCGTTCGTGCCACCAAAAAGCTTCGTTCCAGGCCACCGGCACCACCACCAGACGATCTTCGGTCTGCAGGCTCTCATAGCCGCTGCGCCAGTAGGAATCACCCGCCGCCGGTTTGGGCCGACCGACGCCGCCATGCAACATGAAGTCAACCGGGTAGGCACGACTGGCATCATAGGATTCGGGCACCAGGATCACGTAGGGATAACTGATGCCCTCTGCTGACAGGCGCTCTTTTTCGACAATGCCGGTGGCCACCGATGCGGAAAACTCAGGTCCCAGTCCAAACCAGCGATACAGGGTAGCCGCATCACCAGCTCGCTCTTTCAGGGCCTCGCCCAATTGCTGTTGTTGCTGTTCAGACTCTGCCAGCCAGTAATCGGTAATCAGTTGCCGCGGGATTTCTTCGGCGGCCTGTGCCTTGAATAGCGGTGCACAGAGCAGCGCCAGCAATAGTGTTCCTGTACGAATCACTCTATTTCTCCACCCAATTCCATATAGACGGAACGCAGAAAGCGATCCGGATCTCCATAACGATCATTATACGCAGCAGTGGGGTCCGCTGCGGCTACTTCTTCATAACTCATGCCCTGGGCCAGCATTATGTCCACGGCATCTTTTACCTCGAGAATCAGGTCACGAAATGCCATCACATCCATGCGCGTAGAAACGACACCGTGACCCGGAACAATACGTGTATCGGGTCCGGAGGCAGCGAGCAACAGTCCCAATGCCTGCAAACTGCCATCCAGGCTACCGCCATTGGCCAGGTCGATATAGGGAAAGGCGTTGGTGCGGAAGACATCACCGGCATGAATCACATCGGAGTCGCGGAAGTGAATGAAGGAGTCACCGTCGGTATGGGCCGGAGGTACCGGAAAGGCAAACACTTCCTCGCCGTTCAGGTGCAGGGTTATGGCATCGCTATAGGTCAGTACCGGTAAAGCGGCAGCTGGCGCCTGATCCATCAGCCGCACCCTGACTTCGTCCCGGGCCAGAATCAGCACTCCCATGCGGCCAAGATTTTCATTGCCGCCGGTGTGATCACCGTGCACATGGGTATTGATTACAAACCGTATTTCGCTGTCAGTAAGCCCGGCGATGGCGGCCAGGATGCGATCGGTCAATGGTGCAAACTGGTCATCGATCATGACCACGCCGTCTTCACCGATGGACAGTCCAATATTGCCGCCAGCACCTTCAAGATACCAGACACTACCGGCAACATGATGGGGGATGATTTCTACGTCGCTGAAATCACGCTGGGCCTGGACAGCAGTGGTCGCAAACAGAAGAAGTAGCAGGCTGAGATGAGCCAAATGCCTGGGGCGCTGCTTGTTCCTGACGGACATGATCTGCCTCCTGAACGCTCGGAAAAGCACTGAGCATAAGAGCCTTGGCCGTCAATGTCCACGTCGAGCCGGTCACTGGAAAAGGATTTTCTGGCGCCGTGCGTATAAACTGCAAACCGGGTTTGACCTGCCTCCCCGTCTTTTCCTATTGTTGGCCTATGTTGTTGCCCCTGATCCACAAGTTTGCTCGCCTGCCCTGGCTGTTGCTGGCCCTGTTTTGTATTAATAGCCCTCAGCTGCTGGCCCAGGACGATTTACCGGTACTGGACCTGAATCGCCCCCTGCGCCTGGATTTTTCGGGCTCCTGGGAGAAGGATTTTGGCCGGAGCGATAAATGGGAAGATGAGTTGGGGCGAATGATGCGGATTCGCCAGGAGCAGGCAGCCCGGCAACAGGCCGGCCTGGGCGGAGGTGGCGGACCGGCAGTGTCGGTGGGCAATCTCAACCTGGGGGGTGGCCGCGGCGGCGCCAATATTGTGGATATGGCACGGTTGGCGGAATATATCTCCCGGCAGACCACGTTGAATATCGTCCAGACCCGTGAACATATTCGCATCGAACGACGCGGCGAGGCGCCCCTGATCTGTTCTCTGGAAGACGGGCCGATGGAATCTTTTACCAGCCCCCATGGCAATGAGTACTGCGGCTGGGATCAGCAACAGCTGGTCTTTGTTATCAATCTGCCCGATGAACTGGAAATACGTCACCGCTTCAGTGTCTCGGCCGATCGCGAAAACCTGCAGATGCTGACCAGTGTCAGCAGCGCCGGTTCGGCTCCCTTTAATCTGCGCCAGGCCTTTTACCGCTATGATGCCCCGGCAGAATCCTTCGACTGTGTACTGACCCTGAGTCGAGGTCGGGTTTGCAGTCAGGTAACGCCACTGCCATGAACCTTTTTTACAAACCCTTCCTCGCCGCTTTGGCCCTGCTGCTCAGCTATTGTGGCAATAGTCCGGCTCCGGCATTCGAGCCACAGCAACAGGAACCTGGTCTGGGTGCGGTGGAATTGCAACGCGTGACAGGCACAACAGCAGAGTCACCGCTGCTGGATATCGGTGTTATTGTATTTACGAGCAGTTCCCAGCGAAATGAGACTGAAAACTTCGGCGAATCGGTATTCAGTGAAGTCCGTGATAATGAAAGACACCTGCTTCCCTACAAACTGCGCCAGGCTCTGGTTGACTCCAATCACTGGGGTGCAGTGCGGGTATTGCCGGCTGCCGATCCCTCAGTCGATCTGCTGATTGATGGCCGCGTACTGATCTCCGATGGCAATGAACTGGAACTGGCCATCAGGGCCAGCGACAGCAGTGGTCGACTCTGGCTGGACAAGAGCTATCGGGACATCGCCGATGAAACTGATTACCCGGAATCCCGGGATCTGCGCCGCTATACGCCGGCGGAAATGGCCGCCAGCACCGACCCCTTTGCCGATCTCTACCGGCAGATCGCCAATGACCTGTTGCAGCAGGCCGACATGTTGTCAGCCGGGCAGCTTCGGGAAATCCGCGAGATATCCCTGCTCAGCTACGCCAATGATCTTTCACCGCAGTCCTTCGGGCATATGCTGGCTACCGACAGCGCAGGCAGGGTAAGCGTGGCCAGCCTGCCCGCCAGCAATGATCCAATGCTGGCCCGGGTAATGGATATGCGCCGGCGCCACCATCTGTTTATCGATACGGTGGATGAATATTACGAAGCCCTGCACGAGGAAATGCGCTCACCCTATCTGATCTGGCGACGCTATTCCTTCGACCAGGACCTGGCGGAACAACGGGCCCTGGAACGCGGTGCCGACCAGAGCAAGTACAGCTCCAGCAACGGCTATCTGACCCTGACTCAGCGCTATGATCGCTATCGCTGGGCCAAGATCTACGAGCAGGAATATCAGGAACTGGCGGCGGGATTCAATCGCGAAGCGGCGCCGGCAATTCTGGAACTGAATCGCCAGGTGCATGGCCTGAGCGGCACCATGGAAGAACAATACGGCCAATGGCGCCGCATTCTGCGGGAACTGTTTTTGCTGGAGACCGGCGACTGAATCACCGTCAGCAAGCCGCTGATCAATCTCTTGTCTCAGAGCCCCTGGCTTGCCATGTGGTAAAGCCACCAGAAGGCGACTGCGGTGACAACGGGAGTAAACATCAGGTAGACCATCGCTTTGACGCGTACCATACCATCCTCCTCAGGATTCAAAACTGGTTTCTATGCCAGACTCAATATAGCCCAATTTGCAGCCTTGGGGGGCCGCTGCGACACTTTGTCGCAGCCTGGGCTCGCTTTGTCGCGCAGCAATAATGTACCGCCGGGCAATGCCCGTGATTGGCCGCCTGCGGCGAAAGTGATAGATTAAAGGCAACCGGCTCAGGCCGGTCAGACACACACAGTCCGGTCCCCTCAATAACAATCAAACAAGAATCAAGAGGCCAATCATGACTGAATCGGAACTCTCTCCAGCTGGCCGCAACTGGAAGCTGCTCATTGGCGGTGGACTGGCTGCCCTGCTTTTGCTGGCCGCCATCGGCTTTCTTGTCTATTCCAGTATCTGCCCCTGCGAGCGTACTCCCGGTGGCTTTTTGTTCGGTGACAGTGCCGATGGCCCTGTCCAGGACTGGAATTTCGCCAACGATGTTCCCCTCTGCCAATTACAGATCTACGACGGCCTGCGCCCCCATTCGGTAAATCTGAACTGCATGTCGACACCCCAGGGAGAGTTGTATCTGAGCTGTTCGGTCTGCACTCGCAAATACTGGGCCGGCAAGGTAGGCAGCGATGAGCGTGCCGTCATGCGCCTGAACGGTACGGTCTATCCTGTGGTTTTGAATCGCGTGACGGAGGCGGCCGAGATGGACAGGGCCTGGGCTGCCCGGGTCAGTAAATTACAGGTTCATGGCGGTGGCCCCTATAACCCCATACCGGACCCGGATGCCGAGCGCCCGGATCACTGGTGGACATTTCATGTCGAATCGCGGAGCTAAACAGGGAGAATGATCAAAATGAACAAACAATTGCTGTTGGGCCTTGGCCTGTTAACTGCTTCCAGCCTGTCTGTTGCCCAGTCGGCACAGCCTCACTGGGTGGATCTTGCGGTACATAATTTCGGCGCTCCAATTAACACCATGTGGGCCGAGGGTGAGCTGTCCTTCGCCGCTGACGGTACCATGGTGTACTGCAGTGCCCGGGAAGACATGGCGGTGGCACCTGGCGATCCCAAGGACCTGTACATCGCCACCTTTAATAGCGAAACCGGCTCCTGGAATGAACCGGTGAACATGGGTATTCCGGTTAACGCTGCCCCCGCCACTGACGTGGATCCACTGCGCCGCGGCGATGACCGGGAACCCTGGATTACCGCCGATGGCAATACCATCTATTTCAAGTCCGACCGCCTGGCCACCACCTCGCCACGCAATAACAATGACCTGTTCGTTACCCGCAAGATTAATGGCGTCTGGTCAGAACCGGAGCTCATTGGCGCCCCCATCAGCACCAATGTGGGTGATGAGCATTGCCCAGCCATCCTCCAGGATGGCGAAACTCTTTGCTTTGCCTCACGCCGTGAAGGCGGTTACGGCGGCTCCGATATCTGGTGCTCCAAACCCGACGGCGATGACAACTGGATGGCCCCGGTGAATCAGGGGCCCTCTATCAATACCTCCGGCGAAGAATTCCATTTCACCCAGGACAGCGATGGCACTGTGTTTTTTACCTCCAACCGCCCCGGTGGCTTTGGCGGTATGGACATCTGGGGCGCTGAGCAGCTGGGTGAGAACAGCTGGGGTGAGGCCTTTAATTTGGGCCCGCAGGTCAACACCGCCTCGGCTGATATGTGCCCCGCCCTGCCGCCGGGGGAAGCATCCTTCAGCTGGTTTTCTTCACGCCAGGACAACAGCCTCGGCAATATCGATATCTTCTGGACCAACAAGCTCAATGTAGACCGGGCCGGGCAGTAAAGAGCTGGAAAGGGCTGTAAAGAGCTGTAAAGGACAGTAAGGGAGACCAGCAGTTTGAATGAGCAGCAGTGGCGGCCGGTTGTCGGCAGCAATGATATTCTGCGCGCCCGGTATCGGGCAGATTTTGGCGAACCCCATGCTCTGCTCGTAAAACTGGCAGAAGATGACTATCTGGTTTACAGCCCGGGCCGGGGGCAACTGGATTCGGCTCGCCAACTGATAGCCGATGAAGCCAGAGTAATACTCCTGGCCCCTTCCATGGGTCATAGCCTGGGACTTCGGGAATGGAGTGAAGGCTTTTCCCATTCCCGGGTGGTCAGCACCTCCGGTGCTCGCAATCATCTGGCACAAAAAACCGCATTGCCGGTTTTTCATGACAGCCGCGAAATCAATTCACTGCTACCCGATCACATCCGCATAGTGGATGTGCCCGACAACAGTTTTGGTGAATGCTGGTTGAGGATAGAAACGCCGGAGCGAATCTACTGGGCCGTCTGCGACTCCCTGATGAATCTGCCCTCCCTGGGCAATAACTTCCTGATGCGGGGCCTGCTCAAATGCTATGGCCTGGGTGTGGGGCTACACTTGCACAAGCGCTTTCGGCGTGGCGTCAAAGACAAATCCGGATTTCTGCAGTGGGCCCTGCAACAATTCGATAGCGACAAGGCCCAAGTGCTGATTCCCTGCCACGGTGATATCGACGATGCCAGTGATCTGGCACAGCAATTGCGCCGGCTGCTGGAGAGAAATTTCCCCGCCTAATCGCTTTTGTTGCCGGACCTGGCCGCAATCCCATCGCCAAGAAATACTGCAGCGATGACAAAGAAGCCCAGGCCGGTCACTGACGGGGGCAGAATGCCGGCCCGCATGCCCAGGGCGATCATAACGATACCCAGAATAATCAGCAGCAGCCCGGCAATCAGTTTGATCATGGCATTTACCCCAGATGTGTCTCGAATAGCACCAGGGTGCGTTGCCAGGCCCGCTCGGCCTGGGCGCGGTGATAGACCTGGGAGTCCACCGGACACCAGCCATGCAGGGTATCTTCATAGACCTCTATTTCGGCGGCGATACCTGCATCGGCGTAGGCCTGACGCAGGGTATGCTTGGCATCGGGATCAGCTTCGTCATCGTTTTCGGCAATACAGTGCAGCATGGCCGCATTAGTATCGGGTATCAGCAAATGCGGGCTGTTGGGCTGACCGCTGGCCAGACCCCCGCCATGGTAAGTAGCACCGGCGGCCAGTCGATCCGGTACGGCAGCCACGGTGCGCATCACCATCGGGCCACCCATGCAGTAACCGGTGGTGCCAATCCCCTTGCTGGTATCCACCTGGGGTTGCTCATCCAGCCAGGCCACAAAGGCACGGGCATCGGTGAAATGAGTTTCTTCATTGAGATTGCGGGCCATGGGCAAGACAATATTGCGAATCTCCGGATTACCGAAGCTGGCGCCCCGGCCCACAACCGGTGAGCGGGCGTCCCGGTAAAAGGGGTTAACCGTCAACACCGCATAGCCGGCGCGGGCCAGGCGTTTACCCATCTCACGAAAGGCAGGACGCAGTGCCAGAATATCCGGCCATACCAGTACCGCCGCATGGGTGCCCAGGCTTGGATAGGCAAAATGGCAATCGGCTACGCCGTCGGGTGTGCGAATCTCGACATTGCGTTCGGTAATCGCCTGGGCGTTGGCCATGGCAGGAAACATGGCGGCGAGACCGGCTGCCGTGGCCAGCTTGGTAAAGTCCCGGCGGGTCATCTCGGGATGCCGACGCAGATATTCTTCGACATCTTTCTGGGTCTTGTCGTCACACATGCTATTCTCCTTGTTCGTTTTTGTGGGCCGCTTCCTGTCTGCAGGAAGCGGCGCTGGAAGCTCAGCTGATCCTGGTTTTACAGACTAGGGTCAAGGGCTGCAAAAGACAATACTGCTGATCGCCTTTTTGGGCGTATTCTGACTGTTACAAATGCCCGGTTCCTGGACCGCAATTCCCATGAAATTACTCGCCTTCGCAGCCAGCAACAGCTCCCGCTCCATCAATAAACAGCTGGTGACCTATGCCAGCAGCCTGCTGCCGGAATTTACTACCGAGATTCTGGATATCAATGATTATGAGATGCCCCTGTTCAGCGTCGATCGCGAGGACCGCGACGGGCACCCGCCCCAGGCAAGGCAGTTTCTGGACAAGATTGCTGCCGCCGATGCCTTGCTGATTTCCTTCGCCGAACATAACCACAGCTATACGGCGGCCTGGAAAAACCTTTATGACTGGTGTTCGAGAGTTGAAGCAAAGGTCTACCAGAACAAGCCGCTGGTGCTGTTGTCCACTTCGCCGGGCGGTCGCGGCGGCGCCAATGTGCTGGCCAGTGCCGAGATGTCGGTGCCACGTTTTGGTGGTCAGGTAACAGCCAGCCTGTCCATTCCCGACTTCAATAACAATTTTGATGCGGTCAGCGGCCGCTTGACCAACAGGGAGCTGGACGCAAAGCTCAAAACTGCTGTGCGAACCTTGCTTGATCACTGACGGCAGGAGCCCAATAATGAAATCCGTCATGACAATAAAAAGAAGACGATTCCTGCAGGGTTTGGCCACTGTGGCTGGCGCCGGTGTTGTGCCCGCCCTGGCCCAGCAGGGTGCTCCGGCCCAGGTTTTTACGGTAGCCGGCACCGGTAGCCCCGGTTATGAACCGGAACCCCGGGGCGGCGCCCGGGCTACAGAATCTCCGATCAATAACCCCTACGGCGTGGTAATCGGACCGGACAATGCCCTGTACTTCTGCGAAGTGGATAGCGGCTATATTCGCCGACTCAATGTAGCCCGTAATCTGCTCAGTACCATTGCCGGGACCGGCGAGCCGGGCTACCGCCCCGAATCCCGCCTGCCGCTTGAGACACCGTTCTCCGCTCCCCATGAGATCCGCTGGGATAACAATAGCAATCTTTATATTGTGGAGCGCGATAACCACACCGTGCGTCGCATAGCCGGACAGACTGGCCTGGTAACCACCCTGGCCGGTAATGGCGAGCCGGGATTTTCCGGTGATGGCCGCCCGGCAGTACTGGCCCAGTTGCGCCAGCCCCACAGCATCGCCTTTGACTCCCGCGGCAATCTGCTGATTTGTGATATCGGTAACCAGAGGCTGCGGCGAGTGGAAGCCGACACCGGCATCATGTCTACCCTGTCCGGCACCGGAGAAGCACTGGCAACCCCGGACTCAGGGCCTCTGGAAGGCACACCTTTAATGGGACCACGCTCGCTGGATACTGACCGTAATGGCAATGCCTATCTGGTCTTGCGGGAAGGCAATGCCGTCTATCAACTGGACCTGACCGCGGCTCGCCTGCGCAAACTGGCAGGTAATGACGAGCGGGGCTATAGCGGCGATGGCGGCCCGGGGCGCCAAGCCAGATTCAATGGGCCCAAAGGCATTTGTTATTCCGCCGAGGACAACAGCCTCTATATCGTCGATACCGAAAACCACGTCATCCGCCGCCTTGATCTTGGCAACGGCCAGATTACTACTGTGCTGGGTAATGGCGAGCGTGGCGATGGCCCTGATGGCGATCCTGCCAGCTGTCGCCTGAATCGTCCTCACGGTGTCTGCGTTGCCGATGGGGTGCTGTATGTGGGCGATAGCGAAAACCACCGTATCCGGGCGCTGACGGGCGTAGTCAGGCAGCGCCAGCAAGCCAACCAGGCATAGCAAAAGCGCTGGCAGTGGTTCACAATATCACCTCAGGCCCCAGGTGCATTAAACAGGGGCTGTTGACCAGCGAGACAGAACAGGAGAGCAGGCGTGAGCGAAGACCGAATCAAGGAACTGATGCAGGAACTGCTGAAGGAACTGGAGGCCGATGAAGCCGTGGGTAATGACACGGTAGAAATCGCCCGCCGCCTTGAAACTGACATCCATGATCTGGTGAACCCGGAAACAGACAGCTCAGAGAACACCATCATGGACGATGCCATCGCTCTGGAGGCCAGCTTTGCCGCCCGCTATCCGGTGGCCGAGCGCATCGTGCGCGAACTCATCAACAACCTGTCCCGCATCGGAATCTAGTCTTCAGGGCAGGGGCTGCAGCTCGATGGGAATCGACCCTTCGCGACTACCCGCAAGCACTGCCATAAAACTGTCGCCCCAGGTGTATTTCGCCTGCATCAAGTCGTTGATTGTGGCGGATTTTTCCGGCCTGGTCTCGGCCCGATAGCGGCGCCGCTCGCCATTTCTGGTCAGCTCTATGGCCGGGGCCGCCTGCAGGCGGTCAAACCAGCCGGAACCGCTGGCACCCACCCGCAGATAAGCATACCCGGCATCATCCACAACCCACAGCCGGGTGGTGACCATCTGCCCCGCTTCGTCGGGGGCATGCAATTCCACCACTTCGACTCTTTCCGATGCCAGGCGCTGACCGGTAAACACCAGCAATAGCAAAACAACAACACAAGCCAGCAACAGGCCCAGCGCTTTGATCAGTTTATTCATGATGTTTCTCCCGCTTGAAGGCATATATTTTAATATTAAACAGTTTAAAGTTAAACATTAATTTGCTAGGCTGTCCACTCTCGATTCAGCAGTCAGGACTTAGCCATGGCCGAAGCCCATCAAAGCGACCTTCTCTTCAACTACTTCACCGAGATCGGCATCATCGCTCAACTCAGCGCCACCATGTTTGAACGCCAGCTGCCGGAGGGCCTGACCCTGGCCCAGTTCAGCGTGCTGAACTGGTTTACCCGGGTCGATGACGAGGCCACTCCCGGCCGCCTGGCCAAGGCTTTTCAGGTCACCGGCGGAGCCATGACCAATACCCTGCGCAAACTCCAAAGCAAGGGGCTGATCAAGGTGGAACCGGACCCGCACAGTGGCCGCAAGAAGCGGGTCACCATGACCGAAGCCGGTAGACGCTTGCGAGAGCGGGCCATCGCCGCTGCCATGCAGCTATTCAGGGAACATCAATCCGGGATGGATATGGAAATTATCAAGAGGCAATTAGCGGAACTGCAGGATATCAGGCAATACCTGGATGAATACCGCTACCGTGAAAACTGACAGGCAAACACAATATTTTCTACTACCAGATTGTGTTTAAGTTTATTCCGCCGGCAGGCTGCCAAATAGCTTGGTGAATCTTTGCGGGGTTGAGATTGGCAGAAACTCACTCAATTAATCTGGGTAATATCGCTCAGACTGAAAAGTATCTGTCCGAATACATTCTGCACAAGGCTGAAAGTCGCAGAGTATTCTATATCTGACAGCGAATCTATCGCCAATGCTCCAACAATCAAACGCGGCAGTGTAAGAATACTGGTGTTGCTATTATAGTTCGAATGAATAGCACTGCTGGTTTTAACCGTCTCATTTATTGCCACCAGTTCAAATGTTACGGGCAGCGTTTCAACAAGACGAAACAAGATGTCATAAACAATGATCTGACCCGAATCGTCTGCAATGTCGACCGCCGGTATATACAATGTCTGGCTTATGGGTTCGTATACAGCGGTGCCAGGGTCAAGCGGTGTATTTCCCTGACCGCCCGATGACATACCGCCAAGGGCGGTCAGATTATTGCTGAACGCTGACAAATGGTTTTGTGAGCCTCTCAACAGATTGCTGTACAACCTTGCAAGGGCAGTTGAAGTAGTCGTATCGATTGCATTTTGCAGATCTGATATATCGGTTGACTCAATGAAAATCGCAACTTCGAGTGCTTCGAGTGAGCCAGCAGCTCCCTGTGCAATTAGCTGATCATAGAGTGACTGAAGTGTTGAATCGCTGAATACTCCCGGAGGATTCTCTCCAACAGGATCAGCAATTCCAAGCATGTTCAGCATTGCCAGTACAGCATCCATATGGCGCTGCTCGGACTCAGCAATATTGGCAAAAATGGGAAGTTGGCTGCTCTGACCCAGTACCTGGTAGACATCCCGGGCCAGCTTCTCTTCTTCCCTCATATAAACAAGCTGATCTGTTTCCTCACCCCCTGGCGAGGTCTGTGCAGACACCGGTGGAACGCTAATCAACACAACACAGATTAACAAAACCAACAGCACCGCCAGTTGCCTGGCAATATTGCAGTACTTATCTGTATCTAATTCAGGTTTATACATGGCGCAAACCCTCCCGGGATTCCTGCAGCGCATTGCTGATCTTCTCAGCTTACTCCTGTTATTCAGGTTAAACCTTATCTCGTATCAATAATTGCAATGCTGTGCCCTGATTGCAGGAATATTGTGCCAACTGAACAAACAGGGCTCATGGGACATATGCCCCAATGCCCTGAATTCTGGTCATTTGTCTCATTAATCGGATACTGAAAATCCCTATTGTATTCCTCAATGTGATTGTCATGAGACAGGAGTACGATATGAATGCATCCCACAATAGCTTCTCAATGAGTGCAAAACTGATCCATTTGGGACTGGCCGGATTTGGCATTGCCGCATTTCTGACCGGGGAACTGGCCGAAGGTGGCACGGCGAGCAATGGCTATTTGGTACATGCCTACCTGGGTTTGTCACTGGCAGCAGTCATGCTTACCCGTTTGATGGCAGGTATGGGAAAAAGTGAGCATCTTGGATTCAGACACTGGCACTTGTTTGGCAGAGTGCAGGGCCAACAACTGGTTTCAGATATTGCCGACCTGCTGCACTGGAGAGTTCCCGAGGGTAGCAGGCATGGTGGTCTGGCAGGTCTGGTCCAAGCGCTTGGTTTGCTGATTTTTGCCTGGATGTCGATAACCGGTACTGGCTTGTTTTTCGTTAGTGAAGAGCTGCGGCATAATCTGTTTGAATGGATTGAAGAGGCACATGAAATTGGAGCCGGGTTGATTCCAGTCTATCTGCTACTTCATGTAGGGGCCGTGGCGCTGCATTCCCTTGCTGGCAAACCTGTATGGCAACATATGTTCAGGTTTCAGCAGAAATAGCTTGTATACTTGCGGCTAATGACTGAACAGACAACAAAATTCATTGACCGCTTCAAGCGGCTCTTGCCAGCGGTAACCCTGGCGGGAGCCGCATCATTTTTTGCCTATGACATCCTGGTCGATTTGCTTACAGGCATCGACAGCAGAATTCATATTACTCTGGAATTTATCGTGTTTCTGGCGATTTCAGCGGTGCTGGGAGCAGAGCTGCTCCATATCAATCGCTTGAACCAGGTCATCGATTCGGAAAAGTCCAAATCTGCGCGCCTGGCCGGGGAGATGATTCAGGTAATGCATGGCCAGTTCAGCAAGTGGGGTTTGTCAATGTCTGAAGCCGAAGTAGCGCTGCTGCTGATCAAGGGCTTGTCCATGAAAGAAATTGCCGAAGCAAGGCAGGTTAAGGAAAAAACCGTCCGCTCGCAGTCTGCAGCCATTTATGCCAAATCCGGCCAGGCGGGACGACACGAGCTGGCCGCCTTTTTTATTGAAGACTTGATGAGCAGTGTAGCAACCCCGGCTCCGGATACTGCCGGGCTCAAAGAATAAAAAGCCCCGGCACCGGAATCTGAAACAAATACCGGCAACAGGGCTTTTTGGCGAACTCGTTCAGACAAAGCCAGGGAAACTGGCAGCCACAAGAGCAATCAAGCTGGATGTGGCAATTCTCCCCTGCTGTCGCAGAGTTCGGGATCAGCTCACCGGCATTGGCTTTACTGGAAAGCTGCCGGTGTCTGTTTTACATTACGACAGGGGGTGACTGGCTATGAAGAAAATTCTTACGGCACTGGGCGCATTGCTGGGTGTCTTGCTGATTGGCATCATTGTGTTTCTGGTCTACGCCCGTTTTCACGATGGGCCCCTGGAAATTGTCGCCGGCGGCCCCTTTCGCAGCGGTGAGGCCAGTGCCGCACCAGAGTCCTGGGACTTCCTCACAGATCGCGACACCATCGAATTCCAGACCCTGACACCGGCCCGTTCCCGTACCGTCTGGCTGGGAGTCCATGAGGGCCGCCTGTTCATCGTCAGCGGTTATATGAATACCGGCTTCGGCAGCCTCTGGAAACACTGGCCCTATTACCTGGAAGATGACAATCGCATTATCCTGCGCATTGATGGCAAGCTTTACGAACAACGTCTCGAGCGCATCAGCAATGGCCCGGTGATCGTGCCGGTATTACGCGAGTTCAATCGCAAATACGGTAGCGGTGAGGTAACCGATGCCAGCACCGTTACCAGTGGCGACACCTGGATGTTTGAGGTCCTGCCCAGAGAGTAGACCGCAACATACTGATCCCTTATTGCCATGTGACTGGAGTAAAAAAATAATGAATACAACTGCCAGAGCACTGATTCTCCTGCCAATGCTGATTCTTGCTGCTTGTGAAGAGCCCGGCGCACCGGCTGAACAACAAAGCTTTGAAGACAGCCTGCAGACCCGCTTGATCACCGCCGAGCCCGGCGATGTCATCAGCATCCCTGCCGGCAGATTCGAATTTACCCGCAGCCTCTCCCTCACAGTGCCCGATGTCACCATTCGTGGTGCCGGCATGGATGACACAATTTTGTCTTTTCGCAATCAGATTCAGGGCGCCGAGGGTCTGCTGGTGAGTGCCGATGATTTTGTGATTTCAGATCTGGCCATTGAGGATACCGTCGGCGATGCCCTGAAGATCAATGGCAGCAACAATGTCACCATTCGCCGGGTACGCACAGAGTGGACCAATGGTCCGGATTCGGAAAACGGGGCCTATGGCATCTACCCGGTGCAGTCCAGCAATATTCTGATTGAGGATTCGGTGGCTATCGGCGCTGCAGATGCCGGTATCTATGTGGGGCAATCCAGCCAGATCATCGTGCGAAATTCCCGGGCCGAATACAATGTGGCCGGTATCGAAATCGAGAACTCTACCTTTGCCGATGTCTACGACAATGTCGCCACCAACAATACCGGCGGCATTCTGGTTTTTGACCTGCCCAATCTGGAAGTCCAGGGCGGACAGGCGACCCGGGTTTTCAATAACCGGATCTTTAACAACAATACCGACAATTTCGCCCCGGCGGGTGCCATTGTGGGTAATGTGCCACCTGGCACTGGCTTGCTGATCCTTGCCAATGACAACATCGAAGTGTTTGGCAACCAATTTACAGACAACAACAATGTCAATGTGATGATCTACAGTTTCGTGCTGGGCGGGCGCTCCGTCGATGACCCGGAATACGACCCCTATCCCGAGTACATTTATCTGCACGACAATGAATTCTCAGGCGGCGGCACTGTTCCCGGCCACAGCTTGCTTGCTGCCTGGCATGAGCAGACCGGCGCAAACAGCACCGATATCGTCTGGGGTGGGCTTATCAAGCCTGGCGGCTCCATCGAAAATCTGATCTGTCTGGGCGAGCGGGAGCAGCAGAGCTTCATGAATCTCAATGGCGGCAGCGATCCGGAGCAGATCGAAACGGCTGTCGACAATCACCAGTGTACTCTGCCACGACTGCCAGCCATCGACTTCGACTATCCGGCAGATGCCAGCGACTAGCCGTAACTGTTCTTGCTGCTATAGCTGTCCGGCGTTTTGGCGAGCAATGGCCATGTAGCGGCCCTTGAAGTCAGGCAATAGATAACCCTGTTCTATCAGGGCGTCGGTTGCCGCTTCAAATTGCTGCAAATAGTCATCGCCGGAGTCATACAGACTGTCCAGGTTGCTGCGTGGATCACCAGACTGACGGGTCGACCCGGCATCGGCGGCGAATGGAATATAACCTCCCAGCAAACGTACCAGTGACCGCGGCGCACCAATCTCTTGTGAACGCAGATTCCAGGGCACAAAAGTGCCAAGTGGCACAGATGTTAGTGGTGGAAGAATAGTGGCTGAGGGCAGGTCATTGTTGTTGGCATCCACAGCCGGCACCAGCGCCCGGTAATAATGGTCCGAGGCAGTTGGATGTTGATCAATGATTTTCTCGCTTTCCCAGCGCGGCCCGTAGCTGGCATGTACAGGCTGATACATGACGCCGGGATGATTGATGCCGGGAATGGGTCGCCAGGCCTGCGGGTTGATCTGGCCGTTAAGGTGGCTCGGCACCAGGCTGCCGTCGGCCAGGCGCGGATAGCGGGAAGGGGGTGGCTGTTGGCCTTCTGCAATCCAGTCCACCATGGCCACAATCAGGGATTCAGAAATCGGTGACCAGTGATTGTGATTGTCGGCTATCTGCCCGCGGCCGGAGTTGCGCGGCAACCCATCACGATTGACATGTTGTGAGCCACCGATGGTATAGAAGCGCACTTCTTGCGGCAGCACGGCATCGGCAGTGCCCTCAGGATTGGTATGGGGCAAAGATCCGGCCCGCAGCCAGTATTCATTGCTGGTCTGGATATGCATGACTTTCGGGACGACCGCATCGGCCCGGGCCCGGGCCAGTACGCCATTCCTGCTGCCGGTATAAGGGTCTTCACTACTGCCATAAGTGAAAGGAAACAGATCATTGGGATAGAGATGATTGGAATGCTGACCATTGGTGCGGGTGGGCATGGCGAAGCGGTTATTGAACATGCCATAGCCGCCGCCGGCGATGATCGGCACGATACCGTCGAACACAATGCGCCCCTGCAGATCGGCATTGAATCCATCATGAACAAACTGGCGCAGCAGGCGGCCACTCTGGGAAATACCCCAGGCGGCGGCGTGTTCGATCTCCGGCAGATTCAAAGACGCCAGTTCGGACTCTGCCTCACCCCCATAGCGAATCAGTGACAGCAGGTCGCGAATACCGGTCATCCCCGCCCCGGCCAGCACCGGATCCCTGGCCTGGTAGATCAGCTCATAGAGATAACCCGGTTGCAGACCATCTTGCAGATGCAGACTGATTAGCGGCTGATTGCTGTCGGGGAGCTGCTCAAGGCGCAGGGAAAACTCGCTGCGCTCAACCGGCACTCGGGGATCTGACTGATAAAGTCGCCGGGTCAAGGTCGCATCGCTGAAATCGGCATTGACCGGTGCGTAGGCCAGATGGCCACCGCCGGCAATATTGACATCATTGGCAGCGCTCTCGACACTGACTTCATAGCGAACCGGCCCGGTGATGGGGTTATCTCTGCTGCCCACGATAGGGGCATGCAGGCGCAGTCGACCATCCCGCGCCTCGATCTCATTGATCCAGCCGGTCACCAGATAGGTATAACCCAGACCACTGAGGGGGTGACTGAGTGATTCTTCCGGAGGCAGGCGACTGCCACCCCGGTTGTTGACGTTATACAGCAGGGTATCACTGGCAATACTGGCATCGGGCACCAGCATTTTGAAATCGGCACTGTACTCCACCAGACCTTGCTCATTGACTGGAGCATGCTGCAAATCGGTAACGCTGGCATTGGCCGGATCATCGGGGTCCAGCACAAAATGGATCAGGCCATGGATTGCCTGGTAGGAAAAATCCACCTCCGGCGAGGACAGGGTTTCCCGACCCTGCACTTCGATGGCTGAAACCTGGCCATTGGCAAAGCTGACCAGCAGCAGTGAAAACGACAATGAAATGAATAGTGAAGAGACAAGCGCTTTGATTTTGATCATGACTCACCCGGTGACAAGGCGGCTTCGATGCTGATCGAGCCCTTTTTATTAATGTTTTTATCAGGCTGTTTGCGGTGGTTTTCCGGCCACAGCTGATCGAGGACTTCATGAGTGTTGAGTATTTGGCCGGCGCTGTCAACGCGGCGCCGGGTCAGGCTCCGCCCTGGCGCTCCGGTTCCAGACCTGCCTCACTGAGGGCCAGCTGCCGGCGCCTGTAAAACATCGGCACCAGGGCCGTCAGTACCGACCCCAATACCAGCAGAGCCGCACCGGCCAGAGACAACCAGCCCAGGCGATCCGAATTGGGGTAGTCGGGATTGAGAGTCACAATCAGCTTGAGGGTGCCAATGGTAAATAGCGGCGCCAATGCCAGGGTGGCACTGACCTTGGAGGCGTCCCAGCAATTCAGTGCCTCGGCGAAACAACCATAGGCCACCAGGGTATTGAGACAAAGAAAAGCCAACAGGGCAAATTCAAAACCGCTCAGCCCGGTTACCGTGCCCGGACGCACGAAGGGCAGCAGTACGAAAATGGATACTACATAGATGCAGAACAGGATCTGCACCGATGAATAGTTTTTCAACAAGCGTTTCTGCAAAAGCGCATACACCGTCCAGGTAATCGCCGCCAGCACCACAATCACCACGCCGACAGTTTCACTGTTGTCGAGATTGGTGAAGTCCTGCAGGCGCTCATTGAAAAACAACAACAGACCACAGACGATCAGGCCAGTGCCCAGTTTCTGCACCGCTACGAAGGGCTCGCCATAGACCAGCACACCGCCCAGGATCAGGAACAGGGTTGTAAGCTGGATCACAGCCTCACTGGTTTCGGCATTGACGAAATTAAGGCTGAAGGAAAAGAAAAAGTAATTGGCACACAGACCCAGCGCGGCAATCAGCAACATCAGATTGACCTTGCTGCTGTTTTGCAACAATGGCGGCAGCTGGCGCCGGTAGCCAAGCCAGAGCAGCAGCACCACAAAGGCCACGAAAAAACGATACCAGACAATAGTGGTTGCATCCATCGAGTCCAGCAGCTCTTTCAGGGCGATGGGCAACACGCCCCACATCATGGCAGCTGTCAGGGACAGGAAAAAGCCAAGCAACGGCTTGTTGACCGATTCGTTCATAAGCGTAGTGTGTGTTCGAAAGACAGCCCGGGAGCCAGTTGCTCCCCGGACCTGGATTGACTGGTCGCCCGACTAGCGGCCGCTGTTCTGGTAGTAGACGACGTTTTGGGTACCGGCACCGATGGCGACAATATCCATGAATCCGTCGCCATTAAGATCATCAATGGCGATACCGGAAACCGCAATATTGCCATCATCCAGATTTATTCGCTGCCAGCCCGCTTCAGCGCCGAGATAACGATAAATCGCCATGGTGTAGGGCTCGGAGCGACCACCGGCGATGATTTCATCATTGCCGTCATTGTCCAGATCGGCCGCCAGCAGGCCGTGTCCGTTGCTGAATTCAGTTTCGATCACGGTACGGTCCCAGAGACTGCCTTCCCCTTCGGTATAAACCACCACTTCATTGCCATGCCAGGGTTCTATAGTGGCCACGAAACGACTGTTATCAGCAAGCTGGCCCAGATCAACTTCACTGGAGCCAATCTGTGGACGCGCCGCGTTCTGCTTGCCACTGCCAATCTGTGTCTTGCTGACCGGCACTCCGTCCTTGGCCAGCTGATAGAGGTGTACACCGTCAAAACTGGCAGTAAGGATGTCGTCCTGGCCGTCCCCTTCCCAATCGGTCAACTGCAGGCCATGGGCCAGTTGCAATGATTCATCCAGCACAATGCCAGGCCAGCGAGGCACATCCAGATCGGGGGGTACAAGATAGGCTTTCATGGGCAGATTGACAGCGTAGTCTGGCGCAGTGGCACCATGACCGATAATGGGCAGGTTGATCAGCTCTTGCTCACCATCGTCGTTCACGTCCCCCCATTTGATTCGGTGTGAAGTGGGGATTTCGTCAATATAGTGCATTGCCCATTCCTGGTTCTGCTGTGGATCACCGGGGTTTTCCAACCAGTGAATCAGGCCACCTTCGGTGGAATCCCCCAGGGAAAATTCGCTGGCCAGCACCAGGTCCAGATCACCATCACCGTCGATATCTTTCGGCGCGGCATCGATATTGCCCTGGGCAACCGAGCTGATGACATACTTTTCCCAGCCCGGATTCTTGTACCAGGCGAACTGGGCCGGATTGGTTGCCACGGCGATAATATCCTGCAGGCCATCGCCATCGACATCGGCAATCTCAACGCCATAGCCGCCCCGCATACCTTCATCCAGGGTGGTTTTTTCAAAATCCACAAAGCCCCGCTGAGCATCGGCTACCTGACAGGCAGTAAACAGGCCACTGAACAGCAGGCAGGTTCGCAGGGAAGTTTTTCGGGCAGGAATCTTGATTGGCGACATGGTTTTTTCCGAAAGGTAAATCTATCGATGAACAGAGTGCAGAACTTAATCCCATCGGGGTCGGAAAGCAAATTCCCGCCCGAAATCGGCTGTGAACTCGAGCCTCAGGAGAGCTTGATATGCCTTGAGAAGCGGGCGCTGAGAAATTCCATCTGATCGGCCAATACATTGTGATTGGACAAGTAGAGGAATTCATACTGATTCGGCACAAAAGGAATGGCCAGCAGTTGCATATTGGCCTCTTCCGGGTTGCGGTCAGCCTTGCGGTTATTGCAGCGCCGGCAGGAAGTAACCACATTGGTCCATTCGTCTGCCCCACCCCGGGAAATGGGTTTGACATGATCCCGCGACAATTCAGTCACCGCGAATTCACCACCACAGTACAGGCAGATGTTTTTGTCACGACGGAACAGGAATTTGTTTTCCAGCGGTGGGTCGAAATTGTCGCTGTGTAATTTGCCGTCGCAGGCGACGATACTGGGTAGCTTGAGGACCGATTGCCGACCGGCGTGATTGAAGCCGCCGCGGATTTCCATGACGGTGTCACCCATAGTCCAGATGACCAGATCCTTAACCAACAGCGTAGCAGTCTCTTCCCGGGTCAGCCAGCTGACCGGTACACCTGCTTTGTTAAGTCTCAGAATCTTTGCGTTCACGCTATAACCTGACTGAATCAAAGGACCAGGTAAAGATTACACAACCTTAGTATCGGCGCAATCGTTTTTGACTGAAACAGTTTTGCGATGAAATGCGCTCAAAATACCGACTATTACAGTACTGTCAAAAGCAGCGGCAGTTGCCACACTTTTCGGACTGCTCAGAGCTTGAGTGAATTCTCCTGCTTTTGCCGGCGCTTGTCCTGCCAGCGTCGATAACCCCCACTGGAGGCCCAGTAAGCCGCCTGTAGTACCAGCGCCAGTGCAACAAAAAGCGGCCAGGTTCCTAACGGTCGTCCTCCGACCCGGAAATAGAAGACCGCGTTGTATTGCCGGTCCTCGGTTGGATGATCGGCAGTGACGACACCAATATAGGTGCCGCGTTCCTCAAAGTCATGGCTGGCTCTGTAAAAGCCACCTTCCTCAATGCGCGGGCGCTGATAGAAGACGGTTACTTCCTCTATGTCCTCAATGGCCTCCACATCTTCCCAGTCGGCATAGCGACCAAGATTGTCGACATCGCGAATGATGCGGAAATCGATTTCCATCTCGTTCAGCAGGCTATGCAGATACTCCATGACAAAGACCGAGCGGGTGACATCGGGAATGTTTTCACAAAACTCCGCGCTGCCACGTTCCTCCGGCTGAAACACTGTAAAGTGTGCCTGCATGAAATCGATATTGATCAGGCAGCGGTCGTCCTCGGCCGAGACGCTGCCGTGGGCCATGAGCCGACCAGGCAGCAGAGCCATGATTACCGCCATCAAGGCAATGACTGCCTGATTTGTGCTAACAGGTTTTTTCAATGTCTTACCAGGCAATAGTGGAACCATCATAGTTGAGAAACTGACCGGATTTTTCCATATTCAGTTCATCAATCACCGCCAGCATGCCCTCGACACTGGTGCTGGTGTCGATCAGGGCATTGGGGCCACCCATATCGGTCTGCACCCATCCCGGATGCAGCACAGCCACGCTGAAGCCGGCGTCTGCCAGGTCCACCGCCAGGCTTTTGACAGCCGCATTCAGTGCCGCCTTGGAAGTCCGGTAGATATACTGTCCACCGCCCTGGTTGTCATCGATGGAACCCATTTTGGAGCTGATATAGACCAGCTTCTTGCCACGTCCCTGACGGAAATTGTCGATCAGCAACTGGGTCAGCAATACCGGCGCAATGCTGTTGATCATTAACACCTCTGCCCAATCCTGGCCATCCACATTCCCGAAACTGGCACCCCGGGGGCCATAGACCCCGGCGTTATTGATGAACACATCGATCGCCTTGCCGGCCAGGCGCTTGGGGAAATTGCTGCGGGATTCCGGGTCGCTGACGTCCAGCTCAAACAGCTCCAGCTTGTCGCTGTTGTCCTGCTGCAGGGCTGCCAGGTCCTCGGCCTTGTCGATGTCCCGACAGGTGGCCAGCACGGTCTCGCCCCGGGCCAGCAATTGCTTGACGAATTCCAGACCAATGCCGCGATTGGTGCCGGTTACCAGATAGTTTGCCATGGGAACTCCGTTGTCTGATTCAGTTGGCTGGCTTTGGTCGTGCTGGCTGCCGGGCCAGCGTCCAAAATGAGGGGCTAATCTACAGGTCCGAACCGGAGTCGTCAAAGCCGCTTGCTGCGCCTATGCGGCCCTGGGCCCCCGCTATTCGGGGCAATAGTGCAGTTGCGCTATACTGTGACTCGCCAGGAAGAATAACGACAACCAGCCACGGAGAGATGCATGGCAACGAGATTATTGCCCATGGCCAGCCTGTTGCTCAGTAGCCTCAGCCTCGCCCAGAGCCCGGAAGAGATTATAGTAGTTGGCATAGTACCGGCCGGTGCCAGTCAGGAACTGTCCAAAGTCCCATACCCGGTGCAGACCGCCAATGCCCGTGACCTGCAGGAGCTGGAGTTGTTAAGTCTGGCGGATTATCTGTCACAGGCTTTTGTCTCGATCTCACTCAATGATGCCCAGAACAACCCCCTGCAGTCAGATCTGCAATATCGTGGTTTTACCGCCTCACCCCTGCTGGGTCTGGCCCAGGGCCTGTCGGTTTACCAGAATGGCGTGCGCATCAATGAACCCCTGGGTGACGCCGTGAACTGGGATCTGCTGCCGCAGTCGGCCATAGCGTCGGTCACCCTCAGCGGCGGTGCCAATCCACTCTACGGTTTGAACAGCCTGGGTGGTGCTCTGGTGGTGGCTATGAAAGATGGCTTCAGTTTTGAGGGCACTCAGCTGGAACTCAGTGGTGGTTCCTTTGGCCGACGCCTGGCGAATCTGGAGTTGGGCGGCAATGACGGCAGCCTGGCCTGGTATGCCAATGTGGAGACTTTCGACGAAGACGGCTGGCGCGACCAGTCTGCCTCGGATGCCCTGAATTTCTATGGCAGTCTGGGCTGGCGCTCAGACAGCTCCAGCGTCAATCTCAATTACCAATATGGCGACTCTGAATTGATCGGAAATGGCGCCTCCCCGGTGGAACTGCTGGCGCTGCGCCGTGAAGCCATCTTCACCGGCCCGGACATCACCGCCAATGATATGCGCATGGTGAGTCTGGACTTTGCTCACCAGATCACCGCCGCCATTTCCTTCAGTGGCAATCTTTTTCATCGCCGCAACGATACCCATGCCTTTAACGGCGATGGTTCGGAGTTCAGTGTGTGCCAATTCAGCGCCGGGGACGGGCTGATCGAAGGCATTGAGGATGATGATCTGGAGGAACTGGGTCTGGATGATGACGATCTTTGTGTCGGTCAGTTCGCCGATGCCGAGGCCCTGGAGGACTATCTGAATGAAACCGCCATGATGATGGGTGAAGATGAGGAGTTTCATGTCGAGGGCTTTGAGGATGATGAGCTTTCCGGCACCGGCATACTGGCCGATGATGCCATCAACAATATTTCTGACCGCAGCCAGCAAAGCCGCGGTGCGGACTTTCAATGGACGTTTCAGGGAACCTGGTTTGGCCTGCCCGGTCAGCTTGTTATCGGCGGCGCCTGGTTGCAGGGGGAATCGGATTTCAATGCGGTGCTGGAGCTTAGCGAGATTGACCCGCTGACGCGCATAACCACCGGTCTCGGCACCGGCACCTTCGTCGACGAGGCTGCCACGTTCATCAATACTGAAACCGAATCCCTGAGCGCCTATTTCAGCAGTACTCTGGATCTCAGCGACAACCTGGCCCTGACCCTGTCCGCCCGCGCCAATGATACCGATGTGCGTCTCAATGACCTGTCCGGCAGGCGGCCGGAACTGAATGGTGATCATAACTTCAGTCGCATCAATCCCGCCCTGGGGCTCACCTGGCAGGTCAATGACAATCACAACCTCTATGGCAATATCAGCCAGTCATCCAGGGCGCCAACACCCATCGAACTGGCCTGTAATGAGGGGGTTTTTGATCTGGCCGTCCAATATGCCATCGAACGCGGTGACGACCCTGACGATGTAGAATTTGAATGCCGCCTGCCCAACGCCTTTCTGGCCGACCCTCCTCTGGAAGAGGTGAAAACCCGCAGCCTGGAGCTGGGCAGTCGTGGCATGCTCGGCAACCTTGCCTACTCTGTGGGTCTGTTTCATACCACCAACCGTGATGACATTCTGTTCCAGACCACCGGTCGTCAGACCGGCCTGTTTGCCAATGTGGACAAGACCCGCCGCCAGGGCCTGGAAAGCAGCCTTGCCGGTAACTGGCAGCGACTCAACTGGCGTCTGGCCTACAGCTATGTGGATGCCAGCTTTGAGGACGATTTTTCGGTGCTGAGCCCCAACCATGCTTTTGCCGATGAGGAAGGCGAGATACGGGTTCGCAGCGGCGACAGCATGCCCGGCATACCGAAGCATCAATTCAAACTGTTGAGCCAATACCAATTCAATGAGGCCCTGTCTGTGGGTGTAGAGATTGTCAGCAACAGCGAACAGCATTTGCGCGGCGACGAATCCAATCAACTCACTGCTGTCGACGGCTGGTCTGTTGTCAATCTGCGTGGCCGCTACCGGGTAAACGAACAATTCGAGATTTTCGCCCGCATCCATAATTTGCTCGATGAAGACTATGAGACCTTCGGCCTGCTGGGCGAAGAACCCAATGAGCTGGAAGTACCGATTATTGAAGACCTGACAGTGCCGGTTTTTCTGGGTGCGGCAGCACCCAGAGCGGGATTCATCGGCCTGCGTCTGCGTTTCTAGTCTTGCCGGCAGCGAGCGATGCCGTCGCGGTTTGTCAGTGAACCAACCAGTCACTGCTAACAGGGTGAGACCTATGGCTGAAAAGAAAACCCAACAAAACGGCTGCCAGTGTGGATGACTTTATCGACGCACTGGACAACGAGCGCCGGCGGCAAGACAGCAAAGCTCTGGTCAAGATGATGCATGCCGTGTCTGGCGAGCCAGCCCGGATGTGGGGCCCCAGCATCATCGGTTTTGGCGAGCATTTTTATCGCTATGCCGATGGCAAGCAAACCAGTATTTGCAAGATTGGTTTCTCGCCCAGGGTCAATGCATTGAGTTTTTACCTGGCCAGCTTCGACGGCAAGCAGGCATTGCTGGAAAAACTTGGCAAATATCGCAGCAGCAAAGCCTGCCTTTATATCAACAAACTGGATGATGTGAATCTTGGTGTACTCAGGGAAATACTCGAAGGCGCCTGGAACAAGGAAACCACAAGCTGTTGAATGGCTTGCCGGATTATTACTCAACGCCTTATTGCTTACGGGCCTGCAAGCACAATCTCTCCAGCACCGCGACATTGTTGAAATCGCCCGCTTTGATAGCCTGCTGGATGAATCCTCCGGCATGGCCATGCACGACGGTAGCCTCTGGACTCATAATGACAGCGGCGATGAGGCAAGAATTTTCCAGCTCGATATGAGTGGCAAGATCCAGCGGCAGATTGTCATCAGCAATGCCGACAACGTAGACTGGGAAGCCATGGCCGCCGATGCCGACTATCTCTATATTGCCGATACCGGCAATAACTTCAACACCCGCAGCACCCTGGTTATCTATCGCGTCAGTTGGCAGGCGCTGGAAGCGGAGCAGGCCGAAGCCGAACTGATTCACATCGACTACGGTGATTACCAGTCCGGCAATCCCCTGACCCATAACTTCGATGCCGAAGGCCTGGCGGTGCGGGGCGATGAATTGTGGTTATTCAGCAAAAACCGCGGTGACGGCAACACCCGGCTCTATCGATTTCTCAAACAGCCAGGTCACTATCGCCCCCGGCCCAGCCAGACCCTGGCGGTGGATTCCCTGGTCACCGCAGCCGATATCCATCCCCTGACTGGCGACCTGCTTCTGCTCAGTTCCCGCCGCGAAAGAGAGAACTTTATCTGGTGGGCTCCCACCTCTGAGCAGGGAGTGCAGTGGCAAGACCTGAAAGTAATCCGCATCAATCCTGCTGACCAGTGGGAAGCCATCCATTGGGATCCGGATAACAGCCGGCGCATTCTGCTCACCCATGAGGACAATGAAAGGGGTTTCGCCGGCTTCGCCGCAATTGAGTTAGAATAGTTTTGTCGCTTGGGGACAGAGACCATGACCGACTCCTGTGTTCCACAATACAGCTACGATCACTCCGGCAAGCACTACAGCACCGGCCGGGGTACCGACCCCCGCATTGCCGCCCGGCTCTGGCGGCATCTGGACCTGCAGCAGAACATTCTCAATATCGGCGCTGGCACCGGCTCCTATGAACCTCCAAACAGCAATCTTGTGGCAGTGGAACCGTCTCCCGTCATGATTGCCCAACGCAGCCACACCGCGGGCCCTGCCGTGCAAGCCCTTGCCGGTCAACTCCCTTTTACCGACCAGGCTTTCGATCAGGTGATGACCGTGCTCTCCATGCATCACTGGCCAGATCAGCAGCAAGCCTTTGCAGAAATAGGCCGCGTCGGCAGAAGCCGCTTTGTCGCTCTTAGCTGGGATCCGGATTGCGAGCCTTTCTGGCTCACCCGGGACTATTTTCCGGAGATCATCGCCATGGACCGCAAGATCTTTCCCAGGCTGCAGCAGTTAGGAGATTGCTTTGCTCGAGTAGACATTGAAACCCTGCCCATACCTGCCGACTGTCAGGATGGTTTTTTTGCAGCCTATTGGAAAAGGCCCGAGGCCTATCTGGACAAACGGGTGCGCGACTGTATGTCGACTTTTGCCCGAATAAAGAATCTGGACAAGGGTCTGAAACGTCTGGCACAAGACCTGGAAAGCGGTGCCTGGCAGCAACGTAACAGTGACTTGATGCAAAGGCAGGAACTGGATGCGGGCTATCGCCTGCTGATTGCCAGACTCGATCAGGCCTGATTCATTGTCATGCCAACCATAACAACCAGTATTCGCTGCTGAGGAATAGCAGACTGAAGAGTACTGCAATCAACAGTGCTGCCATTTGCCCAGGTTGCGGCAAGTGCAGCGATCTGGCCTCGTTAGGGTCTTCACAGGCGCGGGGCTGCATAAGTTGCCAGGCAGCCAGGGCAATCAGTGACAGCGACAGGGCTGCCAGCAGGGGATACCAGGATTCCACAATCATTAGCCAACTCATCCAGGCACCGCTGATACCCAGAGTCAGCAGTAACAGAAATTGAGCAGCCTGCCGCCATTCGGTACTATTACTGGTCAGCCGTTTTACTCTCCAGCAGTAATAAACCCGCACTAAAAGCCGTCATAAAGGCATCCAGATACTCGTAAACCAATAGCCTGCTTTAAATCAAACACCCAACGACTTCTTTCGTACTAGAATTATAATAATCAACTATGGAGTTGAATCTATGCAGGATAAAATTCATGCAGATAAGCTGAGCGAAAGACTTCGCACTGCTCAGCGTATTGCCAAGATGGGCTTCTGGGATTGGAATATCCAAACAAATTCCCTGTATTGGTCAGAAGAAATCTTCAATATTTTTGGCCTCGACGCTAAACTATTCGAAGCCACTTATGACGCTTTCCTGAATTCTGTACACCCCGGTGACCGGCAGCAACTCGAAGAAGCCGTAGCCGCAGCTATTAACAACAAAGCTGACTACAAAGTAGAACATCGAATAATCAGGCCAGACGGCGAGATACTCCATGTCAGTGAACAGGGGTTTGTGAGCTATAACGATAAAGGTGAGCCCAAGCGCTTAATTGGCACGGTTATTGACATCACTGAATTGAAAGAGTCCGAACTATCACGTATTCAGGTTGAAGAAGAATTCCGCAACCTTTGGGAAAGAAGTTTCCACTCGATGATTACCATCGATTCCGGGAGCCGTATCACCAGAGTCAACAAATCAACAGAGGCAAGGTTTGGCTATTCTCGCGAAGAGCTCATCGGCCAGAATATCAACTTGCTGGTTCCAGAAAAATTCAGATCAGCTCATTCGTTCCTGCAAGAGCAATATCATCAGGACCCGTCTGCCAGAGTAATGGGCGCGGGCCTTGAGCTGGAAGCGCAATGCAAGAATGGAGAAGTTATTCCTGTAGAAGTTGCCTTAAGTTCAATTGAACACGAAGGCCACAGGGAAGTGCTTGTGCAGATTCAGGATATTTCTGATCGAAAAAACCTGGAGAATAAACTTCACCAGGCAAAAAAACTCGAAGCCCTTGGTCGTTCAGTGGGTGGTCTTGCCCATGATTTGAATAATCTGCTGGCGGTCATGTACAACTCGATAGAAATGGCCAATCTCAGATTAAACCCGAACGGTAGCAAAGATTCAGACATAGAGCGGGCATTGAAAGCCGGCGATCGGGCGCGAAACATGATCGATCAAATGCTTGCTTTTACGCGACAAAATAATTTACAACCCAAGCTCATTGACGTAAATGAGATCATACAAAAATTCGAAAAACTGATCCGTCCTCTGATCCCAGAGCAGATTCAACTGGATCTTGTACTGGGCTCTCAACTCGGTCGTGCCAGACTGGATCCTGAAAAATTTGAGCAAATTATAATGAACCTGGTTCTCAATGCCAGAGATGCCATTGATGGCTCCGGAAAAATTACTATTCGAACCTCAGCCTTAAGTACAGGCAACCCTGATTCGACAATCGACGGTAACACCCATTTAATTCGATACATTCAGATATCGATCATTGATACCGGCTCAGGAATGAGCAAAGAGGAGATAGGCAAGATTTTCGAACCCTTCTTTACCACTAAACAATCCGGGCAGGGTACTGGCCTGGGACTTGCCTCTGTTTACGGTATAGTCAAGCAAAGCAGAGGCGATATTACGGTGGATAGCACACCCGGAATTGGCTCAAGGTTTGATCTCTGTTTTCCTGTGGCAGAAACCCAGTGAAAATGAAACAGCACTCAGGCACTCGACCAGAGCAACCAGTACTCACTACTTAGAAAAATCAGCGTCAGTAGTAGCGCTACGATAAATCCGAAGATCTGCCGTCCTGAGAACGACGATAGTGATTCAGCGCAGCCTGTAGTGACACAAGCCCGGGCCTGCAGTAGCTGCCTGCCGGCCAGTATCAGTAGAGTAACGGAAATACCCGCCAACAGCGGATACCAGTCCTGCACCAGCATCAGACTACTCATCCAGACGCCACTGACACCCAGAGTCAATAACAACAGCGGGCCCAGGCAACAGACACTGGCCACTGCCGAAGTGGCCACGGCCCCCAGCAACAAGCGTGATGAATGGCGCTTCCCGGAAAGCCTGGCGGGTTTGCTGCTGGACGATTGCGGGTTTATCACTGTGCGGTTTCATCCTGTTGAACCGAGGCAGGAAAGCCCACGTCGGTAGTAGCCTTGATCATGGCCTGTGGCTGAACTTCGGCGTCTGAGTATTCCACGAAGGCCTGTTCCAGCTCGTAGTCCACCTCCACCGATTTAACCCCTTTCAGGGCCCGGAGTGAGTTGCGCACGGCAACAATACATCCGGCTCAGGTCATGTTCTCTACATTGAGGACCACGGACTGAAGCGCGGCGTCGCTCTGCAGGCCTTCATCAGCCTGGGAAAATCCGGTAAGGGCCAGCAACAAACTGAAAAAGCCGACTACCAGCAATGACCGGGATACTGCGAGATTTTCTGACATGGTTGTTTTTCTCGTTTTGCTAGAAAGCTGTTCCTGATGCGTCAGGCATTGCCAGCACAACAGGGGCAGCCGATGCCACCACTGGCGATCACTGTTTCGGCTGCTTGCACATTCTGTTCCGCCGTGCGTCGCGTTGCCGCGATCACGGATGCTTCGCCGGCTTGCGGTGCAGGCGGATTGTTGAGAGCGACCGCCTGACCGAAATAGCCGGTATGAATCTGGTACTGATGGTCGCCGATGTCGGTTTGCACACGGATGGTGTTGCCATCCAGTACCTGAACATTGGACATACGCTGGCCGTCTATCTGCACCACCGTGGCCGCGGCATCAGGAAGATTACTGATTACCCAACTGGTGGCCCGGCCCTCTGCACTGCGATCGGCAGCATAGGTGCCTATATGCAGGATACCGGCATCCTTGTCATTCCAGGCGGCGTCCACACCCAGGCTGGGGTAGTCCACTCCCTGCAGGGTTGGTGCCGTGTATTTGTCCAGATGCTTGACCTTGAAGGCATCCATCCAGCTGCCTTCAGTGATTTCATTGATCATCTGCTGGGCGGAGCCCTGTCCACGGGGCCAGGGTTCGCCGTTGTTGAACCACCAACCGAATTTGTCCATGTCCTCACCAAACCAGCGTGGTTCGGAAAAGCGCTCGGCGGCTTCGCGCAAACGTTCAACCACCACGTGATCACCCAGCGATCTGGCAATAGCCATGCCCTGGCCACTGGGACGGATTTCCCGGGCCGGATCCCGCCAGCCCATGACATTGGCTACGGCATCATAGATTTGTGTAGCCAGCTCCGGTGATTGCGGCAGCAGGTAAAACGCAGTGCCGGCACCGGCTGCGGCACCTGGCATATTGACCTTGAATTCTGCCAGGGGGTCGTAATACAGGGTCATCCATTCGACCTGATTCCTCTCATTGATGCCCATGTAATTGTCTTTCATGAACTCGACCCAGTTCTCGAAAGCGCCGTGAGCATTGGTCACACCCAACTGGTCTGACAGATAGATGCCCAGGCCGGCGGCCGAGTTACAGAAGGGCCAGATCTTGGTGTTTTCGCAGTGGGGGCCCTCGGGCCGGGTAGTGTACTGCTCATGCAGATGCTCGACGATGCGCGGCTGGGTCCATTCAAAATGTTCATTCTCGAAACCGGCGATTTCCCAGGGTCGCTCCCATTTGTCATCGCCTGAGACATACTTGTAGATGGATAACAGCAGATTCAACCAGCCCCTGAAAAACAGATTGCCATCGGCACCGATGGGGTCGGGCTGCAGGCCCCAGGGCTCAACCCCGTTGGCAGTCCAGCCCGGGGCGTCATAGTTGCCACGGACACGCTCAGGCCAGGCCTGATAGCCTGTGGCGTTCATGGCGGTATAGTTTTCCCGGTCCGGGCTTGGGCCGATGAAAGTATTCCAGTCAATCGCTGCCCAGTAGGCAGTGTGGCGGGTAGCCAACTCATCGAGGATACGGCTATAGACTTCACGCCAGGCCGGAGTCTGGTCCGCCATCAGCATGACGGCATAGCTGGTATCAGTCAGGTCGAAGCGGGGATAGCTGAGCATGGGTGCAGTGGAATACTGATCCCACCAGGGATGAGGACCCTCACCGTCCACGGTCCAGTCGATTTCGCCGCGGGGCAGATTAATGCCCCAGGGTCGCTCTATGTCTTGGCGATAAGCCCAGTCATCCGCCGTGGTGGCTTTCTGCCAGATAAACCGCAGCCAGCCACGGGTTCGGTCATTGTGCTGCGGAACAGGGACAGCGGAAGACCGGGTAGTTGCGCAGGCTCCCAGCGCCGCAGCACCGCCAACAATGGCGGAATTGCGCAAAAAGGCCCGACGTGAAGCATTATTGGCGTGGCTCATGGTCTCCCCCCTCTATCCAGATCAATGGCGCTGGATATTGCTGTGTGAGCACAGTCTTGTCAGTGCAATTGATAGCAATCCCGGCCAGACCCTACAAGCACATTCTGAAAATCTTCAAAAATCGTCAGCAAGGCAAAACCGGGCGGACCACGATCCGACACACCGAGCAAGGGCTGACAGCATTGAAGAACTGCCGCCAGGATTCGCAGGAGAGAAATGTTGCAGTCGCTGCTCCAACGGCACATCTGACCAGGCTTTTGTCTGGCATAGGCAGCGCTGGAGCGACACGCTTTTCTGTCTCTGTCTGTGGTGCTGCTACAGCATCTCGCGGCCCAGAATGCCACGACGAACCCGGTGACCCACGTCATGGACATAGTCGGGACCGATGGATTCCAATGTCGGGGTGCCACTGCCACGCATGGCTATCAACAGCTCGCGATTGAGCAGGTCCAGCACTCGCTCAACGCCGGCCTGACCAAAAGCGCCCAGCCCCCAGCAATAGGGGCGACCAATGCCAACTGCGTCGGCACCCAGGGCCAGGGCCTTGTAGATATCGGTACCGCGACGAAAACCGCCGTCTACAATTACCGGCACCCGGCCATTCACGGCACTGACCACATCCGGCAGACATTCGATGCTGCCACGACCGGTCTCCACCGCACGGCCACCATGATTGGACACCCACACGGCATCAGCACCATTGGCCACGGCCAGGGCCGCGTCTTCCGGGGCTTCGATGCCCTTGATGATGACATTCATATTGGTGACGTCTTTCATGCGGCCAATCACATTCCAGACCAGGGCCGGATTGTTCAGGCCAACACCCTGCATATCCAGGCCATCAAAGATCGGCTTGGACTGGCCAGTATGACAACTGGAGCAGACCCGATTGTCTTCACGCATCAGTTTGGACTGGGTTTCGGTATTACGCCCGCCGGGCAGATCAATAGTCAGGCACACCGAGGTGGCTCCGGCTGCTTCAGCCCGGCGCAGAATTGCCTCGGTATACTCCCAGCGGGTAGTGGGATAGAGCTGATGCCAGATGGGTCCGCCGCGAGCCTGCACCACGTCTTCAATGGCGGTGGAGGACTGGGTAGACAGCACCATGTGGTGGCCCTTTGCCGCCGCTGCCCGGGCTGTGCCCAGCTCGGCTTCGGCATGATAGGCCCCCTGGCTACCCACCGGGCACAGGAAGATTGGTGATTGTGCCTCGCTGCCCAGAATGTTCACAGAAGTATCAGTCTGGCTGACATCCACCAGTCGTCGGGGCCGTATCTGGAAGCGGGTAAAGCCTTCACGATTGGCCCGCAGGGTCATGTCACTGTCGACACCGGTGTTCAGATAACCAAGATGGGCGGGCGGGATTTTGGTGGAAGCCACTGCCTCCATCTCAAAGATATTGATCACATCACTGGGGTCTGTCAGACGCTCGCCCAGCGTTGCCTCCACTTCCTGAGCGAAAGCGGAATAACTGCTGAGTAAGGGACTGGCGGCTAGAAATTTGAGGAATTCGCGGCGATGACTCATGCTGGGTTTCTCTTGTGGTTTTTTTCAAAAAACTAACTGCCCGGGAGCGGCTTGTCCAGCGACTTCAGGCAGGATTGTGCAAGAGTGGAGCGAATTGTGGCGTGAACAGCCAGCAGACTGAGGCAGAAAGCAAAATCAGGGGTATAAAAGCGTCTTGCAGAGTCAGGGTTGTGATTGCAGACCCTGACTGCAGCCTCAGAGGAATTGCTCCAGCGGCACCGTTTTTCCGTTCACGGTCAGTGCCGCATCGTTGAGGCTCATGTCCATCAATATGCGGCCGCCTTCGATACGGAAATAGCCCTGCTGCACGCTGGGCTCAACCATCTCTGCCAGCGGCGAGCGCATGACAGCGGCCTCGTCCATAGACAGGCTGACATCGAAACTGAATACTTCAAGAATCTGCATCGCTTCTATGCTGTCCAGGTCGGTGACATCGGGCATGCCACGCCAGTCGATGTTCAGGGCGACACTGTGGTCGCCATCGAAAGCATTCGCTTCCACCAGGCTGTTGAAAACCAGACTGTTCTGCACGGCAATGGTGGCCATTTGCTCGGCCTGTTGTTCCAGCGGATCGTTGGTCATTGCGGTACTGGCGTTAATCGCGTTCTGGATTTCTGCAATCATGCGGTAGTAGCTGCGAATCAGTTCGCTGTGCACTTCATTGAAGTCCATGCTTACCGCCAATGACTGTAACGGCATGTCGGACTCAATGCTGGCAATGTGGAAGCCCTGGTGAATATCAATTTGCAAGGGCCCGGCGCCGGAAGGCTGCAGCCTTGAGTCGGCACTGATGTTGCTGACAGTAAAAGGATAGGGAGCCGAGCTGCTGATCGACGGGATGGCCAGCATGGCCATGCTGGGCGCCAGCAGTTCATTCATCTGCTGAGTCGTGCTCTGCAGTTCAAATCCTGCCATGGTAAATCCTGTCTGGCTTGCTGCTTCCTCGGCCTGCAGCGGTCCCATGCTGAACACCAATTCTGCCGACAGATCCGGATTGGCAACCAAAGAGCCATTCATGCCGGCGAAATTTAGCTGACCGGATTCATCGCTGAAATTGAAGGGCTCCATGGTGAAACCCATGGACAGGGTCTGGTCCAGATCAGCAATCATGTCAAAGCGAATCCCCGGTAAATTGACGCCCAGCTCAGAAATGGCCTGTGTGAGTTCGGGGCTGTTCAGGGAGGGCACAATTTCAGCATAGGCCAGACCCAGGCGGAGACCGTCAGGAGTAAACAAAAGTGGCCCATGGGCGATGTCGAAGTGTAAACGCACGGCCAGGTTTGCCTGGTCTGCCAGGGCCACATAACGCACATCCAGTTCGCCTTCACTGGCGAACCAGCCACTGTCGAAACGGGTCTCGGTAATTTGCAGTTGACTGCGGCTTTCCGGCGGCAGCAGATTCAGCATGCTGGTCATGGTGGCCTCGCGAACGCCCCTGCCTATCACCATGGGTGCAGCCGCAGCGGCGGCTGCAATCACCACTATCAGGCCCAGCACTCCGTATACAATTGGTTTTTTCATAACGACTGATCCCGTTCGAGGCCATGCTCTTTTCTGCAGCAGCTCTGGCTTGTGGTGATTGCGATTTTCATGGCGCTAAACCCGGTTGTGCTGACACTAGTCCTGTATCACGGTAATGGTGCCGGCTTCAAAAGCTGCCCGGCAGTCATCGGCGTCTCTGCCCAGGTCTTCATCAAAACTGACGAAGGCCATGCCTTCGCCTTCGAAGCGGGGATCGTCACATTCACCGTCATTGGCATAGGCGCTGCTGTTGTCACCAAAATCCACTTCCGGGCTCGCGCTGCGGCGTGTCGGGCGCGGTGCATAACTGGCGGTATCTGGCATGCCAACGCGGCTGCGATCGCCAGCACTGACAGGTCCGCCATAGACCGTGCCACTGGCATAAATAGAGCCATCTTCGAGAGTAGCGCCATAAATATCGCCGCGGGGGGTACCTGGCGTGTAGGGTTCCGGTTGCTCCGTTGCGGCGACGGCCTCGCTGACGCGGCTGCTGTCAGGACCTGTTGCAGAGTCGGACACTGTAGAGCCAGCGCCTGCTGCCAGGCTTACCCGACCCGCTTCAAACAGGCTGCGGCAGTCACTGGCATCACGCAGCTCACTGGCTTGTGAAGTAAACGCAGCGGCACCTGGCCCTTCGAAGCGAGGATCATCGCACTCGCCATCATCGGCAAACATACCGCTGTTATCCCCGAAGTTGACGCCGCTGCTGTCAACAACAGCTTCGATGTCAGCATTGTTCGGATCGAGATAGGTCAAGGCACCTGCCATGTAGAGACTGCTGCAGTCACTGGCATCGGTGAACTCGGCACCTTCGAAGGTGGAAGCGGCTGCACCGCGTCCTGTAAAGCGTGGATCATCGCACTCGCCGTCTTCGGTGAACGGACCACTGTTGTCGCCAAAATCAATGCCGGTCACGTCAAGCATTTCGGCACGGTCGTAGTCAGGCACTGCACCGCCTCCCAGACCAAACGGCAAGGCCATGGCGGGGGCGTCGTCGCCGGGTATGGACGCGATGGCTTGCATCAGCGCAAACATGACTTCACCAACAGGACCGGCATCGGCCATTGCCATGGTATTGCTGGCTGTACTGTCACCACCGAATAGCGCTGAACTGCCGCCGAAAGAATCCATGCTGTTATTACCGCCAAGATTCATGGCGCCCGGTTCAGCCAGGCTGATCATGCCCGCCTCGAACTCGGCACGACAATCACTGGCATCCTTGAACATATGACTGCTGCTGGAACCAAACACCACACCCGGTCCCTGAAAGCGCGGATCATCACATTCACCGTCGTTGGCAAAGCCACTGCTGTCGTCGCCAAAGACGATATCGCCGTTTACATCAAAACTGGCGGCATAGACGGCGTCTTCGAGACCAATGGGTATGGAAGCCCATTCACTTTCATCGGCCTCGGTAATAGCCAGCAATGTGGCGATGGACTCGGCATCACCGTTATAACTACCCACCCAGATCTGGTAGTCACCCGACCGGGGTTCATCGAATTGAATGCCGGAGTTGGTACCGCTGAGATAGTTGCTGTCGTCATTGCAATGCCAGTTGCCCGCCGGATCGTTAATGACCATGGTGATGTCCAGGTCCGAAAGAGCAAATACGCCCAGGGGAGCTTCGTCCGCCTGATAGCTGAGCAGGAAATCCGGCTGCGCAAAGCGGATATAACCATAGCAATCCGCACCCAGGTCCCAGGAGCCGTCCTCGCCTCCTGGCGATACTTCCACTGTGAAAGGGCTGTCTGCAAAACCTGCCTGCAAACTGATGGACCCGAAAAGCGGCTCGGCATCCAGATTCTGGGCGCGTGCCGTGTTGGCGGATTGCAGAGCCAGCACGGCAGTCAGGGACAATAGCAGCAGTTTCCAGCAAGCGCTGGCTGAATGACGAATGGAATCGAGCACAAGGAGATTCGGTTGGCCGTGCATGAGAAATCCCTCGGGATGCCCAGTTTAACTTATTTAGCGGCGTGACAGCCTTCAACTATAGCAGCCAGGACCCGGCACGGAGAGAGAAGTGAGCACCAAAAATGCCAACCAGTTCGCAAAACAGACCTCACCGCCGGCCCTGATACCCTGGTCAGGAGCAGTTGTTCCAGTCCTGGCCGGCGGTAACTAGGGATCCGGTCTGGCCAGGAGTTCCTGAACTTTGCTGAAATCGGTTTCGAGCGCTGAATCAAAAGCCTGCCTGATAAACACTGACAGCAATCTGGAGCTTGGCCTGAAGGTCGCTGCCACTTGCATAGTAGTCTGCTCGTTGCCGCTCTCTGATAACTGATAGTGGACAATGGAATAATCTATTGGAATCTCCGCTGTCGATCTGGACATATCGGTCAGGTAGGCAAAGCTGCCGGGGGGATCAACCTTGAGAAAGTGATGAACAATGAAGCTGCCATCTGAAAGATTGACGATTCGGTCAGACCCGATGCCCAGATCCCCGGGCTCCATAGACCGGGAATGGTCAAAATCGATACTCACCACTTCCTCGGAATAGTCTGCAAGATTCGCAAGCAGATAATCGAACAGTTCTTCTTTCGTTCTGTCCACTTGATAAACAACCGCACTGTCTGGATCGTTTATCGCTCGCTGCAACTCTGCGGCGATCATTTCATCTGTCATGGCTTCAGCGGCGGATACAGACGACATGGCGAAATTCAGGTGCACAAGCAGCAGCGCTACTATCGATGGAGTGCCATTCATAGACTTCCTCCTCAATATGAATCCGGGTAAGGGATAGTTAGTCCTCCTGCTTAATCTAGCACAGAATCTTTTCCCGGCTACTTGGGGCAAACCATAGCTACGATGATGCCTGTGGCAGAAAAGTGCCAGGCCCTGTTCCGAAAACGCTAATTATTTCGCCATACATTCGGGTTCGGGATAAATTGAAACCCTCGTAACTCCACTAATATTAAACTGTGAAGGAATAGCGCGAGTCTTCAAAGTGAGATTTACAGGTAATCCAGCATATTCCAAATCTTCGACTACACTTCAATTGGACTGAGATTCATTCAGTTGCTGTAATTTCACGTAGATATTGATATCAATGGAGATCATTATGCGAGAGTTAACAATGAAAGAAATGGAGCAGGTGAGTGGCGGTAATGGAGATGGTATTTCAGGGTACGAAGGTGCTGGCGCCATATTGACTGTCTTGGGGGCTGGTGCGGCCATTGCTTCAGCGCCCATTAGTGCTCCAGTAATCGGGTTCTCCCTCGGAGCAGCCGGCGGCCTGGCTACGGCTCAATTTCTGGCTGACTATTCCTGAGAGATTCAGGAGTGGCGGAGCCCGCTCACGCTACTCCTGATTTCAACTTATAATGAAAACAGACTGGCAGAATATAGACTTACCTCTGCACCAGGAATCTCACTGGTCTCTGCGGCGCCGGAATAAAACGGTGGAGATAGATGAGAATCGACTGAAGAGTTTGATAGAAAAATGGCAGCCACAGAATCCAATTCTTATTGGTGTACCCGGGGCAGATAATTTCCAGATTCCTGTAACTATTCCTGAATATTCTATTCAGATCAGGAAGTCACTTCACCGAAGAAATAACCGACTCGGATTTGGCTTTTTAACTCTGGCGATTTTCATGCTGGTGCTGGGCTTGGCGATATGGTCTTCACGTCCGTTTATCGTAGCGCTTAGCTGTACGTTTTTTGCAGCAGCTTTCTTTTGGGAGGCAAATCGGTTTTGGAACTCGGACGCCAGTATTATTGATAGAGCCAAGTTCTTTTATTGGTTACACCATGCTGATTATCCAAGACATGGATTCACCCTTTACTGCGCTATCACACTGTTGATCGGTGGCCAGCAACTGGTTTGGTCCTGGCTGCTTGGTGGGCAAGTTGCGGTGTTCTCAAGCTACGGGGCAATATATTCTGCTATAGACAGCGGCGAGTTCTGGCGGCTGATTAGCGGATCCTTTTTACATTATTCTGTATTACATTACTCTGTAAATGCCCTACTGCTTATTCTGTCCGGCACCCTTGCCTGGATCGTCATGGGATATGGCTCATTAGTCGTATTTACATTCGGATGTTTCAGTTCAACCTATTTCCAATATGAATTTGGTGGCAGGCTGTTTGAAAGCTATGGAGGTATGTCCGGGGGTGTGTTCGCCCTGGTTGGCCTGCTTGCAATGTCACTTTTACTGAGAAAAGGGATATTCCCTGAAGGCTTTATCAACACCATTGTGCTATTGGTTTGCGCGGGGGGGATATATTCAGCTGGATTGTCGGAAAATACCGCCAATTTGGCGCATTTAACCGGATTCGCCACTGGCGCACTGGCTTTTAGATTAGCGCAACTACCTAAAAATCAAAGCGAATTATCAGGCACTAATTCTCGCCAAGAAAATTAACCGCCCGGTCCGGAAAGTCCGTAAACACGCCGTCCACATCAGCCTCGAAATAATGCAGCTCCAGCAGACGCTCAAAACTTCCGGCATAGGCGGGCACTGCACCGGAATCGGCGCGGTAGGTATAGGGATGAACCTGCAGCCCTGCGGCGTGGGCAGTTTGCACCAGTGGGGTGATACGAATATCGTCGGCTGTGGACTCGCGCTCAATCACCAGATTATAGGAAGGCCCGATGCCATCGGCCCAGGATGACAGACGTTGCATGCCGTCAGCTTCGAACATCCAGGGGTAACTGTCGGCCGAGCCGATGAGCTGAATCAGTCGTACTTCAATGCCGGCGGCAGGCAATATCTCTTGCTTGATGATTTCAAGTTCTTCAAATTCGAAGGTCTGTAGAAAGACTTTGCTGTCCTTGCTGCTGTAGCCGTATTCCTTGAGCACATTGACCACCGCAGTACTGATGTCCTTGCCCTCGGCGCGGTGAAAGGCTGCCTGTTTGATCTCGGGGTAGATGCCAATGTCTTTGCCAGTGGAGCGGTTCAGGCCCTGGATCAGTTCAATTTCTTCCTGAAAGGTCGGTACCCGGAAGCTGGAACGCCCCAGGGGAAAACGATCCTTGAAGCCCTGCACCCGCTCACCGTTTTCAATTTCGAACCCTTCGGTGGCCTGCAACTGGCGCACTTCCGCCAGGGTGAAATCAATGGCGTAGTATCGACCATCGGCACGGGCCCGGTCCGGAAAGCGCTCGGCCACATCGGTGGTGCGATCCAGGGTGATGTCATGGAGCACGATGAGCTGGTCATCGGCGGTCATCACCAGGTCCTGCTCGATATAGTCTGCCCCCATGGCATAGGCCATGGCCTTGGCTTCCAGGGTATGCTCCGGCAGATAGCCGCTGGCACCCCGGTGGGCAATGACAATCTTGTCGGCGGCGGCTTGGGCGAGACTCTGGCTGCTCATCAGAAGGCCTAGTATCAGAGTGATCAGGGTTCCGGTGTTGTTCATGATTGTATCCTGTTCTTCGGTCCGGGGTTAATCGATCATACAGTGTGCCAGAGCCCTGTTAAATCCCTGTGACAGCCGGAAGCTGTTTAGGGTACTAATTTACTGCGAGGTGGTTTAGTCTCAGGGCATTGCCAAAAACAACAGCAACAAAGCAATCCAGCCGGAGGCCCCATGAAAGCATTGCCTTGCTTGATTCTCGCCTTTCTCAGCCTGCATAGCCTGACTGGCAACGCCCAGACCTATCAGGTGAACACCGCGACCGGTCCCATCACGGATCGCCCCATCCGCATCCTGCAGACCAATTCAGCCGGGGACGATGTCTATATTTTCGATCCCGGATCCATGGAGCAGGTGGGCTATATCGAAAACCTGCCCCATAACCACGGCGCCACGGTGCATCCCGACGGCCTGTATTACTACTTCACCAATGAACACGATCATACCGTTGATGTGGTAGATACTCGCAGTCTGGAATTGGTGGACCGCATCGAGTTGGCCAATGGCCCCCATAATCTGTCCGCCAGCATGAGCGCACGCAAGCTCTATGTGGCCATTATCCGCGAACCCCTGATCCAGGTGATCGACATGGATAGCCACGAGATCATCAAAAACATCGAAACCGGTGGCGGCGTACACAACACCTTTGTCACGCCCGATGGCCGCTATGCGGTGGGTGGCATGATCGGTGCCAGCGAAATCATTGCCATCGATACCCGGACCGATGAGGTACTCTGGGAACTCTCCATACCCTACTCCCAGAATCCTTTTACCGGTGGCGTTCGTCCCATTGCCTTTACCACCAATGACGATGGCTCTACCCGTTCCCTGCTGGTTAATGTCGGTGGCTGGCACGGATTCTGGGAATACGATTGGCAAACCCGGGAGCTGATGAACAAGGTCAGCCCGCCCGATGATTCCTGGAATCGTGCCGATCAGACCGCCGATGGCATTCAGAGTGCTCCCAGCCATGGCGTTGTGATTCTGCCTGACCAGAGCCAGGTCTGGCATTCCAGCCGTGCCACCTCACACATTTATGGCTACAGCTTTCCTGATTATGAATATCTGGGCCGTGTCTATATTGGCAATCCGGCCTGGATCACCACTACTCCGGACAGCCGTTATCTCTGGGTGGGTGTCTCGGGCCACAATGAAACAGCGGTAGTGGATGTACAAAGCCAGGAGGTGGTCAAACGCTTCCCGGTCGGTCAGGCACCAAAACGCATCTTTACCGCCATCATGCCTGCAGATTGGCCGGGGGAAGCACGATGATAACAACAGCGTCCCGCCTGTTATTGATATCACTCCTGTCAGCCTTGTTGATGAGTTGTGGTGAACAAAGCTCTGACACAGACACTGCCCGGTCTTCATCCGGCACTTCTGGTAGCGCAGAGCCAGCCCCCTTCAAGGGCCTGGATTTCGATTATTATCTTGGCGCCGTGGAGCCCATTTTTCTGCGTCACCGTGGCGGCTTCGTGGGCACCGACACTTCCTGTGTGGCCTGCCATTCCTCTCAGGTGAATGCACCCCTTGGCCTGCAGCCATTGACTGAAGAAAACGGCCGGGTATTCTGGACTGCAGAACAGTCACGCCAGAATTTTGAAAATGTAGTGATGCTGACCAACCCCGCTGCGCCCGAGTCCAGCCGCTTGCTATTGGCGCCGCTGGCGACGACGGCCGGAGGTGAACGTCACTCCGGTGGTAACTTCTGGAACTCTACAGAGCATAGTGAGTACCGTATCATTGCCGACTGGATTGCCAGTGGAGACCCTAATGCCGGGGCCGATCCGGTGGTGGAGCCAGACTTCGAGTTCTTTCGCGCCTGTGTGCAACCACTGTTTGTTAATCCCATCGAAAACGCCATGCCCTGCACGGAATGCCATAGCGGTGAGTTTGCCCTGCCGCCCCCGGCTGACGCCTACTGGACCATTGAGCAGTCCCGCCAGGCCTTTGAGTCGCTGGCCTATCTGATTGACCCGGGGCGTCCGGAGAGCAGCCGTTTTCTGCATAAACCCCTGCATCCCGATGCCGGTGGTGATTTGATGCACAATGGCGGGCGCCGCTGGTACAGCGCCGATGATCCGGAGCGCGCCGCACTGGCCAGTTGGGTACGGGGTGAGGCCCGCGGGGAACAATGCCCGGCTCCGCTGCAGTATGCCTACCCGGCGAGGCCCTAACGCTTTGTTGCGGACCTGGACCCAATGCCCGGTGTTGATCACGGTGGCACTGCTGGCCGCCTGTAGTGACCCGGCGCCAAGCTCATCCGGGGATGGCATCTTCACTGCAGAACAGGCCGAACGCGGCGAAGGCTTGTTCAACACCCATTGTGTGCGCTGCCACAGTATCCAGGAATTCCGGGGCCCGGCCTGGGACAGCATCTGGGCAGGTGGGCCACTGAGCGCACTCTATGTTCGCATCGCCAACACCATGCCCCTGGACCAGCCCGGCAGTCTTGGCAGCACGGAGGCAACCGCCATCACCGCCCATATCCTGGCAGCCAATGGCATGCCCAGCGGCAACAATGCCCTGTCGGGGAATTTGCAGTGGATGACCGGCATTAGCCTGTCATCCACTGCAGCAGACTAGCCCGCGGTGATTACCGGCGGGGCGATAACTGCCAGGCCGAAGCGGGCGCCGGGCTTGCTCAGGAGCCCAGGCGATAGCGCAACTTGATGGCAAACTGGTCGACAATACGATCGTTCCAGGATTGCTCGAGCAGGTCCTGGAAGGTAAAAAAGCTGTTGCGGGGCAGGTTGGAGCCTCGGGTATAGACCACGAACAGATCGGATAGCGGTGCAATCTCCCAGCGGTAGCGGGCCTGGAAGGTGAGCCTGGAGATGGTGAAGTCGTCAGGATCACTGTCCGGATTGGCAACCGGAATCAGTGCCCCCTCTTCCACGGTGTTAACTCTGTAGAAGCTGTCCTCAAATGCCTTGAGGGCGGTCCACTGGGTGCTGAAACGCAATTGCTGTTTGGCAGTGATGAAGTAGTCCACCTCCAGACGCGGCGCCCACTGATGCGCCTCAAAACTGGTATAGGCCCCGTCACCGCGGTGCACCAACAAGGCCTCCCGGTCGGTATAACGCAGGCTTAAATCCACCGAGAAGCGGTCTACCGGACGCCAGGCAATGCCTGCCGAACCTTCCAGTTGCCGCGGCCCCAGGTCTTCCGGATCCACACTCAGACCGAGATTCCAGGAGACAGGCCGTGCCCGGTCAGTTTCATAGCTGATATTGGCACCGTAACGAACCGGTAGCTGAAAGACACCAGTGCCTCGACCCAGGCGATCGTCGAAACGTGCCGGGAAGTAGCGCACGCTCATATCCAGACTGTTATTGTCGAGGAAGGTATAGCCTCGATTAAGAAAGGCGCCAACTCGCACAGGCAAGCCATCAGTATTCCATTCGTTGGTAACGATAAAGCCGGTGGTTCTGTTGCGCAGACCCGGAATATCCGACTCGTTGACAAAATAGTTATAGGACAAATTGGCCTGGTCATTACGGGTCAGAAAACCCAGCTCATTCATGTCGAACTCATCATCGATCCAGGTGGCGCGAACGGTGTGTTGCTTGCCCCGTTCCGGGCGATAGCTCATATCACCAAGAAAGCCCAGGCCCGTGACCCCGTCGTTGTCACTGTGCATGAATTGGGTATCGACTATCCAGCGATTGTCACGGGAGAAATAATGCATATCGAAGGCGTTTACCGTGGAGTCAATCTCAGAATGATCCACATTGCTGCCCATCCAGCCGAATGAACGGCGGCCACCGCCGGCGGTATCTTCATAGAGCAGACGGGCAACACCGAAATTGCGCCCCTCGGCCTGAATCGTGACAGGTGTCCCGTCATCCAGCGTACCCAGCAGCTCGGGGTCGTCCTCTGCCGCAAACAGGGTGCCATACTGCCAGTTACCGATCTGGCCGGTATATTTCACTGCACCCAGCAGTTCCGTCGGTCGGCTGATATCGGTTGGCACGACATTGACGTTATCGGGGATATCATAATCCCCTGCGCCACCAATACGCCGTGTGTTGAGGATCTGTATCGGTCCACCCGGGCCACCACCACCGCTGGTGCGGGGATGGGTATTGAAAATATCCTGGCCCTCCAGGAAAAAGGCGCGTTTTTCAGGGAAAAACACTTCAAAGGCAGTCAGATTCACCACCACATCATCAGATTCCACGGTACCGAAATCCGGGTTGAGGGTGGCTGAAAGCAGGGTATTGGTTGTAGGTCGCCAATAAATATCCGTGCCTACTTTGGAATCCAGATCATCCTTGATGGCATCGAAGGTACCGGAGACAAAAGGATAAAAGGTCAACTGTCGGCGCGGTTCGATGTCCCGCAGCTGCCGCATGTCGAAGGCCGACAGGTATTCATTGACCGTGCGTGGCAATGCCGGCGACGACCAGGCTTCCCCACCCAGGTGGCCCACCTGGCGCTCAAAATAGAAACCGATCTGCCGGTTCCCATCGGCCTGGGGCAGGGGCATCATGGCCCAGGGAATGAAGTATTCGACGCTCCAGCCGTTTTCAAGTGCCTGGGTACGGGCGTTCCAGGAACCGTCCCACTGCATGTTCATCTGCCGCTCCGGCAATATGGTGCCATCGGTCATGGAATCACCCAGATTGATGCGCAGAAAATAGCCATAAAGCCCCGCACCGGACGGGTCCAGGCCTACCACAAAGCCATCACGATCGAGCTGGGTATCCCGGGAAGTCATGCGTGCCACCAGAGTGTCGGCAGGCTGGAAATTCATGGCGCCAATATAGATACCCTGCCCGGTATAGAAGGCGCGGATGTGGGTTTCATAGGGCGCTTCGGCCAGGGTATCCGGGTCTATTACCCGCATTCCGTCGGTGTAGGGCAGCTCCTGCCATACGGCTTCATCAAGGAAACCGTCGAGCTGGATATTGGCCTGGTCTTCTTCCAGACGGGTTAACTGGGGGATGGCGGACTGGGCCAGCAGGGAGGAACTGAGAAACAATCCCACCAGGCCAAAAGCCAGGCGGCGTGGGTAATTCAGGGTCATGACTTCTCTCAACAAGGCTTGTTTTTATGCTTGGTTTTGATTGTTTTAGTGTTACTGCAAGTCTCGAATGCCCTGACCGGAGCCATAGGCCAAAATCAGTCTACCCCAGTATCGGCCGTCTCTGGCAGGGTTTGCCATGATTCGTCACAATTCGACTGCAGTTTGCCTTTTTCCGGTCGTGGCGATGACAGATCAATCGCTTTTAATAGACCCTGCAACAGCCACCAACGCGGAGGAATCAAATTGCGTTTGTTCAGGAAGTCCGACCATTGTCTGTTCGTTGAGGAGGAGATCTATAACTGGGGGTCACCAAAATCACGGGTGAACCGTAGCCTGCTATTCATGTCGGTCATTTTCATCATCACCGGCGTGCTGTTCAGTGTACTGCGCCATATCTAGCGCATCCTGCTCTGACGAGTTGTTGGCTGGCAGTCGCCCAATAACGGAGTCGGCCCTGCCTCAGCGGGCTTTCAGTTCCACCTCCATGGTGTAGATGCGGCCTCCCCGGCGCAGTCCCAGCATTACCGCGTCGCCCGGCGCAGAGGCACGCAGCAGGTTTGAATAGTGCTGCAAATCCTCGATGGCTTCGGCATTGTAACGCAGCAGAATATCCCCTTCCTGCAGACCCGCCTCGGCAGCAGCGCTGTTGGGGGTGACGCCACTGATGCGAATCCCTTCACCCGAATAGGCAAAGTCCGGCACTGTACCGAGGCTGGCTTCCCGTGCACCGCTTTGACCACTCTGCTCAATCGGGGCGGCACCGGCCAGGTTACTGCGCAGCGGGTCCAGGCGATCAGCCATGTACACCACCGCCTCCTCCAGCCACAGGGCAACATCCGAGAGGCCATCGCTATCAATCTTGTCGACGGTATCCGACACGCGGTGATAATCAGTATGAGTGCCGCTGAACAGGTGAATGGCGGGAATTCCGGCATTGAGAAAACTCACGTGATCACTGCTGGCGATGGTCTGGGGAAATTCTGAATCCACACCAATGGTGAAACCGATACCCTGGGCCATGAAGGGCCATTCATAGGCACTGTCGCTGCCAAATACCTGTAAACTGCGGCCTTCGAGACGGCCCACAGCGTCCAGATTGATCATGGCGAAAAGGTTTTCGGCAGAGAATCCACCCGGCAGATTTTCAATGAAATATTGGGAGCCAAGCAGGCCCGCTTCCTCGGCCGTAAACGCCACGAACAGGATCGGCCGCTGGGGTGTAAAGGCGCGACTGAGCTTGCTCGCCACCTCCAGCATCACCGCGATACCCGAGGCGTTGTCATCGGCACCGGGATAGAATTCTCCACTCTCGGGGTCAATACCCAGATGATCATAATGGGCACCTACCACCAGTGGCTGGTGACTGAACTGCTCATTGGCCCCGGGAATCATGCCCACAATATTCACCAGTTCCAGCCTGCCTTGCTCAGCAACATTGGTCTGCCAGCGCTGCAGGTAGCTGCCATCGACGGTCTGCAAACCCGCGGCCGCAAACTGCTCGGCAATATAGTTGGCCGCCTGATTTAGCCCGGCACTGCCCAGACCACGCCCTTGCATTCGCGGGCTGGCAAGACTGAGTATGTGATCAAGCATCTGCTCCGGAACATACTCCGGCGGCAGGATCGCCAGGGGCTGCTCTGCCGGCAGATTATCCCAGTTGATCTCACCACTGAAGCCAGGTTTAACCCATTGCATGGGTGATTCCGGACTGGCCCAGATACCGGAGATATCATTGCTGGGCTCGTCACCGAAAAAGCTGAGATAGGAATAGCGGCCATAATGGGGCAGCTTTTCAATCATGCCGGGCAAGGCCACCATGTCGTCAATATGAATCAGACCCAGTGCCAGCTCCGGATTGGCCGGATGGCGGGCAATAATGACGCTGCTGCGATCGGCATACTCCGCCTGTTCACCAGCCAGGCTGTAACCGGAAGCGGTTTCAGCGGCGCCATAGAGTGTGGCGGAATCTGTGACCATACTGGCAAAGCGGTTGTTGCGGCCAAGCACCCACACGGAGCGGTCACCGGGCAATTCTTCCAGTTCGTCGGCAAACAGGATTTGTGCCTGTACGCCTTCGGAAAACGCCTCGGCCATGGCGGCCCACTGCTGGCGGTTGTCGACCGGCAGGACGAAGGCTATCTCACTGGCTCCGAACAGCTCACCGATAGTGGGTGGCGTCTCTTCCCGGTCCAGGGTTCTGAATACATCGAAGTAGGGATCTACCAGTACAGCATTGAGCTGGTCGTAGTCATTGGCCATCACCCCTTCCAGTTTCTGGCTGAGACCAATGTTATAGATTTGTGGCTCTTGTTCCCCTTCGTAAAAAAGGGCGATGGGCAGGTTAAGCAAATAAGGATCGTCGAGCTGAACCTGGGCGAACATGATGCGAGCCTGGTTGCCGTTCACTTCATCGACAGTGACGGACAACTCCGGTGCTCCGCTGCGCTCGGTCCACTGGCTGAAGAAAGCTGACAGGTCACTGCCACTGATATCGGAAAAGATGGCTTCAATATCATCCCAACTCGCACGCTGGTAAAGATAGTCGTTGTAAAAACGGCGCAGGCCCTGCAAAAACAATTCGTCACCAAGCTCTACCCGCAACATATGCCAGAGCATCAGGGTCTTGCCATACCCCACCGCCTGGGTGGCAGCAGAATTGCGGGAAGTGAATTCCGTGAGGGGGAAGTCACTGTCTTCGGCTACATAGTTCTTATAGCGCGCCAGCATGTCCTTGCGATATTCCCCTCCCCGCCCATCTATTTCCCGGAACAGATGGTCCGCCAGATAAGCCGTCAGTCCTTCACTCCAGTTGCCGGTCTGGTAATCCGGATAAACCCCGTTGCCCCACCAGTTGTGAAGAATCTCATGGGGATAGGAGGTAGTAAGGATGAAAGGGAAACGAATGACTCGGGGGCCCAGCAGCGTAAAGGAAGGCATGCCATAACCGGTCTCCCAGAAATTCTCCACCAGGGCAAACTTGTCATAGGGATAGTCTCCCAGCAGCGGCTCATACAGCGCCAGATACCGGGCCGTGGCATCCAGATACTGGGTGGCAAGATTGGAATCAGCACTGCGCAGATAAGCCAGGGCCTCGATATCACCCAGCTGTTGCCGATAGATTTCAAAATCATTGGCAATCAGGTAAATCTCTTCCTGGGGAGAAGTTTCCACCCACAGCGATTGCACTGCTTCATCGCTCCCGCCGGGCGGTTCTGCGGCGCTACCCTGGGACATGGCCGACCAGCTACTGGCCGCCTCGGAAAAACGGGTGGCCAGACTGAAACTGAGCAGACTGTCACCGAAGCCGGGAATCCATGCCGAGGCATGACTCAGAAAGACACCCTGCTCAGAGATAATGCCGGATGTTTCCGAAAAACTCTGGGCATATTCGGCGCCGGATTGCTCAGCCTGATCGTTGATAACCCCGGCATACTCAATTTCCAACTCGCCATTCCAGTTTCCTGGCAGGCTCACCTGGTACTGGTTGCTTGAAGCGGCGGTGCTGCTGGTGGACGGCACAAAATTTCCGCCGCCGGCACCCAGCCTGTCGATTTGCAGGCTGCTGCTGATAATGCGCAGATTGGCATTCAGGCTGAAACTCAGATTGTTATTGCCGCGCCAGGATTCGGGAAATTGCAGCTGGTCGGTAACTTCGATATAGGAATTAAACGGATCCAGATAGACTGACAGTGTGTGCTGCACCACTTCCGCACCGGCACTGTCCGCCGTGCTCTGACCACGGCCTTGTTGGGCCTGCACTGCAGGCGCCAGTAACAGACAAGCCAGAAGCAGACCGGCAAGGCTTGCGGATATCCCTTTCATCGCTGCGATCTTGATAAGCCTCACCGTAAAACCCCTTCGCTTCAGTCGAGCCCAAGCAACTCCAGTGCCTGTTCATGATTCCAGTCAGCGATATGAATCTGGGATGAGCCGTCCTCGGTACGGGTGGTGCTCCAGGCCAGACGAGTGCCGTCAGGGGAAAACACCGGCAGTATGTCGGTGCCATCGGTATTGCTTACCCGGACCGGATCATTCATGCCTTGTGGATCGATCATGAACAATTCGAAGTTGGCATGGCCCAGCACATTGCTGGAGTAGATGATGTAATCGCCGCTGGGATGGAAATAGGGACCCCAGGACACCATGGCTTCAGCGGTCAGCTGACGCTGGTTGCTGCCGTCCACATCCATGGTCCAGATTTCGGCACTGTTGCCATCGGGATTAAAGCGCCGCCAGACGATTTTCTCGTTGTCGGCACTGAAAAAAGGCCCACCGTCATAGCCGGGAGAGAAGGTCAGCTGCTGCACATTGCTGCCGTCGGCGTCCATGATGTACAGATCCATGAAATAGGACGCATCATCCTCAAACAGCTTTTGTTCCGCCTGGCTCAGGCTGCGACTATAGGCTTCGCGGTTGGAGGCGAACAGAATCTTGCTGCCATCGGCAGAGTAGGACCCTTCAGCGTCATAGCCCTCGGTGTTGGTCAGGTTCACCAGATTGCCACCATCCTTGTCGGCCTGGTAGATCTCATAATGGGGATCATAATCCCAGCCATAGGGCCGGTCTTCGCCACTTTCGCGAATGGCAATCTCTTCGGCCTGTTTGGCCAGTGCATTGGGGTCTTCATGGGTGGAAGAAAACATCACCCGCTCCATCGTGGGGTGAATCCAGGCACAGGTGGTCAGTCCAATACCGGTGGAAACCATTTCGGCCTGTTCGGTTTCCAGGTCCATCAAAAATATCTGGTAAAAAGGGTTACCTGCCACTTCCGCCTGGTAGATAAATTCGCTGCCATCGGCACTGAAATAACCTTCACCGGAACGAACCCCTTCGGTGATCAGCTGTCGGGTATTGCTCAGCAGCAGTGCCTCATATTCGGTGTCAAAGGGGCTATCGGGTTCGGCGCCCATGTCGGCCATGGTGGTTGCACCGGCGGCGCCGTCGGCAGCATAAGCTCCGGCATCACCGCTGCTGGCCACTTCCATTTCCGGAGCTGGCGCAGCCTGGGTCGGTGCTGCCTGCTGATTGGCCGGCTGGTCACAGGCCATTAATGTTGTGCCAAGGGCTACTGCAATGGCCAATTGTAGTTTCGTCATAGTCGAGCAATCCTCGCCAGTTTCAGCGGACGTTGAGACAGTTTAAAAATTGAATTGCTGATTCTGGGGAAACACGCCAAACAAGCCACCGGTGTGGAGGAAGACTATCTGGCGGGCCCCGTTCAGTTGTCCCGAGGCGCCTTGATTCAGCTCCGTAACCATGCCATGAAACGCTTTGCCTGTATAGACAGGGTCCAGGAACAGGCCTTCTGTAGCGGCGAGACGGGCAATGGTGGCAAAGATCTCCGGTCCGGCCATGCCATAGCCGGGACCGAGGTAGCCTTCCAGAGTCGTAATCTGCAGTGAGCTGACATCGAAACCGGTTTTGTAGCGCTGCTGCCAGAGCGTCACATCCTGGCGAATTTTTCTGTCAAAATAAGCCGCATCATCACTGACATTGAAAGCCACTACCTTGGCCGGCAGGTCCAGCAGCTGTGAGCCCACCAGCAGCCCCGCCTGGGTACCACCGGACCCTGTGGCAGTGACGATGGTATCCGGTTCCAGGCCCAACCGCTGAAAATCCTCTTTCAGTTCGGCGCAGGCGGCAATATAACCCCACAGTCCCACTTCATCACTGGCACCTACCGGAATGTAATAGGCTTTTGAGCCGGCGCGGGCATAGTCATCCTGCAGTTTCCGCACCAGCTCTTCATGGCCAGGCCAGTCACTGGCGGGCAGGGTCGTGACCTCGGCACCACTTAATTTGTCCAGCAGCAGATTGCCCTGATAGTCCACGGGCTCTTCACCCCGCAATAACAGATGCACCTTCAGTCCGAGCCGCGCCCCCATGATCGCCGTGGCCCGGCAATGGTTGGATTGCAGCCCGCCGCAGGTAATGACGGTATCGCAGCCCTGGTCCAGGGCCTCAGCCAGGCAAAATTCCAGTTTGCGTATCTTGTTGCCGCTGACTTCGAGACCGGTCAGTTCATCACGCTTGACCCAAACCTCCACACCAGAGCGCAGGTCCGGAAAGCGCTGCAGGCGAGTGAGTGGCGTTGGCAAATTTGCCAGTTGCAAACGATTGGGCCAGTTAATCATGGTGACTGCCTGTAAGGAAAAAGGCTGACTATACCGGCTAAACAAAAAAGGGGACAGCGCCTGTCGGCGCTGCCCCCTTCTGGAATCAGCCTGATTTACTGTTTGGGCTTGGTAGCGTCGTAAGCCATGCTACCCTGCTCCGGCTCGCCTTCAGCTCCCAGCGGTTCCTTTGCTTCGCTGAACAGGAACAGGTCGGTCAGCACCGCGCGCAGGTGGATCGAGGCATTGAGGTTATCAACAATCTCCGAGCCAATGAATTCCTGGGCCAGGATAAAACGCAGCGCGGCGCCAGCCTTGCGGCAATCCTCGGCGATGACCTGTTCAAAGTCATTATCGCTGTCTTTGAATGCCTGCTGCAGATTGTCCATGGCGGCGGCGATGCCTTCGATGGTTGGCCGGGCGTGAGGGCCGGGGCCGGTTTCTGCCTTGGCGGGACGTCCCTGGGCGGCATAGGCCAACAGGAATTCATAGCCCGATTCGATAATTTCGATATCGTCTTTAATCACTTTTTACTGCCTTATCTAAAAAGGGCCCTGAACGGGCCCTGTGAAATCAAATCCGGATCAGCCTGCTGCTTAATCCGCTTCCTTGGGCGACCACTTGCTGGGGTCGTGATTTGCAGTCATTTCGTCTTCCGAAATCCAACCGGAAATCATGGAGCGGGTATAGAACAGCTTCTCTGGCCGCACGGCGAAATAGATGTGCGTGGCCGCCAGCGCAACAAGCGCCAGGGTCGACAGACCATGCAGCAGGAACACCAGGCCAAGCTGGCTCTCAGGCATGCTGTTGGTACGATCCCAGAATGGCGTATCGATCTGCAGGAACAACAGTACACCGGTTACGATCACAGCCAGTACCACTACGGTTACGGCCCAGTGCATGCCTTTCTGTTCGAAAGAATATTTGCCAGGTTTCTGGGCAGAATCGAAAGGCTCGCCGAAGTCGCGCGGCCCCAGAATCATGGACTTGAAGTCCTGCCAGAACAGGGAACGGATAATATGGAATATCACCACGAAGGTCAGGATCAGACCGGAAATCCAGTGAATATCCAGCCAGGCAATGCGCAAGCCGATGATAGGCGCAGTACCGGTGAATATCAGCACCAGAATACTGGCGGCCATGATCCAGTGAAACGCACGGTCTATGGTTTCGTGCCGTAAAACACGCCTGCCCTGTGCGGAAGGCTTGTCCATTTTCTTGTTGGCCAGAGCGGCCATGATGATGGCATGTGCTGCCAGGAGTACCAGGATGGCAACGGCAACAACCCAGAGTAAATCCCAGGATACGCCGAGAATGACTTCCTCACCCCAGACATCGCGTTTATAGCGGACAATATCTCCCACTGTACTTCCCTCTTTATTTTTTGATACTGCTGTTTTTGTTTATGCGTGACAGGCTCTAGCGAGCCCGGGGATTAACCCCGGACTGCGCGCTTAACGAGATTGGCCAGCAGCGGTATTTTAAAATTATTGTAGTTCAGGGCACGGGCACCATCGGTAGCAATACTCGCTACCTGATCGCCCAATGCTTCTGAACGCTGCTGTCCGCGCAGAGCGTTTTCTACTGCCTGCAAACGTCGCGGTACACACTCGACGGCACCAGCAGCAAGACGTGCGTCCTGAATAGTGCCACCTGACACTTTCATTGCCGCAGCAATACTTACCAATGCGAAGTCCCAGACGTTTCGGTCGGCAACTTTCTCGAAATAGAACTCTGCATCAGCCCACTCTGCGGGCAGACGAACGGCGGTGAGAATCTCACCTTCATTCAGCACAGTCATGTTAACGATGTCGCGGTCCGGACCAACGAAGAAATCCTGGGCCGGCATGGTGCGCTGGCCAGACTCGCTGGACAACACCATGGTGGCATTCAGGGCAACCAGGGCTGGCGCCGTGTCAGACGGGCTGACGGCAACGCAACGGCTCTGGCCAAAGATGGCGTGCTCGCGGTTCAAACCTTCCGGCGAATCGGCATAGCAGATATTGCCACCGGCACGGTAGCAATCCAGGCCGCGGCGGTAGTACCAGCAGCGGGCATCCTGAACCAGGTTGCCGCCGAGGGTACCGACGTTACGGATCTGCGGGCTGGCAACAACACCGGCGGCCTTGGCCAGCAGGCCAAAACGCTGCTGGATAAGGGGGTTGTTGGCGATTTCGGTGAGTGTGGTCACGGCGCCAATTTCGACTCCGTCGCTGGTTTCGCGAATACCTTTCCAGGCATCGACCTGGGTCAGTTCGATCATCGCCGTGGCGATCTTGTTGCGATCTTTCAACCAACCAAAAGTGTCCTGACCACCACCGAGTAGCCAACCGTCATTACCGAGTTCGGCTGCCAATGCCAGGGCGTTGGCTTCATCAGTAGGCTGATAAAGCTCGATATCGGGCATTACGTCATTAGATGTGGCTACCATATCAACCTCTAAAATTGTTCTGGGCCAGCGGCACTGCTTCTTCGGTTGTGCCGGCCAGGTGGTTAATAATCATGTCTGCAGTGACCGGGGCGGCACCAAAAATATGGCCGTCCAGAGCATCGGAAATTGCAGCAGTCAAAGCGGCGGAAACTGAACCCATGGCAGGCTCACCGACACCGCGGGCACCTACCGGATTCTCGGGATCTGGCAGATCCACCCAACCGGTATCTATTTTCACCGGAGTATCGAGATAGGTCGGTACCTTGGACTGCCAGTAACCGGTACTGGCAGGCAGACCATTCTGGGGATCGTACAGATGCCGCTCATAGCCGGAGAGGCCAATGCCCCAAACCGCGCCGCCCACCAGCTGATTCTTCATGCCTTGCGGGTGCACGATAGTGCCGGAGTCGGCGACATTGATCATGTCCAGAATTTCGTATTTACCGGTTTCCAGATCCAGTTCAATCTCGGTGGCAGTGACAGTAAAACCGGTCACCGTGCCTTCATGGCGAGGATCGTGGTAAACACCCAGGAAAGCAGTTCCGGCCAGGCGGGAAACAGAAATCTGTGTCCACTCGGCCAGTTCTTCCGGCAAGTCTGACTCACCGGTGAATTTGCCACCCAGCTCCATGGCACGCTGTGCCACTTCTGCATATGTGTAACCCACTGAATCATCATCGATGCGATGCACACGCTCGTTGGAGATGTCGTATTCATCGGGCTCACCACCCAGATCAGTGGCGGCGATCTCTTTCATCTTGGCCAGCATGTCCTGGGCTGCACCCCAACAGGTACGGGTATTGGTGAAGATAGAGTTACTGCCGTCCTGCGGCGAGGTAATAGGCAGATGGTTGTCGGTACGACCATTGAGAATGTCGCAACTCTCCCAGGGCATCTTCAGCACTTCGGCTGCGGCCCGCGAGGTGGCGGCATAGGAATAGGTACCCAGGTTACCGACACCGTTATGTACTTTCAGGCGACCATCGGTGCCCATGGAGACGATACCGTCCATGCCACTGCGTCCGGCGCTGTGATAACCCTGGCCAATGCCCAGGCCAATCACCTTGCTGCCATTGCGCTGGCGGCGACGGCTCTGGCGCTCGTCCCAGTTGAACTCGGCACGAACTTTCTCCAGGGCTTCCGGCATATAGGCACTGGTGAAAGGACTGCGTCCCGGACCGTGCACATCGCCGTTTTGCGGCGTGTTCATCTTGCGAATATCAAAACGACTGATACCGAGCTCGTCGGCAGCCTTGTCCATGATCGGCGAGATGATCGGCGCGATCTGGTTCTGGCCGGGGCCACGCTGGGCGCCTCGGTGGCCGGTATTGGAGCCGATTGAAGTATTGCGGAAGCGCACTGCTTCAGGCTGGTACAACACGCTGATCAGGTCAGCCGCGGATGAGGCATCACCGCCACCCCCTTTACCGCCATTGTCGGAGACAATGTACAGGTCAGTGGCTGCCATGCTGCCGTCGCTGTTAAAACCCACCTTGATCCAGCCCTGGAAACCCTGTCGGGCACCACCGAAGGTGAATTCTTCTTCGCGGGTTACGCGCATCATCACCGGGCGGTTGATCTTCTGGGACAGTTTGGCAGGAATGGCCATATTGGGAATGCTGCCGGCACGGGCTCGTTGACCGAAACCACCACCGGTTGCCACGTTAATGAAGACCAGGTCTTCCTTGGGAATACCAATAATGCCAGCCATGTCATCGGCCAGGGCGGTCAGTGACTGGGAGGTACCGTGCAGGTAGAGCTTGCCGTCTTCCCAGTAGGCCATGGCGCTGCGAGGCTCCATGGAATGGTGGGGATAGCCGGCGGTAGTGAAAGTGCCTTCATAGACATAGGCCGAGTTGGCAAAGGCGGCTTCCACATCACCGTAGGACCAGGTTTGCAGCGGCTCAGCCGTGGGCTCATTACCGGCGCGGAAGCTGGCCACCTGATCGGCGCTCCATTTTTCCTCGGCAAAGCCCTGACGGAATATAAAGGTATTACCGCCGGAGTAGGCATTTGGGCCGCCTTCGGCCAGTGAATCCAGCGGGTCGAGAACGAAGGGCAGACGCTCGATAGTGACATCGATCAGCGCCATGGCGGTCTCGGCAGTTTTTTCGTCAACTGCGGCAATGGCCAGGATGGGCTCACCCACCAGGGTGGGCTCGTTGGTCAGAATCTTCAGACCCGGGCCAACCGGCTCGCCATCAGGATACACGTCGTCAGCGGTCAGGATGCCGTAAACGCCGTCCATTGCCAGCGCTTCCGAGGCATCGATATTCACCACCCGGCCATGGGGCACGGGGCTGGTGAGCAGACGCGCATAGACCATGCCTTCGCGGCTGTAGTCTTCAGAGTATTTGATCCGGCCGGTGACCTTGCCATTGACATCGGGCGGCACGAAATTATGTCCAATATGCATATAAGCCATGATGATTATCCTATTTCCACGGCACGCATTACGCCGTCCAGGTACGAGTCATAGGATCCACAACGGCAGATATTGCCCGACAATGCGTGGCGGGCTTCTTCACGTGTGGGGTTGGGATTGGCACGCAGTAATCCGACTGCTGCCATGACCTGTCCGGGAGTACAGTAGCCACACTGGGGCGACAAGGCTTCGACAAAGCCCTGCTGTACCGGGTGCAGATCGCCATTGGGCGACTCCAGGCCTTCAACAGTCTCGATACGGCCATTCTTCATGGAATGGGTGAGCACGGAACAGGCATAGGTAGGCACGTCATCCACCAGCACAGTACAGGCGCCACATTCACCGCGGTTACAGCCCAGCTTGGTGCCGGTCAGACCCAGTTTGTAGCGCAGGGTAGAAGCCAGGGTTTCCTGGGGAGCCACGTCCACATTGCGAACCTGGCCATTGACATTGATTCTGATTAGACGCTCCACGGCACCAGCTGGGCGGTTCTGGCCATTGGCCGCGTACCACAGCGAGCTGGAGGTAGCCGCTGCACCTGAGGCAATAACCCCTTTGATGAAGCGTCGTCTGGTAAGTTTGGGATTCACGGGTTCATTCGCCTCCGTATATATGGGAATGGGTCCTTCGACTGCGAGTAGATATTCTTGTTATCCAACAGCTAATGCTGCTGTTTTTTAAGAGGCCAAATGAGAATGATTTTCATTTAAAGCCTTGTTTGTCTTGAGAAAATTAACGCCGGTAGAGTAAAGCACATCCGCGCCTTTAGCAAGGGAGCTCACGGCGTCAAATATGCTTCTGGCGTGCTTTTGGGCAGAATTGCCAACCCCGGCAAACGCTGCTTTTGACACTAAGTTTTTTACTGCCGGTGATGCACTGACTGGATTTGCATTGACCCTGCTGAATGTCCTTGCTGTCAGTTGGGCAGTTTGCCCCCAAAGCGAACTGCCAAAGTTCAATGGCTGTGATGCTGTTGCAAGCCGGCACCAATCCCGACTGCCTGCCCGGTCTTGCCCCACTGCCAAATTGCAATTGACAAGGCATTGACAGTTTTTGCAAAGAGGCCTCCGGATCAAAGCCCCGAATTCCGCGCTTATGTACATCTGCTGGCCTTTTCCGGCCGGTGGACTGCTTGACATCCTGACCTGTAGTGTTATTTTGTCCGGCCCTTTCCGACGGGCCCAGACGGTGCCCCCCATGACGGGGGAAGAACAACACGCCGCGCCCAATCCGGACAACTTCAGCAGCAAGACGTTCACCAACCCGAGAGGCGTAGCCATCCCGGGCGGAAGTGTGGCGGAAAACGAAAATAAAGCGGCAGCAATTTGAGAGATTGATCAGTTATGCGAGATGAGAGTCTGCTCCCCCTGAAATTCGGCTTCCCCGAGAAGACCGGCCTCTACGATCCACAGAACGAAAAAGATTCCTGTGGCGTTGGCTTTGTTGCCAACATCAAAGGGCAACCCAGCCACCAGATCATGCTGGACGCCTACCACATCAATTCCCGTATGGACCACCGCGGTGGTTGTGGCTTCGAAGCCAATACCGGTGACGGCGCCGGCATCCTCATGGCCCTGCCTCACAGCTTCTTCAAACTGGTAGCCAAAGAAGAGTTGGGAGCAGACCTGCCGGAAGCGGGTAGCTACGCCGTTGGCAATATCTTTCTGCCGACTGTGGCCGAAGAACTGGCACACTGTCAGCAGGTCATCAGCAATATTATTGAAGAAGAAGGCCAGCAGTTTCTGGGCTGGCGCGATGTGCCCGTCGACCCCGATGGCGCCGACGTGGGGCCGGCAGCTCGCATGGCCCAACCAAGCATCAAGCAGCTGTTTATTGGCGCGGCTGCGGGCCTGGACCAGGAACAGTTTGAACGCATCCTTTATATTATCCGCAAGCGCTTTTCCCACACGTTGCGCAATGACAAATCCCTGACCGAGGCCAAGCAGGTCTATGCCTGCAGTCTGTCCACCAAGGTGATTGTCTATAAAGGCATGCTGACACCGGGTCAGTTGTTCCCTTTTTACCAGGATCTGACCAATCAGGATTTTGCCACTCACCTGGCCATGGTGCACTCTCGCTTCAGCACCAATACATTCCCTTCCTGGGACCGTGCCCAGCCCAATCGTTTCATGAGCCATAACGGTGAGATCAACACCCTGCGTGGCAACGTGAACTGGATGGTGGCTCGCGAAGGCAAGGTGGCTACCGATGTTTTCGGTGACAAACTGAAATCCATCTTCCCGGTCATCGACAGTGACGTTTCCGACTCCGGCAGTTTCGATGCCGTGCTGGAATTCTTGCTGCTGTCCGGCCGCTCCCTGCAGGAAGCGGTGATGATGATGATCCCGGAAGCCTGGCAGTCTGATACCAATATGGATCAGACCAAGAAAGATTTTTACGAGTATCACTCGGCCCTGATGGAGCCCTGGGATGGCCCGGCTTCCATTGTGTTCACAGACGGCCACTACATAGGCGCCGTTCTGGACCGTAACGGCCTGCGACCGAGCCGCTACTACGTGACCCATGATGATAATGTCATCATGGCCTCCGAGGTTGGCGTACTGCAAGTGGACCCCACCAATGTCAAACTCAAGGGTCGACTGCAACCGGGCAAGATGTTCCTCATCGATTTCGAGCAAGGCCGCCTGATTCCCGATGAAGAAGTCAAAGGCACGATTTGCAGCAAGCGTCCCTATGGCGAGTGGCTCGCCGAGCAAAAAGTGACACTGGACCAGATTTCCAGTGGCAGTGCCGAACATTCCCTGGATGCCGATGACACCCTGAACAAGATGCAGGCCTTCGGTTATACCACCGAAACCATGCAGTTCATGCTCATGCCGCTGGTGACCGAGGCCCGTGATCCGCTGGGTTCCATGGGCAACGATTCCGCCCTGGCCTGTCTGTCGGACAAGCCGCGCATGATCTATGACTACTTCAAGCAGTTGTTCGCCCAGATTACCAATCCACCGATTGATTCAATCCGGGAAGAGGTTGTCATGTCCCTCAAGGTCTTTCTGGGACCGGAAGGCAATCTGCTGGAAACTCTGCCTGGCCAGTGTCGCCGCCTGAGTATTGATCACCCGATCCTGTCCAACCAGGAACTGTCGGATATCCGCGACATGGATCATCGCGACATGCGCTCCAAAGTCATCGACATCACCTATGAGCGCGGCGAAGCCGACGGTTATCGCAAGGCAGTCGATCGTATTTGTGCCGAGGCCAGACAGGCCATCAAGGATGGTTATTCCTTTATTATCCTGTCCGACAAGGCCATCGCCCAGGACCGCATCCCTCTCAGCGCCCTGATTGCTACCGGCGCAGTTCACCACCATCTGGTGAAAAATCACCAGCGCACCCAGATCGGTATTGTGGTGGAGACCGGTGAAGCGCGGGAAGTACATCATCACTGCCTGCTGGCTGGCTATGGTGCCGACGCTATCAACCCCTACCTGGCATTCCAGGCCCTGTGGCAGGCCAACACAGAAGGCTTGTTAGGCGATAAATGCAAAACCGAAGATGACCTGGTTGCAGCCTACAAGAAAGGCGTGGCCAAGGGCATGCTCAAGGTTATGGCCAAGATGGGTATTTCCACCCTGGCGTCTTACCGCGGTGCCCAGATATTTGAGGCTGTCGGTCTGGCGGATGAAATCGTCAGCAAGTGTTTCGTCGGTACTGCCAGTCGCGTGCAGGGTGTCAACTTCGACGTTCTGATTGAAGAGGCCGAGCGCCGCCACAATATTGGCTTTCCAGAGGATGCGGCCGATCGTATTCCGGTGCTCAACAACCCCGGTGATTTCCACTGGCGCACCGGCGGGGACGCCCATATGTGGAATCCCAACACTATTTTCAACCTGCAACTGGCAGCCCGCAGCAACAGCAAGGATGCCTACGCGCAATTTGCCAAATTTGCCAATGAGGACAGCACCCGACGCTGCACCTTCCGCGGCCTGCTGCGCTTCAAGACCGAAGAAACCAAAGCCATCGACATTTCTGAAGTGGAGCCCGCCAGCGAAATCGTCAAGCGTTTCGCCACCGGTGCCATGAGCTTTGGTTCCATCTCCCAGGAAAGCCACGAGTCCCTGGCTGTGGCCATGAACCGACTGGGTGGCAAATCCAATACCGGTGAAGGCGGCGAAGACCCCGCCCGCTTTAGCCCCATGCCCAATGGCGACTCCAAGCGCAGTGCTATCAAGCAGGTGGCTTCCGGTCGCTTTGGCGTTACCACCTGGTATCTGACCAATGCCGATGAGTTGCAGATCAAGATTGCCCAGGGCGCCAAGCCCGGTGAAGGCGGTGAATTGCCCGGCGGCAAGGTGGATGAGCAGATTGCCAGAATCCGTCACTCGACCCCGGGTGTAGGCCTGATCAGTCCACCGCCACATCACGACATCTATTCCATCGAGGATATTGCCCAGCTTATCCACGATCTGAAGAATGCCAACCGTGAAGCCCGCATCAGCGTCAAGCTGGTGTCGGAAATCGGTGTCGGCACTATCGCCGCCGGTGTCACCAAGGCCAAGACTGATCATCTGGTTATTGCCGGTCATGACGGCGGTACCGGTGCTTCACCGCTGACCTCCATCAAGCATGCTGGTCTGCCCTGGGAACTTGGCATCGCCGAGACCCACCAGACACTTGTCATGAACAACCTGCGTTCCCGCGTGGTTCTGCAAACCGATGGCCAGCTGAAAACCGGTCGCGACATCGCCGTGGCCGCCCTGCTGGGTGCCGAGGAATTCGGATTTGCCACCGCGCCGCTGATTACTCTGGGCTGTATCATGATGCGCAAGTGTCACCTGAATACCTGCCCGGTGGGTATCGCCACCCAGGATCCGGAACTGCGCAAGAAATTCAAAGGCAAGCCCGAGCATGTGGTGAACTACCTGTTCATGGTGGCCGAGGAAATGCGCGAGATTATGGCCGAACTTGGCCTGCGCAGCGTCAATGAGATGATCGGTCGTGTGGACCTGCTGGATTCAGAAAAAGCAGTCGATCACTGGAAGGCCAAAGGCCTCGACCTCAGCGCCATTCTGGCGCCGGCCCGGGTGGTCTTCGAAGGCACTGAATTCTACAAGACCCAGGATCAGGACCATGGTCTGGACAAGGCTCTGGATAATGAACTGATACGCCTGGCCAAGCCAGCGCTGGAAAGCGGCGAGAAAGTTTACATCGAGCACGAGGTGATCAATATCAACCGCGTGGTGGGTACCATGCTCTCCAACGAAGTGGCCAAGCGCTACAAGGAAGAGATGCTGCCCGAGGACACCATCAACATCAAACTGAACGGCAGTGCCGGTCAGAGCCTGGGTGCCTTTTTGGCCAAGGGCATTACCATCACTGTCGAAGGTGATGCCAACGACTACGTGGGCAAGGGCCTGTCGGGCGGCAAGATCATTATCTATCCGCCGAAGGAGAGCAGCTTCAAGGCAGAAGAAAACATCATTGCCGGCAATGTGAATCTTTACGGCGCCACCTCTGGTGAGGCCTATATTCGCGGTATCGCTGCTGAACGCTTCTGTGTTCGCAACAGCGGTGCCAGCGCCGTCGTCGAGGGCATCGGTGATCACGGTTGTGAGTACATGACCGGCGGTCGCGTGGTGATCCTGGGCGAGACGGGCCGTAACTTCGGAGCTGGCATGAGCGGTGGTATCGCTTATGTACTGGACCCCGAAGGCAAGTTCGAAAAGCAGTGCAATATGGAATCTTTCGAGCTGGAGAGTGTCAGCGACGCCGAGGACATTCTCGAACTGAAGACCCTGATCAGCAATCACTATGAGTACACCGATTCGCCGGTGGCAAAGAAAGTGTTGGATGACTGGGAAAACATGCTTTCACAATTCGTGAAAGTCATGCCAACTGACTACAAGCGTGTGCTGGCTGAAAGAGCCGCCGCCACCGCCGCCTGAGCCAGATCTCAGCAAACCAATTGAGCGAGTAGGAAATCAATGGGAAAGCCAACAGGATTTAAGGAATACGTTCGTGAGGTCGAACCCTATCGCGATGCGATCGATCGACTCATCGACTACAAGGAAATTTACACCGAGCACAAGGAAGATCACTTGCGCACCCAGGGTGCCCGCTGCATGGATTGCGGGGTGCCTTTCTGTCAATCTGGTGAAGGTTGTCCGGTTTACAACCTGATTCCGGAATGGAACGACCTGGTCTACAAGGGTCGCTGGAAAGAAGCGCTGGACCGTCTGCACAAGACCAATAATTTTCCGGAGTTTACCGGCCGAGTCTGTCCGGCACCCTGCGAAGGTTCCTGTGTACTGGGCATCAATGAACCGGCGGTGACCATCAAGAATATTGAATGCGCCATCATCGACCGCGGCTTTGAAGAAGGCTGGGTAGTAGCCGAACCGCCGGTACAGCGCACTGGCAAAAAAGTTGCCATTGTTGGTTCCGGCCCTGCCGGACTGGCGGCAGCCGACCAGTTGAATCACCAGGGCCATGAAGTCACGGTCTACGAACGTGATGATCGCATCGGGGGCCTGCTGATGTACGGCATCCCCAATATGAAACTGGAAAAGGACGTGGTAGACCGCCGCGTCAATATCCTGCGTGAAGAAGGCATCAACTTCGTGACCAACGCCGATGTTGGTGGCAATGGTGACAACGCGGTTTCCATCGAGCAGTTACTGGCCGACAACGACGCACTGTTGCTGGCCACCGGTGCCACCACGCCCCGCGACCTGCCCATTGACAATCGCGAAGGCCAGGGCATTCACTTTGCCATGGAATTCCTGCTCAAGAACACCAGGAGCCTGCTGGACTCCAATCTCGAAGATGACAGCTACATCAGCGCCAAAGACAAGAACGTGATTGTCATCGGCGGCGGTGATACCGGCACTGATTGTATCGGTACCTCTCTGCGCCATGGCTGCAAATCCCTGGTGAACTTTGAAATCATGCCCCGTCCGCCCGTGGATCGCGCCCCGGATAATCCCTGGCCTCTGTGGCCGAAGATTTATCGGGTTGATTATGGCCACGAAGAGGCGGCTGCCAAATTTGGTGAAGACCCGCGCCAGTATTCCATCTCCGGCAAGGAGTTTGTGCGTGACGAAGATGGCAAGTTGATCGGCATCAATACCGTGGAAGTGGATGCCAATTTCAAGGAAGTACCCGGCACCGTCAAATTCTGGCCAGCCGACCTGGTCCTGCTGTCCATGGGTTTTCTGGGACCTGAGCACTATGTAAGCGAAAAGCTGAACCTGGAACTGGACCCGCGCTCCAACTACAAGGCGGAGTACAAGGACTTCAGGACCTCCATGGACAAGGTCTTCGCCGCAGGCGATTGCCGCCGCGGTCAGTCCCTGGTGGTGCGTGCCATCGACGAAGGCCGCCTGGTAGCGGAACAGATTGACAAGTTTCTGGAAAGCTAAGTTACAACAGTTGGATAAAAACCCGGCCTCCTTGTGGTGGCCGGGTTTTTTTGTGCCGATATTTGAGCTGGACTTGCCAAGGCTGATTCCAGCATCAATTATTGAGTCGAAACACGGCTCATATTTATGCAGCAATAAATATTTGCAGATTCTGGTTCACGAGCATCAGTACATGGGTCTTCGGGTTCGCTCTTTCCCAGCCGCACATGAGGACTAATTCTAGGCTAGCCCTTATAGCTGGAAAGCAGTCTGTGCCACAGTCCCAGGCCTCTGCACGCTCCCGAATTCGATTTTTCCAATGGCAGGGAAGAGGGTTGTATCAAATACACACAGCCCACTCGAGATCGTCGCTATAAGTACCGAAGGTATCGGCATTATGCCTTGAATATAGCCGAACCAACTTGTGTAGATCATCCTTGGTTATATGGGATAAACTTGCCAGGGCTTTGCAGGTAAACCACCATGGTGCGATGAAGGATAAAATTTACCGATTGGCGGCCTGGTAATAATGAATTGACGCATATTTGGATCAGTAAAGATCGCAGTCCAGGTTGTGAGTGTTCGAATCATAACCTCTTCGAAAATGCACTCAGTATCGGTTATTACAATGCTCGAAAGATACTAATCAGGATATAACCGCGATTTCCAATGGACAATGACAATAAAACTGGTGGCAAAGGGTTATCAACGGATGAATTTATTCATCAGTTAATGACCAAATTAAAAACGAGGCCAGATTCGACACCTCCATACCGCTCCCTGTTGATTTTCTCGACCCCAAGGTCCGGTTCGACTTATTATTCTGATGTGCTATCAAGCGCAGGTCAGATTGGCGAATGTCGGGAGTGGTTTAATTTTCGGTACATGAAAGCCTATTGTAATATATTCCAATTACAGGACCTCAATTTTGACAAGTACCTTGAATTTATCAGGGCAAAGACAAGCAACAACACAGGTACTTTTGCCGTCAATATGCACATTGATCAGTACCGCCAGCTCAAACAGCAGGGAATCGATGTGCTCGGACTGTCATTCGATCTGGTAATCTACCTCGAGCGGGCCGAAAAAATTGCTCAAGCGGTTTCTCTGGCCAAGGCAAGTCTCTCGGATCAATGGTCAGATTTTCTCAGGCCGGCCAGGGAACTGCCTGAGTCAATTCCTCACTCCCTGATTACAGGTTCCCTTGCGAAAATTCAGGAATCTCAAGAGTTCTTTGAAAATAACCTCAGACCCCATTGCGACTTTCATTTCATTTATGAGGATTTTACATCGCAAGATAACCTCAAATATTTTGAGCGCCCGCTTGAAAAGCTCGGTCTGAACATGCCACTCGAAAACCTTCACACTCAATTAAGCAAACAGGCTGACCAACACTCTGAAAAACTGATAGAAGAATACAAACAAGCATTATTTAATAGTTATCAGGAATCCCGGCCCTGATTTTCATAGATGAGTATTTCAGCGAATCAGAACTGGCGTTTTCTGGGGTTTGAACTCTGCCCCGATAACAGTTTGCAGTGGAGCCAGTCCTATGCACAGATGCCGACGGCAACGAAATTGGACGACGACACTCTGCTGGTTTTATATGCAACGCGTGATGCAGAAAATCGTTCGCGCATTGGTTCGATGACTCTCTCCCTGCCGGATTTTTCTTTGCAGACGCAAGCCGTTCAGCCTTCGCTCGAGCTTGGGAAGCTCGGCGCTTTCGATGACTCCGGTGTTATGCCATCCTCGTTAATCTGGGTAGCAGGCAAGCTTTATCTGTATTATGTCGGCTGGAACAGAGCCGTTGATGTGCCTTACCACAACTCCATAGGCCTGGCAGTCAGCGAAGACAACGGGAGAACTTTCACACGAGCCTTCCAAGGACCGATTATCGACAGGTCCGCAGTTGAACCATATTTTTGCGGAACTTGTTGTGTAAGACGGTTTAGAAACGAATGGATCTGCTGGTATATGTCCTGCAATGGCTGGAAATTGGTCGGTGATAAACCTGAGCCCTATTACGATATCAAACGCGCGGTATCCGCAGACGGAATGTTCTGGTCGAGGACTGGCCTTCCTTCACTCGCCGCCTTGAGCCAGGATGAAGCCATATCCAGAGTAACTATCCATAAATCCGATAATGTAATGCATCTCTGGTTTAGCGCCAGACCGGTCAGCGGCTATAGACAAGAATGTGCTTCACTCAGTCAAATCGGATATGCCCGATCAGCAGATGGGAAGATCTGGGACAGGCTTAGCAACAAGGTAAGCTTTCAGTCGGAGCTCGAATCAAATAGCGCCCATTCCTACCCGGAAGTCATTAGCTGGAATAACAGATTATTTATGCTCTATAACGGTGATAACTTTGGGCAACAGGGCTTTCGCATCGCTGAACTAACAGACTGAGATACAGCTATTGTTGTTGAATCCACAGCACTATCTATTCTGCATCACACTTCAGCTGATAACTACATCGCTTTCGTCTGAAGAACTCATCAATCTGGCCACCAGGTTTATACAAACAGTATGACAACAGAATCTACAAACCCAGATTTTGAAACTTTGGTATTGAAACTTGAAACTCTGGTTATCAAGAATCGCACTGGCGGCTTCGAAGACATTATCGAAGCTCTGGATGGGCTCTATGAATGTACAAGTAATGGAGGATTGGTGGAGCTGGGCGTTCCCGAATGGAAGATTACTCACTGGTATACAAGATTTGCCTCTTGTCTGAATTTTTACTTCTCTAACCATGAGCGAAATTTAACTGGAAGGCAGCTCCTTGAATTGGTTCTACGCAAACAAATGGTTAACAGTATCTTCCACGCCAGCGGCTATCGGAGCTTGTCGCATTTGCATACGGCGATGGGTAGACGAAGCTCAATCGGAAAGTATGAGCTCAGTGCTGACAGCGTCGCCATGTGCCTTGCCGTCATTAGCTTGGACGATATGCAGCCCGAGCTTCTTAACGCAGCTTTGCAACTGCCGCCAGACCTTTTTCTGATTCTCACTTTAGGATGGCTTAGTGAACGCTCAGTGCTCACTAAAAACGGCGAAAGCAATCGAAGCAAACTTCTTCTATCAGGGCCTCAAATAGAGCAGGCTAAGCTAAGTGAAGATGTTTTGCCATTGGTACTGGAAGCCTGGATGCAATGTAGTTATGCAAGCCATCCGCACAAACACGAATTCAAATCATCACTAAACAAATTGATACGAAACTTGCTTAATGATGCTGGAATTTTCCATGAGCCGGTAAAGTATTCTCCCAAGCAACGCCCCAGATTACTTGTGATTCATGAAAGCTTTCACTCGTCACATGTGATGTATCGATGCTTTTCTTCCTGGATTCGCCCTCTGGAATCCCGGTTTCAAACAATTTCGCTGGCTTATTCCTCTGATATCGATAACAAAGCAGAAGAGTTGTTTGATGCATCTTATAGAATAAACCGCGACGATGGTCTTAGGGAAATCCTCAAACTTATAAGAAGGATTGAGCCTGATGTCATTTATTTTCCAAGTATCGGAATGCGTTTGTTCGTGATCATGCTGGCAAGTATGCGCCTCGCTCCGATCCAAATAATGACATTAGGCCATCCCGCGACATCCTGTCTGGATACGATCGACTATGTTTACCTGGCCAAGATAGACGGTGAAGCGAGCTCGGTGTTTACGGAAAAAACATTGATTGGAAGTAGCGCTGCTGAATTGTATGTTCCTCACCCGAATCTGCCAGACAAACCACCGACACCAACGCAAGCGAGTTCGACCACTGTTCACATAGCCGTGAACTCCAAGTTGATGAAGCTGTCTTACCGCCTCCTGGAAATCTGTCAACGACTTACTCAGCATGCGAATGTTAACCTCAACTTTGTCTTTTTCCCTGGCCAAAAAAATGCGGTGTTGGATGGAGTATCCGCAGAAATTAGAAGCAAGTTACCCAATGCCAAAGTCATGCCTTACATGTCCTATCCGGAACTTCTGAACGAACTCAGTAAGTGTGATTTTAGCCTTGCTGCGTTTCCGTTTGGTAACGCAAATTCGACTGTAGATGCTTGCTTGATCGGAATCCCTGTTGTTTGTCATTTTGGCAGAGAGCCTTCCTCGCAATCCGACAAAAGAGTGCTGGAGAAGACCGGGTTGGGAACGGATCTGGTCTTTGACAATGATGAAGATTACTTCCAGGGGGCACTGAAGCTGGTAAATGATTTCGAATACAGATCGCAGGTCCGCAGAAAGTGGCTCGAAGAGAGAACAAATTCAAGGGCGGCACTGTTTTCCAATACCGGAGACGATGATGCGGCAAGAATGTTCTGGTTCGCCTATTCCAATCATGACAAGCTGATGGCAAGCGAGCAGAAAGTATTCTATGGCGATAAGCCGCTCGAAGAAACGGCTTGAATCTGATTGCCTCAGTAATTTCCTCTACCCATTTTTCAGCAGCTGGTTTGGTACTTTATCAAACAATCGAACCGATAATGCTGGGTATACAAGCCGGGGTTCTGGGGCAGAATCACGATCTCACAACCACAAAGTCTGGCAATGCCTGTTAACGCTTTCTCATCCCACCAGTGACCGAGATGGGGCCGCCCCTCCCGCTCCGAATCGAGATAGAACTGATACTGTTCCTCGTCTTTATAAAAGTGCCGGATTCTCTGCCTGTCCGGAACACCGCCTATGAAGAACGTAAAGCCAGTTGAAGATCGGGTTAAGGTATGCAAAAGATTTCGAAAGGCTTTCTGGTCAAGATACTGGATACCTTCGTACATCAGAATCTTGCTAAAGGGCTCACTATCGTCAGCGCTCAATTCAGAAACGTCGGCAACCCGATAATTGACATTCGGCAAGGAAAAACTGCTGTTGGCAATGTCTATCATGCAGGATGAAAAATCAATAGCCTCAACAGTTTGTACATTGGCTGCCAACCGCGATGTAATCAGGCCGTTTCCGCAGCATAGATCCAGCAAGCTATCATTCGCATCCAGTGCGAGATTGGCTTGGATAGACTGATGGACCAGGTCCAATTGAGTCGTATCAATTTCTGAACCATATTCAGTCTTCAGCACCTGTTTTAAAAATGCACTGGGGTGCGCTTCCACCTGTTCATCGAAAAGCGTTTCCCAATAACTTTTATTCTGTTGCTTTAACGGCATCGATAATTTTCAACAAAGATTCACAGGATCATGTCAAGGCTGTCCTTGTTCAACTGGCGAGCTGGATTACCGGCATAGCTTTTCCAGGCCAGAGTGTCCTGCGTCACGGCAGACGCCATGCATATAAAACTGCCGGTTGCGACCGTCACGCGGTCTCGTATGGAAGAATTGACCCCCAAAAAGCTGAACTCCCCGATATGACACATTCCACAAACGACTACTTGCGAGCTAATGAATGAATGGCTCTCCAAGGTGGAATGGTGACCAATATGATTTCCACTCCACAAGACCACGTTGTCTCCAATTGTCACGAACGGTTGAATGGTATTGTCTTCAAGTATGAAACAGTTCTCACCTATGGATTCAGACAGGACTGTCGCTCTGCTACTGATGTAAGAGACACATTGATATCCGGCCGACTTGGCTTTCGCGTAAATATCGGCCCTGACCTGGTTCATTCTGATCGCTGTCAGGGGTGCAAAAAATTTATTCGAATCGGGAGGATAGAGTTGCTGGATGTCCTCGAACGCCACTAGCGGCAGACCGTCAAATTCCGCATTACCAGCAAGGTAGTCCCTGTTTACTGTGAATGCGACCACAGAGTGATTGCTATCATTATCAAGGTAATAGCGAGCGAGTTGGGCAGTCTCGGAATTACCGAAAATCACTACGTTTGCCATAGAATCTGAGACTCCAGCTCTTGAACAACAGAATCGACTGATCGGTTTGCCAGCAATTGCAGAATGCTACTGTGGTCGCCTTCATAATGGCGCAGAAATCTGAGCTGAATATTCCGCCTCCTGAATTCGTCGCCGTCGTACAAATCGCGGCCACCGGGTGCATTCACGTATTCACTTGCGCCATAGTGAGATAGAATCGCAAGAATTCTATCCTGCCCCCTGAGACTGGAATCGATGCCCAGCTCGCTTGACCGGACTATGGGAGTGGAGATGTCCAGCTGTGTGTTCACCCAGCGTAATCCTGACAATATAAACTCAACGGGTGATTCCGCAAGGTCAAGAAATCGGTTTGCCCAGGCGCTGACACCGTTATACGGATTGGATAGTGCCGGAAATCGATAGATTTGCTTCTTCAGCAACTCTCTCGCATCCCCTGCGTACTCCAGATCCTTTATCAGTACATCCCGGCTCTGTTTTCGCAGGGGAATCGTAAGCCACCTGGGCACGCCATTTACATCAAGTAATTTGTTGCGATGCACAAACCCCCTCCGGGGAAACTGTGCAGAATCAAGCGCCACAAAGACATCCGCATGGCGCATCAGCCGAAAGTAGCCAGCATAGGGAAAAAGATAAGGATGATTGATGGCAACAATCAATCAATCAGACTCCGCATTCGGTTGAAACTTCAGTCCGCAATTGACGGGATTCCGCTCGACAGGATTCCGCCCAGGAGTGGTTGGCAACATACCAGTCGATAACATTGTCCAATTCCCGCAACAGCGACCGCCCTTCAAACCAGCAGCGCACGTTCCCATCACCGGTAATTGTATCACGGCTGAAATTGCCCTCTCTATCCATGACAAACTCCAGCGAACCGTATTGCCCATATTTCTTCCGGACGTAGTCACGGATGCCCTCGGCAAGCTGTTTACTGGAGAAAACTTCCATGGATTGAATCAAGTGATGCTTAGTGCCCAGGCTGGTCAAGGCCATCTCCAACAAAGTTTCTGTCACTGTATCTACATGTGTCCAGCTTCGAGTCTGGTTCCCATCACCGAATACCGTCATTGCATCACCTTGTGCGGCGGCATATACCATCTTCGGTAAAAATTTTTCGGTATGCTGGAAAGTCCCATACACATTCGGGCAATAAAGGCTCGCAAATTCGAACTTGTATATGTCGCTCCAGGTCAGAAAAAGCTCATCAGCGGAATGCTTCGCGCCTGCATAGGGGTTTGTCAATCTGTCGATTGCTCCGGTGCTATACAACCAGGCTTCATCGGTCGACAGATGAATGAGCTTCAATGGCCAGGAGCGCTCCGAGTATTTCCGACATTGCTTGATGAGATTGAGGCATGACAGCATATTATTCTCATTTACTGCCGCGGGATCTTTGATTGAATTATCGACATGCGTTATCGCCGATAGATGAAAAACATGCGTGATATTGAATCGCTCAAATATCAACGCCACGTCTTCTTCCACGGCCGCGTCGCCGTATACGACTTCGACTCTGTCCTTTTGGGATTGACTGCCACTCAATGCGAATGCCAATCGCGCTTCGTTATGGGGCGCAGAACTGCGGCAAAGCATGATGATTTGTACATCTGCCTTGTTTCTTAGAATATGCCTTACCAAATGGCTTCCAATGAAACCGGAGGCACCAGTGATGAGCCAGCCTGATGGCTTTCTGTTCGCCACAGCTTTATGCATTGGGCCCGCTTTCAATTCCGGTAATCCTGTTCGCATATTGCCAATTCACGACCGCCACTGGAGACTGAAAAAACGTATTTTCAGGCATTCAGGTCACTGCTATGGAAAGAATCAGTCACTTTTTCCGCTGTCTCCATGCAGTACCTCATGGCCGCGCTTCATATCGATCCAGCCATGCTCGTCGTGTGAGGGTATGGAACAAAAACCCAATACTGATTTTTGTACATCATTCAATTCTTCAAGAGTCTCTGCTGGTAACGCAGCCGGAATATCAAACATCTGCTTCAGCCACCAACGGCAAAATGTGGCAATCAGGCACCATCGAGTTGATCCACCATTATTCTTTCCGGCTCCATGCCATAATCGACTGTCCCAAATTATCAGATCGCCTGCTTTGGCCTCTATGTCAATGATGCTGCCCCGTTGCTCCTGATCCGCCCACTGCTGTGACAAGTGGGACCCGGGAACAACCTGAAAGCATCCATTGGATGCACTCTGATCTTCGAGGAGAAAGCTACATTGCATCATGAACACCTCATCTCCCGAGTAAGGCACCATTGAGTCAATATGGAGAGGCAGGAGTTCGGCGCTACTTCGCGCCAGATAGGATCTCAAGATATAGTTAGGCTTGTCCTGGGGAATGGGCCTATACCAGGGGTCATTCAGAAAAGATTTCAGAATCTCATCAAGCTGTGGATTCGCAAACAGCAGATCGATGAAAAACTTGTTCTTGTTTTGCAGGTTCCAGACGAACTGATGGTTTTTTTCCAGGGATCTATTGTTTTCATCCCTGGCCCAATCGGCACCTTGGTAGAGAGACTTGACCAGCTTCAGGGCACTGGACCTGTCAGCATCTGACAAGAACGCCGGTATAATGCTGTAGCCCCTATCTCGCAGTTCAGCTACGCATTTCTCCGTGGTCTTGCTCATCCTGCTGATTACTCGAATTTATATTCTTGTTGATAGAAAATGCTGCCCCAAATGCTGACTTCGGTCTGCCGACGACAAACTGGGTGCTCAATTGCATTTACCGGAAGAGCAATCTGCTAGTCCAAGCGTCACAGTATATGACAACTGCGCCGCAAGGATAAAGAGAGAAGAGATCTACAGAATCTGAGCAAAGGTCGCCTGGCTGTAACAGTTAATAAAAAACCCGGCCTCCTTGTGGTGGCCGGGTTTTTTTATACAAACTCTCCAGACTGAATCAGAAAGTCTTGCGAATACCAATCTCGAAAGTGCGTCCGAGCGGATTTCCGATACGGGGATCGTATCCCAACTCCTGTCGGGACTCCGGTGGCATTTCATCCAGAATGTTTACCACAGAGAAGTTCAACGTGGCCCATTCCCAGTCCCAGATGTAATGCAGATCAGTTGAATACCAGTCCTCAGCAAATACTCCGTAATAGGACGGTAGCAGACTGCCTGTACCACCAGTGGGTCGACCGCTTGGAATCAGCGCTGTTTCATTAACAGTGCCATCGTCATCCACGTAGCGATCATCAACCACACCCTCGATGTAGTTCACAACCAAACGCAGATTCTGGTCCCCCCAGCGGTAGTTCAAATTGACATTGGCACGCATTTCCGGCGCCGCACTGGCGACAGCTGCAAAATTCAATTTGCCCAGCCGATCTTCACCTGGATCCAGTACCACTCCATCAAGTACGGTTTCAGAGAATTCGAAAGTCTCTACCTTGGTAACCGTGGTGCCGAACCGGAATTCACCGGGGCCAACTGGCATTGTGTAATCCAGTTGCATGTCCCAGCCAGCAGTGTGCTGGCCCGGGCCATTACCGTAGATAGTGCGGATACTGGAAAAATCATTGGCGGTTGTTACTCCTTGAACACAGGAACCACCGTTGAATGTGACTCGTGCAGCCATGGGATGAGAACAGTCTGCCAGAGCTGTGCCGTTTCTGGGGACACTGGACGCCCCGGCAGGCGCAATACTGAATACTGCATCGGCAATATCATTGGTACCCGCCAGCAATCCCAATTCATCCTGGGTTTCCAGATCGAAATAATCGACGATGATGCGTAAATCATGATCATCGGCGAATCCCACTGAATCCCAGATCAGGCCTGCGCTCCAGACAGTTGCTGTTTCTGGCTCAATGCCAGTGTCGGTTACTGTCTGGGTGCCGCGCCAATCACCACCGGCCACTGAATAGCTGGTTACGCCGTTATTCACTTCACCGGGTACGATGCCAGCACCAGGGGCCTGATAGTTGTCACCATAGGAACCTCGCAGGGCCAGATTATCCGTGATGTCCCATTTGCCTGAAACCTTGTAGACCGTCGCCGAAAGATCTCCTGTGAATGATTCATGACGCACCGCTGCCGTCATATTCAGCGTATCAAGAACCGGCAGGCTCAATTCCAGAAAATAGGATTCCTGTTGCTGCTCCGTTGGGCTCGGCTCATTGGTATCGAAGAAAAAGAACGGACCGGGTCTGTCCGGTAAACAGCCAGTGTAGCGGGGATCATCCGGCGATACTGCCACCTGATCAGGCCAGGCACAGGGCTGACTGCCGTTGTACAGAGGGCTTTCCACTGTGTCACGTGTCTGGGTGTCCCGCCATTGCAGACCAGCACCCCAGGCTATGGTGCCGCCTGGCAACTGGATACCGGTGTCACCACTGAATACTGCATCCAGAGTAAGATTCCAGGACGTGTTCAATGTTTCCCGGGGATCAAATAGCCAGGCAATCAGCGCTGGATCATTGCTGGCACTGGCATCATAAGAGGGGTTGGCAAGACCCAGTACCGGCTGACCGGCAAAATTGGAAGCAAACGGGTTGTACCACATACAACCGTTGGTTCCCGCTGCCGCCGGGTTTTGGGTGCCATAACGAAGCGGGTCCAGGTCCTGGGCTTCACAATTGGGACCACCGAAACCATTCAGTGCCTGTTGCAGGCGGGCGCCCGCAATATCCGGAGCCCGACTGTCACTGTTGAATTGATTGTAGGTAAGTGCCACATCGTAACCGATTTCACGCTCGGATATTTCGAAGCTGCCGTTCAGGCCGGTGGAAATATGCGTGTACTTGGAATCATTCACATTCGGTGTGGAATGGCTATTTCCCTCAGCAAAGACATCGTTGCCGCCATGGGCGAAGGCCCGGTAGGTAATCGGTGTAAAGCCTTCGGTAAATCCGGCATAGGGGCTACTCGACCAGCCGCTTCGGTCCACGAATTCCTGTACATAGGGATTGGCTACCGGGACATAGATTTGATACGTGGCACCAGTAGCGCGGGCGGGCCCGCGGACAACCGGCTGTGACGGAGAGCCGTATTGATGTGGACGGAAGTTTCGGGCGAATGCGCCGCGAAAATAGAATTGCATGGTATCGGTAACATCAGTGGTCACCTGGCCAAACAAGCGATAGAACTCACTCTCTTCTACCAGATTGTAGTAGGGAATATAGTTGTACTTACAAGTATAGGAGTTAACGTAGGCGCCGCCGACCGCTTCACAGGAATCCTGATCAAAATCACTGACCAGGCCCAGAGGCGAACCCCACTCGCCATTAGCCGTGTTATCTGGTGTTGCTGGCAGGGATCCCCGGGGCACCCAGCCTGCCAGATTGGTCAGGGTTGACCAGGGCGCCGGATTTACGGAATTGGGCAGGCTGGTGAATGGACGCTCAACGGTGTCCAGTTCCGAGCGATGATCCCACTCTGCAGCCACCATGATGTTGGTGTTGTCAAAATTCCAGCCGCCCAGGGCACTGATATTGTAGTCACCGTTGGAGCCATCAATCGCCTTATAGGATGACTGCAATTCAAAGCCTTCGAAATCACTCCGCGTAATGAAGTTCACTACCCCACCGGTGGCATCGGCACCATAGGTTACTGCGGCGCCATCCTTGAGGATTTCGATGCGTTGTACTGCGGCGGACGGGAAGATCGACGCATTTTCATAGGACCGACGACCATTGAACAGGGTCAGGGTCTTGTCAGCACCAATGCCACGAAGATTGTATCCAACGTTACCGGTATTTCCGGAACCCCCAAAATAATGCGCCTCGCCCGTTGTCGGGCCCGAAGAGGTCAATGTTTTGGCGAACTCCAATGCAGTGGGATTACCCACTTCGCGCAGGTCATCTACGCTGAATACCTCCACAGGCAGGGCTGCATCCTCCGGTGTTCCGCGAATCAATGATCCCGTTACGACGATTTCTTCAAGCTCTTCCTGCTGGGCAATGCCCTGATTTGCAAGGGATAGCAGTGACATGGAAATGGCACTACAGAGCAACTTGCGACGGATTGGGCGAGCTCCTGAAACGGATTGATTATGATTATTTTTCATATTGTCTCCCGCTACTATGTTGTGATCATTATTTAGTGTCCTTATGAACTGTCACAGAATAGTAATATAAAACACACTCGTCTATGAAGTTCGTGGCACGGCCAATTCGCCCTGTCCCTGCCGATAATTGTGAACCAGCCCCTGCCTAATCCAGTGCTGACCTCTACTTTCAACTTGCTGATTCTGCGATACTAGCCCGTCGCCCATAGCCCGACAGAGAGCCAAGTCCCCATGCCCGAGCCGGTTTTGAAACTCGATAGCGTTGTAAAGACGTTCGGCGGTTTCAAAGCCGTAGATGGTATCAGTCTCGAGATTCCCAGAGCTTCGATCTATGGCTTTCTCGGCCCCAATGGGGCCGGCAAAACCACCACCTTGCGGATGGTTCTGGACATCATCCGCCCCAGCAGCGGCACAGTCTGCATCCTTGGCAGCGACTCGGCATTAAAGGTCAGGAATCGCATTGGCTACCTGCCAGAGGAGAAAGGTCTTTACAAAAAAATGAAGGCCTGGGCAGCCATCCAGTACTTCGCCATGCTAAAGGGCATGGAGCGCAAGGCCGCTGGCCAGCGTGCCAGGCAATTGCTAGAGCAATACGGACTGGGTGAGTTTGCCGACAGCAAGATCGAGGCCCTCTCCAAGGGTATGGGGCAGAAGGTGCAGGTGCTGGCCGCTGTGGCCCACGAACCGGAACTGGTGATTCTCGATGAGCCTTTTTCCGGGCTCGACCCTGTAAACCAGGTGGTGCTTGAAGAACTGATCAGGGACATGGCAGCCAATGGCCAGACGGTGATCTTCTCCACCCATGTAATGCAGCATGCCGAACGGCTGTGTGATCATCTGCTGCTGATTACCCGGGGCAGAAAAATTTTCGACGGCACTGTGGATCAGGCCCGGGCCACCATTCCGCGCCGCATTCTCCTGGAAACCGACAATGATATTGCTGCACTCAGAGACAGTGCCCTGGTGAATTCTGTTGAGCACAGCTCGGCGGGCGATGACAGCGCCGGGCAATGGCAACTCAATATCACCGAGGAAGCAGACCCGCAGTTGATTCTCAGTTTGTGTTTCCAGCAGGGTATCCAGTTGCGCAAATTCGAATTCACCGAGCCCAGCCTGCATGATGTCTTTGTGCATCTGGTAGGCGACCAGGACCTGGCGGCGCCTACAGGAGATTCGACAGCATGAAGATGATCTCCCTGATTGCCCAGCGTGAATACGCCGAGAATGTAAAAACCAAGGGCTTCTGGCTCACTATTGCCATCTTCCCCATCATCTTTGCCGGCATGTATTTTCTGCAGGGCGCCCTCTCAAGAGCCACGCCGGAGCGTTACTACATTCTGATTGACCATTCCGGACAGTATGAACAGGCTGTCGCCACTGCCATAGAGCGTGAGCATCAGCGCCGTATCCTGCAGGCCTTTGTGGATTATCTGCTCGAGTATCGCCTGGACAGCGACCTGGAAAACACCATCAGCAATACCGACAGTGGCGTCAACCAGCTGGTGGATGATGTGGATGCCGATGAGGTTGCTGCCCTGAATGACTGGATCGATAACGGCGGTCTGGATTATGCCCTGCTGATGGCCAGTCCCTATCTGCAGGAGGACGCACCACCGTTTGAAGCGCCACCGCCGCAATTCCTGGCCGCCGATTTGCCTGCCGATATCGATCCGGCAGCAGATCCGCAAAGCATTGCCCGGGCCATGCGCCCCTATCTCGCCGGCGAACGCCTGGTTAGCGCCAACGGTGAATCGGGCGAGCTGTTTGCCCTGATCCTGATTCCCGACAACGTGGATCAGTTCATCACCCGGCCCGGCACCATGCCGCAGCAGGCGGGGGAAATCGCCGGAGTGCAATACTGGTCACGCAACCTGACAGACTCCCGACTGCCCGATGCCATCAGCAGCAGCATCAACAGCGAAATTCGCGCCAGGGAGTATCTGGCACAGGGCATCGATGCCCAGCAGATTCGGACTATCCAGCGCACGCGCCTGCCCTTCAGTCAGCTTGACCCAACTGCCGACGAAGGTGAAGAGGCGGTAAGCATGGCGGATACATTTCGCCAGTATGCGCCACTGGTATTCGTCTACCTGATGTTTGTTTCCCTGATGCAGAATGTGCAATATCTGCTGTCCAACACTATCGAGGAAAAATCCAACCGGATTATCGAAGTGCTGCTGGCTTCTGTCACCGCCGATGAACTGATGATGGGCAAGCTGTTGGGTATCGCCATGGCTGGCCTGACCACCATTGCTGTCTGGCTGCTGTCCTTTTACCTGTTCATCAGCCTTTATGACAGCAGTGGCACTGAACTCATCGGCCAGGTGCTGGAAATCATACTGGGCTCGGAACTGATTCCCTGGTTCGTGTTCTACTATTTCGCCGGTTATGCCCTCTATTCCGGGGTATTTCTCGCCATCGGCAGTCTCTGCTCTACGCTCAAGGAGGCGCAGGCGCTGATGATGCCCATGATCCTGATTCAGATCGTGCCGCTGGCCATGATGGCCTTTGTCATTGTCGACCCCAACAACAGCATTGTGCGGGCCATGTCCTGGTTTCCCCTGTTCACCCCTTATCTGATGATGAATCGGGCCGCGGGGGATCCACCCATGGTGGATGTGGTAGGCACCACGATTCTGCTAATGCTCAGCATTGCCCTGGTGTTATGGGGTTCCGGCAAGGTATTCAGGCAGGGGGTATTGCGTACAGGCCAGGCGCCGAGGCTGCTGGAGTTATGGCAAATGCTGCGCAGCCGGTCTCGCTAGGCTGGCATCGGCGTCACAATTCCTGACGCCTGGTATCGCTCTCGACTGGCGGCAAGTTCAGGGGCAGGCTGCAGTGCACGCAGCGTTTGCTGATCAGGTTCAGGAAAATCACTTTGATGAAAAACTGCTGGCCACAGTTCGGAATATGGCGCCGTGCCATGTCAATAGTAAAGGCGGCCCAGAGCGCCATGTATCTATCTAAGCAAGTCACGCAGCCATGGATATGACCTGGCACGTATTGCTCAATGCCAAAGAAGTTGAACCTTGGCCAATTATTGCATCATTAATGAATGTGCCCCTAATTAGTAGTAGACCTAAAAGTAAATAATTTCCAGAGCAAGTACTCTCTATCAATCAGTACCTGATTCCATTACATTAATCACTTTTTTACGACCAATGGAATTATATTAATGCTCCAATTTCTAACCCATTTTGAACTTGCCTCATATGTTGTGACCGTCTTGGGCGTGCCTGCTGCTATCTACGTTTACATGCGTGAACAAGCGAGCTTACGATATGAGCGCGAGTACGGCACTTTTGATTCCCTTGATGATAAATACATTGAACTACAAACACTGTGCCTTGAGCATTGCGAGCTCGATGTTTTTGACACGCCCTTTGAACAAACGCCGAACCTGACTGAAGGGCAAAAGAAACAAGAGGAGGCGTTACTGCTAATACGTATCGCGATATTTGAAAGGGCTTATTTAATGTATAAGCGAATCAGTAAGAGTACAAAGCAGAGTCAATGGCAAGGTTGGGAAAACGAAATATCAGAGTGGTTAGAATGACCTAACTTTAAACAAGTCTGGAAGAACCATAGCTCATATTATGATCTTGAGTTTGTAGATTACTTTGACAAGTTTAAATCAAAGAATTGATTATCATTAGAATAGATTCATGAAACGATAGCCTGATCATTTGATAATGCTGCAGACCAGGTCCCGCTAGACTGGCCTCAAACTCAGAATTCCTGCCGCCTGGTATCACTCTCGCCTGGCGGCAGGGTCAGGGGCAGGCTGCAATGCACGCAACGTTTGCTGATCAGGTTCAGGAAAATCACCTTGACGAAAAACTGCTGGCCACAATTCGGGCAGCGTCGGCGCGCCATGTCAACAGCAAAGGCAGCCCAGAGCGCCATATACATGAACATGAAAGCATCGACCGAACGCTGGTTCTGGAGCAAAAACCAGACCGCAACCATGTACACTGGCAGGGTCAGGAAGCACACCATCAGTCGAGTACGAGCCCGGCTTATTTGCCTGAGCAACTGCCGCAAATGCTCATACTGCTGCTGACTGAGGTCCTGAATTGTCGCTTGTTTCGGCTGTTTGCCAGAATCGCCCGGCTTACTGGGATCGGCCATACTTCATCCATTGGCTGGTATTAATTGCGCTGTCCTGTAAGCTACTCTAACCAAGTCACGCAGCCATGTATATGACCTGGCCCGTCCAGCCGCATCAAGCTATCCAGAATTTCTATGTCCGACATTGTTTGTATCGCACGCAGCGCTGATGGCAGTGGCTGGGAACGCTTCAGCGATGCTGTGGAAGTGGTCCAGGCCAGGCAGCTGCAAGACGTGGAGGCTGCACTGCAGCGGGTCGAGGCACTCACTGACAAGGGCCTTACGGCAGTGGGTTATGTTGCCTATGAGGCCGCTACCGCCTTCGATGCCAGCCTGCCCTGCCAGCAAACCACTCTGCCACTGCTCAAGTTCGCACTGTTCGAGCGGGGTGAAAGCTGGACCCCCCATGGCACCGAGACGACTGCAATTCGGCTGGCACCGGAATTGGGTAAAGCCGACTATGTAGGCGCCATCACCGCCATCAAGCAGCATCTGGCAGCGGGCGACAGTTATCAGGTCAATTTTACCCAGCGCCTGTGCGGCATCTGCCCTGCCGACCCGGAGCCTCTGTTCGCCCGGCTGGTGCAGCAGCAACCCACCGACTATGGCCTGTACATGGCCGATAGCGAAATCGCCATACTCAGTGTCTCTCCGGAATTGTTTTTCAGTCTCGACGGCCACAATATTCGCATGCAGCCAATGAAAGGCACGCGACCGCGCGGCCCCTGCGCCGAGACCGACCGACAGTTCTACCAGGAATTGATCAGCTCGGAAAAAGAGCGCGCCGAAAACCTGATGATCGTTGACATGATTCGCAACGACCTTGGCAGAATTGCGGTGCCCGGCAGCGTCAAGGCCAGCCGCCTGTTTGAAATATTGCAGCTGCCCACGGTCTGGCAGCAGGTTTCCACGGTCAGCGCGCAAACCGATGCAGACCTTTTGACCCTGTTCCGCGCCCTGTTCCCCTCTGCCTCCATTACCGGCGCACCAAAGCGTCAGACCATGGCCATCATCAAGCAACTGGAGCGCAGTGCCCGGGGTGTCTATACCGGTGCTCTCGGTGTCATCCGCCCCGCACGGCAGATGCTGTTCAATGTCGGTATACGCACCCTGGTGCTGGATACCAGAACCCGGCATGCCGAATACGGTATTGGCAGCGGCATCGTCTGGGATTCCCGCGCCGATGCGGAATGGCATGAAACCCGCTTCAAGGCCCGGGTTATCGAACAGGGGCAGGAGGATTTCAAGCTGCTGGAAACCCTGGCCTTTAAACCCGGTCAGGGCATCGTGCTGCTGGAGCAACACCTGAAGCGACTGCAACGCTCAGCCGCGTTTTTCGGCTTCCACTTCGACTCGTCTCGTATCCGGCAATTACTGGAGGATCTGCAGTCCGACGTCCCGCTGCGGCTGCGTTTGTTGATGAACAGGGACGGGCATCCGGATTTGCAGCAGCAGGCCCTGCCAGAGCCAGGCAAAGAGCCGCTGCTGAAACTGGCCAGGAGTCCGGTCAACAGTCGTGACAATTATCTGCGTCACAAGACCACTTGCCGGCAGGTCTATGAAGACATGAAAGCGGCCGTTGCTGACTGTGATGATGTCATTCTCTGGAATGAGCGGGGCGAACTGACTGAAACCACGATCTGCAATCTGTTCCTTCGCATCGACGGCGATTTGTTAACCCCGGCTCTGGCCTGTGGACTGCTGCCCGGCACCTGGCGCGAATCCATGCTGGCCAAAGGAGAAGCCCGGGAGGCAATACTTTATAAAAGTGACCTGGCACGTGCACAGGAAGTATTGCTGGCAAACAGTGTCCGTGGTCTGCGCAAGGCCAGAGTGATGGAGTGACAGCCTACCAGTTGCTGGCGGCCCGCCAGATCTGGCTGAGTCCGATCAGCATCAGCACAATAGCCAGCAGGCGATTTACCCAGCGACTGCTTTCATCAAGATGTGTCCGCAAGTAGTTACTGCCAATAACGAATCCGTACAGCGCCAGTACCTTGCCAAGATAGACACCCAGCAAATAGGCGAACAACAATCCGCCGCTGTACTCAAAACCCAGATAGCTGCTGGTTGCCGTCACTGCAAAAATCCAGAAAGGTATGGCCTGGGGATTGATCAGGGCAATAAACAGTCCACGCCTTATGAAGGAAGGATCGCCGTTTTCACTGCTGCTGAGACTTGGATGGGAGTCGTGCACATACACATAGACCGCCAGGCCGATAAAAATCAGCGCTACCAGCAAATTAATACTGGCGTGGTTCTGGATAAAGCGGCTGATTACCACGCCAAACCAGATCGCCAGAAAGGCCTGTCCGGTTTCCACCGCGGCGGCGGCCAGAGACACCTTCATGGCTGCCGCCTTGCTGTGATCTACCGTGGTTTTGATGACGGTGAGATTGATTGGCCCGAAGGGCAATGTGGCAACGAACGAAGTCACCAGTGCAATCAGCACATACCAGGCCGGGTTATCCGGGCTCACTGGTAACCCTGGGCTTGCAGCCTGAACAGGGTGGCATACTGCCCGCCTGCTGCCAGCAATTCTTCATGGCTGCCCTGTTCCATTATTTCCGCCTTTTCCAGCACGATAATATGATCAGCCATTCGCACGGTGGAGAAGCGGTGGGAGATGATAATCGAGATACGATTACTGGTGAGTTCGCGGAAATGGGAAAAGATTTCTGCTTCTGCCCGGGCATCAATGGCGGCGGTGGGTTCATCCAGAATCAGCACATCGGCGCGGCTACGCATGAATGCGCGGGACAGAGCGATTTTCTGCCACTGGCCTCCGGATAATTCCTTGCCATCCTTGAACCAGGTCCCCAGTTGAGTGCCATAGCCTGCCGGCAAATCCTTGATGAAGACATCGGCCATGCCCTTGCCAGCGGCTGTTTCGATTTTTTCATCGTCGGCAAGTTCGTCCACATCACCAATGCCGATGTTCTCACCCACCAGTAATTGGTAGCGTGCGAAATCCTGAAAGATGACACCGATCTTTTCACGTAGCGCATTGATATCCCAACGCTGTAACTCCAGACCCTGAAAAGTAATCCTGCCTTCAGTGGGCTGATAAAGTCGGGTTAGCAATTTTATCAGGGTAGTCTTGCCGCTGCCGTTTTCCCCCACGATAGCCAGACTCTCGCCAGCGCGAATATGCAGGTTGACGCGATGCAGGGCCGGTGTCTTGCTGCCGGGATAATAGAAACTGACGTTCTCGAAGCGGATGCCATCAGCGGGGTCCGGGCCACTGTTCTGGTCACCGGTTTGCTCGGGCACTTTGTGCTCCAGATACTCGGTAAGATTGGACAGATAAAGATTGTCCTCGTACATGCCGTTGACGGCCGTAAGGCTGTTGGTGACGGCATTCTGTCCAAGACGAAACTGGGCGATATACATGGTCATCTGACCAATGCTGATGGCTCCGGCAATGGCCGCAAAGCCCACCCAGCCATAGGCAAAATAAAAGGCCGCGCTGGCCAGCAGGCCCAGCACATAGCCCCAGAATCCCCGTCGCAATACCAGGTTGCGGTCCTCGGTGTAGATGTTGCGGAAGATATCCACATAACGCTGCAGAAACAGCTTGCCCAGTTGCAGCAGTTTCACTTCCTTGACCCCGTCCTCGCGGGTCAGAACCATCTCAAGATAGATCTGCATGCGCCGTTCGGCCGAGCGACGACGGTGGATACGAAAGGCTTCGCCGGAAAATTTCGCTTCGGCCACGAAGGCAGGAATACCAGCGGCAGCCAGTAACAGCACCGCCCAGGGTGAGAACTGGAACAGGAACAGGGCAATGGTAAACAAGGCGATCAGGTCACGGGCCAGGTCAAAGGTTTTGATGACCAGACTCAGGGGCCGACTGGACGCTTCACGCCTGGCCCGCACCAGTTTGTCGTAGTATTCCGCATCCTCGAAATGGGCCAGTTCCAGAGTCAGGGCCTTTTCCAGAATCATGACATTGATCTTGTTGCCCAGCAGCACCCTGAGAATGGACTGGCAAACTGTATTCAGTTTCTGGGCACCGGTCATCAGTACCACCAGGCCAGCTTCGATGAGTACATATCTCAGTACTTCCGCACGGGCCTGCTCGGCCACTTCGCCCGATCCCTGGATGGCCGTGGAGACAGCATCGACAAACAAGCCCCCCACCGAGGCGATGGCGGCCGGAAGTACACCTGCCACCAGGGTTGCCCCGGCCATGGCCAGGGTCAGGGCGGCGCTGGTGCTCCAGACAATTTCAATAGCCACACGGCTGTATTGAAAAACCGAGATAAATTTACGCAGGGAATTCCCTGAATCCTTGTTGCTCAATTTCTACCTGCGAAATTCTGGTGGCTGATACCGGATCAGCGCTTGCTGGAGAGAATGGGAGCCGGTTTTAGCGACCCGGGCGCTGTCAGGCGCAGAGGATGGTAACACGCCAGGGCCAAAACCATGCGGTTTCAGCCCTGGCCATGTGCTTTTAGAGCTTCATCAGTTTCAGGACGATGCGGTCAGTATTGCGACCGAGGCTCGGGTCGAAGGGACCCACTGTGTGGTCATCGGCGGCGTTATCCAGCACCTCACTGACACCCACCAAGGCAAAATCACCGGACTGCAGCAGGGCTCTGACAGCCTCATCGAAGGCAATGCGATGCAAGGTCTGATTATCGGCACCGGGAGTACCCTCATGGTCGATCACGCCAAAGATGCCGCCAGTCTTCAATACCGAGGCCACCTGGCCAACGATGTTCTGAGCAGCTTCAGGATTGGAATTGTGAAAGTCATGGAAATTCAGGGCGGTGATGGCGAAATCAACGGATCCGGCCGGCGCGTCGGTAATGCCGGCGATCTGTTCAACATTGTCCAGGCGCGCCGCACGGGCATTGGCGGCTTCTTCAGCGCGACCACCAGGGCGGTTTTGCATGTAGACAGTGCCATTGTCGCCAACCGCATAGGACAGCACTTCGGTATACCAGCCAGCCGAAGCATTGATGTCCAGTACGGTCATGCCGGGTTCAACACCCATGAAATCCAGTACGGCCGGTGCCTGACGGGAAGCATCACGCTCCTTGTCGGCTTCCGGGCGCTCCGGGTTCATCATGGCCCGCTCGAGAGCGGCGGTGTCCAGTTGCCCGTAGGCAGTGCTGCAAAGGAAGCAAATACCAAGCAGAGTAAAAATCGATTTCATAGCAGTGACCCTTTGTGAGCTATTGATTTATGGCTTTGTTGTCTCAGAGCGCGGCCAGACCCACGGGTCTTTCCGCGAACAGGGCTAAGCAGAATAAACCAAGGCCAATCGGGAGTACACTGCTGTGGCCAGGGAAATCGGTGAATTGCATGTCGGGGAGAGCGCGCCGGTGCGCGCTTATGCGATCAGTGCAGGCGCCAGGACAGCTTTAATTCGTCTTCGAAAAACTCTTTGACCTGTTTCAGTTCACTGACTTCGCCTTCAGAGTCCATCAAGGGCATGTGGTATTCGATGTCATTGAGAATGTTGGTAATACTGCCGGTATCCAGCACGCTGAGATCCAGATTGAATGGAAACTTCTGTTCCTTGGCCATTGCGACTACTCCAGTACGTCCAGGATGCCCCGAACAAAGAGGGGCAAATGTTTGCACAAAGGTAGTATCGACTGACTTTAAGAATTCTTCATAACAAATTCTATTAATTGAAGTTTTTAAGTATTTTTCAAGCTTGCCGAATGTCTTTAACAATATCTTTACGCAGTTCACATCGCGTATTAGACTATCCCCCGAAGTTGGTGTTACAGGCTCTGTCCGAGCAACTCCGGCGACGTTATAACAATCATAATAGGGAAGGTCAGGCAATCTGGCCCACTGGAGAGAAGTCAGGGTGAGAGGGCTAATCCATGCCTGGGCCGAGTTCGTTATTGCCCGGCGCGTCGCTGTAATTACCGCTACTTTATTGTTGCTACCCCTGCTGTTGTTGACCGGCGGCAACATTCCCTTCGATAACAGCACCTCCCGTTATTTTATTGCTGGCGACCCTACCCTGGCGGAATATGACCAGTTACTGGATCTGTTTGGGGATAATGAATATCTGCTGGTTGGCATCGAAGCTGCGCCCGGAGAAGATATTTTCTCAGCACCGGCAATGGATGCCCTGGTAAAGCTCTCTGACTTCCTTGAGCTGCATCCCTATGTCACCCAACTCCGCTCCCTGACCACCTATGAATATATCAGCGGTGACAGCTACAGTCTGTCCGCCGAATACCTGATAGATGATCCCCTGAGCCTGGCATCAGACCCGCCGGCAATCAGCCGGGTGCAGGAGATACTGCAGCAGGAACCGTTGGCCCTGGGCACTCTGGTTAGCGAAGATTTTCGCCACACCCGCATGGCAGCACGCGTAGAGTATCGCGACGAGACCTCGGAACACAAAGTGGAACTGGTACAGGATCTCTACGCCTTTGTTGAGGAGCAGGGCCTGGCCGACGCCGGGAGTTACCGCCTGCATCTATCCGGCTACCCACTGGTGAATGAGCGTTTCGAAACCGTTTCTGCAGAAGACACGGCTTTTCTGATTCCTATCATGATCGTGGTGATGCTCGCCATCCTGTATCTCAGCTTCCGTTCCGTGGCGGCCACACTGCTGCCCTGGGTTGTTATCGCCTGTGGTCTGCTGACGCTATTGGAGTTGCAGTATTATCTGGGCATACCCCATACCACCATTGACAGTGCAGCGCTGGCGCCCACCCTGATCATTATTGGCATCGGCATTACGGTGCATGTATTGCTCGAATTCTTTCGCTGCAGCCTCAGCGGACTCAGTGGTCCGGATGCCGCCCGCGAGGCCATTCGCCACATCTGGATGCCGGCATTTTTTACTGCGGTTACCACCGCGGCCGGCTTCCTCGCCCTGTCCGTCACCCGTATTCTGCCGATTCGTGAATTTGCCCTGCTCGGCTCCATCGGCCCGCTACTGCTGTTTTTCTTTGCCCTGACCGTGCTGCCGGCCATGCTGAGCTATATCAATAAATTGCCTGCTGGCACCAACCAGATTCTGCACGGCGGCTTCATTTCCGGTATTACCAATAAAGTGCCAGATTTCACATTCAAACATCAGAAAGCCATTTTGGTAGCTGGTCTGGTCATCATTGGCTTTTCAGTCTGGAATTTGCCGAACGCCGAAGTGGACAATAACTATGTCACGCTATTCAAGGCAGACAGCGAAACCCGCCAGGACATTGAGTATTTCGATGAAGTGTTCAAGGGCATGATGACCCTGGATATCATCCTCGATTCCGGCACCGCCGGCGGCATCATGGAACCCGCTTTTCTGCAAGACATGCAGGCCATTCAAGACTGGTTGGCCGAACATGACAAACTGGGCAAGGTAAATTCACTGGTTGATTATTTGAAAGAAATCAATCTGGCATTAAACGAGGATGACCCGGAATTTTACCGCTTGCCGGAAAGTCGCGAGATGGCCGCCCAATCTCTGTTTCTTTACGAGAGCGCCGGCGCCTATGAGGATCTGTCTGACATCCGCAGTTTTGACAACCGTTATACGCGCCTGGTGGTGCCGGTCATCAATATGCCGGCGTCGGAAATGCAGGCGGAACTGGATCTGATCACCGACTACATGCAAAGCAATTATCCCCACCTCGATCCGGTACTCACCGGCACCATGGTGTTGTACACAGTGCAGGATATTTACACCGCCGAGGGCATGGTTCAGTCTTTCCTGGTAGCACTGACGGTGATTTCCCTGTTTTTCATTATCCTGTTTCGGTCACTGCGTTACGGCCTGCTCTCCATCATACCCAGCATTATGCCGATATTGCTGGCGGCCAGTATTGCCGGTTTTCTGGGTATCTACCTGGATCAGAGCGCAGTCATCGTTTTTGCCATGACCATGGGTATCGCCGTGGACGATGCGATCCATGTCATGAACCGCTACCTCAGCTCCCGTCGCAATGGTGATTCCACCCATGATGCGATTCAACGTGCCATGAATGAATCTGGTCGCGCAGTGGTATTCAGTTCCATGGTACTGGTGTTCGGATTCAGTGTATTGTGTTTTGGATCCTTCACTACCGTGATCTATGTAGGACTTTTCGGCAGCATTATTATGAGTCTGGCCCTGTTGGGAGACCTCATCTTTCTGCCAGCCATTCTCTACCGGATGGATGGCGGTAAGGCCGACAACAGCAACAACGCAAGCCCACAGACAAGTCAGGGATAGTCATGCAAGAACATCAACAAGGCCACCGCACTGCCCGTCCGCGATACCTGCACAGTCTCTGCCTGTATCTGGGGCTCAGTCTCAGCTGCGCCGCTTCAGCGGCCCAGATGAGTGCCCGGGATGTGATGGAAGCCGTCGATCAGCGGGCCGATGGTGATACCCGTGCCGCTCAATTCACCATGGTGTTGATTGACCGGCGCGAGCGTCAGCGCAGCCGCGAACTGACCATTTTGTCCAAGGACTATGGCAATGACACCCGCACCCTGTCGACATTCAATTCACCGGCCGATATTCGCGGCACCGCCTATCTCAATTATGACTGGGATGATGCCGAGCGCGATGATGATTCCTGGCTCTATTTGCCTGCCATGCAACGGGTACGACGCATCGCCAGCAGCGACACTTCCGATTCCTTTCTGGGCAGCGATTTTACCTTTGCCGACATCAATGGCCTGGAGGTCGACTGGTATGACTATCGCTTTGTGAATGAATCCGAAGTGGTGGACGGTGTCGAATGCTGGGTAATCGAAGCCACACCGCGAGCCGACATGAAAGAAAAAGCCGAACAGGCCACCGGCTATTCGCGCCTGCAAGCCTGGATCAGCAAGGACAATTTCGTGCAGATGCGCGCCCAGGCCTGGGAGTTGCGCGGCAATCGGATCAAGTATTTCACCGCCTCGGATATCCGCCAGATAGATGGCATCTGGACGGTGCATCGGCAGCAGGCAGTCACCACCCGCAACGGGCGCCAGGAGCATGCCAGCATTCTGCAGCTTAACGACATCCGTTATGATATCGACATAGACGATGATGCCCTCACCACCGAAGCCATGCAGCGGGGCATCGATTGAATCTGTTGATTCATGGATGACAAAGCTTGTCTGTATTTTCGCGATCCAAACTGTGTCTGTTGCCGGCGCTGCTCTGCTGTTGGGCCGGTGTTGCCGTTGCCCAGGATGACTTCTTCAGCAGCATCGAGATTGATACAAGTGCTGATTCCGGCCCTGAGAAAAACTGGTCACTGATCGGCTGGCTGGAACAGAAAGTTGCCTATGGCCTCGAAGCGCCCCCGGCGCTGTTCAGCCGCCAGAAATCCACCCTCAGCACAATCCAGACCAGCCTGTTTTCACAGCTTGACGCAAGCCTCGGCGAATCCAGCCAGTTTCGTCTGAGCGGGCAGGCCTTTCACGATGAAATTTACCGCTATCAGGACGACATCGATTTCAGTGCAGCGGAAATCAATGAGTTTCGCAATCGATTTGAAATCAGGGATCTGTATCTCGAACACGAATTTGATAACGACGTCTATATCAAGCTTGGCAAACAGATGCTGGCCTGGGGGGTGACGGAATACCTGCGCATTACCGATCTGGTAAATACCGAGAATCAGTTCAGTTTCGGCCAGGAGGACCTGGAAGACTTGCGCCGCCAGGTACCCGCCTTGCTGGCTTCATTCAATCTCGATCAATGGAATCTGGATACCGTTATTACCCATCAAGCCGGCCGCGATGATATTGCTCCGGCCGGTGATGAGTTCGATCAGTTCGCGGCGCTGCGCCCTGCCGGGGTAACTGTGCACATCAATGAAGCCAGCAAGCAGCAGGAATATTTTATGCGCCTGTCGCGTACCGGCAGCCGTGGTGATATTCAGGTCGTGGCCGGCGATTTCAACGACAATGCCCTCTCATTAAGCGAATTTCTGCCTGCGCCCGAACAGAGCCAGGCCATATTTGGGCAAAGCCGCATGCGGGCTCTGGGGATTGCGGGAACCCGCGTGGCGGGCAACTGGTTGTTGTTTGCCGAACTGGGTCTGCATCAAAACAAGGCATTGAGACCTGTCAATGACGCCTTCCTGCTGAGCAGTGGTGGCTGGCAACACAAAGACCTGCTGCTGGGAGCACTGGGTATTGAATACAGTGGCCTGCGTAATCTGCTGCTGACCCTTGAACTCGATGGTCAACGCATCCGGGATAACGACAAAGCCCTCTATGGCCAGGCAGAAAAGCTGGGTCTTGGATTGCGGGCCTTGTGGACCGGGCTGAATGAGCGCCTGCAGGTACTGGCGGTTGTCAATGAACTGGCTGACGACGCCGGACGGCTCAGCAGGTTATCTGTCGACTATGACTGGTCTGACAATTTCACCCTGGGGTTTTTATGGGTAAACTACGCTGCGCCGGTAACGTCTTACGTAAACCAATTTCGTTACAACGACGTCATACAGGCACGGTTGCAGTATAACTTCCAATACTAGAGCGGCTCAGCGCCAATAACAGCATGTTGAACGAAGAACAGGAACAACGGGCCTATCACCACGGTAACGTCAAGGAAGCACTGATTGATGAGGCCATGAAGTTTATCGAGGCCGATGCCATCGAGCAGCTTTCACTTCGCCGCCTCGCCCGCGAGGTTGGCGTAACTCCCTCGGCGGTATACAACCATTTTTCCGACAAGAACGCCCTGATGATGGCGATCAAGCAGCGCCTGTATGAAGAGATAAACAACTATTTCGAAAGCCATTGCCAACTCGGTTCGGATCCCGAGGACAATTTGCTGCAAATCTGCATGGCCTATTATCACTATGCCGAGGAGTATCCGGCGCGCTTCCAGCTCATGTTCACCCTGCGCCTGCCCATGGAATGGTCGACTCCTGAATTTGTGGAGGTGTCCTGCCGCTGCCTGGTTGCCACCCGCAAGACCGTGCTGGATATCTACAACAAGTACCAGATTCCCTGCAGTGAAGAGGCAGTGGTCAACACCACGCTGCTGGTATGGTCACAACTGCATGGCATTATCGCCCTGAAGAATACCGGCTCCATCAAGGCGGCAGTGGCCTACCAGGATTGGCCGGCACCCTGTGCCCTGGTGAATGACAAAGATGTTATCGCCCTGATACGCCAACATGTCACCATGACCGTTAACGCCATACTCAATGCCCAGCATGGCGAAGAGCATCACTGAACAGCATTAACCGCGCCAGCACAAGCCGCTCAGTCCCAATCCAGTCCCATGGCACGCCGCGCCAGCTGATTCTTGATAAAACCTGCCTTGTCGACACTGCGCAACCCGGCATTGCGTAACCAGCGAATCGGCAGGGCTTCCTGGGCAAACAGATGCTTGAACCCTTCCATGAGCCACATCATGCCCAGATTGTGGCCCTTGCGGGCACGCTGATAGCGCAATAATACAGTGCTATCACCCGGCGCCCTGCCGGCGGCCTGCGCCTGCTCCAGTTCACGGGCCAGCGCCCTGGCATCCAGCAATCCCAGATTGACGCCCTGGCCGGCCAGTGGATGGATGGAATGAGCCGCATCCCCTATCAGCACGATATTGTCGTGCACATAATCCACCGCATGACGCTGGCGCAGGGGAAAAGAATAGCGGGGCGCGCAATGTTCTACCTGACCCAGCCGCCATTCAAAGGCACGGCCGAGCTTTTTGGCAAATTCTGTATCATCGAGTTGCATCAATTCTTCGGTCATCTGCGGATTTGATGACCAGACGATGGAGCAGTAACGCTGCTCATCATCCGCCCTGCCGCTGTGCAATGGCAGAAAAGCCAATGGGCCCGACGCCATGAATCGTTGCCGGGCACAGCCCCCGTGAGGTAATTCGCTGCGCACTGTCGTCACCAGGGCACTATGCTGGTAATCCCACTCCCGGGTCTTGAACTGTGCCAGTCGGCGGATACCGGAATTGGCACCATCGGCGGCGATCAGCAGGCTTGCCTGAATGACCTGCCCGCTCTCGCATTGCAGTTGCACGCCCTCATCAGGGCCGGTCTGCAAAGCCGTAACAAGCTGCCCGGGAATCAATTCAAGATTGTCCTGCTCGCGCAGTTTGTCATAGAGGGCCTGCAGCAGGACCCGGTTCTCTACAATGATTCCCAGTTCATCCTGATCGATGTCTGCTGCCGAGAAAGCAACCGAGCCGGTTCCCTCGGCATCCCAGACATCCATGGTCTGATAGGGGCAGCAACGCTGGCTCATGACCGCTTGCCAGACCCCAAGCTGCTCCAGCAACTGGCGCGAGGCCAGGGTGAGGGCGCTGACCCGGGCATCAAAGCTCACCTCATCGGCCTCGCTGTCAGGCGCTGGCCGGGGGCTGTCAAAACTGCCCCGGTCCAACAGGGCAATCTTCACGGGCAGCGCTTTCAGCAAAGCGGCCATGGTGGCACCCACCATGCCGCCGCCAACAATGACGATATCGAATTGTTGATTGACTGAACTCATGGCTGGAATTATAGGGAATCCGGCTGCCGGTTTCAGGCATTGTTTCCAGCCCCCCGAATCGCCCCTGCCAGGTCGCGATTTGCACTGCTGCTCGATTCCGCCACCAGAGAATTGTTGATAGACTCCATTGACCCAGTCCATAACAGCTTGTCAGTAATCACTGCCAGAATTGAAGCGAGGAAGCCCATGCCCCATGTTGTCAGCCCGGACCAGCTTGCCGACTATATCAACCAGGAAGTGGGTGTATCGGACTGGATTGAGGTGGATCAGGCACGCATCAACCAGTTTGCCGAAGCCACTGGTGATCATCAGTATATTCATGTGGATCCGGAGCGCGCGGCGCAAACCCCGTTTGGCAGCACCATCGCCCACGGCTTCCTCACCATGTCACTGATGGTGGTTATGGGCTATGAAGCCAGCATAAAGCTGGAAAATTCAGTCATGGGGATCAATTACGGTTTCGATAAATTACGCTTTATCAATCCCGTCAAAGTGGGCAGCCGTATTCGTGGGCGTTTTGTATTGCTCAGCGCAGAAGAGAAAAAACCCAATCACTATCTTCTGAAACATGGCGTTACTGTTGAAATCGAAGGTGCGGAAAAGCCGGCCCTGATTGCCGAATGGCTCGGCATGACTGTGCTTGGATGATCCGTAATCGGCCTCCCTGCGTAGGCTCTGCTTTGCCCCAATAAACGAATAAAAACCGTTATGAAAAAATCACTGCTTTCACTCATTCCTTTCCTCACTGCCTGTGCCGGTGAACCCCCCCAGAATATCGGTATTCAGGAAGGTCGCCTGGCACCCTGTCCGGAATCTCCCAACTGCGTCAGCAGTTTTGAGGACAGCGAGAGCCACAGCATCGCGCCGCTGCAGGCTGATCTGGCCCGCATCGAGTCAGTCCTGCTGCAGATGGACCGGACCAATATCGTGCAGATGCGTGGCAATTATCTCTATGCCGAGTTCACCAGTCGCTTGATGGGATTCGTCGATGATGTGGAGTTTCTGCACGACCCTGACAGCGGCCTGACCCATGTGCGCTCAGCCTCACGACTGGGTTACAGCGACCTGGGTGCCAATCGCAATCGCATTGAAGCCATTCGCGAGCGCCTCGCCAGTCAGTAGCTCTTCAGCCGGCAGTTACCAGGACCTCATTCCCATGGCCTGGCGCGCGAAACCGCGCCGCAAGCCTGGCAACAGATCGATTGCCAACAGCCCGGCCTTTCTGCCCAGCACCCGTTCAGGGCGATTACTGGAAAACCAGGCAATCATCTGGTCAGTCAGGGTGATGGCCGTTTGCTGATCCGATTCACGGGCGTTTTGATAGGATTGCAGCACGGCCATGGAGCCGGGTGCTGCGCCGCTTTGTCTGGCCTGTACCAGTTCATCCACCAGGCAGTTGCAGGCTCGCAGGGCCAGATTCAGGCCCTGGCCCGCAACCGGGTGCAGGGTGTGGGCGACGTTGCCCAGCAGCACCAGAGAGGGCCGCACGGACTCACGGGCCACCGACAGAGTCAATGGATAGGCCGCGCGCTGGCCAATCTGGGTCAAGTCTCCCAGACGGCGACCAAAGCGTAATTTGAGATCCGCCAGCAACGCTTCATCATCAGCTGCCAGGATGGCATCGGCCTCGCTGGCGGCTACCGTCCATACCAACGCTCCCCGGTGCTGGCCCTCGTAATCAGACAATGGTAGTACTGCCAGCGGGCCACTGTCGGTGAAGCGTTCATAGGCAACATTGTTGTGGGCTTTGCTGAAGCCGATATTGGCAATAATGGCTTTCTGGTCGTATTGCTTGCGTTTTTGCTCAATGCCGAGCTTTTCTGAAACAGGAGACCTGCCCCCGTCGGCAAGTATCACCAGGCCCGCACGGACTTGCTGCTCCTCACCCGCCACCTGAATGTGCAGGTCCATACCCTCTGGTACCGGCCGACTATCGACAATACTGGCTGGCGCCAGAAAATCGATGGCCGGCGATTCCTGCAGCATGGGATTGAGCACCTGACCCAGTTGCCGGTTTTCAATCACATAGCCCAGTGCGTCCTGGCGGTGTTCGCGGTGGCTCATCAACACCGAGCCAAAATGGCCCTGATCCGAGACCTGAATTTCATGAATGGGAGTAATCAGCTCGGCCAGTTGCTCCCAGGCCTGCATGCGAGAGAATATCTTGCGCGAACCGAACGACAATGCCGTGGAGCGGGCGTCAAAACTGGGTTGCTCCGGCGCACGGGCCGCCACGGCTTCTACCACCAGCATGGAATAGCATCGCTCTCCCAGGGCCCTGGCCAGCAGATTGCTGAAACTGGCACCCACCATGCCGGCGCCAACGACAACAATATCGTAGTAACTGTTGGGCCGCTCAATCAGCATGGCTATTGCACAGCCTCGGCCATGAAGGATTCGATCTCTGCAACAGTCTTGGGAATGCCCTTGCTGATGACCCTGTTGCCGGTACGGGTCACCACTACATCGTCTTCAATGCGCACGCCGATCCCACGCCATTTCTTGGCCACCTTGCGGTTGTTTGGAGAAATATAGATGCCCGGTTCGATGGTCGTCACCATACCCGGTTCCATCAGGCGCCAGTCATCATCAATTTTATAGTCACCCACATCATGAACGTCCATGCCGATCCAGTGGCCGACCCGGTGCATGTAAAAATCCCGATAGGCTTCGCTCTTGATGGCCTGGGCGGCGGTGCCCTTGATCAATCCCAGTTTGACCAGCCCCTGGGTAATCACCTTGACCGAGGCCTTATGGGGCTCGTCCCAGGCAGCACCTGGTTGTACCGCATCGATAGCCGCTTGCTGCGCCTTGAGCACAATCTCGTAAACAGCTTTCTGTTCGGGGCTGAATTTTCCTGAGGCTGGAAAAGTGCGGGTTATATCTGAAGCGTAATACTGATATTCACAACCAGCATCAATTAGTACCAGGTCGCCCTCTTTTATCTCAGCATCGTTCTCAATGTAGTGCAGAATACAGGCGTTATCGCCGGCAGCAACAATAGAGGTGTAGGCCGGTGCCTGACTGCCATTGCGTTTAAAGGCATAGAGCAATTCCGCTTCAAGCTCGTACTCGCGGCAACCCGGACGGCAAGCCGCCATGGCCCGCTTGTGGCCCTCGGCCGAGATTTTCGCGGCCTGCTCCATGAGTTTAAGTTCAGACTTGCTCTTGATAAGGCGCAGTTCATGCAACAGCGGGTCCAGCATCAGGAACTCGCCGGGCGGGTGACTACCCAGTTTCGATTTGCTGCGAATTACCTTCACCCACTCCATGACCTGATCGTCGAACTTGTCATCCTTGCCCATGGCATAGTAAACCCGGTCGCGACCTTCAATCAGGCCCGGCAGGATGTCGTCGATATCATTGATGGGAAAAGCATCATCCATGCCCAGCTCTGCACAGGCGGCGTCCGGGCCAAGCAGAATGCCGTCCCAGAGTTCTTTCTGTGGGTCTTTTTCCTGACAGAACAGCACCACCTCACCCTGCTTGCGTCCCGGGATCAGGGCCAGTAAGGCCCGGGCCTCGGTGAAACCGGTGAGGTAATAAAAATCACTGCTCTGCCGGTAGAGATAATCGGCGTCATTGTTTCTGACTCGGGGCGGCGCTGCCGCCAGCAAGGCGATACTGTTGGGCTCCATCTGGGCCATCAGTTCCTTGCGTCGTGCTTTATATTCCCGAAAACTGCTGCTCATTTTTTCCTCGAAACCGGGCTCATTGGACAAGCGCTCAAGCATATAGCTGGCCACTTCAGATGCCAAGTGCAGTGACACAACAGAACAGGCTCAGTGCAAGCAACTGTTTCCACTGGAAATTACAGTCAGGCCGGAACCAGATCCCATTTTTTCCACCTGCATTATTGACCCTATCCCGCCTCGGCTCTATAGTTACGGCACTCTTAATGTAAATCCTAAAGTGTTGCCAATAGTCCATTGCGGCAATTCATAATTCAAGAAAATCAACCAGATGCAAATGAGTGAAGACAGCTTCCAGTCCCTGAATGAAAAGGTCGATGACCTCATCGAGCTTTGTGCAGAAATGAAACGGGAAAATCAGCTACTCAAGGCCAACGAGAGTAACTGGCAATCTGAACGTCAACAACTGCTGGAGCGCAACAAGGAAGCCAAGTCCAAGCTTGAATCTGTTCTTGTACGCCTCAAGGCAATGGATCAGACCTAAACCCGGGACGTATCATGAGCGAACAGCCAAGCAGCAGCACCGTACAGGTAAAAATTCTCGACAAGGAGTACCAGGTCAATTGCCCGCCTTCTGATCAGGAAGCGCTGATGAAATCAGCCCGTTACCTGGATGAGAACATGCGCAAGATCAAGTCCCGCGGCAATATCCATGGGGCCGAGAAAATTGCAGTCATGGCGGCGCTGAATATCACCCACGACATGCTGCGCAAGAATCGTCTCATCAATGAGACCCGTCACGTCACTACCCAGCAGGTGAAAGGCCTGGAAGACAAGATCGAGATGGCCCTGGCGTCCAGCCGGCAGCTGGAAATCTGATCTAGGCGGCTGTGCATCACATTTTTTCTGTTTTCCGCTAAACCCGCTTTCCGTTTTTGTCGTCTTAACATCTGTGCCTGATTCCTTTATCTGGCATGGCACTGCGATATATACTAGTGCCGAGAGTTCCCTGGACCATTTGCCAATCGAATGTGTTCTTGAGCCGATATCTTTATACCCGGAGGCAACTCGTCAGATGTTGTTGTGCATGTCCGCAAGCCGGAAAGCCTGATTCATCGCGGGAGCCACCACCTGAACCTTTTGGTTCAGGGCAAGTTTGATAGCGGTGTTCCGGGGAGCTTGTTTTTATCAGGGCCACAATCCAGGTCAGAGGTCTGGCGCGGAGTCTGACCGCTACAGGACGTTTCATCCCGTATTCCACATGAATGAAGAAGAACGCCGAGCCCTGCGCGACTCGCTAAGAGAAGCGCGCAAGAAACTGTCGCCTGCCGAACAGGCAGCTGCTGCGGCTTCACTGTGTGAACTGGTGCTGGCGCAGGATTTCTACAGCGATGCGAAACTGGTGGCTTTCTACCAGAAGATTGATGGCGAGATCGATCCCTCCCCGCTCATGCAACAGGCTCTCAAGGACGGCAAGTCCTGTTTCCTGCCGGTAATCAGCAAAGACGACCCGGAGCAACTGATCAGTTTTGCCCCCTACGACAGCGACACCCGCCTGACCGAGAATCACTGGGGTGTGGAAGAACCGCCACTGCCTGACGAGCTTATTTCACCCACCAATTTCGATGTGGTCTTTGTGCCTCTGGTGGGCTTCGATTCCAATTGCTTTCGCCTCGGCATGGGCAAGGGCTTCTATGACCGGACTTTCAGTTTCAAGATTTTCAATCGTCGCAGCCAACCGCTGCTGGTAGGACTGGCACACGAATGCCAGCTGACTGAACCGTTTCCCATTGCCAGCTGGGATGTGCGGCTTGATGCAGTGATTACTGCGGAGAAAATTTACCGCCCCGAGACTGACTAGGGCGGTATACGCGGCTTTTGCTTCTACCTTTCCCTGGCGTTCTTTTTATCCCTGTTCGTTACCGATGATTCCTGGGGCCGCGGCTTCACTGCCGTCGGGACTGTTTGTTCGGCTGGGTTACATCAACGCACTCTGGGCGACACTGCTGGCCAGTACACCAACCACGAATAATGCAATGATGACCACAACCAGGTCGGGCTTTTTACGCATTTTTCTTGGCTCCGGATATAACGTTCACCCTTCTTAGCGACCCAAAGCAGTGAAGCTTTAATTTTCTTTAAAATACAACTGACTACTGATTAAACTTCATGTGTGCGTAAGAATCGCCAAAAAGCCGTTGCTTTCGGCTAATGCCTGCCTATAATACTGTACATATATACAGTATCAGGAGGCCACGCCATGGCCACAGCCAGACAACGATATTTCAACCCCCACCCACCACAACCCGCCGCTACCGGTGCCGTCCGGCACATTGAGCAGCTCCTGCAGGGCAGCACCGCCCTGTGGCGTGGCTGCGACCTGGCAGGCCAGGGCAATACCGGCCAGGCCACCGGCTTTTCGGAACTGGATGCCATCCTGCCCGGGCGCGGCTGGCCCCGTAATGGCCTGATGGAAATAGTGGCCCCCCATTGGGGCAGTGGTGAATTACAACTGTTACTGCCACTGATGCGCTCGGTGATTGCCCGTGGTCAATGGGTATTATGGATCTCGCCACCCTATCTGCTTTATGCCCCGGCTCTGGTGCAGGCGGGTATCGACACCGAGCAGATACTGGTGGTGGACCTGGAGACTTCCTGCCGGGATGCCCTGTGGACCATGGAAAAAGCCCTGCAGACCGGCAATTGCGGTCTGGTACTGGCCTGGCAGAACTGGTTACCGGGCAAAGTCCTGCGCCGCCTGCAACTGGCTGCCAGCGCCGGTGATACCCTTGGGGTGCTTTTCAAGCACAGAGATAGTAAGCACTCACCCTCTCCTATACGCCTGCAAATAAAGGATTGTTCCCCGGAAAAGCAAGCCTGTAGTGAGGCCGAGGTGACCCTGATCAAGGCCCGGGGAAATTTCCGCCCCCTGAGCACCCGCCTGCCATTACCACTGACCAACATCATTGACCGCAGCAGCGCCGCCGCCCGGACCTGACATGGAAGAGAAGGGCCCGGGCGCACAATTACCGCTGCCGGCACTGCCGGACCGCAAGGGTGCCCGGGTCATTCGCCTCAAACCAGCCGACCGGGCAGCAACTGAACAGGCAGCAAGCCGCCCGCGGCGGGATTCCCTGTGGTATGCCCTGTATTTTCCCCAGCTCCAGAGCCTCAATGACGAGCAGCAGCAGGCCGCACTGCGGCAACTGGCAGAGACTGTTGTCGAAGTCAGCAGCACCATCAGTTATCACCCCCAGGCACTGGTGGCCGAAGTGCGTTCCAGCCTGAACTATTTTGGTGGCCTGCCGGCCCTGCACCGGCAATTGCAAAGCCCCTTGCAGCAAAGCCTGCAAGCGCTGCAACTGACCACCGGCTTTCACTATGCTGCTGCTGTCACGGTTCATGGCAGCCTGCTGCTGGCCCGCGGCGGGCTCAATGCCGCTGTCTATCAGCGGGACAATCTGCGCTCGGCCCTGGGCCACTTGCCCTATGAAGTCCTGCAACTGAGTACTGAGCAAAACCGGCGTCTTTACACGATGGGTGTGCGCCGACTCCAGGACCTGTGGCGCCTGCCCATGGATGGCTTGCGACGCCGTTTTGGCAGCGAACTGGTAACACTGCTTAACAAGGCCCTGGGCAAGGCCCCCGAACCCACCCGTAACTACCTGCCGGCGCCGGCCTTCGAGACCAGTTACGAATTAGCCTATGGCGTTGAGAATCTCGACCGCCTGTTGCCGGTGGCCGATGAAATGCTGGGCCAGTTAAGCGACTTCCTGCGCCGCCGCGACCTGGCCACGGACCGCCTGCGGTTTGCGCTGCAACATGAGAACCGGGAAGCTACCCTGCTGGAGTTAGGCCTGCGCCAGCCCAGTCGCAATGCCGATCATCTGCTGCAATTGCTGCAAACCCATTTTGGCAAACTGACGGTGCCGGCCCCGGTCAGCGGCCTGAAACTGACCGTGCTGCAGTTCGATGCCTTTGCTGGCAAGAGCGAATCCCTGCTGACACAGGACAGGCCCCGCACTGACGGTAATCTGGATTTGTTCATGGAACAGCTGCGGGCCCGGCTCGGCGGTGAGCCACTGAAAACCATCCACAGCGTCGCCGATCATTGCCCGGAATATGCCTGTCGACTCAGCGATTACAACCGTGGCAGGCAAGCTCTGCAGAACCAGGCGGTAAGCAACCGCCCCCGGCCACTGTGGCTGCTACCACAGCCACAACTGCTGACCCTGCGCGGCAGCCGTCTTTATCACCGTCAGGCCATCAGCCTGGTCAGTGGCCCGGAACGCATCGAGACGCGCTGGTGGTCAGGTGAGGACATACGCCGGGATTATTACGTGGCCCGGGAAGCTACCGGTAGCCGCCTGTGGATCTTCCGTGAACGCGGTGGTCAGCGACGCTGGTTTTTACATGGCATTTTTGCCTGACAAAATTACGGCTCAGGGTCACAATAGCAGTTCGCAGCAGACAGCCCACTTCACCCCGACAACAACATAATAAGAGGAAGCCACTATGCGCAACCCGGTAAACTGGTTTGAAATCTACGTGCAGGACATGGACAAGGCCAGGGCCTTTTATGAGCAGGTACTGGACTGCAAGCTTGAGCCCATCACGCCCCCCGATGATGAACTGAGCATGTTGGCCTTTGCTGGTGATCCAGCCAACCCCGGTGCCAGTGGTGCGCTGGTGCAGGTAGCCGGCAAGGACTCGGCCGTGAACAGCGTCATTGTGTATTTTTCCTGTGAGGATTGCGCCGTCGAAGCGGCCAGGGTGGAAGCCGCCGGTGGCAAGCTGGAGCGGGAGAAAATGTCCATCGGCGATTACGGTTTCATCGCCCTGGCTCTGGACAGCGATGGCAATATGATTGGCCTACATTCCATGCAGTAATCGTAGCGCAGACAGACACTGCAGATTGCTGAGGTATAATGGGTGAACCGTATAATGGAGAGATAGCCCGGAACTCTCCCATCACAGGAATGCAGTCATCATGGAATGGAAAATTTTTCTCAGCGTCTTTGCCACGGTGTTTATCGCTGAACTGGGGGACAAAACCCAGCTGGCTACGATGTTGTTCGCAGCGGATAAAGAAGTTGGCAAGCTGACGATTTTCCTTGCCGCCTCAGCCGCCCTGATCGTCGCTTCCGCCATCGGCGTGCTGGCTGGCAGTCTGCTGGCAGAGACCATTAACGAGAAAGTGCTGCACATTATTGCCGGGCTCGGGTTTATCCTGATTGGCGCCTTCACGCTGTACAATGCCTGACGCGAGTGTGCCGAATCATGCCACGACTTAAACTTGTCTCCAGGTCACAACTCATCACATCCATCCGCTTTGGTCTTATCACCGGATTTTCAGTGGCGTTTTTGCAGAGTTTTTATTACACCGCCTATGACTGGTGGTTCAATCCCGGTGGCCTGTTTCGTGGCCCGGAGGGAACTGCCTGGAATTTCGTTTTTGACACTGCCAGTAGCTGGCTGCTGCCTGGTCTGGCCACTCTGTGTCCTCTGGCTTTTCTCGCTCACCTGACTTACTCTGCAATCAAACAGTATTTGGGGAGCAAGTCACATTAGATCGAATTTATCGTCCTTGTTCAGGTGAAATCCCGCAATGACAATTCCATATCACCCGGCTCCATATCGCCCAGCCAATCACTCGACGATGGCGGATCACAGACTTGTCAGAATTTCAGATACCGATGTTATTGCGTGAGCCGGGCACTATTGCCTGACTCACACAATCAGTCCAGGTTCCGTTGAAATATCGACTTGCTATTGATTGGCTACTTCAAACCGAAGAGATTGGCCCTCGTAGATTAACTCTCCAGTGGCGATTAATTCATAGCCAATAAACAGTTCATAGCTTCCCACGTCAGCTGCTTGCAATTGCATCGTCGACGAGTCTTCTATCAGTCGGATAAGGTTATTGGCCTCCAAAACGACTTCCTGATAGCTGGTCAGACTCCCACCATCGTAGGCTGCCCAACTGCCCATTCCGTCTGCAATAAATATCTGCCCGGCAATCTGTAACGCGAGGACAATTCTGGCGGCCTCGCCTATATGCTCTTCGGCGGGGGAAATAGCAAAGTCGATACTAATACCCTCACCAACGTAGAATTTTCCATTTTTATAGTAGCGATCATCAATATCACTCTTAACACCACCTAGAAAGACTGCCTGATCACTGCCATTTTGCCCTTCGGTGAGCCTCTCCAGGTCAGCCAGTATTTCTTGTTCGACAGAAGGAATAACTTCTATTGTCAGGTAAGCTGAATCGCCAACGATCTGGTAAACCCGTACAGATACGGACCCCTCTTCCAGCGCAGTCACGGTCAGGCCACTGCTTGTATCTGTAACTGCTGCTACCGATTGAGATCCTTCTGTAGAGAACCGGTATTTTGGAAGAACACCTGTGATCGTAATATCAGCAGACTCACCGACGCGCAAGGTAAGACTGCTTTGACTCAACTGAGGAGCACCGTAATCTATTTCAGGTTGAACCTGTAACAACTCCGAAACCACATACAGTCCATGGTTGGCGCCTGCACAACCAGCCCCTCCGCTCAGAACTGCGGCAAACATACTCTGATCGGTCGCATTGGCCCGGCCTGCCAGACAACCATCGTTCAGGGAGTCATTGCCACCCAAAGAGTCGTCACCGATACCCGTATTGCTGCCAGTGAAATTGTAGCCAGTCCAAACATTTACACCACCTACACTAACTCCACTTTCATTGTATTGAATTGGCGCATCGTGGGAATTGCTGAAGAACTCCGCCCTGTTATCGGCTACTTTGTCACCATTGGTGTTGTAGATGGGAACAGAAGTATCCGTGAAAGCTGAGGTTGTCACCAGGGAGCTATCGTCATGACCGTACAAAGTGGTCCAGGATACCTTCTCCGTGTCTGAATTATTGGCAGCGGCCGTTGCTGCAATCGCCTGATAGGTTGCGGCAGTCTGCGCGCCATTGACTGTATTGCTGGAAACAAATACTACGTAGAACTTGTCGCCCGGCTTCAAGCCATTCGGCACTAAACCATCCGGCGCAATAGTAGGTGTGGCCATAGACTGGCCAGTCAGGAAACAGAACCCAATACTCAATAGACAAATCAGAATACGTCGGGACATCAATAGCTTCTCCTTGGCTGTTTTTAGTTATTCTCAATCATTCTTGGTGAGTTTCGTCAGCACCCGCAACGTCAAGTGTCGTTGCCTATTGCATTGAGCAATATTCCACCGAATAAAGAACAAGTGCTCACACCGATTCTAGATAGGATTAATAGTACTGAGCTGATTTTTTAGCAGATTGCGATGCAGAAAATGAAACAATTCGCTCTTTAAGTTTGCCTTGCCATGGTAATTTTCCGGCATACGGAATGCAATGATATTTACGTCTACTGGTAGCCATTCTTTAAATCTTCTCATCACATCGTTTTTATAGCGAAGCAAACGATTCGGCTTCTGGCAGTCAGCTAATGTCCCATGCCCACCAGCCTCACGAAGTTATCTTTTCCCATACTGTTTTGTCCCTTTGTATATTGCTTTATTTGATCAGCTTGGCTCAGCTTGAAAATTACAGTCAAGGCCCCAAAATTAATTATCAGAGAGAAGCATTCTTCTATCTTCTGCCTCTTACTCTCCACCCCCTTCAGGTAAAATCCCGCGATGATAACTCCATACCACCCAGCCAGTGGCTAAGGTCCACCAACTCGCTGGCGATGAGATGGGTCACTCCCTCGCTCTTCTGCACATGGCCTGTGACTCCCAACAGCATCGCCTGCCTGACCACCGGTCGTTGCTTCTCGCCCAGCTTTGGCCAGACCACCACATTGACGAAGCCGGTTTCATCTTCCATGGTGATAAATGTGACACCTGCCGCTGTCATGGGGCGCTGCCGACAGGTGACCAGACCGGTGACCTTGACCCTGGCCTCATTGTCACTCTGCTCCAACTCACTGGCAGTATTGACCCGGTAGGCATTGAGATGCTCCCGGAACAGGGCCACCGGATGGCGACGCAGGCTGAAACCATTGCTGCTGTAATCAGCGACGATGTTCTGACCTTCGCTGGCTACCGGTAACAGTACATCCACACCAAAGTCATTATCAGCAAAACCTGGGTCGGCAAAGAAACTCAGACTGCCCTGGCTCGCCTCTTCGCAGGGCTTTTCGGTACCGGAGGCTTGCCAGAAGGCACGATGCCGATCGCCACTCAGGCCCCGCAGGGCATCGGCCGCGGCCAGGGCCTCCAGATCACGCTTGCTGATGCCGCTGCGAAACACCAACTCCTGGATACTGTTAAAGCCGCCACTGGCTCGCGCCTCGACAATGGCCGAGGCGCCTGCTTCCGACAAACCCTTCACCTGACGAAAACCAATACGCAGGCTCGGGGCCAGGGTATGCCGGGCATGGTCAGGCAGCTTCTCAAAGCCCTCCGGCAACTCCAGTGTGCAGTCATAGTCGCTACTGTTGACATCCACAGCTCGCACTTCCACACCATGACGTCGGGCATCGGCAATCAGCTGCGCCGGCGCATAGAAGCCCATGGGCTGGCTGTTCAGCAGAGCACAGCAGAAGGCCGCCGGGTGATAGCACTTGAACCAGGAAGACACATAGGCCAGTAGCGCAAAACTGGCGGAATGGGATTCGGGAAAACCGTAGTCGCCAAAGCCCTTGATCTGCCTGAACAGCTGTTCGGCAAAATCCTGCTCATAACCCCGCTCCAGCATGCCCTTCACCAGCTTGTCCCGGTAGGGTTCCAGTCCGCCCTTGCGTTTCCATGCCGCCATGGCCCGGCGCAATTCATCGGCTTCGCCGCCGCTGAATCCCGCCGCTACCATGGCCAGCTGCATCACCTGCTCCTGAAAAATCGGCACCCCCAATGTGCGCTCCAGGGCACTGCGCACTGCCTCGCTGGGATAGCTTACCGCTTCCTTACCATTGCGGCGGTTCAGGTAGGGATGCACCATATCCCCCTGTATCGGGCCGGGTCGCACAATTGCGATCTGGATCACCAGATCGTAGTAGCAACGGGGCCTGAGCCTTGGCAGCATGCTCATCTGGGCACGGGACTCGATCTGGAACACCCCGATGGTGTCGGCGACCCCCATCATGTCGTAGACCTTCGGGTCTTCGGCCGGAATCTTCTGCATGCTCAGGGGCTCGCGGCAATAACTGCTCACCAGGTCCAGGCATTTCTGGATGGCGGTCAGCATACCCAGGGCCAGCACATCGATCTTCAACAGACCCAGAGCCTCCAGGTCATCCTTCTCCCACTGGATAACGGTACGCTCGGCCATGGCGGCATTTTCCACTGGCACCAGATGAGTCAGGGGCCCCTGGCTGATAATAAAGCCGCCCACATGCTGGGACAGATGCCGTGGAAAACCAATCAGCTTCTCGGCCAGGCTCACCAGCATCCGGATACGGGGATCCGTATAATCTACGTCGGCATCGCTTAGCTGCTCCTGCAGATTCGAGCCCCACCAGTAGATGGATTTGGCGATATGATCCAGAAGCTCCTCGTCCAGCCCCAGGGTCTTACCCACATCCCGAAGGGCACTGCGGGAACGATAGGTGATTACTGTGGCGGCCAATGCGGCACGGCCGCGGCCATATTTGTTGTAGATATACTGAATCACCTCTTCCCGGCGTGCATTCTCGAAATCCACGTCGATATCCGGCGGCTCATTGCGTTCTTTGGAAATAAAGCGCTCAAACAGGACCTCTACCCGTGCCGGGTCTACCTCGGTAATACCCAGGCAGTAACAGACCGCCGAGTTGGCCGCCGAACCCCGGCCCTGGCAGAGGATGTGCTGGCGTCGGGCGAAGGCTACCAGGTCGTGTACGGTAAGGAAGTAATGTTCATATCCCAGTTCCCGGATAAGCATCAGCTCGTGCTCAATAATGCCCCGCACTTTGGCAGTGGCACCGCCCGGCCAGCGCTCACGAATACCGGCTTCCACCAACTCCCGTAACCAGCCATGGGGACTGTATCCTTCCGGCACCAGTTCCCGGGGATATTCATAACGCAGTTCATCCAGGGAAAACCGGCAACGCTCGGCAATAGTGACCGTGGCCTGCAAAAGCGCCGGGGGATAGAGCTTCGCCAATTGCTCGGTGCTGCGCAGATGTCGCTGCCCATTGCTTTCGCCATCAAGACCGATCTCTTCAAGGCGCCGACCCAGACGAATGGCTGTCAGGGTATCCTGGATAATGCGCCGGCCGGGCAGATGCATCATCACTCCGCCGGCGGCACAAAGGGGAATGGCGAATTTCTCACCGAGGGCCTGCAAGCGCCTCAGCCGCTGCCGGTCATCACCGCGCAACAGCAGCTGCACACCAATCCACAAATCGCCGGCGAACAGGCGCCTTAACCACACCGCCTGACAGGCCAATTGCTCCGGCGGCTGCTGCAGTTCCGGCAACCAGATAAGCTGACAGTCCCGGGGCAACTCTTTTTCCAGCAAGGCCCGGTCCAGACTGTAACTGCCCTTGGGAGATTGCCGCCGGGCACAACTGAGTAAGTGACTGAGCCGACCATAGCCGGCCCGGTTGCCCGCCAGTAGCACCAGATGACAGCCTTCATCCAGGATCAATTCGCTACCCACCAGCAATTTCAGGTTCTGTGCTTTGGCCGCCACATGGGCGCGCACAGCTCCCGCCAGTGAACATTCATCAGTAATGGCCAGAGCCTGATAACCCAATTCCACTGCGCGATTGACCAGCTCCTCGGGAAAAGAGGCGCCACGCAAAAAGCTGTAATTACTCAGGCAATGCAGTTCGGCATAGGCGACCCGGCTGCCATCTGTCCTGATGGGGTCCTGAGGGGGCAATTGCCGTTCTGGCTTTTTTCCGGGGGAATCTGCGGGCATTGTGGCATAATCCAAATACTGTATATATACACAGTATTTGGATCAATGCCTGCTGTCAACGCTGGCGCCAGGCCTAATTGGCGTAGATTATCTCGATGGCGTTGAACGTCACATCATCATTCAGCTGGCCGTCCATTGCATCAACGCCGAAAGCGATAATGGATCCTTCTTCCGGCAGCACCGGACTGCCAAACAGACGTGTGGCTGGCAGTTCGACCAGCGGCCCCTGATACGTGGGTCTCACACCAGGCTCAAACTGGAACGTGCCCAGATTAAATGAAGAGACTTCTCCTGCAGGAGTCAGCATCATAATGAACCAGTCAGAAGCGGTGTTACCGAGGTCTCCATCCAGTTGTAAAAACAGATTGAAATCTATCGATTGATCCGGATCGACTTCCCAGCTGCTGACTGTTTGCCCGGTGGCTGCATCCAGTCCAAGCACAGGGGCCGCTATTTGGGAAAAGTGCAAAATTCCTTCATAAGCCAGAAAAAGATCGAAGGTAATTGGCAAACCACTGGGCAAAGCCCCGTTTTCGCCGACCTCTAGCTGGAGATCGATGCCCTCAGCTGTAAACCCTCCCGAGGCCTTTGTAGAAACACCGGAATATCCGGCAACTGTACTTTCGCCTTCACCACTTATTTCTCCGGAAGAACTGACCTCAACTTCCAAAGGCAGATAGCGCAAGACAGCTGCGCCTTCATTCTGGCCTATCACGAAACGATTCTCACCTTGCCAGGTCAGGGAGAATTCGCCAAAAGGAATGCTAATGCAACAACTGTGACCCGCCGGGTCAGTAGTGGAAACCTGTGAAACCGGGAAAGAGAAAGGCGTTCCTGGCAGAGACTCCCCCGGCAGTTGGTCTGGCTCCGGCTCCTCACCCCAAAAGTTTACCCCTTCGGGACTCTCCTCAAAAAACTCGAGAAAGAAAAAAACTGTATCTCTACTGAAGGTATTGTCATATGGTTCCGCAGCTTGAGCTGAACCACACAACCATAACAAGCCAACGATAAATTTAACACCAAGCGAACCGAAGAATGGATTTGGGGTTTCACTATTACCCATAAGTATTTCCCTCTGAAACATGACTGCTGTCTGCTGTCTGCTGTAGAGGTTTAAGATGGAGGATAGGGCAATTAGTGACAATCCCTGAACTCAGGGGTGAAACCCTGAAATTGAATCGCTAACAGCCTGTCAGAGGGCTAATCTTCTGATCTGAGTCATCAGAAGATCAGCACAGGAAAAGTGTAGATAGCGCCTCGATCAGGGAGAGAGTAGATTCCGGGATTCACAAAAAAGCCGGGCAGTGCCCGGCTTTTCAGTTCAGCGCGTCAGGCGCAGGATCAATTTTCGCCCTCGGCCGCCATCTGCTCGGCCCGGCGCTCGCCACGCAGAATATTCACCATGCCATAGTTACCCTCATGGCAGGCGTATTCGTAGAGCTGGCCCGCCACTTTGGTCATGGGCACGATAGCGGTGACCTTGTCAGTAAAAGTGCCCGGATCATCCAGGGTCCATTCGTAGTTCACGGTTACCGGATCGATACGGGTAAAGCGTTCGGTCAGCACTTTCTCATCGGAAGTACCATAGACACTGAAACTCTGGGTATCACCATTAAAGTTGCGCGTGACCACCACCAACGTGTCATCTTCATAGTAGCCTTTGGAATCACCAGTCCATAACTCAATATCGTCTGTCAGTTTGGGCATGGACTCGGCAGAATCAAAAATCTGCACAATGCGCGCATCGTGGATCATCTCGGTCATAATCACCGCTGTGTCGCGGCTCTGGAAAATCTGCACATTGTTGTTGTACATACTGGGAGTAAACGGCGGGCCGGAGTTGAAACCGACAATGCAGCGCTCGGACAGACCGCGGTCTTCAGGGCCATCCTTGGAAATACCACCTACTGTGAAACGCACCGGTCGCTCATCAGGTACATCCGGGCCCAGGCCGCCATACTGGATCTTCACGCCTTCCACCGCTGGCGGCAGGCGACCGTTTTCGGGATAAACAATATGGGAAGTGCGAATATGGTCGGTGATGCCGGCACTCTCAACCCAGAAATCGTTATAGCCACCGGGGCTACCCTCGGTCTGGGGTGCCGCCTGATCGGAGTTGGCGTCACGCTCCTCCAGACGGGCGCGCAATTGGGCCACCTCTTCATCGGTCATGAACTGACGGTTGCCGTAGCGCTCGGGCCGCTGCATGGGCACATTGGAAGAAAAATTCCACACGCCTTGCAGGTCAGGATGCCCCCAGGCTGTGCGGGGTGTTTCAAAGTCAGAGTCCTGGGCCAGCACTGGTGCCGTAGTGGCAAGCAGGGCCGTGAGGGTGACTGTTTTAAGGATGTTCATACCTATCTCCAATTTCACGATGCTGCAACGCTAAACCCTTTTATCGGGCGGAGCAACCGCTATTCGTTGATTGGCAAGGCAACTGAGGCGGGTAAACTTCAAGCACAAAAAAGACTCCCGAAGGAGCCTTTTTCAGTTTTTCAATTCTGACCTCAGGTCAGAGTGGTGCTACCAGGATTTACCGATAGTGAACACAATAGCCTCACTCTGGTCAGGCGCGCCGCTGCTGTCCAGCTCGTCAGACAGTTCATCGCTGCTGAAGATACCGGCAATACCGATGTCGATGTCAGCCAGGGAAGTTCCCCAGCCCAGTTCCAGATATTCACCATCGAAATCGTCACCCCAGGTGCCGAAAGTGCCATAGAAACCGTTTTCACCGGCAATCGTGATGGCCAGGAAATCGTAGTCGGCTTCAGCTCCGAAACCGTCATACTCACCGGTGGAATATTCGAGGCTGAACATGCCATAACCAAGATTCAGGTTCACTTCCTCATAGGTATCATCGAATTCGCCGGTGTAGTAGTAACCGGTGAAACCCAGGCTGGCGGAGAAACCTTCCTCTGTTTCGATGCCGTAGCCGAAGTAGCCGTCTACTTCCAGACCATCACCAACATCAGCGGCCCAGGAACCTACATAGAATCCACCGGCAGAATAATCGATACCGGCGCTGGCTGATGAATTCTTCTGCAACACACCTCGGAAATAGTATTCCGAAGCCCAGCCAATATTGTATGACACCTGCGCAGACGCAGTAGTGGCATAGAGTCCTGAGAATGCCAATACAAGACCGGCGGCTACGTGGGTTAGTTTTTTCATGTCTTCCTCCATAAATAGTGTGAGATCGAAGTCTCTTCTTGCTTTCGAAAGTAATTCACTTCCTGACCTGCTTTTAGCAAGTACTGAGCCAATTCCTTGAAAGCCACGTATTTACTGAGGTAGAGGTCGAACGATCATTCAATTCCTGGCGAATGCGCTGCATATTGGTGCGCCGCGTGGCGCAAAATGGAGCTGCGCACCAGAAACAGGCACGACGAAACGAATTCATAGTAGTGGTTTTAAACGGCAAGGCAGGGCAAACTCGGAGTGATGAAGAGTCTGTTTAAAAAAGCCCGCATATTTCGTGAGCAGGTGAAGGATCGCCACACGGCCCACTGGGACCTGGATATGCTCAGCCGCGAAGAGTTGGAAGCGGTGATGTCCCAGGGCCAGCAGAATAATCCGGCCGGCACTGAAAACAATCAGAATTCAGGCAATCACAGGGAATAGGGCGGAATATAAAGTAAGAAAGTAAAACGGCGGTGCAGTGAGTCAGCCGGGTCAGACCATACCCGCATTGCCTGCCCGCTCATTGGCCTGTGGCTGTTCACGCGGCAGGTTTTTGCCCAGCCCCTTGCGGTCCAGCACCATCTTCTCGTGCAGATTCCTCACCAGCTGACTGCCACGCTTTTCACAAAGAAAGGGCAAAAAGGCGTGCACCAGACAACACAGAGCGCCCCAAAACAGGGTCACCGAAAAACCCAGGGCATGCAGCAGATGCTCAAAATAGGATTCTTCCACTTCATCCAGGTGTCGTCTCAGACGTCTCATAGCGCGTAGCACTCTCCAGAAATTCAGTTGATTTGTTAGCTGACAGGATTGAGTGTAGCAGTGTGCAGTTGGAATATTTTTGCAATATTTTCGTGGGATCAGGAATATATGATATTTTATTTCTAATATATTGCCTGATTTAGTATTTGATTCTACTATCAGGGTCATGGACAGAATAGACCGCAAGATCCTCGAACTGCTGCAGCAGAACTCCCAGCTCTCCACGGCGGAGATCGCCGACCAGGTGGGTCTCTCCACTACCCCCTGCTGGCGGCGCATCCAGCGCCTGGAAGAGAAAGGCATCATTGCCAGCCGGGTGGTGCTGCTGGACCGGGAGAAGATCAATCTGGGCACCGATGTGTTTATCGCGGTTAAAACCAATCAACATAACTGGGACTGGCTCCAGGATTTTTCCCGCAAGGTGGCGAAGTTTCCCGAAGTGGTGGAGTTTTATCGCATGGCGGGAGAGTCAGATTACCTGTTGCGGGTCGTGGTGCCGGATATCCGGGCTTTCGATGCCTTCTACAAAAAGCTGGTGCAAAGCACCGAGTTGGCGGACGTGTCCTCCAGCTTTGCCATGGAACAAATCAAGTACACCACCGCCCTGCCATTGCAATACAGCCAGATCGACGAGGCCTAGGGCAGGGGGATTTCCAGCGTCTCAGGCACTCCGTAACCACGCTGCACTGCCGGACGGCTGGCGACGCGCAAATACCAGTCACAGACATTGGGGTAATCGCGAATGGTAATCTGCTGCCATTCGAAGCGGGAAATCCACGGCCAGCTGCTGATGTCCGCAACGGAGTAGTCACCGGCAATATAGTCACGCCCTTCAAGCTGTTTCTCCAGTACACCATAGAGCCGTTTGCTTTCATCGCCATAGCGTTTGGCGGCGTAATCTGACTTGCCCGGATTGAATTTCAGGAAGTGATGGGCCTGGCCTGCCATTGGTCCGAGGCCGCCCATTTGCCACATCAACCATTGCAATTGCTGCCAGTAAGCCTCACCCGAGGAAGCCATCAGCTTGCCGGTTTTGTTGGCCAGATACATAAGAATTGCACCTGACTCCATAAGACTGATGCCGGTGTCATGATCGACAATCGCAGGAATCTTGTTATTGGGGCTTATGCGCAGAAATTCCTCCTGAAACTGGTCACCCTTGATGATATCAATGGGAATGACCCGGTAGGGCAGTTCCAGCTCTTCCAGCATGATGGAAACTTTGCGTCCGTTCGGGGTACTCCAGGTATAAAGGTCGATACTTGCCTGCTCGGTCATGACAGCGTGCTACTCCTGATAGTGAATTGCGCCGGGGCGATATTAACGAATGCGAGCCTGCACTGGCCAGACTCTGTTGCAGCTGACCGGTCTCGACTGGGTTTCATTGCTCCCACTGCTGAATATTTGTATGCTGGTAGTTTCCAGTCTCAAGACCTGATGACTCATGTGGACTCACCGTTCTAACTGTCTCGCCGGTCTGTTGTCCTGCATCCTTTTCACCGGCCTGCTTTCCGCTCAGCCTGCGACCCGGCCAGAACCCGGCAATGCCGGCAGCTGGCCCAATGCCTATGCGGATATCCGCGCCGGGCAGTTGCTGGAATCTGCCAACGCCCTGCTGGAGTCCGCCCAGAACAGTGCTGCCGAGCAGGCATTGCTGGAAGCGATGCAGGTAATCCGTGTCAACCACGGATTACGTGATCATCGTCAGATTGAACCCCTCAGCTTGCTGATCGAAGCCCTGTTTCAACAGCGGCGCTGGGACAGTGCCGACGATCAGATCGCCTATTTCCAATGGGTGAATCAGGCCAATCAGACTCTGGACTTTGCCGCCTATCTGCGCGGTAGCCAGACTCTCGCCGACTTGCTGCTGCGGGCATCGGCCGACCCCGCCAATCCCCAGGCGGTGCGTTATCTGGTTGCCGCCAGAAATCTCAACTGGCGCACTATTACCGCCATCGAGCATCGGCATGGCCGCCATGACAAAGCGCTGGCCCCATGGCTGTACCGCGTGGTGCTCAATCATTACCAGCAATCGGCGCTGATTCGTCGTCGTGGCCTGACCAGCTTCAGTTTTCACTCCGACGCCGATGCCCTGGTCAATGGCTTTCGCCTGAGCAATAACGAAACCCTGGATATGAGTTTTGGTATTGGCGAGGAGCTGCTGGAACGCATCGAAGCACTGTTCGCCGACCAACCCCTGCAACAGGCTCTGGCGCGATTGCAGCGGGCTGACTGGCAGCAACTCTATGGCCGGGCAGCCGAGGCCCGGCAGTTGTATACGCAAGCACTGGCCATGCTGCAGCGATCCGGCGTGGATCAGGAGCGACTTGATGCCTTTGTTAACCAGGCCAGCTTGATTCCGGCCTCACACTTGCTTACCGAACTGCCAGACAGGTCTGAGCGCAGCCTGGAGTTTCGTGCCTGGTCACCGTTGTATCCCGGCCTTGACCAGCAAACCGGTTTGCGGGGTCCGGCCCCAGCAATGCAAGCTCGGGCCGAGCTGACTCTGGACCTGCACAGCGACGGCAGCATCGCCAATCTGCGAGTCGGGAAAGTAGAGCCTGATTCTGCAGCAGTTGTCGAAGAGATTCAGCAACAGGCACAACTACTGACACTGCGGCCACCATTACAGGAAGCGGCACAGATCTGGCAGGACTTGTCAGTGCGTATCAGTCTGTCAGGGTTTTACCATCTGGATTCCAGTCCACTGCAACTGGCCGACGGGGCCAGCCAGGAGGAGCAGCCATGACAGGCACAAAGACAGGACTAATAGTCTGCGTTGTCGGCCTGGTGCTGGGCGCCTGCGCCGGTATCAGCAACGAACCTCTGCGACAGCTGCCCACCGATGCGGAGGTGGAACAGTACAATGCCAGCGTGCCGCCGGATGAACATATTGTCTGTCGCATGGAAAGATCTGTACGCAGCAATATTCCCCGCCGCGTTTGTCGCTATGTAAAAGACATCGCGGAAACATCGGCTTTTCATCGCGAACAATTGCGGCGGGTGCTGCAATAACGATTGTCTCCCCTGGCAAACCTATTCCAGGCGGTTCTCATACTTCTCGCGGAATCGCTCGTACAGTTGTTGCTGGGTTCCAAAGAGGTCGATATCCCGCCCTTCAATATAGGCACCGATCACTTTGCTGCTGCGCATATCCAGGGCATCCCCTTCGGAGATGAACAGCGTGGCGTCCTTGCCAACTTCCAGTGAACCCACCCGGTTATCCACACCCAGTATCTCGGCATTATGTCGGGTGATAAGAGCCAGGGCCGTTTCCCGATCCAGGCCATAGGCCGCCGCCGTGCCGGCGAAGAATGGCAGGTTGCGCTGGGTATCAATAGAGGTGCTGCCACCACCGATGCCCACCTTGAGCCCCGCTTCATGCAACAGGAAAGGCGTTCTGAAAGGCGCATCCACGTCATACCAGGTCTGGTTCGGTAGCGCATGCACCCGCTCATAAATGACCGGAATGGATTCGGCCAGCAGGAAGTCCAGCACCAGCAGAGCGTCACGGGCTCCCACCAGGACGATGTCTTCGATGCCATAACCCCGGGCAAAACGCACAGCAGAGAGGATCTCCCGGGCTCCGTCAGCATGAATAAAGAGTTTGGCACTGCCATTGAGCACCGGTTGCAGGGCTTGCAGGTTAAGATTCAATGGCCTGCCCTGATAGCTAATGGCATCCTGAAACAGGCTGTGTAACAACTGTGTCTGGCCCTCATAGTTTTCATTGTCTACGGTTTCAAACTCTCCCAGGGATGAGTTGTAACGCCGCAGCCGATAGCTTGGCCAAAACAGATGCTGACCCACATCGGCCGCCAGCGTGGCGTCCTCCCAATTCCAGCCATCCAGTTTCATGACCGTCGACGAGCCCGAGATAAGGCCGCCACGGGGTGTGATCTGGGCAGTGAGAATGCCGTTGAAGCGATTGGTGGGAATGATTTCGGAGTCGGTGTTGTAGGCTATCGCTGCCCGCACGCTGGCGTTGATGTCCCCTTCTTCCACCACGTCATTGGTAGCACGCACGCTGTTGATTTCCAGCAGGCCCAGCGAGGTGTTGGGCAAGACGAAACCCGGATAGACATGTCGGCCCTGAACATCGATCAGCAGATGATCACGGGTATTAATTCCGTCGGCGGCCGAACCCACGGCAGTGATAATGCCTTCATCAAAAGTAATCACTCCATCGCCAATAACCTCGCCGTTACCGGTATGGATTACAGCCCCCACAATGGCAATGGGTTCACTCTGATCGGCGGCCGGGGTGGGGGCGATGGCCCGCGCCACCGGCAACAGGAAAACCAGGAGTATCAGGATATTGTGTCGAATCAATGTCTGCATGGCTCTACTCCTGTGTACCGTTATTGTTATCAGATTCACCGGCACTACTCTTGTCACGGGTAATGGCGGCAATGATTCTTGCACGCTCATCGGCAATGGCCTGGCGCAGTGCCTCATCCTCCTGGCGATCATAATAGGGCGCCCCTTCAATCCAGGTCGTCTCGGCAACGGCGTAAACTGACAGGGGATGATCCGACCATAGCACCAGATCGGCATCCTTGCCCTCGGCAATGCTGCCCATGCGATGGTCCAGGTGCAGCAGTTTGGCCGGATTCAGCGTGACCATTTTCAGGGCATCGATTTCACTGACATCGCCATACTTGACGATCTTGGCCGCTTCCTGATTCAGCCGTCGGGACATTTCTGCATCATCGGAATTGATGGCAACTGTAACACCGGCCTGCTGCATAAGAGCCGCGTTGTAGGGAATGGCATAGCGCACTTCCCATTTGTAGGCCCACCAGTCTGAGAAAGTGGAACCTCCGGCACCATGAGCTGCCATCTTGTCAGCTACTTTGTAGCCTTCGAGGATATGGGTGAAGGTGTTGATGTTGAAATCAAAGCTGTCTGCCACATGCATCAGCATATTGATCTCTGACTGCACATAGGAATGGGAGGTGACATAGCGTTCGCCATTGAGAATCTCCAGCATGGTTTCATCCACCAGGTCACGTCGCGGCGGCGTTGTGTTGCGCTGCTGGTTGCGTGACAGGTTGTTGTACTCATCCCAGCGGCGTTGATATTCCTGTGCCTGGGAAAAAGCATTGATGAATACCTGTTCCACGCCCATGCGGGTTTGCGGATAACGAACCGATGCCGGGTTCCTGCTGCGCTTGACGTTCTCGCCCAGGGCAAACTTGATGAACTGCGGCGCATCATCAATCAACAGATCCTGTGGTGGCGAGCCCCAGCGCATTTTAATAATGGCCGATTGTCCACCGATGGGATTGGCTGATCCATGTAACAGCTGTGCTGCCACAACACCACCTGCCAGGTTGCGATAAATATTGATGCTTTCTGAATCCACCACATCCTTCATGCGCACCATACTGGAATTGGTGGCAATCTCATTGATATTGAAAAGCGCAATATGGGAATGCTCGTCGATGATACCCGGCGTCAGATGCTTGCCGCTGGCATCGATCACGCTCACGCCATTGGCCGACAGATTATTGCCCACTTCGCTTATACGGCCGTCCCTGACCAGCACATCGGTCACCACATTGCCGATGTCTTCATTGGTCCACACCAGAGCGTTGCGAATGAGAAAATCCTCGGCCTCGGGCAAGGATGTTCGCCCGAAGGCGCTGAACGGGTAAAGCACCGGCGACGGCAGCTCGGCCACCGCGCTGTCTTCAATGCTGTCATCGTCCATATCCGCGTCGGCGCTACGGCTTAGTTGCCAGCTCAACAGCGCCCCGTCGGGAGCACGACCATTGCCCTGCCAGCCATTATCCACCGGCCATCCGGTCAGACGAACCATGTTTCCGGCGTCGTCATAGACAAAATTCAGGGTGATGAAATCATCGGACAACTGCACAGAAGCCGAGCGTGCTTCGTCGCCCTGGCTGACTGCGACGTCAACTTCATCACCTTCAATTGTCAGCGATACATCGAATTGCTGTGCCTGTAACAGTAACTGATAGTGGCCTGCCCGGTCATCAAAATCGCTGTTGACTTCATAGCGTTGGCCGGCGATCCAGTTCTCCAGAATTCTGGCATCCTCATCCAGCAGCGGAGCAGAAGTAACAAGAAAATTGGCCATGGCGCCGGGCAGCAATTGGCCGAGCCGGTCAGAAACGCCGAGAATCTCGGCCGGAATCCGGGTCAGGGCATCGATGGCCACTGTCTCTGGCAAGCCATTGGCCACCGCGGTACGCAGGCGTGGCCAGAATTGGTCCCCGGCACCATTGCTGGTGAGCGCAAAACGAATGCCCTGCTCAGCCAGTATGCGTGGATTGAAAGGCGCCAGTTCCCAGTGTTTAAGTGCTTCGAAAGAAACCTCATCGGCCAGGATGGGATCACTGACATCCGGTGCCTCGGGGAAATCCAGTGGCACGATCAGGCTGGCGCCGGTGTCACGGATCAGATCAGCATGCCGATAGCTGTCACCACTGGTCCGGAAAACATACTGCACCGCAAACTCGTCACCGAGGCCATCGGCAGTCAAGGCCATTTGCCAATTCGGGACTTCAAAGATTTGCGGCAAGGACCGGAACTCGGCAAAGGCTTCCAGACCGAGATCAGTAAAGGGTCTGGGTTGCTGGGCGGTAAACCACTCGGCATCGAGATAGGTTTGACGCAGCAGAGCGACCGAGCCCATCAGGGATACTGGTACAGATTGCACCGAAGAGCCCTTGTCCAGTGAGTAATGGGCCGCAGCGTCGGCCAGGATAATCGCTTCATTGGCATTCTGGTCACCCAGGGTAATCAGGGCCGAAGTACCGCGCGCGATACCGTCTTTGCGCAGGCTGAGAAGCGACGAAAACCCCAGCTCCCGATAGGCGTCACGGGTTTGTTCATCGGGACTGAATGCCGTGGCGGCGCGGAAGTTCGCCCTGATAGCATCATTGACATTAAAGGCCTGGGCACTCGGATAGAGATTTTCTGCCGCCCCATTGTCATCCTCGGTTTCCAGTTCCGGAATGCCATAGTCAGAATCCAGGTCAATCAGCCCGGGATAGATAAATCGCCCTGCCATATCGACCGGGAAGAAACCCGCCGGCACATTATCATCATCGCTCAATTCAACGATACGCCCGTCCCTGATCAACAGAGTGCCGGGGCGGGTGCTGCCATCGGGCCGGTAGATACTGGCATTGGTAAAGGCGTAAGCTGCCGCCCGCTCATCACTGACACCATTGGGTGTCAGGGTTTCCTGGGCAGTGAGTGGTGCAGTTAAAGAGGCAGTGACAAGCAGTAACACTGCTGCTACAGCGGGAACAAGACTTGCTTTCCCCTGTTGCGGCCAATCGTGGGTTTGAGTCATATCCTGGGCCCCGTGCTGTAATGACTGGTAATTACCTGTTTACCGGCAATAGCTTCTGCCGAGTGTACCCTCAAGACTTGCGCTTAAACCAGTGATGTCCACCAGGTATCAGGCAAAAACTGACCTGTCGAAAACAGAATGGGACAATTTCTGGATAATGAGCCTGCCGTGAATGACAGTAGCTGCGCTATACTCAAGCGCCTGCATTGAGACCAACACAATTTTGCAGCAATAAACTGAATGTGCCAGACCAGAAGTCATGCACAGTCTCGACCACCAGTTTCCCTACGACGGAAACCTGAATCAGAACAACCGAGGATCACCAATGTCTGCCCTGAACAAATTTACCCTGATTCCCCTGACCGCGCTGTTCGTTGCCTGCAGTAGCGATGACAGCGCTGACTCCAGCTCACAAAGCACGGCGCCAGTGCCAGCTGCAGCGGAAACCCAAACAGCGACTGTCGCCACTGACTCCGCGGCACCGGAACTCGGCAGCTTTGGTATCGATCTGTCACACCAGGATCCGTCCGTGCGACCTGGCGATGATTTTTTCCGCTATGCCAACGGCAAATGGCTCGACGAGTTCGAATTGCCCGCCGATCGCAGCAATTACGGTTCATTCACCGTACTCAGTGATCGCTCAGACCAGCGGGTGCGCACGATTATTGATGACCTCAGTGATATGGAGCCAACATCCGGCACGGTGGAACAGAAGATCGCCGATTATTTTCTGAGCTATATGGATACTGACAGCCTGAATGACAAAGGCATCAGCCCCCTGCTGCCGGGCCTGGCGGCCATCAACGAGATCGACAGCCAGGCCGAGCTGATTCATGGATTCGGTCGGGCCCAGATTGACAACACTTTCAGCCCTTTCGGTTTCTTCGTCGGCGCAGACCGCAGTAACCCGGATCGCTACCAGCTTAATCTTTCAGTGGGCGGCCTGGGCCTGCCCGATCGTGATTACTATCTGCAGGACACCGAAGAATTTATCGAAGTACGACAGGAGTATGTTGCCCATATCCAGCGGGTGCTGGACTTCGCAGAAATCCCGGATAGCCAGGGCAAAGCCGAGGCCATTCTGGCTCTGGAGACTCAGATTGCCGAACACACCTGGCCCAGGGCCCAGCGCCGCAATCGCGATCTCACCTACAATCCCATGAGCTATGCCGATTTCAAGGCCGAGTATCCGGGTCTGGACTGGGATGCCTACTTCGCCGCTGCCGGTATCGACAATCTGGAAGATCTCAACGTCTATTACCCCAGTGCCATGTCACCCATTATTGAACTGCTTGCCAGCGAACCACTTGAAAACTGGACTGCGCTGATGAGCTATCGCCTGATCGTGGACAGTGCCAATGTCCTGTCAGAAGAGATTGATCAGGAAGCCTTTCATTTCTATTCCACTGTGCTCAATGGTGTACCCCAGCAAAGAGAACGCTGGGAGCGGGGCGTGCTACGTGTTGGTTCCCTGAACAGCCTTGGTGAGGCGGTGGGTCAAATCTACGTGCAGCGACATTTCCCCGAGTCTGCCAAGCAACAAATGGAAGAACTGGTGGAGAACCTGCGCAGTGCCCTGGCCCAGAGTATTGAAGAGATTGACTGGATGGGCGAGGAAACCAAGATTGAAGCCAATCGCAAGCTACAATCATTTCGGCCCAAGATCGCCTATCCCGACGTGTGGAAAGATCTGTCTGGCATCGAGATCAGCCGCGACGATTTATTTGCCAATGCTCGCAATATTCGCGAGTTCAATTATCAGGATGAGATCAGTCGCATTGGCCAGCAAACCGATCGCGAGGAATGGGGCATGACGCCGCAGACTGTGAATGCCTATTACAATTCTTCCTTTAATGAGATTGTGTTTCCCGCCGGTATTCTGCAACCCCCCTTCTTCGATCCCAATGCCGACATGGCAGTGAATTACGGCGGCATCGGGGCAGTGATTGGCCATGAGATGGGCCATGGTTTTGATGATCAGGGCTCCAAGTCTGACTGGGCCGGGATTCAGCGCAACTGGTGGACCGACGAGGACCGGGCCAACTTCGAGGCACAGGCCAATGCCCTGGCCGAACAGTACAGCCAGTTTGAACCGGTACCCGGTTATTTTGTCGATGGCCAATTCACCCTGGGCGAGAACATCGGCGATGTGGGCGGCCTGAGCCTGGCTTACCGCGCCTACAAGATGTCACTTGATGGTGAAGAAGCGCCGGTGATAGACGGGCTCACCGGCGACCAGCGCTTCTTCCTGGCCTGGGCCCAGGTCTGGCAGCGCAAGTATCGGGAAGATGCCCTGATCCAGCGGCTCACAACCGACCCCCATTCGCCCTCCGAGTTTCGCGTCAATGGTGTGGTACGCAATTTTGATGAGTGGTATGAAGCCTTTGACGTGACCCCGGAAGACGCGCTGTATCTGCCGCCGGAACAACGAATTCGAATCTGGTAATCAAACCAAGGAGTCTTTTCATGCGCCGCTTTGTCACCCTGCTTTGCAGTGTTCTTCTGTTTTCTTCAGCCACTGCACAGGATCGCTTCGATGTGCTGATCAGTAATGGCCGCATCGTCGATGGCAGCGGCAATCCCTGGTTTCAGGCCGACGTAGGCATTATTGATGATCGTATTGCGCGCATCGGGGATTTGTCCGATGCCAGCGCCACAACAGTCATTGATGCCTCTGGCCTGGTGGTTTCACCCGGCTTCATTGACCCCCATACCCATGCCCTGCGCGGCATCTTTGATGTCCCCAATGCCGAAAGCGCCTTGCTGCAGGGAGTAACTACCTTGACCGAAGGCAACGACGGCAGTTCGCCCTGGCCCATTGCCGACCATTACGCCCAGATTGAAGCCCTGGGTATCAGCCCCAACTGGAGCGTCTTCGTCGGCCAGGGCACCATTCGATCCCTGGTGGTTGGGGAAGAAGACCGGGAACCCAGTGCAGCAGAGATGCAGCAAATGAAGGACATGGTCGCCATCGCCATGGAAGAAGGTGCCCTGGGCATTTCCACCGGCCTGTTCTATGTGCCGGGCAGTTTCACCTCCACCGAAGAGGTCATTGAACTGTCAAAGGTCGCCGCCGGGTATGAGGGAATTTATATCTCACATTTGCGGGAAGAAGCCTATCAGCTACTCGATTCTGTGGCAGAGACCATCCAGATTGGCGAGCAGGCCAATATCCCGGTACAGGTGACCCATCACAAGGTGATCGGTGTAGAGAATTTCGGCGCTTCCATAGACAGCTTGCGCATGGTGGATGAAGCACGGGCCCGGGGGATTGATATCACCATAGACCAGTACCCCTACACCGCCTCGCAAACCGGTATCACCGCCCTGATCCCGCAATGGGCCCAGGAAGGTGGCCGGGAACAGCTGTTGGCGAGAATCAATAGCCCCGAGACCCGCCAGACCATCAAGAATGAAGTGGTGGAAAAAATTCTCTATGACCGCGGCGGCGGTGATCCCAAGAATGTCTTTATCTCCCGCAATAGCTGGGACCCGGAGATGGCCGGCAAGAATCTGGCGGAACTGACACTGGAGGCCGGCATGGAACCGACCCCGGAAAATGCCGCCGAGGTGGTTTTCGATATTGTCCGTGGTGGCGGTGCCACCGCGGTCTATCACGCCATCGGCCCGGAAGATGTGGACCGCATCATGCGCCACCCGGCCACGGCGATTGGTTCTGATGGCCCGCTTGGTATTTTTGGTGAAGGTTCTCCGCACCCAAGGCAGTATGGCAGCTTTGCCCGGGTGCTGGGTCATTACTCAAGGGAGCGGGGCCTGCTGAGCCTGGAAGAAGCAGTGAAGAAAATGAGCAGTCAGACGGCTATCAGACTGGGCATTCGTGACCGCGGTTTACTGCTGGAAGGCTTTTATGCCGACATTGCCGTATTCGATGCCGATGAGATCATCGACCGGGCAACATTTGAGAATCCGCACCAGTATGCCACCGGCATGGACACCGTGCTGGTGAATGGTGAAATTGTGGTGCGCAATGGCCAACATACCGGTGCGCGTCCGGGTCGGGTATTGCGGGGACCGGGCTACCAACCCTAGACAGACGATAGGCCAACGATAGTCCGGCAATAAACCAGCAAAGCACCGGTTTACAATTGCGCTGCCGGCAACTCCAGTCGGGCCTGAACCGGCTGGCCGGCCTCCAGTCTGGGCCGGTAAACCGAATGTCTCAGAATGGTGGTAATCAACTGCTGATTGTCTTCTTCCAGATCAGCGCCACTGCCAGTGATGCCCAGATTGCGAATAGTACCTTGCGGCGTCACATCGAATGAGACAATCCCGCTAGGCTGCTCGTGAACCTCGATCAGGGGCAGCCCCATGTTCTCCAGTGCGGTTCGCGAGATTTCCCGAGGTTGACCCATCAGTTGCATTTGCACTTCCGGGGCCACGTCATTGCTGGTGAGCACCTCAAAGGCACGGGCGTACTGGGTTTGGGCGCGCAGGGAATCATTCAGTAAAAAATTCATATCCCCAAGGCTGAGCATCAGCTGTGCCAGCTGCACCGGATCACTGTCGGAACTGGCCTGCAATTGCTCGATCAGTTCCAGATAGCTGCCACGGATCCAGCTTATATGGGCTTCCAGGGTTTCAAACTTGGCCTTCTGCCGACTCTCGAAAAACAGCGGATTGGGCATTTGCTTGCTTTCACAGACTCGTACCGGCTTTGGTCCACTGCCGGTATCTTCGGTAATGGTAAAACAGTTCTGGCCGGTAACTGTTTCCGGACCTATGGATTCAAATTTATCCACTGGTACTTTCGAGATCGCCATGGCGGCATAGTAGCGGGCCATGGCCAGTTCATTGGTGTACTGAATCCGGCGGCTCAGGTAATCGGGATCGGATTCATCGAGATTATCCAGCAGAACCTGCAGATAGGTGACTGCATCCTGGGCCGACAGGGGCTCATCATTGATATCGAGATTGCTGCGCTGGGCCTGCATTTTCCAGCTGGCAAATTTGCGGACCAGTTGTTGGTATTGCGGATCGTCTGGTGACAGTGAATTGTCTGCGATATCCATCGCCAGGTAGAAATGGGCATCCATTGCCCGCCAATCCCCGGCACGTTCGGCATTGTGAATTTGCTTCTCAATAATATCCAGTTGGGAAGTTGCGTAAAGACCGTCATTAATTCTTGTTGCCTGAAGGGCGAGGTTCAGTGATTGCGCGGCGTCTTCGAAGCGCGAATAGCTCTGCTGCAACCCGGCAATTTCGAGATACAGGGCTATGCGTTCGGGAGCCAATCCATCGAGGGCTTCCAGTTGTTGCCGATGCACCGCAATTGCCGACTCCAAATCTGCCTCACCGGAGCTGCTGTCAGGCTGGGCGGCCAAAGTGTAATGAACCACCAGGGTGTTCATTGCGGCAATCAAGATCAGACTACTTCCGGTTCTAATCAGGTTCATGGTCTGTCCCCGTCAATTCTGACTCGCCAGCCCCCTTGAGGGGGGCGTTGCTTGTTGCTGGCAGGATCAGCAACTTACATTCAAGACCTTGCCTCGAACAATGTCAACCAGGTTCGCGGGCTGTGACAGTGCAGAATCAGCATATGGATTGTGTGAATTGCTTCAAACCTTGAAGAATACAAGCCTTTCAAACTGCACAGAAAACGTTACTTTGACAGGCATTGAATGGAGCAGCCAGAGTGCTTGTGCAAGTACTCTGGAAAATATTAGCTGTTGGTCACAGCTCAGCAATTCTCAATCAGGAGAAACACCCTATGCAGTATTTTCGCAAATCATTAATGTTCGTGAGCGCCCTGTTACTGATCGTCAGTTCGTCAATGGTGCTGGCACAAGGCAACAGCCAAGGCAACAGCAATGGCAATGGCAATGGCAATGGACGCAACAAGAATATTGGTGTCGGGAATGCGTCAGACGGAATCATGGGCCAGATTGTTACCGGTAAGGACATCGCCTATAGTGGTGACCCACTGGATATCAGCCTCCGCTTTCCGCGCGGTGCCGATCTCATTAGCGGGGGCGAAGCCGACGCCTATGTCGTAATCTTCGCTCCTGTTGTTGATGATTCGAATGACGACATTTCCGATGACGGTAGTTCTGATGGCAGCAGCTCTGATGACGGTAGTTCGGATGACAACAGTTCCGATGACGGCAGTTCTGATGAAAGCAGTTCCGATGGCGGTAGTTCTGATGACGGTAGTTCTGATGACAGCAGCTCCGATGACGATGAACCCGGTACTGATGATTCGCTGGGCGATGCCGTTGTATTACCGGTAAGTGATGAAGCCAGCGAAACCGCTGTCAACCTTTTCTCGCTGGCCGAAGTAGATGTAAGTATTCTGCCCGCTGGTACTTATCAACTGGGCTTGATTCTTACCAATCCCGGTGGAGATCCACTGAATATCAATGACTGGTACGAAGGATTGCTTGGTCTGATCGATGTCGTTGGCCTGACTATCTCGGACTCACAACTGGACTTCGATGCCGATGGCGACGGTGAAGTGGATGATGACCTCGACGGTGACGGCTTTTCAGATTCAACCGAAGATGAGGATGAAGAATCAGACAGTGAAGAAGATCAAAGCGAAGAATAGCGTATTGATCAGATCGACGGAATAAATCCGCTTTTAAAAAGGGAAGGCCTGTCCTTCCCTTTGCCCATTCAGAACTATATTTTTAATTGCTTCGGTCAGGTCTGGATTTTCTGATGGAACCAAGGTGGCTAGCTTCCCACCTTGTCCATATTTCGCCAGGTGTTATTCCTGTTCTTTGTCTGCTACACCGTCATGGCTGCCAGTTGTTCGAAGTAAATCAGCACCCTTGCTTCCTGTCTGCCAGGCTATATAAAGCGCAATACCGGTGCTGGCAAATGTCCAGAGCAGAAAGCCGGCACCGATTTCCGGGCGGTCTACCACCAGAAAGATCAGGAAGCGGCCGATAGCACGCATGATCATGATGGCCGCAAACACGGCGCTGATGACAATCAACATAATTCCCGAGGCCCGGCGCATCTGCTTCACTCCTTTATCAATCGCCTTGTTAGCTAAAGAGTACGACACAACCAGACCGAAGGGATGCTGACATTGAAGCCGGCTTTTTCATAAGCGCGCCGCGCCGCGGCATGACTGGGATCAGCTCCGGTGGCAACCGTTGCCACGCGCATACCTGCAGTGCGCATTTGCTCAATAACAAATTCATACATGGCGGTACCAAAGCCCTTGCCACGGTGCTGCGGTGCTACCGCATTCAATCCGATTTCACCACTGCCGTGGTTCTGATCAAGGCGGTAAGACACAAAACCCAGGATCTCATTTTCTGTTTCGGCAACCCATAACTGCCAGTCAGAATCAGCGTTGAACAGATCACTCAACAATTGTTCCTGATCGGCATCCTCATGGGCCTGGGCAGCTTCATAAATAACGTCGCCAAGAATACTGCGAAAAGAGGCAAATACCGGTGCAAACGCTGCCGCGCGAATTTGCTGGAGTTGCTTGTGGTCCTGCATTCGGGCAGGGCGCATGTTCAAGATCTGGTCACGCAAGGGCATCTCCTGTGCGGTCATGATTTACAAAACCATGCCGCCCGCTCAAGCAGGCGGGAGTCAATTAAAAGCTCGGCGGCAGAGGGCTTTGGGATTTCACTGCAAGGTTTCTGGAGATTCGCATCAGCAAACCGGTTCCGGCTCAGTCGCGAATTATCTCAAAATGTACTTCGTCTACACCAGTGGAGGAGGAGAACAGCCTGGCCATTCCATATTGCAGCTCATTGGCAACGTAAAAGCGGGTCTTGCTGACCCGACCGGATTGGTACATCTGCGCAGCCTGGCTGGAGAAACCGGAAAAATCGTTGTAGCTGATGCTGAAATTGATCACCGGGCGAAAATCCACTTCTTCCCGATAGCCAGCACCGGCTGGCACTTCTTCCATGATTCGCCGGAAATAGTCTGACAAGTCAACAGCTTCGAATACGCCATTGAATACCGATTGAATGCACTTGTCCTGGTGTAGAAATTTGAGGTCGACTTTATCGCTGGACACGCCAATACAACTGCTTGATTAACGGGGGTCGTTGCGATCAAAAGGCAGTTTTCCATCCTGACCCTGTTCGCGCCGAATACGTTCGGCATTGATGGCCTGCACATCGCAAATCCTGGCGGCGCTGGCACGTGAACGATGACTGGCTGATGCCGAGAAATAGTCTTCCTGGCAGCGGGCATTCTGGTAGGAACTGACATCTGCGGCGGTCAATTGCCGGAATGTGGCGGGGTTTTGGGACTGGCAGGCCGAGAATACCAGCAAGCCTGTTAGCAGCAAGATTAGCTTGGGCTTCATTTGCTCGACTCCTGTAATTTCCGGTGACTGAAAGACTGGGAAACTGGACTGAATCAGCATCTCACCAAATTCGGGAGGGGTCAAATAGCTCACCGGGTCTTGCTGGTGAATTTCGCCAAAATTGATGGAAATTCACCTTACCCGGTTCAGCGACAGTTGCTATCTCCTTGTTTTATCTATATTTATTTTTTTGGCACGGCTTTCGCAACAGTTTGTAATAGATAATTGTCAGTAAGCCAATCGGCCATGTGCAGGACCTGCACCAGGGGCTGATAATGGAGAGTCGCATGAAAACAATAGGCAGTCTGTTCACACTGATTCTGGTCATTCTGGGGCTGCTCTGCCTGGTCCCGCTCATTACCTTTGGCTTCGGTCTGGTGGCGGCCGTGGCGATTTTTGCGATCTGGTTGTTGCCATTCTGGATCATCGCCACTTCTGACGAGACCACCGGTTTTGAAAAGATAGCCTGGCTGTTGGCGATGCTTTGTCTGAGCTGGTTTGCCTGGGTGTTCTATTTCTTTCTGGCCCCTCTCAAACCCCGTCGCAGCCGCTATGAGCGTTACGACTACCGTTACTAGCTGATCGCCGGCTTATCCCAAATCGTCTCTTTTAATCAGGAGTGATTCGTTTATCATAGCGACCACTCCTGCCCACAAGCACGGGCCTGACTGCAGAGCTTTACTTCATGCCCATCATTCGTCTTGAAAATCTCAGCAAACGCTATCCGCTTCCGGATAACAAAAAAGCCAGCTTTCTGGCGGTGGACTCGGTTTCCCTGGAGATAGAAGCCGGTGAGATTTTTGGAATTCTCGGCCCAAATGGGGCCGGCAAAACCACCACCCTGGAAATGCTGGAAGGCCTGAATGATATCGATGGCGGCAGTGCCAGCATTGACGGAATAGATGTGAAGGAAAACCCCTTCGCGGTGAAGAAGCTTATCGGTGTCCAACTGCAGGCCAATGAGTATTTCGACAATTTGTCGCTGGTGGAATTGCTGACGCTGTTTGGCGCACTTTACGAGCGGGACATTGACGCCCTGACCCTGCTGGACAAGGTGAACCTGCGGGAAAAGGCCAGCGCCAAACCGGACAATCTGTCAGGCGGCCAGAAGCAACGCTTTTCCATTGCCTGCGCCCTGGTCAATGACCCCAGGGTCCTGTTTCTGGATGAACCAACCACCGGTCTTGACCCACAGGCCAAACGCAATCTCTGGGACCTGGTGAGAGAGCTCAATGGCGCCGGTATGACCATCGTCCTCACTACCCATAATATGGAAGAGGCGGAAGTACTCTGCCAGCGCATCGCCATCATGGACCACGGCAAGATCATTGCCCAGGGCACACCGGCTGAACTTATCCAGACCCATGCACCGGAACCACCGGCAGCGCCCCTGCAAGGCAACCTGGAAGATGTATTCCTGGCACTCACTGGCCATGGCCTGAGGGATTGAGGCATGTTCACCAAACTGCAAAGCCGTCTTACCCTGACCTTTCTGAAAATCTTCCTGCGCGACAAGCAGATGCTGTTCTGGAGTCTGTTTTTCCCGGTCATCTTTATGACCGTGTTTGGCTTTGTGAATGACCAGGAACTGCAACCCCTCGATATGGGCCTGGTGAATAACGCCAGCAGTTCGGTAGCCAGCGATTTCAGCAACGAGCTGTTACAGGACCCGCTGTTCACCGTGACCGAAGGCGATGAAGACCAGCTTCGCGAGCAACTGATGGCCGGCGACCAGACCATGGTACTGGTGCTGCCTGAAGGCTTCGATGCCGATGCCGACAACGGTGAGATTCGGGTGCTGGTGGATGCCGCCCAGGTACGCCAGCTCGGTTTGATCATGCCCATTCTTGAGCAAAAGCTGCTGGCCATCGAGCGCAGCTTTCGTGGTATCGAGCCGATGTTCTCCATCAGCCTCGAAGACGTGCAGGCCCGATCCCAGCGCTATCTGGATTTTCTGCTACCGGGAATCCTGGCCTTCACCATCATGCAACTGGCCATTGCCGGCAGCGGATTCAATATCGTCGAATACCGTCGCAAGGGAATTCTCAAACGACTGTTTGTCACACCTATTCGGCCCAGGGATTTCATTGCCGCCATCGCGGTGGCCAGAACGGCCATTGTGATGATCCAGTTGATCGTGCTCATCGCTTTCGCGGTCTTTATTCTGGACGTCAGTATTATTGGCAGCTTCGCCGCCTTTTTCTTCGTCGTCATCCTGGCCACGTTTATTTTTCTCAATATTGGCTTCTGTCTTGGCAGTATCGCCAAGACGCAACAGGCCATCGGTGCCATTGGCAATATTGTTATCTTTCCGCAGATTTTTCTCTCCGGGGTGTTCTATCCCATCGAGTCCATGCCGGCGCTGGTTCAGCCCCTTGCCTATGTGCTGCCACTGAGTTTCGTCTCCACCGGCCTGAGGGATATCGCCAATGAGGGAGCCAGTTTGCTGCAAATCATGCCCAGTCTGACAGGCATTGCGGTCTGGCTTCTTATCAGTTTCGTGCTCGCCTCACGACTGTTTGTCTGGAAGGAAGTCGCCAGCTGACGCTGAAATCAGTCTGACCAGCGCCGCTTTTATGAAAATCACGGCGTCTCGGTGACATTGAATTTTTATTTGTACTATAGTCGACAGCTGTTTGAACAGCTTTGTGTCTGTAGTTGCCTCTGCAGTCCGGCACAAGGTCTGATTTCCCCCTGTCAGGAGTTATGGAGAAACAACGATGAAGAAGATTGTAGTACTGATGAGTGCATTGGCGGTTGCGGCTTCCGGCCTGTTGTTCACCGCGATGGCACAGGATGAGATGACACCCGAGCAGCGCGCCGCCCAGACGGTGGATACCCGCAAGTCGCTGTTCAAGATGCTGCGTTTCAACCTCGGACCCATTGCCGGCATGGCCCAGGGCGCGCCCTTCGACGCTGAAGTGGCAGAGCGTAATGGCCGTCGCATTGCAGTCATGGCCACCATGATTCCGGAAGTGCTGGCCCAGGACACTAGCGAGTTCGATAACATCGACACTACCGCGCTGGATATTATCTGGGACAATCAGGATGACATTGCCGCCAAGGCCCAGGCTCTGGTAGACAATGCCAATGCCTTTGCTGATGCCGCCGCCACTGGCGACATGGGCTCCACACTGGGCGCCTTCCGTGCGCTGGGGGGATCCTGCGGTAATTGCCACGATGAGTATCGCGTGGACAACGATTGATTACGCTATTCTAACGGCAATAAAAAAGGCAGCCCTGGCTGCCTTTTTTATTGCTTCTTATTGCTGCGCTAGCGGCACTGATTCTCCGTTTTTCACTCACCGCTGTTGTGGCGCGTGAAAAATGCAGCCAGTGCGTCACGGTCGGCGTCGCTGAGCTTGCTGGTGTTGTACTCAATCACTTCATTCATATCACCGCCGACGAATTCTCCATCCGGTTTCATGCCAAGCAACAAAAACAGATCGAAATTATTGAAGCTCCAGTCAGCCAGGTGTTCGGCATCGATGGCTTCGATGACCTCATCACCCAGGGTGGCGCCGGCAAACTCACGGCTTGAATCCGGTATTCCCAGACTGTCGCGGGGTGTATGACATTCACCACAGTGGCCCAGATGGCGGGCCAGATAGGCTCCCCGGGCAATCTGTTCATCATTGAAATCCTGGTAATCGCCCTGGCGAAAATCCGCCAGGCGATTCCAGCCTGCCATGGCCCAGCGATTCAGCCAGACAGGAGTCTCGGCTTCCGACACGCTATTGACCACGGGCTCCAGGGTCATCAGGTAGGCAGCCATAGCCAGGACATCCCGGTCTGTCAGACCCGCATAGGAGCGATAGGGAAAAGCCGGGTAATAGAAACTGCCATCGGGACTGCGCCCATGTTTCAGGGCCAGCAGGAAATCCTGCCCGCTCCAGTTTCCGATTCCGGTTTCCGGATCCGGCGTAATATTGGGCGCATAGAAAGTACCGAATTCGGTAGCCAGTGCCAGGCCGCCACTGAGGCTCATATCGTCTTCGCTTCGCTGGCCTTTGTGACAGGACAGACAGCCACCGGCAGTAACAAGATATTCACCGCGGGCAATGGCATCCGCTGATTGCGGCAAATCCCTGGCCTCGACATCCGGCACAGCAAACAGCCAGTAACTGCCGCCCCCGAGCATCAGTCCAACAAGCAAGACAAGCGTTAAACGCGATTTCATAGGTTGCCCGATCTCCTGAAAATCAGTTGCCTAGCTTAAACCAGTTCCGCCAACATTGCCTTATCGTAGGCCTGCAACTTGTCCATGGCATCCTGCCGGACCAGCCGGGGCCAATCGGCATTGGCGATCAGGGCCCGCCCGACGGCGATCAGATCGAATTCCTCCGCCGCCATGCGTTTGATAAGTTCCTCCAGTCCGGCCACCTCGGCGTTGCCATCCCGGTAAGTGGCAATAAATTCCTCTGTGAGGGAAACCGAGCCAACACTGATACTGGGCTTGCCAGTAATCTTCTTCACCCAACCGGCCAGATTCAACTCTGATCCGGGGAATTCTGTCTCCCAGAAACGGCGTTGGCTGCAATGAAAAATGTCCACTCCGGCATCGGACAGGGGTTCCAGAAATTCGGCCAGTTGATCCGGGCTGGTGGCCAGCCTGGCCTCATAATCCTGCTGTTTCCACTGGGAAAAGCGCAGAATAATGGGAAATTCCTCGCCGATTTCGGCACGAATAGCTTGCAGGATTTCCACCGCAAACCGGGTTCTCTTCAGCAGCGATCCACCGTATTTGTCATCACGCTGATTGGTACCCTCCCAGAAGAAATTGTCGATCAGATAACCGTGGGCACCATGGAGTTCCAGAGCATCGAATCCAAGCTGAACGGCATTCACTGCCGCTTCGCTATAGGCCCTGATGATCTTGTCGATTTCCTCAACGCTGAGCGCCTCCATAACTTTCTTGTCGGGCCGAATCAGGCCGGAGGGTGAAGCACTGGGATAATCCGGGCAGGGTCCGGTACCGGGTTTGCGTGTCGACCCCACATGCCAGAGCTGCGGGGCAATCTTGCCCCCTGCCCCATGGACGGCCTCTACGATCGGCTGCCAGCCATCCAGGGCGGGACCATGAAAGCAGGGAATCTCCACCGCCGAAGAGGCCGCGCCATGATCGATGGTGGTGCCTTCGGTAATGATCAGTCCCACACCACCTTCGGCCCGCCGGCGATAATAGTCACAGACCTTTGCATCGGGGATACCCCCGGGCGAGAACTGGCGGGTCATGGGCGCCATAACAATTCGATTGGGCAACTGCAGTTTGGGATGGTTGAAGGCTTTGAACAGTACATCTGGGCTCATGGAGCAATCCTTGTCTGGTGATAGACGGCCTTGGCCTTTTATCTGTGGCGAAACAAAGACACGGTAGATCCGGCAGGAAGTAATTCAGGGAGTAATTCTACAACTACTGCCACAACACGATTCCGGCGAAATTCCAGCGGCCTGGCCTGCGGCTTGTCGAATCAGCACAGGGCTCGCTACACTTGGCCTTCAAGTGTATGTCAGGAAACTATTTTGTTGAAGTTTGAACACATCGTCCAGGTCAATGACCTGAACAATGACAGTATTGTGGCTATCAGTCGTGAGCAATTATGGCAGGGTCTGCTGCTGAGGGCCCGCTGCCCCGACAAATTCAATCATGGCCTGCGCTGTCAGTCGGAACAGCCCGTTGACAATCAGTTCATGCGCGTCATCGAAGCCGGAGACAGTAAATTCTGCGAAAAGGTAATCCTGACCCCACAACAATCGATTCACACCAGAACCCTCAGCGAGATCGATCAACTGCAGGCCGAGAGCACTACCAGGATAGAGGAACCGCAGGCCGGTTTTCTGTTTGTTCGCTTCAGTTATCGCCGCGAGTTGCCGGAAAGCTCCGGGCAGGTGGACGTTGCAGAGCATCTCAAGTCGGCCTATGTGCAGCTTGATCGTGATGCGGTCGCCATGATTCGCATGCTGGCCGAGAGTCGACTCTTCGATGAGGCCATCAACTAGCCTCACTTCCCGGGTCCGGCTGCCATCAGGCACAGCCCCGCCCTGCCTGCATCAGACCACGATATACATTCCGTTTACGCGTCGGTAGCTGCTGTGGCGATATCGATAGATCACAGTATCGCCAGTCCTGACCGTGGTGTAGCCCCTGGGCAGGCTGCTGATGCGCATGCCGGCCACCGGGCGAACCACTACAAACCCCCGTGCATGGCGCTGATAAAACAGTCCATCGTGATAGAAGTAGCGTTGCCCGCGATAGTCGATGCGCACATGACGAGCCGGCAATTTGCCAACAATATCCCCTATCGCATGAGCCACCGCACTGCGCAGTGGTGCCGGCTGCACCACAAGCTGCCGCTCAAGCACCACTGTCTTGTTGTGGGAATGGACCGCATGCAGCGGATGAGCATCAACCGCGCTACTGAATACCATGGCCAACATCGGGGCCATCAAAGTGAATGCCTTCATACAATTCTCCTGTGAGTTGCGGGCACACAATGCCTGCTTGAAGCATTAAACGCAGTCGACGGCATGGCGTTGACAGCGAGCCAGCACAGAGAAACTGCCCAGCGGGGAGCATGAAGACCTTATGGCAAGAAAAATGGCGACTTTGCTAGAGGGTACTGATGACCAGGCGAAAGCCAATACTGCTATTGCGAACACCCGGGTCAACCGCACCGCGCACGGCGCTGCGCACGTTGTTCAGGCCATCACTGAAAGAGCCGCCGCGCATGACATAGAGCGGTTCAGCCTGCAGATCCGGGTCACTGTCACCGAGGCGAAAGGGATAGTCCTGCATGAGGCTGCGCGTCAATTCCCAGACATTCCCGGCCATATCCGCCAGACCCCAGGCGCAGTCCGGGCAATCAATGGAGCCAACCGCTACCAGGCTCTCACTTTGCACATTGGCGAGGTTATTGCGCGGCCGGTTTCCCCAGGGGAAGATACGGCCATCGTCGCTGCGGGCTGCTTTTTCCCATTCCGCTTCATTGGGAAGAGTTACCCGGGCGCCACTTTCCAGAAAGCGGCGAAGTTCGACTGGTGTGGTATCCGACTCAAGCAGCTGCTCCTGTAACCAGCGAGCGTAGGCCAGTGCTTCGGGCCAGGTGATATTACTAACCGGAAAATCCCCGGCTACTGTTGGATCCAGTGCGGCCTGGGCCAGGCCGGTGGCTCGCACGAAGGCAGCAAGCTGTGCCTGGGTGATCTCATAACGACTAATATAGTAACGGGGCAGCGCCACTTCACCCTGACGTTGCAGGCTCGACCAGCGTTCGTTCTCATAGGCCATGCGATCCAGGGCCGGATTGCTGCCCATGGTGAATGCTCCGGCCGGTATTTCCACAAAACCAAGCAGGGGTTCATCGGGCAGATACCAGGCATCGGCGCGGAATCCTTCCAGATTGGCAGCCGGCATGGGATTTTCATCGTCATTCTCACTCAGGCGCTGGCTTTGCCCATTCATAAAGATGGCGACAAAGACAATCAGCACCGACATGATGATGAAACCGGCTGTGCGACCTGGCACTTTATTGGGATCGCTGGAGACTCCGGCCGAAGTCTCCTCCTGCTTGCTCATATTTGGCTTCCAGTCCGTTGGCAAGCGAATTGCCAGTCATGTTCGCAGGCGCGGGCATAAAGCTCATCCGCCGGCAGTGCCATCAGGTTCTGCCCGCCTTCACGCAGCAATAAACGCAAATCCAGCTCCCTGGGCTCGGCACTGGCAAGGGCACTGCTGTCCAGCAGATTGATGCATCCGGCCTGGAATTTCAGCTCACAGGCCCGGCCAAAAAACGCCAGCGCGCTGTCGCTATTGGCCTCGACAAGCCCGCCCCTGCGATACATAAGGCCCAGTTCATTACAGGCCCAGGCGGCATTGTCGTTGCAATAGGTAGTATGCAGCTGAACCAGTCGCTCACAGGCATTGGGTCGGCCATCAGCACAGGCCTGGTCCCAGAATGGCAGGCTGTCACCGGGATGACGCCCATCCATTTTGCCCAGCAGACTCATCAGGGCAAACACTGCAATCCAGACACTCATATGGGCGAGATTGCCGCGGCCGCCAAACCAGCTTTGCTTCCAGACATTGGTAATGGCATCAGACTTGATAGACCGGACGGTATTGTCGATGGCGATGACACTCAGATTCAGAAGGGGCACGCACAGCAATTTGTCGTAGAAGGTAGGCGCACCCAGAGCACCAAGCAGGGTATAGAGGCCGAAAACCCCCAAACCATAGAGCACGCCAAAAATGGTTTTCCCCAGTGGCGTTCGCGGCGAGGTCGAGGGATCGGTTACCAGCAAATGCAGGCCCAGAAAGACCGCGGCCGGAATTTCCGAGTCCAGGAAATAGGGCACCCCGGTGGTGGCGGAATAGATGGCGCTGAAACCCAGCAGGGTGATGGCCGCCATCCCTGCCACCAGGGTAATGGAAAAGAAGTACATCACCACCAGACCAGCCAGAAACAGATAGGTATAGATATTGGGTGCCAGGGTCAGGGTCGAAGCTATCTCCTGGCCCCAGGTGAGGCTGGTGGTTCCGGTGCTGATGAGCACCAGTGAAAACAGACCCAGTGCAAAGGCCGAGGGGTTGAAGATATGGACATTGCGGCCTTCACGAGTCCAGCGCACATACTCTTTACCCAGGAAACCGAGGGCAATCATCAGAAATTGCATATAGAACCAGTCATCCCGAAACCACAAGAACAGGTTAATACTGAGGATGATGGGAACCGGCCCGAAGCCCAGGGTGTAGTCACGGCGCCGGGACCAGGACAACAACATGTCAAAAGTATAGGCAAACACTATCTGCGCGATGATCAGCCAGGCATGATCGTATACCGGGCGCCAGTAATAGCCCCAGTAGGCATAGACGCTGAACTGCACCATGGCCTGCACATAATGCTGCGGCCTCAGCAGGACCAGAAAACCCTGAAAACTGCCCTCGCGCCGGGCCTGGATGAATAACCAGGCCTGCCAGACGAGCAAGCTGGCCACGGCGGCCCAGAAAGAGGCCACCAGGGTGGCATTGTCCTGAACCCTGGGCGTAAACGACAACAACAGCAGCACTGCACTCAGTGCCAGGGGAATGGAGAAGTGGCCGAGAGTTGTCTCGGCACTGCTGCGCTTGGCGGCGGTGGCCATTTGCCATTATCCTTTGAGATCTTTGTGGGTTTCAGGCTGCGCTGAATGGACCGGAAGCATAAACCAGCTCAGGGTCCAATTCAATTTGCCGCCCCGTTTCAGGGCAGTTGAACTCCGGCCAAAACAGGCGTAGTTTGGAGGCCTTAATGCAGTAACCTTCGCCAATAACAGCAAAACTAAATGGAGGTTCCACTATGCTCCGTACCCTAGTAACGGGCCTGACCGGCCTGCTTCTGGCGCCCTTTGCCCTGGCCCAGGAAGCCAGTATTCCCCGTACCGAGCACGGCCACCCTGATTTTCAGGGCACCTATACGTTCCGCACCATTACTCCCCTGCAGCGCCCGGTTGAACTGGCTGACAAGGAAGTGCTCACGCCCGAGGAAGCCCAGGAATGGGAGGCCTATGAAAACCGCCGCCAGAATCGCGACCTTATTATCGATTCCGTGGGCGGGGCAGGTTATCCCCCGGGAGTGATTTCCTACAATGAATTCTGGTACGAGCGAGGTTCGGAAACTGTCGCCAGTCGCCGTACTTCACTGGTCTATGACCCGCCCAACGGGCGTCTGCCGCCCTATAACGAAGCCGGCCGCCAACGCCGGGCCGAGTACCAGCAGATGGTGTTCGAGAGTGCCGGGCCGGAGGGGCGCACCACCGTTGACCGCTGCATCACCGGTTTTGTCGGTGGTCCACCCATGATCCCGGGTTCCTATAACAACAATATGCAGATCGTACAGACTGCAGACCATGTCATGATCCTCAATGAGATGGTGCATTCGGCACGAATCATTCGTCTCGACGATGAGCATCACCGCAAACAGCTGAAATGGGAAGGCGATTCCGTAGCCCACTGGGAAGACGATACCCTGGTAATCGAAACCCGTAACTTCTATCACGACTATAATCTCCGTGGCATGTCTGATCAGGCAGTTATCCAGGAGCGAATAAGCTGGCTGGATGAAAATACCCTGGAGTATGACTTTACGGTGACTGACCCCCTGTCCTGGGACCAGCCCTGGTCGGCCCGACTGCCACTGCGCCGCTCATCCGACCCGGTTTACGAATATGCCTGCCACGAGGGCAACCATGGCTTGCTGGGCATCCTGGCCGGCTGGCGCCGCTATGAAGTCATGGGTTTCAATGGTGATGGCTCACCGAAATCAGAAACCGGGGTTGTGGCTACCGAGGAGTAGCAATATTTTCTGACAATTCAACGCCCATCAAATCAGGGCCCGCCCCAAAAAGGCGGGCCTTTTTATTTATGTAGTGATTTGTATGGTGGCATGACTGCTTGTAGCAGCATTGCGATATTTAGTGTACTGATCATTCTGCTATCTGCTGGCCAGCTGGCTGGGAATCTTCCTGAACCCTGCAGCAGGCTTGTTCACATGCACTGTGAATCCGCTACAATGGGCTTGTTATAATTTTTTGTAAGATGCAATCATGATCATTCGCGCCCTTTCACGACTTGCCGCCGCGCTGGCCCTGTTGTTCGGTATGACGCCGGCCCAGGCTGTGGATTCTGTATTCATCCAGTCACAGCTGGATTACAACGCCATACTGATCAGCGGGGTCGACATTGTTTTCATTTATGATGAGCAAATCCTGGCCCAATTCCCGGACAATAAATCGGCCTGGTACTCTGCCAAGGGGCAGTTTATTGAGCAGGCCGGTGAACAGGCCGATGTGGTGAGTATTTTTATACCCCAGGGCTTTGATTCGGAAATGGCCAGCTTGCCCGAGCGCCGCGATCAGGCCCTGAAAGTTTTCATTTATGGCCAGCATGATGCATCAGACGCCAGTCCGGTGGATGTCACCACTATGGACGACGTGCTGGTACAGATCGACCAGTTCGGCATTCTGGTTTCATCACGAAACTGACAGAATCGCAGCACGGCTTACCCGCGTGCACACGCAGTCACACAGTAAGTGGGATATCTGGCTCTGTTAAGTCGCCGCCCCGATTAAAGCTGATAGCCCGATGCCTCGGCAGCGAGTCTGTAGCTCCTTCTCCAGGCCAATCTCGGCATTCGACGGCCAATTATTACAAACTGTCACAGGCGCCTTGCCAGGCGCCTGAATCTCATTGAATTGGCCATATCCGTGGTTTATGCTTGATACCCCCTTTTTTCAAGTAATGAGAGTTTCAGTCATGACCAAGAATAAGACTATAAAGTCAGCCTGCCTGGCCGCAATGTGCCTGGTGCCTGCCCTGGCTTTTGGGCAAGCGGATATGGAGCCGGTTAACGATCTGCCCAACCCCTATATTACCCAGTCCGGCTTCTTCAAAATGCCGGCGGACCGCCCCTGGGGTTCTTCCAGTACCGTTGATGTGCATCCCGATGGGGAGAGCATCTGGGTTGCGGAACGTTGCGGTGGCAATGTGAATGCCTGCGTCAACAACCCTGATACCAATATGATCATGCTGTTCGACAAGGACGGCAATATGGTTCGTTCTTTCGGCGCCGGTTACATCGCCTGGCCCCACGGTATCGAAGTGGACCACGATGGTAATGTCTGGATCGCAGACGCCCGTGGCACCGATACCATGGATGACTACGATGGCGAACCCTATGGCCACCAGGTCCACAAATTCAGCCCCACTGGCGTACACCTGATGTCCATTGGTGTGAAAGGCGGCAGTACCGATCAGGACATTTGCTGCTATACCCCCAATGATGTACTGATCGCTCCGGATGGCACCATCTTCATCGGTGAGGGCCATTCCAGCGCTGAAGGCTCACCCAATGCCATGTGGAAGTTCGATGCCGATGGCAATTTCATCGAGAAGTGGGGCGAATGGGGTGAAGAGCCCGGTAACTTCCGCCAGCCTCATGGCCTGGCCATGGATTCCAAGGGCCGCCTGTTTGTCGCTGACCGTGGCAATGACCGTATCCAGATCTTCGATCAGGACGGTGAACTGCTGGACGTCTGGTACCAGTTCAGCCGTAACAGCGGTGTCTTCATCGACGACAATGACGTGCTCTATGCAGCCGATTCCGAGTCCGGTTCTGTGAACCCGGCCCATGGCGACTGGACCCGCGGTATCCGTGTTGGCAGCGCCATCACCGGTGAAGTGGAATTCCTGATTCCTGACCCCGATCCCGACTGCCGCGGCACCTGTACTGCAGAGGGTGTTGTTGCTGACAAGCATGGCAACATCTTCGGCGCCGAAGTTGGACCGGTTGGCGGCATCAAGCGCTACGTTCGCCCGGTCAAATAAGACTGTCGAAGCCAGAAACAAAAAACCCGGTCATGGTGACATGACCGGGTTTTTTATGGCCTGCTGATTCAGGCAGCTGTCAGATGTTGTCTACGATGCTATTCAGGGTCTCGCTTGGGCGCATGGCAGCCGAAGCCAGCTTCGAATCGGGGCGATAGTAACCGCCCACATCCATGGCAGGCCCCTGGGCCGCATTCAATTCCTGAACAATCTGTTCTTCCTTCTCTGACAATTGCGACGCCACCTTGGCGAATCTGTCCTTCAGTGCCGCATCATCGGACTGCCCGGCCAGTGCTTCGGCCCAGTACAGAGACAGATAAAAATGACTGCCGCGATTGTCCAGTTCACCCACTTTACGGGAGGGTGACTTGTTTTCATCGAGGAATTTACCAGTTGCCTTGTCAAGGGCATCGGCCAGTACCTTGGCACGCTGGTTACCAGTGACATTGGCCAGGTGCTCCAGGGATGCTGCCAGGGCCAGAAATTCGCCCAGGGAGTCCCAACGCAGATGATTCTCTTTCTGGAACTGTTGCACGTGCTTCGGCGCGGAACCACCGGCACCAGTCTCAAACAGTCCACCACCATTCATCAGGGGCACAATGGAAAGCATCTTGGCACTGGTGCCAAGTTCGAGAATCGGAAACAGGTCGGTCAGATAGTCGCGTAACACGTTACCGGTGACTGAAATAGTGTCCTTGCCTTCCTTGATTCGTTCCAGGGAATAACGGGTGGCTTTCTGCGGTGACATGATCTGGATGTCCAGGCCCGAGGTGTCATGCTGGGGCAGATACTTCTTCACCTTTTCAATCAGTTGCCGATCATGGGCACGCGCTTCATCAAGCCAGAAAACCGCCGGAGTGTCAGACAGTCGCGCCCGGTTAACAGCCAGTTTGATCCAATCCTGGATCGGTGCATCCTTGACCTGGCACATACGCCAGATATCACCTTGCCCCACCTCATGCTCCAGCAGGGTATTGCCGTCTTCATCGATCACCGATACGGTGCCGGCGGCAGCAATCTCGAAAGTCTTGTCGTGTGAACCATATTCTTCCGCCTTCTGAGCCATGAGTCCCACATTGGGCACGCTACCCATGGTGGCCGGATCGAAGGCGCCGTGCTCCCGGCAAAAATCGATTACTTCCTGGTAGACACTGGCATAGCAGCGGTCCGGAATAATGGCTTTCATGTCGTGCAGCTCGCCATCCGGGCCCCACATTTGCCCGGATGAGCGCAGGGCTGCCGGCATGGAGGCGTCAATAATGATATCGCTGGGTACATGCAGATTGGTTATGCCGCGATCGGAATCCACCATGGCCATTTCCGGGCCGGACTCGTAGCAGGCGGCGAGGTCCGCCTCTACTGCCGCTTTCTGATCCGCCGGCAGCGACTCAATTTTGTTATAGACATCACCGATACCGTTGGTGGCATCTACACCGAGGGATTCAAACAGTTCAGCATGCTTTTCGAAGGCGCTCTTGTAATAGGTCTTCACCGCATGGCCGAAAATAATGGGGTCGGACACCTTCATCATGGTGGCCTTGAGGTGCAGGGACATCAGCACACCCTGGGCTTTGGAATCGTCAATTTGCTCTTCCAGGAAGCTGCGCAGGGCGCTGGCGCTCATGCAGGAGGCATCGATCACTTCGCCCGCCAGCAGGCCCAGGCCTTCTTTAAGGACTGTCTCTGCGCCATTGCTGTCCTTGTGAACAATCTTCACCGAGGTGTCTGCCTCCAGGGTTGTTGATTGCTCGCTGCCGAAAAAATCTCCCTCGCTCATGCTGGCAACATGGGATTTGCTCTCGCTGGACCAGGCACCCATGCTGTGGGGATTTTTACGTACGTAGTTCTTTACCGAAGGCGGTGCGCGGCGATCCGAATTACCTTCACGCAGAACCGGGTTTACGGCACTGCCCTTGATCCGGTCATAACGTGACTTGGCTTCTTTCTCTTCGTCGGTGCTGGCCTCTTCCGGATAGTCCGGCAATTTGTAACCCTTGGCCTGAAGCTCCTTGATGGCAGCTTTCAACTGGGGAATAGAGGCGGAGATATTCGGCAGCTTGATGATATTGGCCATCGGATCCTGGGTCATTTCACCCAGCTCGGCCAGGGCATCGTCCAGTTTCTGTTCGTCGGTCAGGTAGTCGGGGAAATTGGCAATGATTCGACCTGACAGGGAAATGTCCCGCAGTTCAACGTCGATGTCAGAGGCATCGGCAAAGGCCTTGATGATCGGGAGAAAGGAGTAGGTGGCCAGTTGCGGGGCCTCATCAGTCTCGGTATAGATAATGGTCGGTTTCTTGTCTGACATCATAATTCCTTGTTGCTGTGCGACGCCGGTTGCCCCTTGGGGCGGGCCGGGATCAGTGCGTTAACCAGGATTAACCCAATTGAAAAAGAGCCGTGGACATTCGCCTCCTGAGAAGTTTCAATAGCAACCTTGCCAATCAGGGGGGCTATTTGAGCCGCCTTGAAGCCAGCAAGGCCTGTGGCGAACTGGCGCTTGAATAAGCCGGGTATTATAACAGCCAGCGTATAGTACGAGTAGGCCCATGGCGTATTGCCCGGTGTTGGCGCCGAAGCGGCCAGTGGCCGCATCCAATTCACTATTTCGTAACCCCGTTGTCATGATCATTCAGACCACCATCAAGGATTTTCAGATTCGCCATGCCAGCATCGAGGATTGCCCGCAGATCCTGGCGTTTATCAAGGAACTGGCAGAGTACGAAAAACTCAGCCATGAAGTAGTCGCTACCGTGGAGACTCTGGAGGAGACCCTGTTCGGCGATCCCGCCTATGCCCGGGTGCTGATCGCAGAATTTCAGGGCCAGGCCGTTGGCTACGCCCTGTTCTTTCACAATTTTTCCACCTTTACCGGTCGCCCCGGCATTTATCTCGAAGACATCTATGTGCAGCCGCAGTATCGGGGCAAGGGCTTTGGCAAGAAGCTGCTGAGCTATATTGCCCACCGGGCCAGTGAACTCAATTGCACCCGTGTCGAATGGTCAGTGCTGGACTGGAATGAACCATCCATTCAGTTTTACCGCTCTATCGGAGCTGCCCCCATGGACGGTTGGACCGTACAGCGCCTTGATGGCGATGCCCTGGCCCGCTTTGCCGCCGAATTCCAGGCAGAGTAAACCCTCGTACAGCAACAATTTCAGATCAGGAAAGATTCAAGGAGTCAGTCGTGAGCAGGATCGTTTACGTGAATGGAGAATTTGTACCGGCAGATCAGGCACGGGTCTCGATCTTTGATCGCGGGTATATTTTTGGTGATGGTGTCTATGAGGTCATTCCCGTCATTAAAGGAAAACTGGTCGACAAGGCTTATTTTCTGGAACGGCTGGATCGCAGCCTCAATGAATTGCAGATCGCCTGGCCCTGCAGCAAGGAAGATGCCATGGCGATGATGCAGGAACTGATTACCCGTAACGAATTGTTTGAAGGCGTCGTTTATTGCCAGGTCACCCGGGGTGTCGCCGAGCGCGAGTTCACCTTTCCCCAGGATTGCGAACCCGCTTTTATTGCCTTCACCACGGTTATGGATCTACTCAACAACCCCGCCGCCGAATCCGGTATAGAAGTACTCACCACGGCCGATTTGCGCTGGAAGCGCCGCGACATCAAGTCCATCAACCTGCTCGGTCAGGTTCTTGCCAAGCAGGATGCGGCCAGCCGGGGAGGCAAGGAAGGCTGGATGGTAGAAGACGGCTTTGTCACCGAGGGCGTGTCATCCAGCGCCTATATCGTCAAGGACAGCAAGATTATCACCCGGCAACTGTCCAATGACATCTTGCCCGGTATTCGCCGGCGTACACTACTGGAAATCAGCGCCGAGCTTGGCATCGAGATTGAACAGCGGCCTTTCACCGTGGCCGAGGCCCAGGCCGCTGATGAGGCTTTCATCAGTAGCGCCACTACCATTACCCTGGGGGTGGTCAGCCTCGATGGTCAGAAGATCGGTGATGGGACACCTGGCCCGGTAACCAGGCGCCTGCGTGAAGCCTACAAGGCAAGAGTTCTTGCGGAAGCTGCCGAGGGCTGATCAGGCCCGATCGCCGGCGAAGCTGATAACCTGGTCGATATGCTTGCTGGCGGTAGCCAGCATAAGCAGTCGATCAAAGCCCAGGGCGACGCCAGCGCAGGCGGGCAGGCCCTCGGCCAGGGCCGCCAACAACTTTTCATCGAGCGGATTCACCGGCATTTTCTGTTGCTGGCGGCGGGCAATATCGGCATCGAAACGCCGACGTTGTTCGTCGACATCGGTAAGTTCTTCATAGGCATTGGCGAGCTCCATGCCCTTGCCATAGAGCTCAAAGCGTCTGGCGACAGCGCAAGCCTGTTCATCCTGCTCGACTTTTGCCAGGGCCGCCTGGGCAACCGGGTAGTCATAGACAAAACAGAAGTCTGGCAACTGCGGTTCGATGCAGTGGTGCATCAACAACTGCAGGCAATCTGTATCATCGAGTTCCGCGTCACCCAGGTCTATTTTGCTGCGCGTCAGATCCTGCAAGGGCGCGCCATGGAGTGTGTGTGGATCCACCGCCAGTTGCTGCTGAAACACATCACGGTAACTGAGGCGGGCAATCTTGCCGACACCTAACAGTTCCGCCATCAACTCGGCCACTTCATCCATCAACTGCCGCCAGTCAAAACCCGGCCGGTACCATTCAAGCAGAGTAAACTCGGGGTTGTGCAAACGACCGCTTTCTTCCTGCCGAAAGGCCTTGCAGATCTGATAGATGGGACCACTGCCGGCGGCCAGCAAGCGCTTCATGGCGTACTCAGGTGAGGTTTGCAGAAACTGCTCGCCGAGGCTGAAGGACTGGATGTTCACATCGCTGACTGCGGCATGACCGAGCAGCGGAGTCTCCACTTCCAGCACATTGCGTGCGGCGAAAAAGGCCCGGCAACGCGCCAGCAAGTCAGCGCGAATTCGCAGATTCGTCGCTGATGCGCCTGGTCGCCATTGGGACATCAATAATTTATTTACTGACCCGATTCTGGTATTCGGCACTGCGCGTATCGACCCGCAGCACGTCACCCACATTGATAAACAACGGTACTTTAACCACGGCACCAGAGCTTAGTGTGGCTGGTTTGGTGCCACCCTGGGCAGTATCGCCCTTCAGGCCCGGGTCAGTTTCGGTGACTTCCAGTTCAACGAAATTGGGAGGCATGACAGAGATGGGATTTTCGTTCCAGAGAATGACCTGATAAACATCCTGTTCCTTCAGCCAGTCCTTGGCCTCGCTGATGGCGCTGGCATCGGCGGCCACTTGTTCGAAACTGCCGTCGGTTTTCATGAAATGCCAGAACTCGCCATCCTCGTAGAGATATTCCATGTCGATTTCCATGACATCTGCCGCGTCAATGGATTCACCGGATTTGAAAGTGCGCTCCCAGACCCTGCCATTCATGAGATTACGAAATTTGACCCGGTTAAAAGCCTGACCCTTGCCGGGTTTGACAACTTCGTTCTCCAGAATTGAACAGGGTTCACCGTCTACCAGCACTTTCAGTCCGGATTTGAATTCATTGGTTGCGTAACTTGCCATTTAAGCCTCTCGTTGCTGTCTGCCGATGCCGGTATTGATGATAATTGCTATGATGCGGGCGTTCAAAGCCCGGAAAGAGACCATGAAGAATCCCGCCCTTAAGCTGATTGAATCCGACGCCGCTGAAAAATGGCAACAGATATTAGCCGATCTCATTACAGATCCAAAGGAATTAGTCGATTTTCTGGCCCTGGACCCCGCCGACCGGCCCCCGGGATTACAGGCTCAGCAGGACTTTCCGTTGCGGGTTCCAAAGCCTTTTGCCGAACGCATGGAAAAAGGCAATTGGCGGGATCCCCTGCTGCGTCAGGTCTGGCCGGATAGCGAGGAAGAACAGCCCCAGCCCGGCCTGGTGACTGATCCCCTGGCGGAGACAGGCTTTAACCGCCAGGCCGGGATCATTCGAAAATACCGTGGCCGCGCCCTGCTGATGGCCGCCCCCCATTGCGCCATCCATTGTCGTTATTGCTTCCGTCGGCACTTCGATTATCAGGCCAATACCCTGTCCCGGGCCCAGTGGCAGCAAAGTATCGACAGTCTGCGTCAGGATCTGCAACTGCGGGAAGTGATACTCAGCGGTGGTGACCCGCTGGCCAACAGTGATTCACAGCTGGCCTGGCTGCTGGAACAATTGGCCAGCATCCCCCAGCTCACTACCCTGCGTATTCACAGCCGCTTGCCGGTGGTCATACCCCAGCGCATCAGCCCCGAGTTGCTGGCAATGCTCAGGGATTGCCGCCTGCAAACGGTGCTGGTGATTCACAGCAATCACGGCCAGGAACTGGATGCACACTGCCAGGAAGCTTTTTCGGAGTTAGCCGCAAATAGCATCACGATGCTGAATCAAGCCGTGATTTTGAGGGAAGTTAATGACAACTTGCCTGCCCTCAAGGGGCTCAGTGAAAGGCTTTTTCAGTGTCATGTACTACCCTATTACCTGCATCTGCCGGACCGGGTGAAAGGCACCCGGCACTTCCTGGTCAGTGCCGATGAGGCGCGCGCTCTGCACGCTTCCCTGCGCACTGAATTGCCCGGCTACCTGGTACCACGCCTGGTTCAGGAAATACCCGGCGAGCAATCCAAGACCCTCCTGGCCTGAGGTCGCCGCGGGGGTCCGCCCGGACCAGGCAGCGACGAGAATCAGCAGGCCCGTTGACGCGGGCCACAGAGGAAAAGCCATGGGATCAGCAGCCACGGCGAGTTTGCCGGCAAGCCCACAACTGCCAACCGCCAATGCATTGCCCCGAGCGGCACAGCTGCCATGCCAGGCTCAGCTGCAAGCGGATCTGGGCGTCTGGATAAAATCTGCCGACGGCCGGCGCGCCTCACTGGCGCTGCTGCAGCTGGCCAATTTTTACGAGATTCGCACCTGGGTGGGCAAGAGTGAGGCAAACCAGCTGCTGGAGGATATTGCCCGGGTCCTGCTGGCTGCCCTGCCTGCTTCGGTCAGTCTCTATCGCTGCGTTAACTATGAGTTTGCCTTGCTCCTCAAGGAGGAATGCAGCAGCAATGCCGCTGCGATCATCCGGCGCCTGCAGTCAGCACTGGCAAAGACGGAATCTGACACCATTCCCGCCCGGTTGACACTGCGCTGCGTGGCCGGACTGGTGGAAATTTCTCCCGCATTGCGCAGCCCTGTTATCGCCCTGTCCAGGGCGCGGCAGAACCTGCGCGTTGCCCAGCCTGGCGAAGATGCGGCTCCGGTCAATGTTCACAACGCCAGGCAGATTGTTGCTGCCCTGCGCACCGGCCGCATCCAGCAGCGTTTTCAGTCCCTGCTCGGTTTTGACAACAAGCAGGCCCCTTTGCTGGAAATGCGCAGCCTGCTCAAGGCTGGATCTGAGACCATGCACGGACAGCAGCTGAGCCGCACAGCGGTGAGCTATGCCCTGGGTGAAGCCCTGGACCGCAACAGCATACTGAGGGCCCTGAAGCTGCTGCGTCTCAAGGCCCTGCGTCAGCACCGCCTGCTGGTAAACCTCAGCCTTAACTCCCTGGTCAGCCCTGGCTTCCAGCAGTGGTTGCGGCAAACTGTGTTGGCCCATGAGCAAGCAAGCACGCGCCTGGTTCTGCAAGTCAGTGAAGCCGACCTGCTCATTGCCCAGCACCATCTTGCCGAGTTCGACCGCACCTTGCAGTCCCTGTCAGTGGCCTTGAGCATTTCCCATTTTGGTACTGGCAAGGAACCGCTGCGCTACCTGCCATTACTTGCAGTCTCTATGGTGAAACTGGCACCACAGCTGACTCGTAACATGCAGATGGACAGTGTGCGTCTGCAGGCCCTTGAAGAATTGACCACCCTGCTCCGGCAACGCAATGTTCAAACGGTAGCCTGTCTGGTTGAGGATTTCACGGAACTGCCCCAACTCTGGCGTTGCGGCATTGATTGGGTACAGGGTGATTGCCTGCAAGCCAGTGGCCCTGATTTACACTGTTTGCGCATACAAGCATTAAATCTGACCAGCTAACGCCCGATAAACTGGTGAACAACATTGGGTGCTCTCGCCCAGCCTGCTATGCTTGCTGCAGCCCGAGCAAGACCAATGCACCTTTCACCCTGACAGTTTATGGCCGCCAACGACAAGAAACGCAAGAACCCCAGCTCTGAAGACGCGACCATAGTCAGCAAACCGGTCAAACCTATCGCCAGAAAGTTTGCCCTTTCAGCCAGTCTGCTATTGATACTGGCCATGTGTGTATTCTGGCTGCTGGGAAGTTACAACACCCAAAACATGCTGCGCCAGCAAGCGGATACCCTGGGCCAGGCGCTGGCCCAGCAAACCGCCAACCAATTGACCGAACTGGTGCTGGCCAATGATCTGATCAGCATGAACGTGGTGCTGGGCAATCTGGTACAGGGAGCCTCCATCGCCGATGTGGCGGTGATGAATGTTGATCGGGTGGTTATCGCCGCTGCCGGATCAATACAGGAAGAACCCTCGCTGCTACTGCCACTGCCAATCGATCTGGCCACTGTCAGTGCGGAATACACAGCCCCCATCGAACTGGCGGATTCCACTGCCGGTTTTGTCAATCTGACCCTGGACCTGGGTTATATCGAAGCCACCCTGATCAATAACCTGCTGTTGCTGGTGGCTGCCACTGTGTTGCTGGTGATCGTCGCCTATCTGCTGATGACCTTCTACATTCAGTACCTGATCAGTTTCCCGGCCAATATGCTGGCCTTTTCGCTGAGTAATATTCGCCAGGGCAATATCGAAACCTGCCCCGAACCAAAGGGCAATAGCGAGGTGGCCACGGCCATCCGGCAGTACAATGCCACCGCCGAATTCCTCGCCCAGAATACCTTCCTGTCCAATTTCGCCAGTCGCCTGCCCGAGGGTGGCGATCAGGGTCTTGAGCGGCATCCCGGCCAGCAGGATGTCACCCTGCTCTGTATTCGTCTGTCCAATTTTCAGTATCTGGCTTCCACCCAGACCGAAGCCAGCATGATAAGCCTGCTTAACAAATTCTATTTCTTCGCCGGCAAGGTGGCACAGCTTTACAACGGTACGGTGAGTTACTGTTTCGAGGACGAGATCATTATCAATTTCGGCTCTGCCATGCTGGAGGAAGAACAGGCTTTCTTTGCCATCTGCGCCGGACAGCTCTTTCTGCAGCTGGTGGATGACCTGGCAGATATCGGAGAGGAGCGCCTGTCGGTGAAGTTCCGGCTTGCCGTGCACAGTGGCCAGGCGGTTATCGATCTCTATTCACCGGTCACCCAGGACAGCAGTAATCTGGCAGGCAAGACCCTGGACGTGACCCGGGCCCTGTGTAATGAATGCCCGGACAATGGCCTGTTGATCAGCGGCACCGCCTTCAGCCATGCCGGCGCCGGCAACCGTATCGAAGCGCAAGAGTATGCTGAAGTGGGTAATCAGGAAAGGCTGCAAACCTTCCTGGCCCTGGAGCCCATGTCCGACTATCGCCTGCTGCTGGAGCGGCAGGCGATTCAGCTGGTGACCCTGTACAGCGACTAGCCAGGCTGCCTATTGGTCGACAATCTCGATGCGATCCACATTCTGGAAGCCTCTGGGCAGCTTGTTACCCCGGCGTCCACGTTCGCCGCGATAGTGCTCAAGATCGGCGGGTTTGAGATTATGATGTCGACGACCGGCATGCACTCTGAGAGTGTCCTCCGTGCTCAGCACGGTCAGGGCGACGACGAATTCAACCCGGTCCGCGACCCGGGCCGACGGGATGGAAATAATCTTGTTGCCCTTGCCCTTGGCCAGACGTGGCAGTTCCTTGAGCGGGAACATCAACATGCGGCCTTCATTGGTGATAGCCAGTATCAGATCATTATCATAATCGTTCACGGTGATAGCGGGCAGACACCTGGCCCCTTTCGGCGTGCGCAACACAGCTTTACCCGCCTTGTTCTTACTGACCAGATCACCGAGTTTGGCAACGAAACCATAACCGGCATCGCTGGCCAGCAGCACATCCTGGTCATCATTGCCAATCAGCACAGCTTCAAAAGTTGCACCGGAGGGAGGATTGACTCGCCCGGAAAGCGGCTCACCCTGACCTCGGGCCGACGGCAAGGTATGGGCAGCCAGAGAGTAGGCACGGCCGGTGGAGTCCATGAATATCGCTGGCTGATTACTCTTGCCCCGGGCTGACAGTTTGTAGCTGTCACCGGATTTGTATTGCAGGGAAGACGGGTCTACCTCATGGCCTTTGGCAGCGCGAATCCAGCCACGCTCGGAGAGAACGATCGTCACCGGCTCGGTGGACATCAGTTCGGTTTCACTGAAGGCCTTGGCTTCTTCACGCTCCACCAGCGGCGTGCGACGCTCGTCACCAAAGCGCTCGGTATCTGCCTGGATTTCTTTTTTGATAAAAGTCTTTAGCCGCGCATCCGAATTCAGCAGCTGCTCAATACGCTTGCGTTCTTCGCTGAGCTCTTTCTGTTCAGTCTTGATCTTGATCTCTTCAAGCTTGGCCAACTGTCGCAGCTTGATTTCAAGAATCGCTTCAGCCTGACGTTCGCTCAATTTGAACTTCTTCATCAAGGCTGGCTTGGGTTGGTCTTCGTTGCGAATCACCGCGATCACTTCATCGATATTCAGAAACGCGATGAGCAATCCTTCGAGGATATGCAGGCGATCGACTATCTTGTCCAGTCGATGCTGAAGGCGACGTCTTACGGTGACGGTACGGAACTGCAACCACTCACTGAGCAAGGTACGGATGTCCTTGACCTGTGGGCGCTTGTTGATACCGATCATATTGAAATTAACGCGGTAATTCTTTTCCAGGTCGGTTGTGGCATACAAATGCGACATGACCCCATCAAGATCTACCCGGTTGGAGCGCGGCACAATAACAAAGCGAGTTGGATTTTCATGGTCCGATTCATCACGCAGATCCACCACCATGGGCAGCTTTTTCTTCTGCATCTGATTGGCGATCTGCTCCAGCACCTTGGCGCCGGAAACCTGATAGGGCAAGGCGGTAATGACAATCTCGCCACTCTCGATTTCGTAGGCGGCGCGAGCCTTGAGACTGCCGCGACCGGTATTGTAAATCTCTTCAATATCCGCCTGCGGCGTTATCAGTTCTGCTTCGGTAGGAAAGTCAGGGCCCTTGATAAATTTGCACAGGTCCTTGACGGTAGCCTTGGGTTTGTCCAGCAAATGAATGCAGGCACTGGCGACCTCTCTCAGGTTATGGGGCGGTATATCCGTGGCCATACCCACCGCAATGCCACTGCCACCATTGAGCAGGACATTGGGCAATCGGGCCGGCAGGATTTCCGGCTCATCCATGGTGCCGTCAAAGTTCGGCTTCCAGTCTACCGTGCCCTGACCCAACTCCCCCAGCAATACATCGGCGTAGTCACGCAGTCGTGACTCGGTGTAGCGCATGGCGGCAAAGGACTTGGGATCGTCCTGGCTACCCCAGTTGCCCTGACCATCCACCAGCGGGTATCGGTAGGTGAAAGGCTGGGCCATGAGGACCATGGCTTCATAGCAGGCCGAATCCCCATGAGGGTGGAATTTACCGATCACATCACCAATGGTGCGAGCCGATTTCTTGAACTTGGCGGTGGCCTTCAGGCCCAGCTCCGACATGGCATAGACAATGCGTCGCTGTACCGGTTTAAGGCCGTCACCGATACTCGGCAGGGCCCGGTCATTGATGACGTACATCGAGTAGTTGAGATAGGCCTGCTGTGTGTAACTGCGCAGGGCGATCTGCTCGACGCCATCTTCGTTGACACTGATTTCTTCGTTCATTGCTTGTCCGTGATTACTGGTTACTCAGCGAAGTCGGCTTCGTTACCGCTGGATTCCAGCCAGGCTTTGCGATCCGCAGCGCGGTTCTTGCCCAGCAACAGATCCATGATGCTGAAAGTCGATGACTTTTTCTTCGCCGTGGGGTTTTCTTCAAGGGTGAGTTGCACGAGACGGCGGGTATCGGGCGCCATGGTGGTTTCCCGCAGCTGCATGGGATTCATTTCTCCCAGGCCCTTGAAGCGTTGCACATTGATTTTGCCTTTCTTCTTCTCTGCTGCAATGCGATCGAGAATACCGTTCTTCTCAGCCTCATCCGTGGCATAGCACACTTCTTTGCCCACATCGATGCGATACAAAGGCGGCAGGGCCACATAGACATGGCCGGCTTCAACCACCGGCCGGAAATGCCTGACGAACAGGGCACACAGCAGGGTGGCAATGTGCAGGCCGTCGGAATCGGCATCGGCGAGAATACAGATCTTGCCGTAGCGCAGGCCAGTGAGGTCTTCGCTGGCAGGATCCACGCCCAGGGCGATGGCAATATCATGCACCGCCTGGGATGCGAGAATTTCACCGGAATCCACTTCCCAGGTATTCAGAATCTTGCCACGCAGCGGCATGATGGCCTGAAATTCGCGATCGCGAGCCTGCTTGGCGGAGCCGCCGGCGGAATCACCTTCCACCAGAAACAATTCGCCGGCCGCCACATCCTGGGTTGAGCAATCCGCCAGCTTGCCCGGCAGAGCTGGCCCGGAAGTCACTTTCTTGCGTGCCACTTTCTTGCTGGCCTTCAAGCGCTTCTGGGCATTGCTGATACAAAGCTCGGCGATGGCCTCGGCTTCATCGGTGTGCTGATTCAGCCACAAACTGAAGGCGTCCTTGACCACGCCGGAGACAAACATGGCGCACTCTCTGGAGGACAGTCTTTCCTTGGTCTGGCCAGAGAACTGGGGGTCTATCAGCTTTGAGGACAGCACATAACAGCATTTTTCCCAGACATCTTCCGGCGTCAGTTTCAGGCCCCGGGGCAGCAGATTGCGGAATTCACAGAATTCACGCAGGGCATCCAGAAGGCCCGTACGCAGGCCATTCACGTGGGTGCCACCCTGGGTGGTGGGAATCAGATTCACATAGGATTCACCCGTGATTTCACCACCTTCCGGTAACCACTGCACTGCCCAGTCCACCGCCTCGTCGTTACCCTGCACGGAGCCGGTAAAGGGTTCTTCCGGCAGCGTTTCCCAATCGCTGGTGGCCTGGGTCAGATAATCGGTGAGGCCGTCCTCGAAACACCATTCTTCGCTTTGGGCCTTGTCTTTGGAGACAGTCTGGTCTTCGAAAATTACTCGCAGCCCGGAACAGAGAACCGCTTTGGCCCGCAGCACATGCTTGAGACGGGGAATGGAGATCTTCGAAGAGTCGAAATACTTCTCATCGGGCAGGAAAGTAACCGTGGTACCGGTATTGCGTTTGCCCACAGTATCGATGACTTTCAGCTCCGAGGCCTTGTTACCGCCCTTGAATGTCATCTGATGGACCTTGCCATCACGCTTGACCGTGACTTCAAGGGTCTTCGACAGGGCATTGACCACGGACACACCCACGCCATGCAATCCGCCGGAGTACTGGTAGTTCTTGTTGGAGAACTTACCGCCAGCATGCAGGCGGGTAAGGATCAGTTCCACACCACTGACCTTCTCTCCCTTGTGTTTGTCCACTGGCATACCACGGCCATCATCACTGACTTGAACCGTGCCGTCTTTATGCAGGGTCAGGCTCAGGGTTTTAGCATGTCCGGCCAGCGCTTCATCGACACTGTTATCGATGACTTCCTGAACCAGGTGATTGGGGCGTGTTGTATCGGTATACATGCCCGGACGCTTTCTGACCGGGTCCAGGCCCTTCAGAACTTCAATTGCATCGGCACTATAGGAATCTGACATGTAAAACTGGTATGAATCTCAAGAGAAAAATGAATGTGGCAAGGCCCGGAACAATGCGTTCCCGGCCCTCCTGTTGAACCCGCAATAAATTTCGGGGGTCTCTAGTTTATCGCGCAGAGGGGACAATTCTTGATTGCGACCGTCGGCAACAGGGCATGATACTACTCAAGCGCCCGGGGCGAAATCAGTTGCGTGAAATTGCCTGCAACAGGAACTCGAAAACCGCCGGCAGTTCCCTGTCAAAACCGGCATAGGCATGGTCACCGTCTTCTCGCAGCAGGCACTGTGGCTCGCCATAACGACGCAGGGCCTGGCGGTGATCCAGAACCTCGTCGTGGCGCTGCAGATAGACACGGTATTTCTCCGGCCGGTCAATGGCCGGCGGGTCCATTTCCTGCAACTGACGAATATGGTCCCGGGTCACCTCATGAATCTCACCGCTGTGAAAGTTGCGGTGCTCGCCGAGGTAATCCTGCCAATACTGGGCCGGCTGCACTGCCGGATTGATCAACACCGCCGGCACATTGAATCGTTCCGCCAGCACAGTAGCATAAAACCCTCCCAGCGAGCTGCCGATCAAGCCAAGGCAGTCGGTATCCCGACCGGCCAGCAGGTCCTGCAATTGCGCCACTGTCTCTCCAGGGCCCGACTTCAGTTCGGGGATAAGTATGTCAGTAACGCCGTCCAGGGTCTCGGCGTAACGGCGGGTCTGACAGGCTTTTTCAGATGCCGGCGAACTGAGAAAGCCGTGGAGGTAGAGCAGGGTCAGGCCAGGCATGGGCGGAATTCCAGCGGATCTTTTTTGACTGTCAGCCGGGTCAGCTATCAGTAGCCTGTACTGCTGAAATCGGCTTCAATAGTGTAGCCTTCAATGCGATGCACTTCAGTATCGATCTCGCCACTTGTGTGCAGGCGCAGGGCACGATATCCCGGATTCAGTTTGTCCAGTGAAAAGTTGGTCACAAAGGGCTTGAACTGAATACAGGTCGAGGGGGTGCACAGGCAGCGAATTCCCTTGTGTTCGTAATCCAGTTCCTGATGCACATGCCCGTACAGTACTGCACGAAGTTTGCTGCTTGTAACGGCGATATCAAAAAATTCCCTGCCATTGTGCAATCCAATGTCTTTCATCCAGCCGGAATTGCCTCTGGTTGGATTATGGTGCAGGCAAATCATGCAATGGGAAATGGCGTCATCGCTATCGACTGCCGACAGGCTGTCCTGCAAAAACTTCAGTTCTGCCTCTGACAGCGTGCCATGCACCTGGCCATCTACGCTACTGTCCAGGAAAATTATCTGCCAGTTATTTATCGTTACCAGCTTTTCATTGAAGGAGGCTTTCTCACCAACCTCCTGCATTACCGTCATCTTGTCGTGGTTGCCAGGAATCCAGCTACAGGGGGCCTGCAACTCGGCCATGCTGCCAATGAAGTGCTGGTAGGCCTGGGGTGAGGCATCCTGTGCTATATCCCCGGTGGCGAGAATATAGTCGATACGCTCTTCCTTCTTTTTCACCAGATCCACGACCCGTGCCAGACTGTCGTGGGTATTCATCTTCAGGAGTGTGCCAGTGGGCTTTCCGTAAAGGTGAGTATCAGTAATCTGAACCAGATGAATTGGGTCTTGTGTGGTAAGCGAACTCATCGATACGCAGGCGCATGTTAGGAACTAAATAATAGATCTGGCGCTTTTGCGCTTCGACCCACATCCAGGCAATGGGTCAACCATTCGCCAAGGAAGCGATTGACCTGCATTTTTTCATCTGGCTGATACATTTTTGGATTCGGCTGATGATACCTGGGTTTGAGGTTTCGATGCCCCTGATAAGAGACAACTTCTGCTGTATTGGCGTCGTGATAGACACGCACCAGCATGGATGGATTTGTCATCCATTGTTTGAACTCCGGAAGTTGAACAATCTCCAGAGTCGTGGTGTATTTAAAGGCTTCCAGAATAGTGATCTGTACCGTCAGCTTACCCTCGCTGTCGTCCAGGTCAGCAATACAAAATTGACTCTGCAGTCCTTCCAACAGCTTTTGAGGGTCGTCTGTATCGATTGTTTCCGACACATCACTGTCAAAATCTTCCGGGAACAACTCAAACAGATCCTCAAACGATTGATCCCGGTAGGCGCGAAGCTGGGGCACAAGTTTGAGCAGACGAATATAATTGGCATCACATTCGGCCATCTGCTTGATCAGATCGATGCTGTAGCTGCTTTTTGCCATAAAACCTTTCGTGTCAGTGACTGACCGCCTGACTTGACCATTTTCCGATTTTATCGAGCAATCGGAGGTACATTTGAACGATCAGCCCCGGGGGCACGGCAGGCTGAATCGGCGCTGCCAGTGATCTGTATGCCAGTAATAATCGGCGATTGAGTGATATTAAGTAGTAATTGTAACCATTTGGCCCGGATTTGCGAGCATCATGGTCAATTACTGCGGACAGGCTTATTTTGCCTCTCCCGGCCAGCGCTGTCGCAACTGTGATTTGTTCAATAACAGCCACTGGATAGCAATGATGCTCATGGCATTGTCAATGCTGCCATCATTTACCGCAGCAGCTGCCTCGTCGCAACTGAGAGTGACAACTTCGATATCTTCGAATTCTTCATCCAGACCATACACACCCCCGGCTTCACTGGCATCAACGCGACCGCAGAACAGGATAACCCGTTCATTGCTGGTGCCAGGACTATTGTAATAATCCGAGATCTTGATGAGGTCCCGGGGTATCAGATTGGCTTCTTCCTCGGACTCACGACAGGCCACCGACTCGTGTGACTCATCCTTGTCAACCATCCCTGCCACCAGCTCCAGCAACCAGGGCGATGACTTGTCATCCATGACGCCGACCCGAAACTGCCTGACCATGACAATCTGGTCCCGTTGCGGGTCATAGAGCAATACACCGACCGCCTGATCCTTGACCAGCAATTCCCTCTCCATTGGCCCGACCCAGCCACCTTCATGGCGGCGATGCCTGAGAGTCAGAAGATCCACCTTGAGGAAGCGCCTATGGCACTGCTGGCGATCAAGAATCTCGACGTCGGAGCTGGCAAACGGGGGTTGGAGTTTATTCATTCAGACAAGGTCATAGGTGAGATCGGTGAGCAACTTCAGACTGGCGTCGCGGATTTGTCGACAGACATCATCGAAGACCTTTTCGATCTCCTCGTCACTGCCGGTGGCCCGGGCCGGGTCTTCGAAAAACAGTTGCTTGCGCTTGATTTTGGCAGGCAGCAGGGGGCAATTGCTGTCAGCCTCGGAACAAACTGTCACCAGCATGTCGGCCCATTCCACCAGATCATCGGACAACAGATCCGAACTCTGGCCCGAGATATCCACGCCCTGGCGGGCCATGGCCGCAATGGCGCGTGGATTGACGCCCTGGGCCTCAAGGCCCGCAGAGCGCACTTCCAGTTGCAGGGGCGAGACCGAACGATCGGCAAAATGCCTGGCCCAGCCCTCCGCCATCTGTGAACGACAGGAGTTGCCTGAACAGAGAAACAACAGGTTCATCGAATACTACTCTGTGTCTTTATTTACTGATTGAGTAATTGCAGCGCTACAAACCAGCGGGTCATTCGCAGGCACCTAGCTGCGACTGGTCACTTCCAGCAAATGATAACCAAATTGGGTTTTAACAGGGCCTTGCAGGCTGTTGACGTCGGCGCTGAACACCACTTCATCAAATTCCTTGACCATCATACCGGGGCCGAATTGACCCAGGTCCCCACCCTGTGCCTTGGAGGGGCAATTAGAGTGTTCGCGGGCGATCTCGGCAAAATCCTCGCCGTTTTCAATGCGTTCCTTGAGCGCCTGGCATTCTGACTCTGTATCAACCAGGATATGGCGTGCAGTGGCAACAGTCATGGGTCTCTCCTCAATTTTAAATCCCGTCATTATGCCTGAATCGCCCCTGCAGAGACACTGCAAATCAGTTCCGCTATAATTGGTACTGTGCGGGGCCCCGTTCAGGATGAAGGACGGCCAGGCCACCACCCTCTCTGAATTCGACCCAATCCTGACAACCAGCCAACGGGTGCTTACATGCCATTGCCTGATGCTTCTCCACGTAAACATATTCACACGCGTGCCATTGACTACCGTGGCTTTGAGCGTGAGGACGGCCTGTTCGATATCGAAGCCCATATGACCGACGTCAAAACCTACGGCTTCCAGAATAACTGGCGCGGCGAGGTGCCGGCGGGGGAACCCCTGCATGAAATGCTGCTGCGGGTCACCATCGATGAGAAATTCGAGATCAGGGATGTTATTGCGGTCACCGATCACAGCCCCTTTGCCATGTGCCCGGACATCACCCCGAATTACAAGTCCTTGATCGGCATCCGTATGGGCCCCGGCTGGCGCCGGGCTATCCGCCAGCAAGTAGGCGGGGTGGAGGGTTGCACCCATCTGACCGAGTTGCTGTTCCCCATGGCCACCGTCGCCATGCAGACGATCTGGCCCCTGTTGCGCCATCGCCAGAACCGAGCTGATTCCGATATCCCCAAATCCAGCAAACGGCCTGCCGTGCTGGACACCTGCCATGCCTGGGCCACGGACTCGGAAGTGGTGAAGGAAAACGCCCCGGACTTCTATACCGGCGACAAAAGCAGCTCAGGCGATTAGCGGTAAAACAGCGGAATAACCACCGTTACCACCACACCTTCCCGGTCGCTGCGGTTCTCGGCACGAATATGGCCACCATGGAAGTCGGTGATCAGGCGGGCGATATGCAAGCCCATGCCGAGGTGGGGCTGTTTCTGCTTCTCCTGGGGGCGCACAGAAATCATGGAATCAAACAGGCGATCTTTCATTTCCTCCGGCAGGTTGGGGCCGGCATTGGAAACCTTGATGACTGCGTGGTCTCTCAGCGGCCGGCAATAGATCATGATCGGCTCGCGCTCGTAGGAAAACTCCACCGCATTGGCAATCAGCTTGTCCAGTAGCTGGGCGATATATTCCGGCACACCATTAACGAATAGCGGTTGCCCGGGAATATCAGTTTCAAAAATACTGTCGGGATAGGCGAGCTTGTAGCCCTCCACACATCCGAACAAGACCTCATTGAGATCGATTTTTTCCTTTTCGGAAGTTTGCAACATCTGCTCGAGACGGGTCGCCTCGCTCATATTGGTGAGAATCAGATTAAGTCGGCTGATTCCTTCCTCGGCGCGATCCAGATATACCGAAGAATCCTTGCTGCGCTCGGTCATGCCCAGGTTTTCCAGCGAGGAACGCACTACCGTCACCGGCGTGCGCAATTCATGGGACAGGCGCGAGGACATGTTCTCCAGGTAACTGGTGTACTGAGTCAGGCGCTCAACAATACTGGCAAAACTGCGGGACAGGTCGCCGATTTCATCGGAACTGCGAGTCGGCACTATGGTGTTTCGCACCCGGCCGGTGTCATCGATAATGCCTTCGGCCTGGTTTCTGAGACTGCGCACTCGCGAGGAAATACGGGAAGCAAAGAAAAACAACCCCAGGGCCACCATGATCATCACTGCGAGAATAGTATTGAACAGGGATTCCATGGCCTGATTGCGGAATGTCCGCAAGCCATTCATGTTCTGATCCACCACTACCGCGCCCAGCACTTCACCATCCGCCAGAATCGGATGGGCAGCTTCCAGCAGGCGTGTCTGGTTGTCCCTCAGGGTGCGGAACTGGGTGCGGGGAACGCCGGTCAGAGCGGAGTCGATATGGGCACCTTCGCGTGCCACATCGGAATACAAGTCGTCGATAAAATCATTACTGGGCTTGGTGAGCAGCTGGTAATACAACGGATTCAGAACCCGGTCCTGCACATACCGCCAGTACTTGTTCAGGGGCTGTTCGCTGAGACTCTCTGTGACCTGCAGGCCGGTGGCGGATTGAATATCACCCACGGTAAGCAGTACCCGGCCACTGCGATCCACTACCTGGATGCGGGAATTATTGTGCCCCATGCCGGCCACGATACGATCGATTTCGGGAGTCGGACGACGCAGGGAACCGAGGTGTTCGATATCGTCCAGCTGTGAGGTTGCCACTGCGGTATCCACGAAGCGGCTGCGGGCATCGTCCACATCGAAGATGGCGAATCCCAGGCGCTCCCCCAACATCTCCATGGGAATTTGCAGCTCTACCTCGTAGCCACTGTCTGTTTCGTACCATTGCCCGCTGATGCGCTCCTCATGCACCGGCTCGGAATAATCGGCATTGACCTTGAAGGGGTAAAGAAATTCCGGTTCATGGGGGGCGATCACATAGCGATTGATGTCGTTACCTTCCGGGGACATCATGGAAATTTGCAGGAAGTCACTGCGATGCACACTCAGGGCATCGCGGCTGCGATAGACAATCCTGTCGTCCTTGACCTTGAAGTAGGCATACAGTGAACCGTTGTATTCCCCCACCATGTTTTTGAAACTGAGGCTGCCTTCGCGATCATAAAGCCGTGACGGATTCAGGGGCGTGGACAGGTAGTCGCGCCCGTCATAGGTCACTTCGTATTGCTGATACTCACGCCAGTCCAGCAGGGAACCATCGTCCAGAGACAAGGGCGAGAAGATGGGATAGACATAGAGGTCATCGGCACGGCGGGCGGGACTGTAACTGCCTTCATTGAATAACTCGGGGCGCTCATTGAGGGCTGTGGCCAGGGCCTGGGCCGTACCCAGCACTGTCTGCTCCTGACCGCGACGCAGATAGTCTTCCATTTCCAGAATATACTGATACCCCAACCAGGGTATGACCAGCAGAAAACTGGACAGGAACACCAGCTTGAAGCGGATGCCGAAGGGGTTTTTGAATGTCAGGTTCATGCGTCTCTGGTTATTGCGGCCCCGTTGAGGGCTCTGTCATCAGTTGACCGGTGGTGCTTCCACATTCCAGCGATAACCCATGCCGTAGACGGTTTCAATGCAGTCGAACTCGGCATCGAGCTGCATGAATTTTTTCCGGATGCGTTTGATATGCGAAGTGATGGTGCTGCCGTCGACAAATATTTTCGATTCCTGCATCAGAATCTGTCGGCTCTTCACATGACCCGGGTACTTGGCCAGGGCATGCACCATCCAGAACTCTGTCACTGTCAGGGGCACCGCCTGCTCATTCCATTGCACCGTGAGGCGGCCAATATCCAGGGACAGCTTGCCCCGCTGCAACAGGTTTTCCGGTGACGGTGGCTGGTCGATCACATCCAGGCGCCGAAACAGGGCGGCGATACGGGCAGTGAGGTGAGGCAGGCTGATGTCCTTGGTCAGGTAATCATCGGCGCCCATGCGCAGGCCGCTGACGGTATCGAAATCGTTGTCGCGGGCGGTCAGGAAGATAATCGGCAGGGTATCTGACAGGGAACGCAGGGCCTGACAGAGCGTAAACCCGCCGTCGATCTCGTTTTCCAGGCCAATATCGATAATCGCCAGGTTCGGCAGCCGGATATCAAAGGCTGACATGGCGTCCTGACGATTGGCATAGGTCTGCACCTCATAGCCCTGCTTGCGCAGAACATCGGCGTAATTCTCGCGGATTGCGGCTTCATCCTCGACGATGGCGATTCTTCGACTCATGGTATTTCCCGATTTTCTGATACTGCTGTGACAAGCGCTGGGGCTATTGGGACTTTTCCTGCCTTATTAACAGCTTAGCGCGACTATACCGCATTTGACGTCGAGACCGGAGGAATGGTTCTTGGGGCTCGATGATTGCCATTATTCTGCCATATTTAATCACTGCATAGCCCCAATGCTTGCCGCCTCGAGTTATATATTTGCTGTTAAATGGCTTTCATGGCGATAGCGGCCGCGGACGGTCGCCAGCCCCAAACACTCTCGTCACACTTTCGTCGTTTCAAGGATTCCGGCCATGAAAAAAGCATTCTCTCTGATTCTCCCCCTCAGTCTCATGGGCAGCCTGGTCTGCGCCCCCGCCCTGGCAGATACCCGCCAGGCAGACTATGTCGATCATGCCAGCCCCGAAGAAGCCACCGGCTTCTTCAGTGGCGCCATTGTGGGTGCCCTGGCAGGTGGCCCGCCGGGTGCCATCGTCGGCGCCGCCATCGGTGCCTTCGCTGGCGATGGTCATCGCGCCCGCAATGAAGTAAACGAGCTGCAAACCGAACTCTATACTGCCCAGTTGGAAACCCGGCGCTTGCGCGATGAAAGTCGTGAACTTGAGCGGGAATATCAACTGGCGATGGCCGAACTGGATCGCCTGCGCCAGAGTGGCCCGCGCAGCATGCCGGCTTATCTGCCCGCCACCGATGCCGAGCCCTGTTGTGACAATACCGTGATGGCACTGCATTTTCGCAGTGGCTCCAGTGAAATAGAAAGCCAGTATCAGGAACAGCTTGAGGGCCTGGTTAATCTGGCACGGCAGATGCCCAACCCCACTCTGGAGATCACCGGTTACGCCGATCGCAACGGCGATGCCGAGGCCAATCTGCATTTGTCCAGACAGCGCAGTGAAGCCGTGCAGGCCTTCTTCAACAGCCAGGGCATCGATAATTCCTCCATCATTACGGTGGGCTATGGCGAGAGTCAGCCTCTGCATTCTGCCCAGTCACTGGAAACCGATTTCTTTGACCGCCGGGTGAGTGTACGGCTGCGAGACAACAGCAAGTCCATGCTCACTCAATCACCCGACGGCGAATAATTTCAATTACGATCTGGAGTCTCTGCCATGAAAGATTTACGACTCGTTATCGGCAACAAGAACTACTCATCCTGGTCCATGTGTCCCTGGTTGCTACTGAAGATGTTTGACCTGGAATTCGAGGAAATTCAGATTTCCCTGTACCAGGACAACACGGCAGAAAAACTGGGCCCCTATTCGCCTTCTCTGAAGGTGCCAGTTCTCTTGCACAGGGAAATCACAGTCTGGGATTCTCTTTCTATCTGCGAGTATATCTCGGACGAACTGCTCGGGGGATCCGGCTGGCCATCACATCCCAAACGCAAGGCCACAGCCCGGTCGGTTGCCGCAGAAATTCATTCGGAATTTCCGGTCCTGAAGGAAGAGTGGCCAATGAACTGCAAAGCCTCTTTCGAGCTGCGTCCTTCGGACAAACTGTTCGAGGAAATTGCCCGTATCGATGCTATCTGGAGTTGCTGTCGCCGCCGTTATGGTGCCAATGGCAATTATCTGTTTGGTCGCTTCTCCATTGCCGATTGCATGTCCGCCTGGATTGCCGTGTGTTTCGAGGCCTATGGCGCCGAGTTAAGCAGTGATGCCAATACCTATATGCAGACCCTGCTGGACAATCCCTTCGTCCAAAAGTGGATAAATCTCGGTCGCCGCGAACAGGAACCCCTGTCTATTGCCTATGCCAGTAATGCCTGATCTGATGACACCATCCTATTGAAGGCCCCTTGCGGGCACTGCTGTCCCACAGTTTGGGATATAAGAAAAAGCCTGAGTCCAGGCAGTTATAATGGATGTACCGACAAACATTATAATTTGCGAGGATTCAGGCTTTATCACATCACAATGCCTGGTTTCACCAACTGCTAAAACCACTTTCGAGACACGAATTCGATGCAGAGGCAATAAGTCATCATGTAGGCCAAAAATTACGCTCAGCCAGCCGCTGGGATCAGAATACTGTGCTGACCCAACCATGGATCGCAATGATTACATATTCACTTCTGGCATTTACTCGGCATAGCACGAAGGTGGGCTGGACTGTTCAGCGTATTATACGAGTCATTGAGTTGAACCTATTCGAACCAGGGGCCCAAAGAGATCCCTCATCCTGACCCGCCCAGAAAGAAAAAGGCGAGCCTCAAATGAGATTCGTCTTTGGACGAATAACTGTGGGGCAGCAGTGGGCATTGCTGGCCTTTTTTGTTTATGTGGCTAGGTTTTAGGAGCTTGGAGCTGGTTGGTTTGTGGGGGTTGGTTTGTGGGTGTCCTGATTTAATCGCGACGATCTGAGCGAAGAGAGCTTCACCTACGATGCGGTGGGCAATCGCCTGACAGCCAGCGATGCCAGTGGCACCATCGCTTATCAGTATGACAGTCGCAATCGTCTGATCCTGGAGACCAAGCCCGATGGCTCGACGCTGGCCTACGACTACGATGCCGCAGGCAACAAGGTCGAAGTCGTCACGACGGCGCAGATCAGCGGTAGTGCGGTCACACTGATCGACACCCATACCTACGATGCCCTGAACCGGCTGGCCACCACCACCGACAGCGGCTTCAACACCACCGGCTATGGCTACGACGCTGTCGGCAATCGCGCCTCGGTCAGCCACCCCAACGGCAATGTGACCGAGTACAGCTACGACAGCCTCAATCGCCTGACCGACATCAGTGTCTACAACGGCCTGGCGGTGCTGGTGGATCAGTTCAGTTACACCTTGCATGCCACTGGCAGGAGAGAAGTCATCACCGAGCTGAGCGGACGCGTGTCCAGCTACAGCTACGATGACCTGTACCGCCTGACCAGCGAGGCAATCACCGATGCGGTGAACGGCAACCATAACGCCAGCTATGTCTACGACGCCGTGGGCAATCGCACCCAGTCGACAGTCAATGGCGTGACTACTGGGTTCAGTTACGATGATAACGATCGCCTGACCAGCGCTGGCGGGGATTCCTGGTCCTACGATGCCAACGGCAACACGGTCAGCCAGACCGTGGACGGTGTCACCACCAGCTATGACTACGATGATCGTAATCGACTGGCCGGCAGTACGACTGGCGGGGTAACAACTTCCTACAGCTATGACGTGAACGGTATTCGTACTGGTCGTTCCTCAGGTGGCTCGAGCACCAACTTCATCGTTGATCACAATCAGGCTTACGCCCAGGTTGTGGCCGAGATCACGGATGGGGCGTTTGCCAGGGGTTACAGTTTTGGTGACGATCTGATCAGCCAGGTGTTTCCTGGTGGGAGTGTGTTCTTTTATCACTATGATGGGCTGGGTAGTACTCGGAGTCTGAGTGATGCTACCGGGTTGTTTACTGATGAGTATGACTATGAGGCGTTTGGAGAGCTGACTGGATCGGCTGGGTCTACTGAGAACAGTTATTTGTTTGCAGGGGAGCAGTTTGATAGTGGGCTTGGGGATTATTATTTGCGAGCTCGGTATTATGATCAGGGGGTTGGGCGGTTTACGCAGATGGATAGTTTTCAGGGATTTCAGAATGACCCGCAAAGTTTGCATAAGTACAACTATGCTAATTTGGATCCGGTGAGCTATGTTGATCCCACGGGCTATTTCAGCAGATTGAATGACTTGCAGATATCGCAGAAAATTCAGTCAGAGCTCCGAGCGTTAGAAGTCACCGCCAATCTGATCGGAATATCTTCGATAATTTCAAATTCTAGAAGTTTGACTGAGCTGGCTACAGCGCCTGAAAGAGCATCAAGTGAATTGTCTCTCGGGCTCGCAAAAGTTAAAGTTCGACAGTGTGCCAAAGGGGGAACTGCCGAATGTAACGCAGGAATTCCGATACTTTTGCATGGTGCAGACTTAGGAGAATTGACCAGGCATATAAGTGATGCTTTATTTGCAGGAAAACCATCAGTCTTGAGTAAAAGAGGTGTTCGTCATCCTGATGCTTGGCGAGCGAGTGTTCCGGAATGTAAAGGTCGAAGCCGTACGAATCAGTGCGACGAATATCCTTTCGGAATAAGTGATCAGGGTGGACCTGGCAACTACGTATTAGGTGGGGTCTCACTAAGACTGATTAACGGAACAGACAACAGTAGAGGGGGTAATCGGTTGAAAAGGTTTTTTGTAGAGTGCCAAGTCAGTAGCAGCGACCAATTCAACAAATGGTTTGGTGTGCTAGCGTTTTCTAGTGTTCCGACAACTACGTCACTATGCACGAGGCAGTAGAATGGAATTCCAGCGATACTTAGCGGAACTTTCAAGCGCTTGTAAGACGGATAAATTTGGTCTTTTTGAAGGGGCTTCGCTAGCTGAAATTGAGGAATGCGAGGCCAAGCTGGGATTCAAAATTCCCCTAAAACTACAAAATATTTATAAAGTTAATAATGGTCAATCGGTTGATAGGGTTCCAGTTTTTCCTTTGGGGCATGAATTTTTACCGATGAATGACATGGCATCGATTTGGATGCAGCAAAAAGACGTAAAAGCAGATTCCCCGGACTTCCCGTGGCAGCCGAATTGGATCCCATTCGCTCAGTCAATTGGGGGTGGGTTGTTTTGCTATTGTTATACAGACTCGTCGAATCAAATTAGCCAATTCTACGCGGATTCAGAAGATGTACGAATTTTTGATTGTGATATCGACGAATTTCTAAAGAAATTAGCTTCTGAGATTAAAAGTGGAAAGTTAGTTTTCGATGAGTCCTTGTCCATTCTTGAATGGTCCGAAGACAAAATCTGGAATAAATAGCGGAATAAATAGGACACCCACAAGTAGAATAAATAGGACACCCACAAATATTTCCCGATACTAAATAAATAGGACACCCACAAATATTTCCCCAAAATTTGGGCTTCTTCATCTATCTGGCCTATAACAAGGTTAGAGCAACCAGCTCAAGGAAGAAGCCATGCCCCAACCACGTTATCGCCTGGTGGATACCCAGGCCACTCCGTACTACCACTGTATTTCACGCTGCGTGCGCCGGGCATTCCTTTGTGGCTATGACCGTGCCTCCAAAAAGAACTTCGATC